>ERZ791809.17-NODE-17-length-180322-cov-135.130107_pt1 | contig 180322 bp, 164 predicted proteins | sample MGYA00509946_ERZ791809 | MGnify/ENA primary metagenome ERZ791809 (study PRJEB30046, sample SAMN00791993) | human gut metagenome | study: EMG produced TPA metagenomics assembly of the A metagenome-wide association study of gut microbiota in type 2...
TTCAGCAATTCCATTCGCGTCCACATCTCCGCCCTGCGCAAAAAGCTCCGCGCCGAGCTGGGCTATGACCCCATCCGCAACCGCATCGGCGAGCTTTGACCCGCAGCTCATAGCGCCCAACGAGGAGTTGACCATCGTCGTTGATGGGGTGCAGCGGAGCATTTTTCATCCCGTCTTCCGGGTAGACAAATCCCGCAGCCGCGAGTACGGCGGCGCGGGACTGGGGCTTTCTCTGGTGTGGGAGATCGCCGATCTCCACGGCGGCTTCGTTTGGGTGGAGGAAAGCTTGGACAAGGGCACGACCATCGCGGTCGAGCTGCCGGCAGGGACAGAAAGCGATCCCTCCGGCGCGGATATCACATAACAGTCCTCGGCTGATTCATGGCGATCGTTTTTCAGCCTCCACAACGTTATCGCAGCAGCTCTCAATTAGTTCCCTGTCGTGGGTGAGCACGAGAATGGTTCTGCCATGCCACGCTTCACTTTTCAGCCTTTCCGCGATGAGGCGCATATTCTGCCCGTCAAAGCCGCTGGTAGGCTCATCAAGGATCAGTATCCTGCGGCCGGAAAAGATGGCGCAGGCGATGGCAAGGCGCTGCTTCTGTCCGCCGGACAGGGCGGACGGATGTGCATCCCTGTACTCGTAAAGCCCAAATTCCTTCAGCAAATGTCTGGTACGGTCTTTGTTTTTTTCCGTCAATCCGGTATTCAGCAGCAGCTCCTCCGCCACGCTTGCCGTAAAAAACTGCGTTGACATGTCGTTGCCGCAGTAATAGATCTCCCTGCACCGGACTGCCGATTTTGCTTTTTCCCGTCTATCAGGATATGTTTTGTCATTTTTTTGCGAATAACTCTTGACAGCCCAAACTGTGTCTAATATAGTTACAGTATAAACTGTTATCAAAGCAGACACAGTTATTTCGGAGGTGAATCTATGCGTCAGATATTACTTTTTGCGGCACTTGCCGCCTCGCTGGCACTGCTGGCTGGCTGTGCGCTGTCCAAAACAAAAAAGGACGCGGAGGATATGACCGGCAAGGCGGCGTATCATAAGATCAGTGCCGAGGAAGCCTATGAGATGATGTCCTCGCAGGAGGTCGTGGTGGTGGACGTCCGCACCCGGGAGGAATACGACGGCGGACATATTGAAAACGCCGTCCTTGTGCCCAACGAGAGCATCGGGAGCGAAATGCCCGAGGCGCTGCCCGATAAGGAGGCAACGCTGCTGATCTATTGCCGCAGCGGCCGCCGCAGCAAGGATGCCGCCCAAAAGCTACTGGCGCTGGGCTATCAGAATGTCTACGACTTCGGCGGCGTCATCGACTGGCCCTACGAGCTTGTAAAGGAGGGGTAAGGATGGACGGCTCTTTTAATCTGGCCGTCCACGCGCTGGTCTTCCTGAGCCACAGCGGATGCTCTCTCAGCAGCGAAGCGCTGGCGGAGAACATCTGCACCAACCCCACCCGTGTCCGCCGAGTGCTGGCGGGGCTGAAAAAGACAGGGATGGTAGAGACCCGGGAGGGCTTGGACGGCGGCTACCGCCTGACGGCCGACCCTGCGAGCCTGACTCTGCGTCAGGTGGCGGAGGCGGTAAACGCCCGCTTTGTGGACTGCGCGTGGCACAGCGGGGACATTGACCGGGACTGCGCCATCTGCTCCGGCATGGCAGGTGTGATGGACGCACTCTATCGGAACATGAACGAGGAATGCGCCGCCTATCTCTCGCACATTACGATCACAGATATTGAAACACAGCTTTTTACACAGAAATAGGAGGATATACGATGCTTACCATTACGACCAACCGCTTTGAAAACGACGTTCTCCGCGCGGACAAGCCCGTGCTGGTGGACTTCTGGGCACAGTGGTGCCCCTACTGCCGCCGTATTGCCCCGGCCTTTGACAAGGTGGGCGAGCAGTATGCCGACACGCTGACGGCGGGCAAGATCAACTACGACGAGGAGCCGCAGCTCATCGAGCGCTTCGGCATCGACACCATCCCCACGCTGCTTCTCTTCAAGGACGGCAAGGTGCTCGGCTCCATTGTCGCCCCCGGCTCCAAGGCCGCCATCGAGGCGTTTATCAAGGAAACGCTGGCACAGTGAGGACACGATTATGGAGCAGGTCTATGATATGATCGTCATCGGCGGAGGCCCCGCCGGATACACCGCCGCTCTGTACGCCGCCAGAAGCGGACTTTCCACGCTGGTGCTGGAAAAGCTCTCCGCCGGCGGGCAGATGGCGCTGACGGAGCAGATCGACAACTATCCCGGCTTTGAGGACGGCATCGACGGCTTTACGCTGGGCGAAAAAATGCAGCAGAGCGCGGAACGCTTCGGCGCGGTGACGGAGCTGGCGGAGGTGTACAAAGTAAGCCTTTCCGGGAAGATCAAGACGTTGGAGACCAGCGAGGGTGTTTTTCAGGGTCGAACGGTGGTCATCGCCACCGGCGCGTCGCCCCGTCCCCTGGGCGTTCCCGGCGAGGAAACGCTTATCGGCAAGGGCGTTCACTACTGCGCCGCCTGTGACGGCACCCCCTATCGGGGCAAGACCGTGGCAGTGGTGGGCGGCGGCAATTCCGCCGCGGCGGACGTCCTGACCCTGTCCCGCATCGCCAAAAAGGTCTATCTCATTCACCGCCGGGACAGCCTGCGGGCAACAAAGGTCTATCACCAGCCGCTGATGGCTGCGCCCAACGTGGAGTTCTGCTGGAACAGCACCGTTTCCGCACTGCTGCACGAAAGCCGCCTGACGGGGCTTCGTTTGAAGAATGTCCTGACGGGTGAGGAACATGACCTTGCCTGTGACGGCGTGTTCATCAGCGTGGGACGCGCCCCGGCCACGGAGCTGTTCCGAAGCGAGCTGGTGCTGGACAAGTCCGGCCATATCGTGGCAGACGAATCCACCTGCACGAATCTTCCCGGCGTGTTTGCCGTGGGCGACGTGCGCGCCAAGGCGCTGCGGCAGGTGGTCACCGCCGTATCAGACGGCGCGGTGGCTGTCCACTATGCGGAGGAATATCTGGCGGAGAATCGGTAAGGGCTGCGGATGATCCTCTCAACGCCAGTTCCTGTCCGTAAGTGATACGATTGCGAGCCTTGCCCCAAAAGAGCGCAGGACATGTTAGATTAAGGAAATCATATATATGTAGCTGTTTTTAGGAATTTCTGCAATGTTTTTTACAGGCTTCAATCTGATTTACCGAGGATATGATTGCAAAGCAAATCCGTAAATCGCAAAAGGATTTGGATGACGCAAAAGCAGAATTTGCAGAATTACAGAAAGAACGCATCAACGAAGCTGCAGAAATCCGCAAGCTGCGCAGCTACTACGATGACTTCCGCGGCTGGGCAGATGAGTTTGACTCGGCACCGCTTGAAATCAAGCGGACGATTCTGAGCCGGCTGATTGACAGGGCAGAGGTGGGCAGAAAGTATGCCGTTACCATAAAGTTCAATATGAGTTATCAGCAGTTTCTGGAATGTGATAAAACCATTGAACCGAGGCAAGAAATTGGCGCGTGAAAAACAGCAGCCCGCCTGCACGATGTTGTGCGGCTGGCTGTTTCCATTGTGTGAGGAGCGTTACTATTGCAAAAAAGTAAAGAAACAGCGTATATTATAAAGGCCGTCCCCTGATGAAAAAGTCATTCAGGAGGCGGTCACTTTTTCTAAAAGCAGCATAGCTTGAAACCGTATATATAAAAACTAGAATCGCTTGAGGTAACAGAGTTTTCTACACCACGAGAACTTGCTACTTGCGAGAGCAACTGACTCTTAATCAGTGGGTCCTGGGTTCGAGTCCCCGATGGTGCACCAAAAAGATACCTCGCAAGAAGTTGCGGGGTATTTTTTATTGCTATTTCCCGGAAAAACAGGGGCTTGGTGCAGCATCAGGGGCGAGAACAGTTCGTGCCGGCCGTTTTGTGTCCTGAACGGAAAAATACCCCTGCGGGGCATTTTTAGAGCGCTGGGGTTGCAGGGGAATGTTGATAAAATGGGTTGGAGTAAGTGCGTGGAAGAATACATGAGGCAGGGGCCGGGCATGCCCGGCCCCTGCAGGGCGATGGAAGATTGCATGGGGGATTCAAGGAAAGATGGGCGGGCGGCATGTATGCCGTCCCTACAGAGGAAGCGGTAAGGCTGGTGGCAGAGAAAGGTACACAGAAAGGCTCTGCTGATTTTGGCCGCCGAAGTTCCAGAAGAACAACAGGTAAAGTGATATGCACTCCGATTTGGCGACTGTGAAAAACAGCGCTGCGAGGTGCATATTACTTTATTCTGTAGAGAGCGGCCGGAGGATAGAGAAAATCGGTGAGCAATTTAATTATCTGGATGGTAATGATCGGGATCATATGCACCCGAGGTCAGGAACGGGGGATCATCAGCCATGTCAGGCTTCTCTAGACTGTCACCGGGCACCGGTTGTCCCCAGCCTGCGGGCTCATACTCAGTTGCGACAGCCCGATAGGTTACGCGGTAGCTTTTGTCACAGTAGTCAAGCTGCAAAATGGTGGCCAACGCACCAAACTCTTCTTCAATAGGGGATACAATGTAAATGCGCCATTCGCACTCGTCCTCCGTTATCTCTGCCAGCGCCATAATCTCCTTGGCCATGGCGTGGGCGGTGTGCTCATCAAGCTCTTTATAGAGCAAACCGCTTGGATCAAGAACCAGCTTACCGTCCGCATAAGCCTCGGTGACAACCGCCTGCGAGGCAACCAGCACGGCGCGGGCCTTGGCAATGACAGCATTCTGCCGCGCCTTGTCTATGTAGCCGGTCAGCGAGGGCACCAGCAGCGCCGCCAGCGTCGCTAAAATTACCAATACAACAATTAGCTCCACCAAAGTAAAACCGGATTCCTTTTTGGTGCTGCGGGCTGATTTCATGGCCGGACCCTCCTGCACAAGACAGTATAATATCGTATAAAAACAGTATAAAATCGCAGGGACGGTCCCGTCAATGCGTAATAACGACAAAAATTGCTGCCGCCCTTTGTTATTTCTGCCCGCAGAGGCAGTTCTTGCGCAGGGGGGCGCGGTATGCTATACTAACAGCAGGAAAAAATATCCGGGCATCACCGCGCACCGCACTGGCACGCGCGTTATGCAGCGATGCCCGGGTGTGATGCCAGCCAAAAGGAGGTGCTGCGGATGACCCGCATTGCGATCGTGGAGGACGAGGCCGCCGTCCGGGAGCAGCTGACAGGCTATGTGCAGCGCTATACACGGCAGTACGGTACACCGTTTGAGGTTTCGGCCTTTGCAAGCGGTGTCGAGATTCTGGAGGAATACCGCCCGGTCTACGACATTATTTTTCTTGATGTTGAGATGCCGCATCTGGACGGCATGGAGACCGCCCGCCGCATCCGCACACTGGACAGCGATGTGCTGCTGATTTTTATTACCAACATGGCGCAGTATGCCATCAAGGGGTACGCGGTGGGGGCGCTGGATTATGTGCTGAAGCCCGTGCCGTATTTTGCTTTTTCGCAGCAGCTGCAGAAGGCTGTGAACCAGCTGGCCCGCCGTGTGCGCCACTATCTGGCCGTTCCGGTGGACGGCGGCATGCGCAGGCTGGATGCGGCAGGCATCTACTACATTGAGAGTGAAGGCCACCGCATCCACTTTTACACCGAGGATGGTGATTTCTCGGCCCCCGGTGCGCTCAAGGCGCTGGAGGAAAAGCTGGCTGCGCAGCCCTTTGCCCGCTGTAACAGCGGGTATCTTGTCAATCTGGCACAGGTGTCCGGTGTGCAGCAGAGCGTTGTGCAGGTTGGCCCGTATGAGCTGCAGATCAGCCGCCCCAAGAGAAAGAGCTTCCTTGCGGCGCTGGCGGATTTCATCGGGGGTGAGGGGTAATGTCCGTTTTACCGGATGTACCGCGGCTGTACACGGCGCTGGCGGAGATTCTGGCCGCCCTGCTGTATGCGCAGGCACGGCCGTCCCGCACTGCAAAGCCGGTGTACTGGGGCATAACCGCCGTCTGGGCGATTCTGCTGGCAGTGTTTTTGCACCTGACCGGCCATGTGCCGCTTGCGTGGTGGGTGCCCTGCATGGTGTCGGCCATCGCGGCGATGTATCTCTACCTCTGGGCCACGCGGGAGATGAACCTGCGGGAGGCCGGCTACAGCTGCGCGCGGGCGTTTGTTCTGGCAGAGTTGGCGGCCAGTCTGGAATGGCAGCTGCACTGCTGGCTCTGGCCGCAGCGCACGGGCGGCGAGATACCGGCGCTGCTGCTGCTGGCGGCCGTCTACGGCGCACTGTACGGGGGGCTGTACTGGCTGGAACGCCGCTTTGTGATCGCCGCGCGGCTGAATGTTACGGCGGCGGCCACGCTGATGGCGGTTGTTATGGCGCTGACGGTATTTGCTGTGAGCAACCTGAGCTTTATCGCCGCGGCACAGGCGACGATGAGCGTCTACTACATCCGCACGCTGGTGGATTTTGCCGGGGTGCTGATTTTGAGCGTCCAGCATGAGCAGCTGCGGGAAACGGCGCTGCACAGCGAGCTTTCCGCCATGGACGCGGTACTGCACCGCCAATATGAGCAGTACCGCCAAAGCAAGGAGAATATACGCCTGATCAACCGGCGCTACCACGAACTGAAAATGCAGATCGCGGCCATCCGGGCCGAGCGGGATCAGGCCAAGCAAAATGCCGCGCTGGCTGAGATGGAGAGCGACATCCGCCGCTATGAGGCCGAGAACAAGACCGGCAACCCGGTGCTGGACACGCTGCTGACGGCCAAAAGCCTGTACTGCCAGCAGCACGGCATCAACATGACCTGTGTCGCAGACGGCACGCTGCTGAATTTTTTGACAACGGGGGAGATATGCACCATCGTCGGCACGGCGCTGGACAACGCCACCGAGAGCGTCCTGACCGAGCAGGACCCCGAAAAGCGGCTGATCCGGGTGGCAATTTACGCGCAGAACGGCTTTGTGATGCTGCGGTTTGAAAACTACTGCACAAAGCCTGTGGAGCTTGGCCCGGACGGTCTGCCCCGGCGCAGCAGCCACGGCGGCTATGACCTGAAAAGTGTCCGCGCTGCCGCTGAGGCCCGCGGCGGCACCCTGACCCTGCACTGGGAAAACGAGTGGTTCACCCTGCGGGTACTGTTGCCGCAGAAGAATGAACTGTGAAAGAACTCCGGAGATAGCTCCGGAGTTTTTTTTGATGGCGCAGATTGCACAAACAGGCAAGACGAAAAACTGGCAAAATGACCAATAAAAATTGATGTACTCCGTAGAAATTGACAGATTGTGAAGCAAAACCGACAATTTATGTATTTTTTGTGTTTTTCTGTTAAAAAATGCTATAATAAAGAGGCAAAATTCGGCGAGGCCGAAAAAGAAGGAGAAAAAAGTATGAAAACGTTCCTCTGCGTTGTGCGGCGGGTATTGGCGGTTCTGCTGGCGCTTATCTTTGCGCCGCTGGGGGCTGCCTGCCTGATTGCCATTCCGCTGTCCAACAACTATTCGGCTATGGTCAGTATGGCCATAGCAATGCCGACCACCGCCAAAAGCGGCGGCAGCAATCCGCAGTATTTCACCAGTGACTATTCTTCCGCCGCGGCGGTGCAGGAGGCCTCGGCCCAGCTCTGCCGCGAAATTGAGCAGGAGGGTATGGTTCTTCTGCGCAATAATGGAGATGCCCTGCCGCTGGCCAAGGGCGCAAGCGTGACCCTTCTGGGCGAAAGCGCAGCCGACCTTGTCTATGGCGGCGCAGGCGCGGGCAGCGTGGACACCTCCACCGCGCCCAACCTGCGGCGGGCTATGGAGGCCGCAGGCTTTACCGTCAACCCGGTGCTGTGGGACTTCTACACCACCGGCGCGGGTGCCTCTTATAAAAAGGAAGTGCCCAGCATTACCGGGCAAGGCCGCTTTGCCGCCAACGAGGCCCCGCAGAGCGCCTACACGCAGGCTGAATTTGACAGCATGGCGCAGTACAATGATGCTGCAATCGTGGTGATTGGCCGCAGCGGCAGTGAGAGCGTGGATTTGCCGACAGAGTACCTCTCCTTCACACAGGAGGAGCGCAACCTGATTCAGATGGCAACCGAACGCTTTGACAAGGTGATTCTGCTTCTGAATGTGACCAACCCCATCAATATGACGGAGCTCAGCCGGTATGACATTGACGCTGTGCTTTGGGTGGGCGCACTGGGGCAGGAGGGGGCCTATGCCATCGGCGAGGCACTGAACGGCACGGTGAACCCCAGCGGCCACTTGGTGGACACTTGGGCGGCTGACGCAGCCTCTGCCCCGGCCGCTGCAAATCTGGGCGATTACACCATCACAAACAGCGATGTGTTTGCCGGTAACAAGTATATTGTCTACGCCGAGGGCGTCTATGTCGGTTACCGCTACTATGAGACCCGCTACGAGGATGCCGTTCTGGCACAGGGCAACGCGGGTGATTTTGACTACGATGCACAGGTGGTGTACCCCTTCGGCTACGGCCTGAGCTATACGGACTTCAGCTGGTCGGATTACAAGATGACCGAAACGGCGGACGGCTTTGCGCTGAATGTCACCGTCACGAACACCGGAAAGGCTGCGGGCAAGGAGGTTGTGCAGGCGTATCTGCAGAACCCGTATACGGAATATGACCGTGCCAACCGCATTGAAAAACCGGCGGTGGAGCTGGTCGGCTTTGCCAAGACGGATATTCTGCAGCCCGGCGAAAGCCAGACCGTCCAGATTGATGTGGACAAGAGTGCCATGAAGGTCTTTGACGCCTACGGCGCGGGCACTTACATTCTGGAGGCAGGGGACTACTACCTGACGGCTGCCGCCAACGCCCATGAGGCCACCAAGAACCTTCTGGCCGCCAAGGGCGCAGAGGTGGACGGCAATGCGGCGATGACCGCGCTCTACAATCAGGCGCAGACCGACACCAAGATCTTTGCAACGGCAGAAACCGGTGCAGCCGTCACCGCACAGATGGCGGATGCGGATATTACGACCTACGACGCTGACTTTACCTATCTGAGCCGCAGCGACTGGACCGGCACCTGGCCGACCACCTACCAGAATGGCAGCTGGGAGGCCCCGGAAACCGTTTTGACCGCGCTGGAAATTACCCGCCCGGAGGATGAAAGCGCCGAAATGCCGGCCTTTGATGAGGCGGGCAACTTGAAGCTGTGCGACCTGATTGGCGCGGACTATGACGATGCCCGCTGGGAAACGCTGCTGAGCCAGATGAGCAAGAAGGACACCTACAATCTGATTCGCCATGCAGGCTATGGTACGATGGCGGTCGAGAGCATCGGCGCGCCCGGCACGGTACATAAGGATGGCCCCGCAGGCATTTCCAGCACGCTGGCGGGCGGAAAGCTGCACTGCATGGCGTATGAGCCTGCGGTGGTGCTGGCTTCGACCTACAATGTGGAGCTGGCGTCCCGCCGCGGCAAGCTGGTGGGCGAGGATAGCCTCTCCAGCGGGGTGCAGGTCTGGTATGCCCCGGCTATGAACATCCACCGTGCAGCCAACAGCGGCCGTAACTTTGAGTATTATGCCGAGGACCCGCTGCTTTCCGGCGTGTTCGGCGCAGCGGAGACTGCCGCCTTCCAGAGCAAGGGCGGCATTGTCACCATCAAGCATTTCGCCTTCAATGACCAGGAGACCAACCGTATCGGCGGTGCGATGTTCGTCAATGAGCAGGCCGCCCGCCAGCTGTACCTGAAGCCCTTTGAGATGAGCATTGTGGACGGCGGCGCTGTGGGCATTATGAGTGGTATGAACCGCATCGGTTGCCGCTGGATTGGCGGCCATGAGGGCATTATGACCAACATCCTGCGTGGTGAGTGGGGCTACAAGGGCTTTGTCATTACCGACCAGACCTCCTTCAACAGCTTTGATTACTGCGACATCCGCGAGGGTCTGGCTGCGGGCAATGACCTGTGGCTGAACACGGCCCACAATATGTGGGCGCTCAATGACAGCGAGCTGACCGCAACGGTTATGCAGAACGCCCGCACGGCCGTGCACCGCTATCTGTACGCGGTGGCCAACTCCAACGCAATGAATGGCGTGGATGCCGATACCACGGTCAAGAACATCATTCCTATATGGCAGTATGGCTACGTGGCGTTGTTGGTCTTTGTGGCGGTGATGTGGTTCTTCGGCTTCAAGGCGGTGCGCGGGCTGTGGGCCAGCAAGCGCTATCTTGCCAAGAAGGCAGAGCGCAAGGCCAAGCGTGCTGCAAAGAAGGCTGCCAAGGCCCAGAAGGCTCAATAACAGCAACTTGCACAATACAAGCCTATAAAACTTAGCCAAAATGCGCAGGAAAACGCCTGCGCATTTTGGCTTTTTTGCAAGTTATGCTTCAAAAACAACAGATTATGCAAAAAAGCAACTTTTCCGGAAAAAATGATTATAATAAAGAGTGCAACGAATGGACACTGATTGCGCAGTGCCTTAGAATGCAAGGAGGAAAAAGCAAATGCAAAAGAAAAAACTGACCCCGCTGCAAATCGTGGGCCATGTACTGCACACCGCTATTCTGGGCGTTCTGGCAGTTGTCATGGCGGTTCTGCTGTTTGCGGCCAACGTGATCCTGCCCGGGTATGCCCGCATGGTCAATGCCATGCTGGGCTACAAGAAGTCGTGGGATAACAGCAAGGTGCAGACGGATGGCCTGAACCTTGACTACAACACGTCTGATTACACGGCAGACAATATCGGCGCTGCGGAAGCCGACCTGACCGACCGCATCAACAGCGAGGGCGTTGTCCTGCTGAAAAATGACGGCGGCCTGCCCCTGGCAGAGGGTACGACCGTCAGCCTGTTCTCTGCCAACAGCAACCAGAATGCAGGTGCCGGTTTGATGGGCGGCGGCACTCCGCTGAACACGGCACTTGCCTCCCACGGGTTGAATGTGAATGAGACACTATGGAACTTCTACAGCGCGGGTGCCGGTGCAGGCTACGGTCTGGCCAGCGGCTCCATCAGCTTCGGCGATGCCGAGGACTTCCGCATCAATGAGTGCCCGCTGTCCGTTCTGCAGGGCGAGAGCGGCCTGCTGGACAGCGTGCAGGGCACGACCCCGGTCTATGTGCTGAAGCGTGTGGCAGGCGAGGGCCGCGATATGCCGCGCTCCATGTACAACCACGCAGACACGCAGGAGGATAAGGTTCGCAGCTATCTGGAGCCGGACACCACCGAGCGTGAAATCCTGCAATACCTGAACGACAACTATGATAATACCGTGCTGATTATCAACTCTAACGCAGCGCTGGAGCTGGACTGGCTGGCAGACTATCCCAACATCAAGTCTGTGCTGTATGCCCCCACGATTGGTGCCAGCATGGCAGACATTCTGACCGGCAAGGTCAGCCCCAGCGGCCGCACGGTGGACACCTTTGCCGCCGATGCCTCCGCATCCCCGGCCGCACAGAACTTTGGCGACTATGCCTACTATGATGAGAACGGCAATATCACCAAGTACAACTATGTCACCTACGAGGAAGGCATCTACGTCGGCTATCGCTACTATGAAACCCGCTACGAGGACACCGTTCTCGGCCAGGGCAACGCGGGCGATTACGACTATGCCAAGGAGGTCATCTATCCCTTCGGCTACGGCCTGAGCTACACCAGCTTTGACTGGAGTGACTTCAAGGCTGATTGGAGCGGCGATACCTGCACCGCACAGGTTACGGTGACGAACACCGGCGACGTTTCCGGCAAGGACGTTGTGGAGGTGTATGTGCAGAGCCCCTACACCGACTATGACAAGACAAACGGCGTGGAGAAGCCCGCCGTGGAGCTGGTTGGCTACGGCAAAACCGCAGAGCTTGCCCCCGGCACCAGTGAGACCGTGAGCGTCACGTTCACCAAGGATCAGCTCAAGGCGTATGACGCCAACGGCGCAAAGACGTACATTCTGGATGCAGGGGATTACTACATCACCGCAGCCAAGGACGCCCATGAGGCTGTCAACAATGTGCTGGCTGCCAAGGGCAAGACCGCAGCCGATGGCATGACAGCGGACGGCGATGCCGCCTTCACGGCTGTGTACACCCCCGCCAATACCGAGACCGATACCACGACCTACGCAACGGACAGCCGCACGGGCGCGGCCATTACCAACCAGTTGGACGCTGCCAAGGGCGATGCTGTTTACCTGACCCGCAGCGACTGGACCGGGACCTTCCCCAAGCCGGACGGCGAGCCCAGTGACGTCATCAGCACCTGGGGCAACGAAATCAACGGCACCGATGCAGACGGCAACCCGGCTTCCTATCAGTACAAAAAGACTGCGGATGCTGCGCTGGTGGCGCAGCTGGATTCTGCAGATTCCGGCAACCCGACGGTAGGGGACACCTACAGCGATACCATTACCTACGGCGCCAAGAATGGTCTGAGCCTGATTGACCTGCGCGGCAAGAGCTATGACGACCCGATGTGGAATGACCTGCTCGACCAGCTGACGGCAGAGGACTACTATAACATCATTACCTGCTCCGGCTACGGCGTGCCGGCCATCGACAGCGTCGGCAAGCCCTTTGTGATTGATGCAGATACTGCCAGCGGCCTGATTTACGGCGGTACCGGCGCTATGTTCCCCAATATGATGACGCTGGCACAGACCTGGAACCAGGACCTGGCACTGGAATACGGCACGATGATTGGCAATGAGGCGGTTATCGGCGGCTGCGACGGCTGGTATGCGCCCTCTATGAACATTCACCGCACGCCGTTCAGCGGCCGTAACGGCGAGTATTATTCCGAAGATCCGTTCCTGTCCGGCACGGTAGCCTCCAAGGAGGTATATGGTGCTGCCACCAAGGGGCTGTATGCCTACATCAAGCATTTCGCCTTCAATGACCAGGAAAACCACCGCGGCGACCGTGAAGGCCAGTACGGTGCAGCAACCTGGCTGAATGAGCAGTCTGCCCGCGAAATTTACCTGAAGCCCTTCGAGATGTGCATGAAGCTGGACGATATCACGCTGAACTATGTCGAGAAGCAGGCGGACGGCAGCTATCAGAACGCAGAAACCACGATTCCTGCAGCTATGGGCGTTATGACGGCCTTCAACCGCATCGGTGCAACCTGGACCGGCGGCAGCTATGCGCTGATTACCGGCATCCTGCGCACCGAGTGGGGCTTCAACGGCGCAGTCATCACCGATAACGCGAACACGGGCGTATTTATGCTCGGCCAGCAGATGATTGAGGCAGGCGCCGATATGAAGCTGACCTATGATACGTCCGCGGCCCGCTGGGATAATTACGACGCCAACGACCCGGAAACCTACCATTACGCCCGTGAGGCACTGCACCATGTGCTGTACACCACGGCCAACACCAAGGCAATGAACCACGCTATGCCGGGCAGCGTCTACAAGGACGGCCCGCAGATTGCCACGGTTGTGCGCACGGTGGTCAACATCCTCTGCACGCTGCTGCTGGTGTTCTTTGCCTACCGCATCTTCCGCGTCTGGAAGCCGAGCAAGCGTAAGCTGGCAAAACTGGAAGCCAAGGCTGCTGCCAGGGCCAACAAAGCGTAAAAACAGCAACTTGCACAATACAAACCTATAAAACTTAGCCAAAATGCGCAGGAAAACGCCTGCGCATTTTGGCTTTTTTGCAAGTTATGCTTCAAAAACAACAGATTATGCAAAAAATGAGTCATCGGCGCATTTCTCTGCTACAATAGAATCAACACAAAGCAATGGTACCGGCTTGTAGGTGTTATGAGAGAAAAAAGCAAGTAAGAGGAGAAAAAAGTAAATGACAAAGCAACCTAAGGTTCGCAAGCCGCATCCCATATTGCATGGGATTGGGCTGGTGCTGTCCGTGATTCTGTTGGTTGCGCTTCTGGTAGGCACCTATGTGCTGTCCACGATGGCAACGATTATCGACAGCTTTATCGGCACACCAAGCGGTCACTATTCTGACGCAGAAATTGCAGACACCAAAGTAAAGGCCGAGGCACTCGCCGCCGATGTGGAGGCCGAGGGTACCGTTCTGGTGCAGAACAACGAAAACACCTTGCCGCTGGCCGCCGACAACAAAAAGGTCAACGTGTTCGGCTGGGCCTCCACCGCCTGGCTGGGCGGCGGCTCCGGCTCCGGCGGCGTGAACGCCGTCAACACCGATCTGCTGGCCGCCCTGACCGCTTACGGCATTGAGTACAACACCGAGCTGACCGATATGTACAAGGACTTCCAGCCCGGGCGTGAATACGTCAAAACGCTGAAGAGCCGTCCCGAGCAATCCGGCCGCCTGTACGAGCCTGACATCAGCAACACCACCTACTACACCCAGTCGATGCTCGACAACGCCAAGCGCTTTTCCGATACCGCCGTGGTCGTCATCGGCCGTCTGGCAGGCGAGAGCAACGATGCCACCAAGCAGCAGTACAAGCGCACTGAAAAAGGCGGCGACATTGTGGTGGACGACACCCGCACGATGCTGGAGCTGACCACCGAGGAAGAAAATCTGCTGACCTATGTCGGTGCCAACTACAAAAACGTGGTCGTACTGGTCAACTCCACCAACGTTATGGAGCTGGGCCAGATTGAGACCATCCCCGGCGTGGACGCCTGCCTGATTGCCGGTTTGTCCGGCTCCGAGGGCGCAACCGCCATCCCCGCAGTGCTGTGGGGCGAAAAAGAACCCAGCGGCCGCACCGCCGACACTTGGGCGTATGATCTGACCACAGCCGCCAGTTATGCCAACGCCGGTATGGAGGGCGTGGGCGCTTACGCCGATGCCGAGGGTCTGTACCCGGCGGACGGCACCGTCAGCGGCAACCTCGATACCTACGATGCCTATGAGCAGGTCTCCTATGTAGATTACGCCGAGGGCATTTACATCGGCTACAAATGGTACGAGACCGCTGACGCCGAGGGCTACTGGGACGGCGTTTCCAACGAGCACGGCACCGGCTATGACGGTGTTGTGCAGTATCCGTTCGGCTACGGCCTGAGCTACACCAGCTTTGATTGGAAGGTGACCGATGCCTCCGCCAACGGTGCCACCCTGACGAAGGGCGGCGATGTGACCGTGAAGGTCACCGTCACCAACACCGGCGACCGCGCCGGCAAGGATGTTGTGCAGCTCTACTACACCGCACCCTATATTGCAGGCGAGATTGAAAAGTCCAGCGTGGAGCTGGGCGCGTTCGCCAAAACGAAGGAGTTGCAGCCCGGCGAGAGCGAGGAGGTTACTCTGACCGTTCCCGTCTCCGATATGGCCAGCTATGACGCCTATGACGCCAACCACAACGGTTTTACCGGCTATGAGCTGGACGCAGGCGATTACATCTTTACCGTGCGCCACGATGCCCACGATGTGGACGATGACGCCGCCGCAACCATTACCTGCAATCTGCCTGCCAATGTCCAGTATGCCGAGGACACCGTCACCGGCAACCCGGTTTCCAACAAGTTCACCGGCAGCGATGCCATTGACGGCGTCAGCTTGGACGGCAGCGACTCCAACCAGAACATCACCTACATGACCCGCGCTGACTTTGCGGGCACCTTCCCCAAGACCAACACCCCCAGCCGCGCTATGACCGACAACGTCAAGGCACTGAACCTTTACACCGCCGATATGGCGAACGGCTACATCAATGAGGCCGACGAGGCCATCACCACCGGCGCCAAGAACGGTCTGAAGATTGAGGACAACGGCAAGACCACCGACCTCGGCTTCCAGCTGGGCGCTGACTTCAATGACCCGCAGTGGGATGCGCTGCTCGATGAGCTGACCGTGAATGAGATGGAAAATATGTACATCAACGCCTACGGCGGTCTGGCCGAGCTCAAGAGCGTCGGCAAGACCAAGAGCAAGGACGCTGACGGCCCCTCCCAGATTGGCGGCTTCACCGGTATGGGCGCTGGCACCGGCTTCCCGAGCTCCAGCACGCTGGCCCAGACGTGGAACGGCGAACTGGCCCAGGAGGAGGGCCGCACCATCGGCACGCAGGCTTTGCAGAACGGCTATACCGGCTGGTATGCGCCTGCCACCAATATGCACCGCAGCCCCTTCAACGGCCGTAACTACGAGTATTATTCCGAGGACAGCCTGCTGTCCGGCGTCATCTGCGGCAACACCGTGCAGGGCGCCAATGACGCTGGTGTCTACACCTATGTCAAGCACTTTATCTGCAATGACGGTGAAAGCGGCATCTACCGTGATTCTGTCTACACGTGGATGACCGAGCAGGCTCTGCGTGAGATCTATCTGCGTCCCTTCCAGATGCTGGTCGAGGACTATGACGCTGCCGGTCTGATGAGCAGCTACAACCGTATCGGCGCTGTTTGGGCTGGCGGCAGCGAGGCGCTGCTGACCGGCATCCTGCGTGACGAGTGGGGCTTTGACGGCGCTGTGATTACCGACTACTGCGACCACCACAGCTATATGAACGGCGACCAAGCCCTGCGCGCAGGCGGCAGCCTGTGGATGGCTGGCTTCATCGGCGGCAAGATGGCCTTTGAGACCGGCTCCAACAGCTATCTGCAAGCCCTGCGCCGCGCTGCAAAGCAGACACTGTATATGTATCTGCACGTCCGTGTGACCAACCGCGACTATGCCGAGAGCATCGGCGATACCACCGCGCTGCGCCACGACTTTAAGCCCGCTGTGCTCGGCTGGCGTCACCTTGTTGCGCTGATCGACCTTGTTGCCGTGGCACTGTTTGCACTGGCGATCCGCGGCGTTGTCCGTGATGTCAAGCTGTACAAGGCCGCCAAGGCCGCCAGAGTCGAAAACAAGAACGCATAAAAATAACCCCCGCAATACTGCACAATGCAAGCGCATGACCGTAAGTTGAAATTGCGCGGTATTGCCTTATAAAAAAGGAGTGCATCCCCCTTGAAAAACGCTGAAATCATCGCAAAACTGAATCTGGAACAAAAATGCGCGCTGCTTTCGGGCGCGGGCACCTTCACCACGCGTGGCTGCCCCAAGGCGGGCGTGCCGTCCATCACTCTGTCGGACGGGCCGAACGGCGTGCGCAAGCAGGCCGGGGCGGCGGACCATCTGGGCCTGAACCCCAGCGTGCCGGCAACCTGCTTCCCGACTGCGGCCACCGTGGCCTGCAGCTGGGATCCCGCACTGGGCGAGGAGATCGGCCGCGCCATGGGCGAGGAGGCCGCTGTGCAGGAGGTTGCCGTGCTGCTCGGCCCCGGGCTTAACACCAAGCGCAGCCCCCTGTGCGGACGCAACTTTGAGTATTTTTCCGAGGACCCGTATCTTTCGGGCAAGATGGCCGCCGCCTATGTGCGGGGCATCCAAAGCGAGGGCATTGCAGCCTGCCCCAAGCATTTTGCCGTCAACAGTCAGGAGCTGCGCCGCATGGCGTCCGACTCTGTTCTGGATGAGCGCACGCTGCGCGAGCTGTACCTGACCGGCTTTGAGATCGTGGTCAAGGAGGCTGCGCCCAAGACCATCATGTCGAGCTACAACCTCGTCAACGGCACCTATGCCAACGAGAACGCCCATCTTCTGCAGGATATTCTGCGCAGGGACTGGGGCTTTTCCGGTGCCGTTGTGACCGACTGGGGCGGCTCCAACGACCATGCGCTCGGCGTAAAGAACGGCTCCACGCTGGAAATGCCCGCCCCCGGCGGCGACGCCGTGCGGGAGCTGCTGGCTGCCGTACAAAGCGGTAAGATCACCGAGGCGGATGTGGATGCCCGGCTGGATGAGCTGCTGACGCTGGTGCTGGATACAAGCGCTGCCGTGCAAAAGCACAGCCGCAGCTTTGACGCCGATGCGCACCATGCGCTGGCCCGCCGCGCTGCTGCCGAGAGCGCCGTGCTGCTGAAAAATGACGGCGGCATCCTGCCGCTGGCCGCCGGTGCAAGGGTTGCCGTTATCGGTGACTTTGCCGAGACACCGCGCTATCAGGGGGCTGGTTCGAGCGCCGTAAACTCTATCAAGGTCGATACGCTGCTTGATTGCCTTGCGCAGAGCGGGCTGCAGTGCGCGGGCTTTGCCGCAGGCTTTGACCGTCAGGGCCGCCCCGATGCCGCCAAAAAGGCGCAGGCCGTGGCACTGGCCCAAAAGGCCGACACGGTGCTGCTCTGTCTGGGTCTGGATGAGATCAAGGAGAGCGAGGGCCTTGACCGCGTGGACATGAAGCTTGCCGATAACCAGATCGAGCTTTTGCAGGCGGTCGAGCAGGCTAACCCCAACACGGTGGTCGTCCTAAACGCCGGTGCATCGCTGGAAACGCCGTGGCTGGCCCACTGCAGGGCGCTCATCTATGGGGCGCTGGGCGGGCAGGCCGGTGCCGGTGCCATGGTGGATGTGCTGACCGGCAAGGTCAACCCCGGCGGCAAGCTGGCCGAGACATGGGCCAATGCCTATGCGGAGACCCCCGCCAAGGATAACTTTGCCGGGGCGGGCCGCACCGTGCAGTACCGCGAGGGGCTGTATGTCGGCTACCGCTATTACCAGACCGCCGGGGTGCCGGTGGCGTTCCCGTTCGGCTACGGCCTGAGCTACACAAGCTTTGCCTATTCTGACCTGAAGGTCACTGCCGACAGTGTGACCCTGACCGTGACCAACACCGGTGCGCGTGACGGCGCGGAGATCGTGCAGGTCTATATTGCAAAGCCCGGCGCGGAAATCTTCCGCCCTGCGCAGGAGCTAAAGGCCTTTGCAAGGGTGCTGCTGGCGGCAGGGGAGAGCCGCACGGTCACGCTCCCGCTCGATGACAAGGCGTTCCGCTACTGGAACACCAGAACCGATGGCTGGGAGATCGAGGGCGGTCGGTATGAGGTCCGTGTCGGTGCCTCCAGTGCGGACATCCGCCTGACGGCCGATGTTGACATCCGCGGCACCAATGCCACTGATCCCTATGCCGGTAAGGCACTGCCGCACTACAAGAGCGGCAGTGTGCAGAATGTGCCCGATGCCGAGTGGGAGGCCCTGCTCGGGCATCCCATCCCGCAGGATAAGGTCAGAATCGACCGCAACATGACGCTGGGCGAGCTGAACCACAGCCGCAGCCCGCTGGGCTGGCTGATCTGGGCCGTTCTGACAGCACTGCTGAACGCCAGCTTCAAAAAAGGAAAGCCCGATCTGAATGTGCTGTTCCAGTACAACATGCCGCTGCGTGCGCTGGCCAAAATGACAAGCGGTGCCATCAGCATGGGCATGGTGGACGGCCTTGTCATGGAGCTGCAGGGCTTCTGGATCATCGGCCTTGTACGGGTCATCTATGAAGCTGTTAAAAATCAAATTCTGAACGCGCAGATGGAACGCCGCCTGCGCAACGACTGAAGGGAGACTATATGAAAGCGTGGAATACCTTTGCAGCCAAGCACCCTGCCGCCGCCCAATGGGTGCGCGAGGGCGGGCTGTTCGTCATCGTATCAAACCTTATCACGGTGTTCAAATACCTGCTGCTGCAGTTTCTGCCTGCGGCGTTTGCCGGGCTGCCGGTCGTGGACTTCGGCTGGCCGGGCATCCCGGTCACACTCTTCGGAGAGACCTTCCGCTGGAATATTCTGGGCTATGACGCTGCCCACGGCGGCCTGCCGTACTTTTGCGCCTATATGGTGGCAATGGTGGTGGGGGAGTGCATCAACTTCCCGATCCAGCGCAGCTTTGTGTTCCGCAGCAAGGGCAATTTAGGCAAGCAGATCGCGTGGTATGTCCTTGCGTTCTGTGCCATTACCTGCATTGTCAACTCCATCAACTGTGTATGGGTCGCAGTGGCGGGACTTCTGGTGCCGGACTTCATCTACAACATCGGTACGACCGTCCTCAACGGCGGTATCTCGATGGTCATCTTCTTCTTCGTCAACAAGATCATCTTCCCGGAAGGGGAGGCTAAGAAGGCATAAGGATAGCCCCCGGACAGCTTCGCACTGTCCGGGGACTGTTTATTTGCACACTGAAAGGTGCGATGCAGGCATCACCCCCGGCATCGCTGCCATAGAACGCGGTGTTGCCTTACAAATAATTCACTGCCAGAATCGCCGCCCCCAGCACGACCAGTACAACACCGGTGGCGCGGTTCAGAGTGGCGGGCGCAGCCTTGTTGGCAAACTTGGCGGCGATACGCGCCCAAAGCAGGGTGCTGACGACACAGCAGATAAGGCAGAACACATCCGGCATACCGCCGATGGCGAAATGGCTGGCCGAGCCGGTGAACGCCGTAAAAGCCATGATAAAGACGCTGGTGCCTACGGCGGTTTTCAGCTCATACCCCAGCACCGAGGTCAGGAGCAGCAGCATCATCATGCCGCCGCCTGCGCCGATAAACCCGCAGATGAACCCGACACCCGCACCGCAGAGCAGGGACTGCACAAACCGCTTCTCTGCGCTCACGGCGTTCATTGAGCTTTTGGTGGTCATGACCGGCCGCACAATGAACTTGACACCCAGCAGAAGGGTCATAAAGGTGGAAAAGCCGCCCATCGTGCGGCCGGGCACAAGGCTGGCCACATAGCTGCCCATCAGCGTGAAGCAAAGCACCGAGGCCATCATGACAGCGCCGTTTTTGATGTCCAGATTCCCGCTTTTGCCGTAGGTATAGGCAGAGACGGCGCTGGCCAGCACATCGCTGGCCAATGCAATGCCAACAGCCATGTAGGGGTCCATCCCCAAAAAGGTGATGAGCATGGGGCTGATGACCGCCGCCGCGCTCATGCCGGCAAAGCCGGTTCCCAGCCCGGCCCCGATGCCTGCGATAAAGCAGACGAGGAATGCGATAAGATACGTCATAGTGTTACTCCTTTTTCAGCTGACGCCGGATGTTTGCGTCCATGCGGGACAGATATTCCTGCAGCCTCTGCTGCTCCTCTGCGGTAAAGCCCTCAAACAGCGGCTCGACCGTTCGGTGCTGTATCTCTGCCAGTGCGGCGGCGATGCGCTGACCGTCCGCAGTAAAGGCCAGCAGCCGCTGGCGGCGGTTGTCCGGCGCAGGGGAGACCGACAGCACGCCGCGGCTGCGCAGCCGCTCTACCGCTGCTGATACATTGGATTTCGCCAGCCCGCGGTAGCGGCAGATGTCCCCGGCGGTGTGACATTCGGGGTTGTTGTGCAGAAACAGCAGGATGTCGATCTCCAGCTGGTTAAGCCCGTATGCCGCAGAGGCGGCCTCGAACTGCGCGGCATAGTATTTTTTGTAGTGCTGTATATAGGATAATACAGGCAGCACAGGAAGCCCTCCTTTACAAGTAATAAAAAGAACAGTTCTAATTATAACTATCTGCACGGCTGATGTCAATACAAAGCGCCGTATAAACAAAAAAATCCCGCCGGAATACGGCGGGATTTCTGGTGGAGCATTGTCAGCAGCAGTCGAACCTTTAAGCAGGCATATCGTTGCTGCGGTCAGAGCGCTTCAAACCGAGAAACGGCGGCACTTCGGAACGCTTCAGCCCTTGTTCGTGTGCTTTTTTCAGTTGGTATTCGTGCAGGGCAATGCTGTCCAGCAGATCACGCTGATTTTGGGAGGCTGCATAGTAATCGACGCCGAACCGTTTGCAGACTGCACTGAGTTGGTCAAGCATTTCAACAGCAGTAGGGGACATTCGTTTGACTTCGATATCCATAAAAACTCCTTTTCCTAAAGGCGTGAGGGCAAGAACCGTCCCGTGGCCACAAATCTTCAATTTTTGAAAACTTTCTGCCCCTTGGGATAGCTTTCTTGTTGGGGCGTGCGGTGCCCCAAACCCTGCTTCATAATATCGATCATGACCGATCAACGACTGATTTATAGTAATTGCCAAAGTCTGCAAGTGCATTGACGATCGGTAGCATTTCCATTCCGAGATCGGTCAACCCATATTCTACTTTGGGAGGATTCTCGTGGTAATCACGGCGGTAGGCAAGCCCATCATCAATCATCTGTCTTAAGCTCTCGGTCAAAACTTTCTGCGAGATCCCGTCGATGCTTCTTTGCAGCTCATTGAATCTCCATGGACGCTCCTTCAGATTGCGCAGAAGCAAGAGTTTCCATTTTCCGCCAATCAGGGATACTGCTGTTGCAACCGGACATTCCGGTAGCTCTTCTTTTGTACGCATATCAGTCACCTCTGTATATAGTATATCACATTCATTTTTGAATGTACAGTTACAAAAAGGTGCGTACTTGTTTTTGAATGTGCAAGCTTCTATACTTGACTCAGGCAATGAAAGATTGCGAATCAAAATGGAGGTGCTTACAATGGCAAGCTACACAAAAATGACAGTTGGAAAAGAAAATCGGACGGAGCTTCATGAAAAGCTCGGCCTGACCGGTGCGGAGATCAGCCTGAATACGCTTCCTGCGGGAGCAAATGTTCCGTTTGTTCACTCCCACAAGGCAAATGAGGAAATCTACGGTGTTCTTTCCGGCAAAGGTAAGGCTGTTATCGATGGCGAAGAGATCAGCCTTGCAGTAGGCGACTGGCTGAAGATCTCTCCCGTGGCAAAGCGTCAGTTCTTTGCTGCAAGCAATTCTGAGATCACTTATATTTGTATTCAGGTCAAGGAAAATTCTCTCGAAGGCTATACTGCAACGGATGCTGTGATTTACTGATAAAACATAGCAAAGCAAAAGGCAGGATACCACCGTCATGGTGATACCCTGCCTTTGCTCGTTTACCGCTCTGCGTACTCTCGCCGCAGAACCTCCCGTAAACAAAAAACGTACCCGAACCCATTCTCATAGAGAATGGGTTCGAGTACGAACTGAATGGTGGACCTGGAGGGATTCGAACCCTTGACCTCTCGGATGCGAACCGAACGCTCTCCCAACTGAGCTACAGGCCCATGTCTTTGCGACTAAACCAGTGTAATCCATTTTGCGCAAAAAGTCAAGAGCAAAACAAGAATTTTGTGGGGCCAAAGGGGGACAGGTCGTGTAACATACGATTTTTATTGCGGGCGGCTGTTTTCCGCACGCTTATTGCGCTACACTATAAATAGTGCTATAATAATACAAATCTTGCCCTGACCGTATAAAATCGTATACGCGGTTTGGATTGAACCGGCACAGATGTTGCACTATAGTATTTTTAAGCAAACGGGAGCAACATTATGTGGAGGGAGATTTTTGTATGGATACGCAACGGATCGCAAGCTATCGGCGGGAATTTTCTGCGCTGGCAGACCTGCAGGCGGCTGGGACCGTGACCTATTCACTGCTGCGCGAGGCAGACGCCTTTGTCATCTGCGTGCAGCGCGATGAAGAACCGCCGGTGGAGCGGATGCTGTGCGACACAGAGGAGGAGCGCGCCGGGATGCTGACACGCTTTCTGTATGAAAATGCGGTGGAGCCTGACCAGATGCCCGCCATCCTCCGGGATATCTGCGGATGGGCGGTGGGCTGAGATGGCAGTGGCATTGATGGACAGGGCTGCCGGGCAGGCCAAACTCCCGGAAACACCGGCCGTTGTGGCACTTTTTGCGTTCGGCTCCCGCCTTGACCGGGATACGATGCAGCTGTTTGCCCGGACCCACAGCGAGGAGGTCCGCGCGGCGGCAATCGCATCTACCGGGCAGGAGGTACTGGAGCTGCTGCACGGCGGCCTTCGCCCGCAGGTGCTGGTGCTGGACGCGCTGCTCACAAAGCCTGCTGTGACGCAGGTACTGCAGGAGATCGGCAAAATGGATCTGAATCCGGAGCCGGCTGTGCTGGTGCTCGTGCCTGTGCCGGAGGAGACAGCCGCCCGCCGTGCGCTGGGGCTGTTCTCCCGGTATGAGGTCATGCTGCGCCCCTACGGCATGAAAAACCTCTTTGATGAGATCTACCGCATGGGCACCGATGAGGAAGAAAACCGCCTCTACCGGCTGCGCCGCTGCTGTGAGGATGTGCTGGAAGGTTACGGCGCACCCACGACCCTGAACGGCTACCGCTACGCCGAGCGGATGCTGCTCTACGCCCTGTATGCGGACAAGCCGCAGCCGATCGGCGTTTTGCAGCAGTATGTCGCAGCGGAGGAGGACATCGAGGTCGGAACGGTGACCTCGGCGCTGAACCGGCTTTCCGCCGGCATGGCAAGGCGCGGCACCGATGCGTACCGGGCGCTCTGCCTGCGGTGCGGCCGCCCGGAGGACGGCGTGCTTTCCAACGGACAGCTTTTTAAAGGAATGTTTCAGCAGCTGCGCGGTATGACAGAACGATAAAGGGAGGCGTTTTCCATGGAGGAAAAGCAGAGCAAGGCAGACCTGCTGGCCCTGCGCGGCGGACTGCGCGGCCGGTTCCGCCGTGTGTTTGACGGCATGGAAAACGCTTTTGAGGTCCTGCTCGACCAGCTTGAACACCCCCTGAGCCCGGCGGACCGCGCCGGAATGACGCAGCTTGTGCAGGATATGCAGACGCAGCTGCTCGGTGCGCGCCGTCTGGGGGATCAGGCCTCCGATGCGGCTACGGCCGCCGTGCTGCACAGCACCTGCGTGCCGCGCCCCATCGACCTGCTGAGCCAGCTGGACGAGATCTGCGACATCCTGCGGGAGGAGGCCGCCCGGTATGACTTGCCGTTTACGATTGAACTGCAGACCGCCGGGCAGAACGTGCTGCCCACGGTAGGGGATGCGGCCCTTCTGAACGGACTGATGACAAACCTGATCTCCAACACGCTCTGCGCAGATCCGGGAGCCTGCATCACATTGCGCTGTGAGCCGGGGCTGTTCTGCTACCGGGACAACGGCCCCGGTCTGCCGCCCGATGCAAAGGCGCTGCTGACCGATGGCTGCTGGAGCGCCCGGCTGCTCTATGCGGGCGGGCTGGGGCTGCCGCTCATCGCGGCCTACACAAAGGCCATGGGCTGGACGCTGGCCGTGGGGCCGGGGCCGGGCACAGAGCTGTGCTTCACCCTGCCGCCCGCGCCGCCGCTCGATGATCTGATGCTGGAATCCCCCGTTGAGCGCATGGCCGAGCGGCAGACCCGGCGGCTGGCGCTGCGCCGCGAGCTGGCTGTGCTGCAGGCACAGGAATTGCTGTAAAATGACATGGCACCGTTGTCCCGGCAGGGAAACGGTGCTTTTTTTGCTGCACCGCTTTACTTTGCGCGCAAATTATTGTAAAATGTAATACAAAAAGAATGGTTTACTATGCCTGTACGGCAGGGTAGACCGCCAAAATAACTACAGGTGGTGTTTTTATGGCAATTCAGTATAAACGTATTCTTCTGAAGGTCAGCGGCGAGGCACTTTCCGGCCCCAAGGGCACGGGCTTTGATGAGGAAACCATCGCCTCTATCTGTGCCGGTATCAAGGCGGCGCACGATCTGGGTGCGCAGATCGGCATTGTTGTGGGCGGCGGCAACTTCTGGCGCGGCCGCTCCAGCGGCAGGATGGATCGCATGGACGCCGACAAGATCGGCATGCTGGCTACCGTCATGAATGCGCTGGCCGTCAAGGATGCGCTGCGCCAGCAGGGCGTGGAGGCCGTTGTCATGACCAGCTCCTTTATGCCGCAGGTGGCCGAGTGCTTCACCAGCGACAAGGCCATCGCTGCGCTGGAGAGCGGCAAGATCGTTGTGTTCGGCGGCGGCACCGGCAACCCCATCTTCTCCACCGATACGGCCAGCGCGCTGCGCGCACTGGAGATCAGCGCCGATGCCATGTTCAAGGCTACGATGGTGGACGGTGTCTACGATAAGGACCCCCACAAGTATGCCGATGCCGTGCGCTATGATACGCTGACCTTTACCCGCGTGCTGGACGAGCGTCTGGCCGTTATGGACTCCACCGCCGCGACCCTCTGCCGTGATAACGGCCTGCCCATCCTTGTGTTTGATCTGGGTAAGCCCGAGAATATCGCCAAGGCTGTGCAGGGCGAGATGGTCGGCACCCTTGTGAAGGAGTAAATCAAAAAAAGCTGAAGCTTTGAAAAATTCATAATTTTCCCCTATACTATTTTACGAATAAGGAGAATCTTACTATGAGCAGCACGACCAAACCCTTTGAAGAAAAAATGAACGCCAGCGTCAACCATCTGGTCCATGAGCTGGCTTCCATCCGCGCCGGCCGCGCCAACCCCGCCATCCTCGACAAGGTGGCGGTGGACTACTACGGCAGCCCCACGCCCATCCAGCAGATCGCCGCTGTGGCCGTGGCCGAGGCCCGCATCCTGACCATCTCCCCGTGGGACCGCTCGATGCTCAAGCCCATCTCCAAGGCGATCCAGACCAGCGACATCGGCATCAACCCCATTGATGACGGTCAGGTCATCCGTCTGGTGTTCCCGGCCCCAACCGAGGAGCGCCGCAAGCAGCTGACCAAGGATGTCAAGAAGCAGGGCGAGGATGCCAAGACCGCCGTGCGCAACATCCGCCGCGATGCGATGGATAAGTTCAAGGCCATGAAGAAGGCCGGCGAGATCACCGAGGACGATCAGAAGAAGCTGGAGGAGGAGACCCAGAAGCTGACGGACAAGTATGTCAAGATGATCGACGACACCTGCGCCGACAAGAACAAGGAGATCATGGAGGTCTGATCTCTCCATGAGCGATAGCCTGTGCGGGCATGTCATCTGACACGCCCGCATAGGCTGTTATTGCAAGAAAATCTATTCCGCGAAAGGGAATCACTGTTTATGAAGACCCGCATCATCACTGCCGTTGTCGGCCTGGGCGTTCTGGCCGTCGTACTGGCGTTTTTCGACACCTTCCTGTTTGACCTGGTGCTCAGTGCCATCTGCCTGCTGGCCATCCATGAGGTCTTTTCCGCCATGGGCTTTGGCAAAAAGCAATGGTATCTGTATGTCGGTGCTGTGCCGCTGACCCTGCTGGTCATGCTCAGCAGTTCACAGGTGGTGCGCGGGCTGCTGCTGCCGGTGGCGTTCCTGACCGTGCTGTTCTACAATGTCTGCCAGATCACACATGTCCAGACGCTGGATTACGGCAAGCTGACGGGCTTTGTCTACTTTTCGGGCGTGATCACCTTCTGCTTTTACTCGCTCATCCATCTCAAGCGGATGCTGCCCTTTGCGCAGTTTCGCTATGATGCCATCTATTTCATCCTGCTGATCCTCTGCTTTGCATGGGGCGGGGATACCGCTGCCTACTTTGCGGGCCGCGCCTTCGGCAGGCACAAGCTGGCCCCCATTGTCAGCCCCCACAAAACGGTGGAGGGCGCTGTGGGCGGCGTGCTGGGCAGCATGGCCGCCGGCTGCGTGCTGACGCTGGTCTACTCGCTGCTGTCAAAGACCTATAATGTGCTGAGCATCCATGTGCTGGCGCGGCACTATATGGTGCTGCTCGGCATGGGTGCCGTGGCATCGGTGCTGGGCATTCTGGGCGATCTGTTTGCCTCTGCTGTCAAGCGTCAGGCGGGCATCAAGGACTATGGCACGATCTTCCCGGGGCACGGCGGTATTCTCGACCGCTTTGACAGCGTTATGTTCATTGCGCCGTTCGTTTCCATCGCGGTACGCTATTTCTTCTATCTGCTGTGAGGAATGTACAATGAGTAAAGTTATCACACTGCTGGGCTCTACCGGTTCGATCGGCACCCAAAGCCTCGATGTCTGCCGCATGCACGGCTATGAGGTGTTCGGTTTGTCAGCCAACTCCAGCGTAGACAAGCTGCTGGCCCAGATCGCTGAATTTCACCCGAAGTATGTGGCTGTCACCGACCCCGCCGCGTTCGATAAGCTGTCTGCCGCGCTGGCGGGGCAGACGGGTGCGCCCAAGCTGCTGAAGGGGGCGGACGGTCTGCGTGAGCTGGCCGCCATGGACGGCGCAGGCACGGTGCTGAACGCCGTTGTCGGCATTGCGGGTCTGGATGCCTCGCTGACGGCTATCGAGAGCGGCCATGATCTGGCGCTGGCCAACAAGGAGAGCCTTGTCACCGGCGGCCATCTGGTGACCGATGCCGTCAAAAAGCACGGCGTTCACCTGCTGCCTGTGGACAGTGAGCATAGCGCCATCTTCCAGTGCCTGCAAGATCAGCACAGCGCCAAAACGCTGGAAAAGATCCTGCTGACCGCCTCCGGCGGGCCGTTCTTCGGCATGGGCACCGAGGAGCTGCGCACCAAGACGAAGGCGGACGCCCTCAAGCACCCCAACTGGAACATGGGTGCAAAAATTACCATCGATTCTGCCACCCTGATGAACAAGGGCCTTGAGCTGATCGAGGCTGCGTGGCTCTTCGGCCTGCCGGAGGATAAGATCCAGATCGTTGTCCAGCGGGAGAGCATCATCCATTCCGCTGTGCAGTTTGCCGATCATTCCATCATCGCGCAGCTTGGTGTGCCGGATATGCGCATCCCCATTCAGTACGCGCTGACCTGGCCGGAGCGTCTGCCCAGCCCGGTGCCGGAGCTGGATTTCACGGCACTGACCAAGCTGAGCATCGCAACGGCGGATGACGAGACCTTCCGCTGCCTCAAGGCCTGCAAGAAGGCAATCCGCAAGGGCGGTCTGGCCCCCTGCGCCGCCAACGGCGCGAATGAGGCTGCCGTGGCGCACTTCCTGCGGGATGAGATTGGCTTCCTCGACATCGGCCGCCTTGTGGAGGGCATCGTGGACAGCGATTCCTTCGGCGGGGATTACACGCTTGCCGATGTCCATGAGTGCGACCGCATGGCGCGGGCCTATGTCGAGGCACATATCTAAAAATTCCGCTTTGCCTTCCCCTGCGGGGGAAGGTGGCTGCGCTCGCCGCAGCCGGATGAGGGGCGGCCTACCTATGGTAGCCCTGTATCGTTTTGTGCAAAAATAGTAACTTGCGAGGTGCCTATGACTGTATTGCTGACCGGGCTGGCATCGCTGCTCGTGTTCGGCGGCGTTGTTCTGGTGCATGAGCTGGGCCACTTTATGGCGGCCCGGCATTGCGGTATCTATGTTGAGGAATTTTCCATCGGCTTTGGCCCGCGCCTGTGGTCGGTTCAAAAAAACGGTACGACCTATTCACTGCGCCTTTTCCCGCTGGGTGGCTACAACCTGTTCAGTCAACCCCCGGAGGAGGACGCGGACCCGCCGGCAGAGGAATATGCCCCGCCGCGCAAAGCTGCGCTGTTTCCGCTGACGGTCAGCGGGCAGCCGTTTGAGCAGGCCACGGCATGGCAGCGCTTCTTTGTGACGCTTTGCGGTGCGCTGATGAATTTTCTGCTTGGCATGGCGGTGCTGCTGGTGCTGGTCCTCTCGCAGGGGCGGCTCGGCAGCACAACGGTGGCGGATTTCGGCGAGAACGCCAAGAGCGCCGCTGCCCTGCAGAGGGGGGATGTCCTTCTGCAGGTGGACGGTAAGCCCTGCCGCACGGTCTACGCGCTGTCTGAGCTGTTCGACGGCACCGAAAAGACGCATACCATGAAGGTGCTGCGCGGCGGCGAGGTCGTGAGCCTGCCCGCCGTGACGGTCGGCCCAACGCTGGATGAAAACGGCCGTGTGCAGTACGCCACAGACTTTCGGGTGGCAGCGCAGCCCTTGTCGGTACACAGCACTCTGGTCATGGCAGGGGAACTGTTCCGCTATTACAGCGGCGCGATTTTGGGCGGCTTCTGGCAGCTGTTCACCGGCAAGGCGGGCATGGAGGATCTCTCCGGCCCGATCGGCACTGTGTCGGCAGTCAGTCAGGCTGTGCGGTACGGCTGGCGGGATGTGCTTTCCCTGATGGCTCTGCTGACGATCAATGTGGGCATCTTCAACCTGCTGCCCATTCCCGCGCTGGACGGCTGCAAGCTGCTCTTTCTTGCGTGGGAGGGGCTGACCGGCCACCCAGTGCCACTGCGCGCGCAGGGCTTTATCCACACGGCGGGCATGGTCGCCCTGCTGTGGCTCATGATTTTGGTAACGATGCAGGACATTACACGATTCTTATAAGGAGAACTACGATGCAGCGTCAACTGAAAAAAGAAGTCAAGATCGGCAATCTCAAGATCGGCGGCACAAACCCCATCGCTGTACAGACGATGCTGAATGTGCCCGTCAAGGATATTGCGGGCAATGTGGCACAGGCGCAGCGCGTTGCGGCCGCCGGTTGCCAGATCGTCCGTGTGACGGTGCCCACCCCGGCGGACGCCGCCGTTGTGGCCGCTATTAAAGAGAAGGTGGACATCCCCGTTGTGGCGGACATCCATTTTGATTACCGCGCCGCGCTCGCCGCGCTTGATGCCGGTGCCGATAAGATCCGCATCAATCCCGGCAACATCGGTGACGATGACCGTGTCAAGGCTGTGGCCGATGCCTGCAACGCCAAAAATGTACCGATCCGCATCGGCGTCAACGGCGGCAGCCTTGAAAAGCATATTCTGGCCCGCTACGGCGCCCCCGTGCCCGAGGCGATGGTGGAGAGCGCCATGTACCATGTGCGCCTGCTGCAGAAGTTCGACTTTGACAATATCGTCATCTCGATCAAATCCAGCAATGTGCCCCGCATGATGGCGGCCTACCGCCTGCTGGCCAGCCAGACCGATTACCCCCTGCATGTCGGCGTGACCGAGGCGGGCGGCAACCGGATGGGTCTGATCAAGTCCGGCATGGGCATCGGCGGTCTGCTGATGGAGGGTCTTGGCGATACGCTGCGTGTCAGCCTGACCGATGAACCTGAGAACGAGGTCTATGCCGGCTATGACATTCTGCGCGCGGCAGGCTACGCCGTGGCAGGCCCTGAGATCATCAGCTGCCCGACCTGCGGGCGCACCCAGTACCCGATGATCGAGATCGCCAACGAGGTCGAGCGCCGTCTGCGGGACGAGGGCTTCAAAAAGCCGCTCAAGATCGCCATCATGGGCTGTGTTGTCAACGGCCCCGGCGAGGCGTCCGATGCCGACATCGGCATTGCCGGCGGCAAGGACGAGGCGCTGCTCTTCATCCGCGGTGAAAAGATCCGTATGCTGAAGGGCGACATTGTAGGGCAGCTGCTGGAAGAGATTCATAAAATGTAACCAATAAAGCCTTCCCCCAAGGGGGAAGGTGGCCCCGCAGGGCCGGATGAGGGGCGTGTCTGCCTTGCCGCCCTTTTACCGGGCAATGATGGTAAGCCCGCCCCTCATCAGTCCGCTTCGCGGACAGCTTCCCCCGAGGGGGAAGCCTTGTCTCTACACCCACTTGTGAGGTAAAATTTCCTTGAAACCTTTCGTCACCCAAGTCTGGCCGCAGTTTACGGCGGACCAGCAGTTCTGTGCGGCGTTCGGCAGTGTGCTGGTCGACCGTGTGGAGCTTTACCGCACAAAAAGACAGGTCGTGATCTGCCTGCGCAGTGCTGAACCTCTGGATCAGGCGCTGTGCGGGCGTCTTTGTGCATCCCTTTCCGAGGTGTTTGCCGGGTATGAGCTGCAGATCCGCAGCTATTTTGCGTACCAGAGCATCACCCCGGAGTCGGTGCGCCTTATGCTTGAGGAGCTGAAGCAGCGGGGTATGCCGGTCAACGGCTTTCTCGACAAGGCCCAGCCTGTCACCTTCGGGGAGGACGGCATCACCATCCATGTCAATGCGGGCCGCCAGATTCTGGAGAGTGTCGAGCTGCCCCGCGTGCTGGCAGAACTTATTCAGGAGCGCACCGGCGCACTGCCCATCGTGCGGCTGGCTGATACCGGCAACACCCGCACCGAGGAGGAGTTTGAGCAGTACCTGCAGGAGAAAGCGCCTGTCGTCAAGTTTGAGGCCAAGGAAGCGCCGCCCGACTTTACGATCGAGGGGCTGGCCCTTACCAATAAGCCGGTCAAGCTGTTCTACGGCAAGACCTTCAAGCCGACCGACATCCGCCATCTGAACGATCTGGGGGACGGCGGCAAGGTGACGGTCTGGGGCGATGTGTTTGCCACCGAGGTCAAGGGCAGCCGCCGCAAGATTTATTTTACCTCCATCACCGACTATTCCGGCTCGGTCAACCTCAAGGTATTGGGGGACGAGGACGCCGATATGTCCAAGTGGGAGGGCCTCAAGCCCGGCACCACCCTGATTGTGCGCGGCAACTATATGTATGACAAGTACGAGCATGACTTTGTCATCCTGCCCTACGATGTTCTGCAGGTCGAGCGCGAGCAGCGGCAGGACACTGCGCCCGAGGGGCAAAAGCGGGTCGAGCTGCACCTGCATACCAAGTCCAGCTCGATGGACGGCTTCAACGACCCCGGCAAGATCGTGCGTCTGGCGCACCGCATGGGCCACCGCGCTGTGGCTATCACCGATCACGGCGTCTGTCAGGGCTACCCCGAGGCGATGCTGGCCACCGACGGCATCCACGAAAAGGACCCGGACTTCAAGCTGATCTACGGCTGCGAGGCCTATTTTGTCGATGATATGATCCCCGCCGTCTACGGCGCGGCGCAGATGCCGCTGTCCGGCTCGTTTGTTGTGTTCGACACCGAGACGACCGGCCTTGACGCCAACACCGAGCGGCTGACCGAGATTGGCGCCGTCTATGTGGAAAACGGTAAGATCAACGAGGAAAAGAAGTTCTGCACCTTCGTCAATCCCGGCAAGCCGATTCCGCAGAAGGTCGTTGACCTGACCGGCATCAACGATGCCATGGTGGCCGATGCCCCCACGCCGGAGGAGGCCATCCGCGCCTTCAAGGAGTTCTGCGGGGATAATATCCTTGTGGCCCACAATGCCCACAGCTTTGACATGCTCTTTATCCGCAAGGCGGGGGAGAAGGCGGGCGTCAGCTGGGACGAGAACACCTATATCGACACGCTGCCGATGGGTCAGGCGCTCTTCCCGGGGCTGCGCAACTACAAGCTGGACACGATCAACAAGCATCTTGAGATACCGCCCTTCAACCACCACCGCGCTGTCGATGACGCCATGGCGCTGGCCCGCATCTTTGAGGTGATGCTGACCGATCTGGAGGAGAAGGACATCCACGCGGTCGAGGCCATCAACACAGGTCTTGGCGGCAACAAAGAGGTGCTGAAAAAGAAATACTACCATCTGATTATTCTGGTGCAGAATCAGGTCGGCTTAAAGAACCTCTACCGCATCGTCAGCGCCGCCCACACCCAGTATTTCTTCAAAAAGCCGCGCGTGCCGCGCAGCCTGCTCAACCAGTACCGGGAGGGACTGCTGCTCTCCCCGGCCTGTGAAGCAGGTGAGCTTTACAGGGCAATCGTGGCGGGCCAGCCCTATGAGCAGCTGCTGCGCATCGCCGATTATTACGATTATCTTGAGGTCCAGCCCCTCGGCAACAATGAATTTATGGTGCGCAACGGGCAGGTGGATTCGATCGAGGCGATCAAGAACTTCAACCGCACCGTCATACAGCTGGGCGAGGACCTGCACAAGCCGGTCGTGGCTACAGGCGACTCCCACTTTCAGGAGCCGGAGGACTGGATCTACCGCGCAGTCCTGCAGGCCGGCAACGGCTTTAAGGACGCCGACAATCAGGCACCGCTCTACTACCGCACTACGCCCGATATGCTGGAGGATTTCAGCTACCTGCCGCAGGAAAAGGCCTACGAGATCGTTGTGACCAACCCCAACAAGATTGCCGCCACCATCGACAACAACCTGCGCGCCATCCCCAAGGGCACCTACCCGCCCAGCATCCCCGGCGCCGAGCAGGAGCTGCGCGATGACACATGGAAGCATGCTGCGCGGGACTATGGCGCGCCGCTGCCCGATGTGCTGCAAAAGCGGCTGAAAAAGGAGCTGGATTCCATCTGCGGCCATGGCTACGCCGTTTTGTATGTCATCGCCGTGCGTCTGGTGGCCTACTCCAACGCGGGCGGCTATCAGGTCGGCAGCCGCGGCTCCGTCGGCTCATCGGCCGTTGCGCACTTCTCCGGCATTTCGGAGGTCAACTCGATGCCGCCGCACTACCTGTGCCCCAACTGCAAGCACAGCGAGTGGATCAATGACGGCATCCACTTTGACGGCTTTGATCTGCCCGACAAAAGCTGCCCGGTCTGCGGCAAGCCGATGATCGTGGAAGGACACGACATCCCGTTCGAGACCTTCCTCGGCTTCTATGGCGACAAGGAGCCTGATATTGACCTGAACTTCTCAGGCATGTATCAGTCCTGCGTGCATCGCTACACCGAGGAACTTTTCGGCAAGGAGAATGTGTTCAAGGCGGGCACTGTCTCCGGTCTGCAGGATAAAACGGCCTACGGCTATGTCAAAAAGTACCTTGAGGAACGCGGCCGTACCGTCAACCGTGCCGAGGAAAACCGCCTTGTCATCGGCTGCACCGGCGTAAAGCGCACGACCGGCCAGCATCCCGGCGGCATGGTCGTTGTGCCGGATACCTTTGACATTTATGATTTCTGCGCCATCCAGCACCCGGCGGACGATGTCAAGGGCGGTCTGCTGACCACCCACTTTGAATTTAAATACCTGCACGACACGCTGCTCAAGCTGGACGAGCTGGGCCATGATGTGCCGACCTTCTATAAATTCTTTGAGGAATACTCCGGCATCCCCATTGACTCAGTCCCGATGAATGATGAAAAGGTCTACAGTCTGCTGACCAGCCCGGCCGCGCTCGGCGTGACCGAGGAGCAGATCGGCTCCAAGACCGGCACCTTCGGCATTCCGGAGATGGGCACAAACTTTGTGCGTCAGATGCTGCTGGATGCCCAGCCGAAGAATTTCTCAGAGCTGATCCAGATCTCGGGCCTGTCCCACGGCACCGACGTCTGGACCGGCAATGCGGACGAGCTGATCCGCTCGGGCACCTGCACGATCGCAGAGGTCATCGGCTGCCGTGACAGCATTATGCTGTATCTTCTGCGCAAAGGGCTGGAACCGAAGATGTCGTTTGACATTATGGAGGCTGTGCGTAAAGGCAAGGTCGCCAAGGGCGGCTTCAAGCCCGGCTGGGAGGAGGCCATGCGTGAGCATGATGTGCCCGACTGGTATATCGAATCCTGCCGCAAGATCAAGTATATGTTCCCCAAGGCCCACGCCGTGGCCTACCTGATGGCGGCCATCCGCCTGATGTGGTTCAAGGTCTACCACCCGGCGGTGTTCTATGCTGTGTATTTCACCGTGCGCGGCGCGGACATCGACTATGAGGCCGCTGTCGGCGGTGTCCGTGTGGCCAAGCAGCACCTGAAGGACAACGAAAAGATCCCCAAGGATGAGCGCACCGCCAAGGACGATGACGCCTTAGTCAGCCTGCAGCTGGAAAACGAGATGCTGCAGCGCGGCTGCGAGTTTTTGCCGATCGAGCTGGGCAAGAGCTATGCCAGCAAGTATGTGGTCGAGGACGGCAAGGTCCGTCTGCCGTTTACGGCCATCCGCGGTCTGGGCGATGCCGCCGCCGTGGCGCTTGAGCAGGCCACGATGCACGGGCAGGAGTATATCTCGGTCGAGGAGCTGCAGCAGGCCAGCGGCGTTGCACAGTCGGTTTTTGACAAGCTGCGCGCAGTCGGCGCTCTCGGCAATCTGCCCGAAACCAGTCAGGTCGATTTGTTCAGTATGATGTAAAGGGATTACTCATCCGCGGGGCGTCGGGGACGCCGCCCCCTACAAAATCCACCGCAGTAGGGGCGGCATATATGCCGCCCGCCCCCCCCTTGACAACCCACCTGATTTGCGCTATAATAGCAGTCACTGATGCGGGATTAGCTCATCCGGTAGAGTGACTGCTTCCCAAGCAGTAGGTGGCGAGTTCGAGACTCGTATCCCGCTCCAAAATGTCCTGATGCTCTTGCATCAGGACATTTTTTGTTGTGAGGTGCCCGCCATGCTTGACGCTTTCCCGATCTATCACTGGTTCCATAACGGCAACCCCTATTCCGGGGCCGAGGGCGGTATGCGGTATGTCATCACGCCCGGCAAAAAAGCAGACCCCAACGATGAAAGCGGTAAGAAAAAGCTGGAGTACCTGACCGCCCAGATCTGGCCCGGCCCGTGGAGCATCGAGCATACGGCAGAGGAAAAAATCGAGTCCGCTGAGTTTGACGGCAGCCAGACGGGGCTGGATGCAGCGGTGGCCTGGCTGCAGGAGCGTTACCGGAGTGAGGCGGCCCGCTGGGAAAATATCCCCTCCATCTTGGACTGCGAGCCGGACCGGTAAGCGGCGGCAGCCAATAATTTCCGGCCCGGGCAACACCTTTTGTTATAAAGGGTGTTGCTTTTTTTATGGATATTTGTCATAATAAATATATATGTAAGAAAGGGGAAACAGCCCGTGGCAAAGATCGCTGTTGTCGAGGACAACGCTGCTGTGCGGCAGGAGCTGTGCGGCTTTATTGCGCAGTACGCGCAGGAGAGCGGCCAGCTGCTGGAAGTGACCCCCTTTGCGGATGGCTCCCAGATCGTGGAGCCCTACCGCCCCGGGTTTGATATTATTTTTCTCGATATTGAGATGCCTACGCTGGGCGGCATGCCCACGGCGGAGCGCATCCGGCTGCTGGACCCCGATGTGGTGCTGATTTTTGTGACGAATATGGCGCAGTATGCCATACGCGGCTATGAGGTCGATGCGCTGGATTTTGTGCTCAAGCCCGTCAGCTACTACCAGTTCAGCACAAAGCTGGATCGTGCGCTGCAGCGTATCTGCCGCCGGCGCGGCGGGCAGATTACCCTGCAGGTGGGCGGCGGTGTGCAGCTGCTGGCCACCGATGATATCCTGTATCTGGAAACGCGCGACCGGCTGCTGCATTACCACACTACGACCGGGACATGGTCGGTGCGCGGCAGTCTGCTCAAGGCGGAGAAGGATCTGACCGCCTACCATTTTGCCCGGTGCAACCAGTGCTATCTGGTCAATCTGCGCCATGTGCGCGGCGTGCAGGACGACTTTGTGCAGGTGGGGGAGGAACGGCTTGAGATCAGCCGCCGCCAGCGCGCAGCGTTTTTGGCCGCCGTGGCGGCGTATGTCGGGGGTGCGCTGTAGGTGGATTCCATCCTGAGTCTGGCCGTCTGCGCCGCAGGCATCTGTGGTGCTCAGCTGGCCTACTGGCTGCCGCTGAAAAAGCGGGATCGCTTCCGGCTGCGCGCCCTGCTGGATCTTATTCTGGTGATCCCCCTTTCACAGCTGATGGTCTTTGGCAACAGCGGCCATCTGGACACCTTGCTGCTGCTTGTGATCTACGCCGTTTATTTTGCCTATGCTGCGGTATCCACACATCTGTGTACCCGGCTGGACTGGGCAGCCAGCGCCTACTGCAGCGTCTGGATCGTACTGACCTCGGAGTCGGTGTATGAGCTGTGGCGGGTCCTGATCTGGACTGCCGAGGCACTCGGCATGCGGCACCTTTCCCTGTACAGCACGCCGATGCTGCTCGGCCAGCTTGGTTTTGTGGTGGTGTGCTGCATCGTGGTCCGCTTTACCGTGGCCCGGACGATGCCGGAGGACGGTACCTACCACATCGGCCCGCGCCAGCTTGGCAGTGCCGGGCTGCTGGGGGTCATGTTCGTCTTTCAGTTCTTTGCCCTGCAGACGAGTCTGCGTATCGGGCTGCGCCCTTCGGCGGTGGTGGCACCGTCATTGCTGACCCAGTTTTACTGTGTGACGCTGCTCTATCTGCAGACGGAGCTTTTCAAAAAGTCCGCCCTGCAAAAGGAGATGGATGCCCTCAACCTGCTGTATGACCGCCAGCGCAAGCAGTACCAGATCGCGCGGCAGAATGTACAGATCATCAACCGTAAATGCCATGAGCTGAAGGTGCAGATTGCAGACCTGCGCCGCCTGCAGCCCGATGCAGCCGCCTCGCAAAGTCTGGACGAGGCCGAGCAGGCCGCCCGGATGTATGACGCCAACGCCGCCACCGGAAACGAGGTGCTGGATGTTGTGCTGACCGAAAAAAGCCTGCTGTGCGAGGCCCAGCGCATCCGGCTGAACTGTGTGGCCGATGGCACCTGTCTGGCGGCCATTGAGCCGGGCGACCTGTATGCGCTTTTCTCTAACCTGCTGGATCAGGCTATTGACGCCGCCGCCCAGCAGCGGGATACCGACCGCCGCATGATCGACCTGCTGGTCTGCAGGCGGCAGGGCTTTGCGGTCATCAATGTCATTGGGCCGCACCCGGCGGAGCAGTCAGACCACGGCCGCCGCCACAGCTATGAGCTAAAGGTGGCGCGCCGCATTGTGCAGAAATACGGCGGCACCATGGCAACGGAGCCCCGCGAGGCGCTGTTTGCAGTCAAGATCGTACTGCCGCCCCCGAAAGCTGAATAGACAAAACACGCCCCGCGGCTTTGTGCAGATTGTACAAAGCGGCGGGGACTTTTTTTGTGGCAAAAAAACCGAATTTCGCACAGGCAGTACCGCTTTTCGCAAACCTATTGCGAATAAATTTGCACTCCTGTACAATGCTTATAGTACAAAAACCAACACAGGAGGGCGCAATGCGAAGCACGATCAAGCTGATGAAAAATTGGCAGTTCACCGGGCCGGACGGCAAAACCGCTGCGGTAAACCTGCCCCATACCTGGAACAACATCGACGGTCAGGACGGCGGCAATGATTATTGGCGCGGCACCTGTACCTATACAACGCGGTTCGCAGCCCCCGCTTATGACGCTGAAACGCAGCAGGTCTGGCTGCAGTTTGAGGGCGTCAACGCCAGCGCAAGGGTCACGCTGAACGGTCAGGAGATCATGCGCCATGACGGCGGCTATTCGACCTTCCGCGCAGAGGTGACCGGCCTGCTGGCGGAGGAGAACGAGCTGACCGTGGCGGTGGACAACAGCAAGAACGACCGCGTCTATCCCCAGAAGGCGGACTTCACCTTCTACGGCGGCATCTACCGCGATGTCAGTCTGCTGGTCGTCAGCAAAAATCACATTGCGCTGGACTATCTGGGCAGCTGCGGCGTGCAGATCACCCCGACCGTCAACGGCGCAAATGCAGACATCACCGTCAAGACCCGCGTCGAGGGGGAGGGCGAGATCGAGTTCTCGATCCTCGATGCCGCCGGGGCTGAGGTGCTGACCGGCAAGGGCTGTGACGCCGCAGTCACGCTTGCGCATCCCCATCTGTGGGACGGTGTGCGCGACCCCTATCTCTACACCTGCGCGGTGCGTCTGGTGCTGAACGGGGCTGTACAGGACGAGGTGCGGCAGCGCTTTGGCGTGCGCAGCTTCCATGTTGACCCGCAGAAGGGCTTCTTCCTCAACGGCCGCGCCTACCCGCTGCACGGCGTTTCCCGCCATCAGGACCGCAAGGGCCTCGGCAATGCCATCACCCGGGAAATGCATGACGAGGATATGCAGCTTATCAAGGAGCTGGGCGCGAACACCATCCGGCTGGCGCACTACCAGCACGACCAGTATTTCTACGACCTCTGCGATGAGGCTGGCATGGTCGTCTGGGCGGAGATCCCCTATATCTCTGAGCATATGCCCAACGGGCGTGAGAACACGATCTCCCAGATGAAGGAGCTGATCGTCCAGAACTACAACCATGCCTGCATCGTCTGCTGGGGCGTCTCCAACGAGATCACGATCTCCACCAAAGACAAGCGCGACATGCTGGACAATCATCGCGTGCTGAACGACCTCTGCCATGAGATGGACGCCACCCGCCTGACGACGCTGGCCTGCTATGCGATGTGCGGCCCCTTCAACCCGGTGGCCCACATCACCGATCTGGTCAGCTGGAACCTGTACCTCGGCTGGTATGTGCCGGGCCTCTTCCTGAATGACCTCTGGATGGACTTTTTCCATCTCTGCTACCCGAACCGCGCATTGGGCTTCAGCGAATACGGCGCCGAGGGCATGCCCACCCTGCACAGTGAGCATCCCCGCCGCGGCGACCATACCGAGGAATATCAGGCAATCTACCATGAGTACATGCTGCGCTGCTTTGAACGCCACAGCTGGCTGTGGTCGACCCATGTATGGAACATGTACGACTTTGCTGCAGACGCCCGCGATCAGGGCGGCGAGCCGGGCATGAACCACAAGGGTCTTGTCACCTTTGACCGCAAGACCAAGAAGGACAGCTTCTATATCTACAAGGCATGGTGGAGCGATGAGCCGTTTGTGCATATCTGCTCCAAACGCTTTGCGGACCGCACTCAGAGCGAGATCGAGGTCAAGGTCTACTCAAACCAGAAGCAGGTAAGCCTTTATGTCAACGGCGAAAAGCTGGATGAGCAGGCAGGCGAGCATATCTTCAAGTTCCGCGTCAAGCTGGACGGCGAGACGAAGGTTCAGGCCGTGGCAGGGGATTGCATCGACGATGCGGTATTCCGCAAAGTCGAGACCCCGAACCCCGCCTACAAGCTGGGCAAGGCAAAATCCTCCAGCGCAAACTGGGTATAAAAGGCCGCCGGGGGCGGCAATGCCATAACAAATACCGATAAAGGAGCAGCCCATGAGCGAAAATGCAAAGGCGTCGAATGTCAACCGCGCCAAACTCTACCAGCTGGTACTGTTTCCGCTGAACAACGGTGCCACCAATGTCTATTATGTCCTGGTGCTTTCCTACATTGCTACCTTCGGCAGCAATGTACTGGCGCTGGGCACCCTGTTTGCCTCGGTCATGGTCACGGCCATGCGTCTGTGCGACGCCATCACCGACCCGATCATCGGCGCGCTGATGGACCGCACGAACGGCAAATTCGGTAAGTTCCGCCCGTTTATGGCCATCGGCAATATCATTATGGCCGTCAGCATCCTGATTTTGTACGGCATCACCCCTATGATTCCCGACACCATGATGTGGGCGCGCTATGCTGCGTTTGTGGGGCTGTACTTCGTCTGGGTCATCGGCTACACCTTCCAGACCAGCTGCACCCGCTCCGGCCAGACTGTGCTGACGAACGACCCGAAGCAGCGCCCGCTCTTCACAATCTTTAACACGGTCGGCTCCCTGCTGGGCATGGGCATCATGCAGTTTCTGGCGCCGATTTTGGCCAAAAGCTATGAGGGCGGCTACTCCTCCGCAGGGTTCTTCCGCACGCTGGCCCCGGTCGGCATCGCTATGTCGGTTGTGCTGACCATCCTTGCCATCATCGGCATCTGGGAGAAGGACCAGCCCAAGTATTTCGGCATCGGCGGCGAAAAGCCCCAGAAGGTCAAGGTCGGCGAATATATCCAGATCATCAGGGAAAACAAGCCCATGCAGCGGCTGATGATCGCGGGCGCCGGCACCAAGCTGGCGCTCTCCATCGCCAACAACACAACGGTCCTCTGCATGCTGTACGGCTGCATGATGGGCGCTTACGATGGTCTGTATCTGCCCATGATGGTGCTGGGCTATCTGTTCAGTGTGCCGTTCTTCCTGCTCTCTGTACGCACCAGCCAGAAGAAGGGCCAGAAGGCAAGCCTGACAAAGTATGTCGGCGTGGCGCTGGCCTGCTATGTCGGCGTGCTGGTTCTGCTGCTGCTGTGGGGCCACGGCGATGCATTCCACCTCAGCCTGCTGGGGGAGAATGGCCTGTCCATCAATCTGTACACGGTTTTGTTCATCCTCTTCTTCGGCATCGGCTACGGTGCATACTACGCCACTGCCGATATGCCCATCCCGATGGTTGCCGACTGCTCCGATTACGAGACCTACCGCTCCGGCAAGTATATCCCCGGCATCATGGGTACGCTGTTCAGCCTTGTCGATAAGCTGGTGTCCAGTCTGGCGGCCACGGTCGTCGGCATCGCTGTGACCTTCATCGGCCTGAACAACCTGCCTACCCAGTATGACCCCTACACACCGGGCATGAATGTCGTTGTCATCGTCCTGTTCTGCGTCATCCCAATGGTCGCATGGGCGGCCACCCTCATCGCCATGAAGGGCTACGCCCTGACCGGTGAGAAGATGAAGGAGATCCAGGCTGTCAACGCCTGCCGCCGCGATGCCGTTGCAAACGGTATGGCGCTGGAGGCTGCCATGGAGAAGTGGCAGACCCTTGACCAGCTGCCCGAAAGCTACCGCGCCTGATTTGCCATTTTCTTTTCTCTTCATAAACAGCCCTGCGCCCCCGGAGGAAAACCTCCGGGGGCGCAGGGCGTTTTTTGGCAATTCGTGAATAAAACTTTCGCAGAAGGCTTGACTTTTGGGTGCGAATTGTGGTATTATATCTCTCGCAGTCAATGCGATTTGAGCGGAAGTGCTGGAATCGGCAGACAGGCACGTTTGAGGTGCGTGTGTCTATGACGTGTGGGTTCAAGTCCCATCTTCCGCACCAAGAAAAGTCCTACAGTTTTTCGCTGTAGGACTTTTCTTTTTTTGTTTTTATATAAAGAAATGAGGGGGGCGCAATGCAAAACCTGCTGTTTAGTCTGAATGCCACCATGCCGGTGTTCTTTGTCATGGTGGTGGGGTATCTGCTGGGGCAGACAGGCTTTTTGCCGCCTGCATTCTGCAAGGCGGCGGATAAGCTTTGCTTTAAGGTCACGCTGCCTGCCATGCTGTTTCTCGACATGGGCAGTGTGGATATTCTGCATGATTTCCAGCCCGGATTTGTGCTGTTCTGCTTTGCAGCTACGCTTGTCGGCATTCTGGCCGTCTGGGCAGGGGCCAAGCGCTTCCTGAAGGACAAAGCGCTGGTAGGGGAGTTTGTGCAGGCGGGCTACCGCAGCAGCGCCGCCGTGCTGGGCGTGGCGTTTATCCAGAATATCTACGGCAATGCGGGCATGGCCCCGCTGATGATTCTGGGCAGCGTGCCGCTGTTCAACATTTTTGCCGTGCTTATCTTAATGATGGAATCCCCCTTGCAGCGCAGCACACCGGGCGCCGGGCAGCTGCTGCGCGGGGTTGCCACCAACCCGATCCTGCTGGGTATCCTTTTTGGCACAGTCTATGCGCTGCTGCCGTTCACGCTGCCCCAGATGGTCACCAAGACCATGAGCAGCCTTGCGTCCCTCACCACGCCGCTGTCGCTTTTGTCGATCGGCGCATCGTTTGAGGGCACAAAGGCCATCCAAAAGCTCGGTCCCACGGTGGCGGCGGCCTTCATCAAGACGGTCGGTCTGGCAGCGGTGTTTCTGCCCTGTGCAGTAGCGCTCGGCTTCCGGAATGAAGAACTCGTTGCGCTGCTCATCATGCTGGGCAGCCCTACGACCCCCAGCGCCTATGTCATGAGCAAGAATATGGGCCACGAGGGCGTGCTGACATCCAGCTGTATCGCCCTGACAACGCTGCTTTCCGCCCTGACGCTGACGGGCTGGATCTTCCTGCTGCGCTGCGGGGGATACCTGTAATCATTCCTCCGGCACTGCCACCGGCACACCGCGGTGCTCTACCGGGGTCGAAAAGACGATCTGGGTGCGGGTGCGGCCGAACTGCTGCAGATGGTTGATGAACTGGTCCAGCTCCTGTGTTGTGCCGAACAGCACCTCGATCAGCATACTGTAATCGCCGGTGACGCAGTTGCACTCCACCACATGGGGGCAGTTTTGGATATAAGGGTAAAACTCCGGCTTGCGCTGGGGGTCCATATCCAGATTGATGAAGGCCTTGACCATGTACCCCAGCTTGGGGGCATCGACCTGCGCCTGATAGCCGGAGATAGTCCCCGAGCTTTCGAGCCGGGCAATGCGGGCTGACACAGCAGGGCTGGACAAAAACACATGGTCGGCGATCTCCTTGAGCGGGGAGCGGGCATTATTTTGCAGAATGTCGATGATTTTGCGGTCGATGTGATCCATAGCAGTACCTCATTTTAGGCAAAAAGCTCCCGTCCGTGTGCGTCATTGCACCTGAACGAGAGCTTAGTCAGCTTTACTATGTGAAGTATTCTACCACGGAAAATCAAAAAAGTAAAGTGGTTTGCGAAATAAATTTAATTATATATCCGGGAACACATTCCGTGCGCTGATCAGGGCGTTGTTGTAATACATTTCAAAATGGCAGTGGTTGCCGGTGGCGGTGCCAGTCGCCCCCACATAGCCGATCAGCTGGCCCTTTTCCACGGTCTGCCCGGCCTGTACAACATAGCGGCACATGTGGCCGTACAGCGTCTTGTAGCCATTGCCGTGGTCAATCTCCACATAATAGCCCCAGCTCGCGGTAGGGTGATTGTGCCACTGGGCAGCGATGACCGTGCCCGCGTCGGCGGCGTAAATCGGCGTGCCGTAGGGCGCGGTGATGTCCACCCCGCGGTGGCCATAGGGTAGATTAGCCCACCGGCTGATGCCCGAATACCCCGGCACAGGCCAGAGAAAGCTGCCGGTGCCGAGCTTGCCGATCATGCCGCTTTTCAGCCGTGTACCCCGGTGGATGATCTCCGGCACGGCGGGCTGCAAAAGCTGCACATCCACGGCCTGCACGGCCACGACCGTTCCATCTATCTCGGTGATCTCGCTTGTGACCTGCTCGGCTCCGTCCTGCCCGCCCTGTACGGTCTCGGTCTTGCCAAAGTCCAGCGCGGGGTCCTCAACGGTCTGTGTTTCAAAGGGCAGCGCCTTTGTCACAGTCTCATACCGCACGACCTTGACCTGCAGCAGGCCGTCCCCGCGCTGCAGTGCCTCTATCAGATCAGGGTAGGGCGTGACCGCTGCAGCAGGGTAGATGCCGTCCACCATGCGCAGCCCATGCACAAAGGCTGTCTGCACACCCTCGCGCTGCCAGGGGCGGCGCAGCGCATAGAGGAACTGCCGCAGGTGGTCACCCTCGGTGGTGATAAACTGCAGCGCGCCGTCTATGTAGACGGCGGTCCCCTCGGTGATCTCCCCGCCGGAGGCGCGCAGGATGGCGTCGGCAATTTCCCGCTCGGTCAGAGTAGGGGTATCTGCGCCGCCCCGGACAAGGGTGTACTCCGGCTGTATCTGCCAGTCGGCCACCCCATTGATGCGGGCCTGCACATCGGCGCGCGCTGCCTCAAAGGCTGCTTCACCGGCCACATAGCCGACACTTTGGCCGTTTACCTCGACCCGCAGCACAAAGGGCTGGGAAAGCGCTGTGTGCAGGTAGACGGCCAGCGCTGCGCAGGCCAGCACAGGCAGCAGATAATCTGCCAGCTGCCGCGGGGCGCAGAGCGCCGCCTTGAAATTTGCCGCCGCCCGCACCACAGGCCGCAGCAGCACGGCCAACAGCGTAAGCGCGGCCCACGCAGCCCACTGTACTGCCGCCCACACCCTGCGCGCGAGGCGCACGGCGGTATATTCGACCTGAAAGCCGACAAAATACAAAAAATCACCGAAGGTCAAAATAAGAAACCTCGTTTTCAAATCGTCCGCAGGGGAGAGGGAGCCTTCGCAGGCTACCGATAAAATTTATCTCTACCGGCTCGGCACATAGCCCAGCGGGTCTGTGCGGCTGCCGTTCACCCGCAGTTCAAGATGCAGGTGATACCCGCCGCCGGCGCCGTAGACATTGCCGGTGTTGCCCACATAGCCCAGCAGATCGCCGCGCCGCACGGCGGTACCCTCCGCCACGGCAATGCTGCTCATGTGGGCATACAGGCTGTCGTAGCGGCAGCCGTCATCCGCTGTGCCGTGGCTGACCTGTACGCAGTTGCCGTAGCTGTTCATCGCCCGTGCAGCGCTGACGATGCCGTCCGCAATGGCGTAGATCGGTGTACCGCCCGGCGCGGCAAAGTCGGTGCCTCTGTGGGGGATGCCCCATGGGTCCGCCTCGCCGAACCGTGTTGTGATGCGCCCGTAGCTGTCCAGCGGGCAACGGAAATCAAGACTTGTCAGCCGCAGCTCTGCCGTCGTGTAGCGGCGGCTTTGCGCCCGCACATAGGCATCAAGCGCGGCAGTGGCCTCCTCGTAGGCTTTTTTCGCGGCATCGGTCACGGTGGTCTGGGCCTGTGCGGCGGCCTGCTGGGCGGTCAGCGTGCTGTTGGCGTCCAGCAGGGCAGCTTCCAGCTGGCTCTGCGCGGTGTGCAGGGCAGTCTGCTGGCCCTCCAGCTCTGCTCTTGCGTCCTCAGCGCGGCGGGCGGCGTCCTCGGCCTCGGCGCGGGCCTGCTCCAGCGCGGCGGCCTCGGCGTCAAGCTCGGCCAGCACGGCACTGTTTTTGGCGCTCATCTGGCGCAGCACGGTGTCAAAGGTCAGCAGCTGGTACAGGCTTTTGGCCTGTGTCAGCAGCCAGAGCGCCCCGCCGCCGTCCAGCCGCTGCATTGCGCGCAGCTGCTCCTTGCAGACGGCAAGGCGTGCTTCGTACTCCGCCTGCTTGGCGTCCCGGGCAGCCCGTGCGGCTTCCGCATCAGACAAACGCGCGTCCAGCTCTGTCTGTGCCTGCTGCACGGCAGCGGTTACCGCCTCAATCTGCCCCGCCAGCTCGGCGGCCTGTCCGTTCAGCGACTGGATCTCGCTCTCGGTCTGGGCCTGCTGCGCCTGCAGCGCAGCCAGTGCGGACTGTGCGGCCTCATACTCCTGCCGGGTTTCAGTCTGCTTTTGCGTCAATTCGCCCCTTTTGTCTGCCGCCTGTGCGGCAAAGCCCGAAAAAAGGGTATAAAAAAGCAGCCCCGCCGCCAATACAGCGGCGGGGAAGTACCTGTATTTCATCTTATTACTCCGCTAATAGGGCAGTCCCGGTCAGGTCTGCAGGCGCGCCGTCCTGCCGTGCCTCAAAGTGCAGGTGCGGCCCGGTGGAATTGCCGGTGCTGCCCACATATCCCAAGACCTGGCCCTGAACCACGGACTGCCCGGCAGAGACGAGCAGCGACTTCATGTGCTGATACTCCGTTTCCAGCCCGCCGCCGTGGTCAAGGACGACATAGTTGCCTTTTTCAACATCGTAGTCGGCGGCGGTCACGACACCACCGGCAACGGCGTAAACCTCCGTGCCTTCCTCGGCGGCAAAGTCAATGCCGGGGTGGCCATTTTCGGGGTCATAGCCGCTGACCTGCGGCGGGGGATCGACCGGCAGGGTGAAGAGATCCACGCCGGAAAGGGCGGCAGCTTCATCAACGGCAGTCGTCTGGTCGGAAGCGGCACGGCGCACGGCCTCGGCCAGAATTTCGTCTGCCTTTTCCTGCGTCAGCTCGGCGGCATCACTGCCTGTGTAGGCGGTAAAATAGCGCGGCTCCGTAAGGACGCCGTTTACCATCATCTCAAAGTGGCACTGGTTGCCGGTTGTGTTGCCTGTGTGCCCCAGATACCCGATGACCTGCCCGGCAGTGACGGTCTGGCCCGGCTGTACGATGCACTTCTGCATGTGGGCGTACAGCGTGACCCAGCGCAGACCGTCGGCGTCGGTACCGTGGTCGATCTCCACAAAATTGCCCCAGCTGTAATGCTCCTGCGCGGCCAGCACAACACCGTCCGCGGCGGCGTAAATCTCGGTGCCCTCGGCAGCGCACAGGTCGTCGCCCCGGTGGCTGTTCTCGGTGGCAAAGCGGGAAATATATTTGTACTTGACCGGGCAGACAAAGCGCGGGCAGTTGGCGGCATCGCTCAATGTCGGCAGGGCAGAGGGCTGCACCGCCGGTGCGGGCGTTTCAACTGTCTGGGCGGTCTCGGCAGTGGCTGGGCTTTCCGGTGTGGCGGTCATGGTCTCGGGCTGTGCGGACAGCTCCGGCCGGACCATACAGGCGGCAAAGCAGAGGCCGACCACGGCTATGCAGACCGCCAGTGCCCCCGCGCCCAGACGGCGGTAGTGCAGCAGATGCACGATGCGCCCCTTTACGCTGCCCTGCCCGAAGGTCAGGCTGCCCGGCACCCGCTGCCCCTGTACAGCAAACTGCAGCAGCGTTTCGCAGTAGGCGCTGCGCTCGGGCAGGGGGCGGTCCTGTACGGCGGCCTCATCACAGGCGGCCTCCATGTCGCGCTCAAAACCGCGGAACGCCAGCCATGCCAGCGGGTTGAACCAGTGCAGACAGACTGCGGCATAAAACAGCGGCTTGGTCAGCGGGTCGCCGCGGCGGATGTGGGTCTGCTCATGCAGCAGCACGGCCTGCCGGGCCGCGCCCTGCAGACTGTCCGGCAGATAGATGCGGGGGCGCAGGATGCCCAGCGTGAACGGTGCAGCCACACAGGCCCCGCCGTAGCAGCCGTCCGGTGCCCTGCAGGCCAGTGCAACGCTGCGGCGCAGCCGCCAATAGCCCGCGATGCCGCGCAGCGCCAGCACCAGCACGCCGGCCAGCCAGAGTGCCGCCAGTACATGCCAAAGGGTCAGCCGGGCATACCACGGCAGTGCGACCGCAGCGGCGGGTGCTGCCGGTGCCAAATCCGGAAGCGGCAGCGCGCCCAGTTCCTGCACGGTGTCGGCGGCTGCGGCCAGCGGGGCGCTTTGCGGGCGGGGCAGCCGCAGCGGAATGCCCCACGGCAGCACGAACCGTGCCCCCACGGCCAGCCACAGCCAGCACAGCAGGCGGCTGGGGGCGTGGGCGCGGCGCAGCGCCCGGCAAACGCACCAGACTGCCGCTGCGGCCACCGCGCCGCGTGCGCTGAGCAGCAAAAAGGAAAGTACGATACTGCGCATAACTACCCCTCCTTTTGTTGGGCGGCGTCCAGCAGAGCGCGGATCTCGGCAGCCTCGGCCTCACTGATCGGCTTTGAGTTGAGGAAGGCGGCCACAAAGCGCGGCAGGCTACCGCCGAAGGTCTTATCCACCACGGCGGCACTCTCGGCCTGCTGGACATCCTCCCGCCGGATCAGGCTTGTCACCTGACCGGCTGAATTTTGCAGTACACCGCGCTCGCAGAGCTTCTTCAAGACGGTGTAGGTGGTGCTTTTTTTCCAGCCCAGCGCGGCGGCGGCCAGCGTAACAAGCTGCCCGCTGGGCAGCGGCTCATTGTCCCACACAAGGCAGGCAAAGCGGTATTCGCCATCGGCAAGGCGGAGCGGTTCATGGTTCAGCATGGGGATACTCCTTTGGTTTATTGCAATAGACCTATCTTTATTTACAGTCTACTACAATAGACCAAAAATGTCAACAAAAATTCCCCTATGGTGAGAAACTGCGGAGAAAAAGCAAAACCGGATACCGTGTGCGGGGCTGAATAACCCTGCACACGGTATCCGGTTTTGTATGGCTGCAGCGCCTGCAAAGACAAGAAAAAGGCTACACCCAAAATAGGATGTAGCCTTTACCATGGCGGAAAGAAAGGGATTCGAACCCTTGAGGGCTTTAGGGGCCCTACACGATTTCCAGTCGTGCGCCTTAGACCAGCTCAGCCATCTTTCCATTTCTTATGTTGTATCGTAGATTTTTCAATTCACGACCAATTTTGCGACAATCGGGGCAACACGATTTCTTGCTTTCGCGTTCCTCACGACTGCCTTGATATAATACCAGCAATTTCCGAAAAAGTCAAGAGTTTTTTTTAGAGAATTTTCGACTTTTTTCTAAAGTCGTGAATACAGCCCTATTTTCTATGTTGAATCCCTCGGCGGATACTCAATCCAGCGTTATTTTTAAGCGTTCCACATCATTGCGGATACGCTCAAACAGCGCATCGGAAAGAACGGCGCGCGCGGTTTGTCCCAAGAGAACATTTTTATTATCCTCAAAAGCGGCATAGATGGTTGTTTGCAAGTCGGCCTGTAAGTCAGCAAGCAATCTGTCCATGCGCTCATTATAAAGGCGCGCTGCTTCTTTCTTTGCTATTGAGGGAACAAGGCGGCTTATTTCCTATTGGGCGATTTTGTGGCTGCGTTCATCGTGCCACGCTTCATGTTCTGGATTATAGAAGATGTTCGTTGTTTTCATCGACTGAATCCTCCAACGCTGTAAGGCTCTGTGTAAGCGTTTCATACTCAAAGGGATAGTATTTCAACAAAGCTCTTTCCACGCGCTCACAGAGCCGCTTAGAAGCCTTTCTTTTGGTGCGTGAAAGGTCGTATAAGTCGTAGACATTTAAACCCGCCTACGCTGCAAATGCAGCCCTTGAAACGCCGCACAAGGGACGCAGCATAGAAACGGCGCTGTTTAGTTGCTCTTGTTTTGTCATTATTCAACACCTCTGTTGGTTCGTATGAGGGGGATATAATGCAGGATAATCACAAAAGGCAAAATCAAAAAACGGTATCTGCTGACTGTTGAAGTGCAAACAACTTCCGAAAATTTGCGATTTTGTGTTAATTATTATATCTTATTTTTTGGATTTTTCTTGTTTTCTTATTACTCTCTTTAAAAATGATATTATAAATATAATATATAATTATAATAAATATAATTAAGACAGACCGCGCGCGTAGCTGACAGCGCGTTAGCGCGTGTCTGGTTAAGCGCGCTGATAAAACCAAACAGGAATTGCAAAGAATAATAGGGATAACAGTAAAGGGATAGTAATGAAAATAATAATAGGAATAATAAAAGGGATAGTGTAAGGAATTATATAAGAGATAATATAAGAAGAAATATAACGATATAAAGAGAATAATATAGAAGAATTAAGAGAAGCAGAGAAAACAGGTAAAGAAGAAGTAATAGAGAAAGTGTCTCCGAACATACAGGTAAGAATATAGTAAGGAAACTATAATGTGGGATACTGATGTTTTGCTTCAAGTTCTACATGGAATAGTCCCAAACAAGAGAAGAAACGACCTTGTTGTTTAATTGCGGAAATAGAAAAAATTGCGCGCTGTTTTCTCTGTCCATTTTTGAAGTATATAGAGCGCGCGCCGTATATAACCAAAAGATAGGAAAAGTAATTTTGTCGATTCTGCGCAGCGAAAATCAAAAGAAAAAAAGCGCGGTCTGAATTAGGACACGAAACGGCAAGAAAAAATAGCGTAGAAATAAGGATTTTAAAGCAGCAGGAACATGCAATTCAGAAGCGAAGAACAAAAACTAAGGAAAACTAAGGTTTGCAAAGAAATAGACGATAATTGGAAATAAAATAAAAGTAAAAAAAGTTCAAATATCGTGTCAAATTCTTATATATAGTACGGACTATGGGACACGCCATGTGCTATAATATAAGTAAAGAAAGGGAAACAAACCCGAAAGAGACAAGCACAAAAACGAAAGGAAGAAAACATTATGTATAAGTTTTATACCGTAAGCCTCCAGAATGAAACCATCATCTTCACCGCTGCATTTGAGAAGAAGCTCAACAACGGCAACAAAGAAGCCTATGACCTTTATGTTGAAACGAAAGCCAAGTTCCCCATGTTCAAGATTGAGGTCGAAGAAGCTAAAAAGCGCGTTGGCAAGTATGACCATACGACTATGGACGATATTGAAGCCTACATTGGTGACGATGAACACAAAGAATGGAAGGTCGAGTTTGACAAGCTGTTCGGTGAGAAGATTCCCAGCAAGACCAATTCGACCAAGAGTGTCCGCAAAGTCAAGTTTGCTGTAATTCGCAAGTGGTTTGTTGAAAAGCGCGAAAAGGAAGAAGCAGACAAAGCTAAGAAAGCGCGCGAAGAGGAAGAAGCAAAAGCCCAAAAGGAGCGCGAAGCCGCCGCGAAGAAAGCCAAGCGCGCAAGCAAAAAGGTTGCTGACGAAGATAATGCAGCAGAGCAGAATGTGCCGCTTGAAGTAGCTAATAACTCCCAGCAGGAGCAGCTTGACCTTGTTTCCTAATAGAAAAGGCGCGTGTATCGGTTAAAGATACACGCGCCCATTGATTTCAATAATATTTTTCTAAAGCGGTTTTCGCTGACTTTGCAATATCTAATATAGCCTTTGCCTGTTGAGCATTGCAGCCATCAAGAAGCTGCTGTAATTCATCACCTGTTGAGCTAACGCTATCACGCGGACTGTCAAATAGAAGATCGTCAACACGAACTTCCAAAGCGTCCGCTAAGTCAACCAGAACAGGCAAACTCAATTTTGTGTTTCCCGTCTCAATATGGCTCATGTGTGTAGTTGAAATGCCTACTTTTGAAGCTAATTCGTCCTGTGAAAGTTTATGAGCCTTACGGATTTTACGGATTCTTTGACCGATTTGGTAGTAGTCCATGCTATAAATCACCTACACAATACATTTCTACTTGAATTATATAGGCAAATATGCTATATTTTAATAAACTGCATGGGCTGTTTATTGTCTATATAGTTCATATAGGCGGCTTTTGCAAAAATAAGGAGGATTTCAAAGATGAAAACCCGAAAATTACTTGCCCTAATTATGACAATAGCACTTGCTTTGTCGCTGTGCGCCTGTTCTTCTGCGGCAAGTAGTACATCGCCAGCAGAAAGCCAAGTAGTTGAATCTGAATCGCAGCCAACGGCACAAGTTGAAGTTCCAGCCGCAACAGCAGCACCAGAAGCAACACCAGCACCGACAGAAGCAGCAGAGCGCAAGGGCGATTTTCGTTCTGGTAATTGGGGCGATAGTAAAGAGGAAGTTGGGAAGTATGAGAAAGGAACACTTGTAGATGATTCTGACGGCGAGGTAATATATCGTTGCACTGTAGCAGGTCTTGATATGGCTGCCGTTTATTGCTATGACGATGAGGGAAAATTGTATAGTGGACGCTATGTTTCTCAAGAGGAACACAGCAATCCCCAACAGCATATTGCAGATTATAATAAGTTGAAAGATTCTCTAAGCAGCGTTTATGGAACGCCTGACACCGATGAAGTTATTCCAACGAATAGCGCCTATGAAAGCACTAATCTTGATGATGGAACAGCACTTACATACGGTTGGTTGGGGTATCAAGCAACATGGCATACTGATAATACAGATATTCTCATGGTTATGTATGGAGACAATTTCAATGTTGTCTTAGGCATTAAATATACAGATAGAAATCACGAGGAAGTATACGATAATAGCGGCCTGTAAAGGGCACGGCCAAGTGTTCCAAAAGGTATACTTAAAGAAACACCCTTCAGAAGCATTTTTGGAGGGCGTTTCTGCGTTTCAAAATATTATAAATTTGTTTAGGAGCGTTCCAATTATATATTTGACATTTTGATACGCTTGTGCTATAATAATATTAGAAAATGAAAGGGGCGCAAGCGATATGAAAAGAACAGTTTGGGGCTATTGCAGAGTTAGCAGCGTAGAGCAAAATTTGGATAGGCAGCTTGCCGCAATGCAAGAGCAAGGCATAGACGAACGCCATATTCGCTGTGACAAGGCATCTGGCAAAGACTTCAATCGCCGTGAGTGGAACGCGCTGATTGGTACAAAAGAATCTGCACCGTTGCTGCGTGAGGGGGATTTGTTGGTTGTCCTTTCTCTTGACAGATTAGGGCGCAACTATACAGAGATTCGCCAACAGTGGGAATACATCACAACAGAGATTGGCGCAGATATTAAAGTGCTTGATATGCCGCTACTTGATACAAGCACCTCAACAGAAAATCTTGACAAACGCTTTATCGCTGATTTGGTTTTGCAGATTCTAAGCTACACAGCAGAGAAAGAACGCACGAACATTCACAAGCGCCAAGAGCAGGGGATAGCAGTAGCAAAGGCGCAGGGCGTGAAGTTTGGACGGCCTACGACAGAGTTTCCCGCTGACTGGAATGAAGTATACGCACAGTGGAAGAACGGCGAAATTAAGGCCGTAGACGCTATGCGAGTGCTGAATCTGACAAAGCCCACATTTTACCGTCTTGTGAAGCGTCACGAAGAAAGGGCATAATAAAAAAGAACGGCGTTCAATGCGACACCGTTCTTTTCTCTTTTGGTTAAACAACGCGCTTTCTGATTTTGCGTCCGTTGCCTTTTGTTTTGGCAATGACAGCGTGTTTCTCTGCCTGCTCTTTAATGTCAGAAGCGTATAGGTTGGAGTAATGCTGTACCATCTTCAAACTGGACTGCCCTAGCATTTTCTCAAGCTGCAAGAGGTCACCGCCGTCAACGATCCACTTCTTTGCAAAGGTGTGACGGAACAGATGGACAGAAGTCTTTTCAACATGGCGGTTTCTATTGTAGTTTGCAATCGCTTTCTTAATTGCATTTTCTGACAGCTTTTCGCCTATGATGCTGCAAAACAATGGTTCATCTTCTCCAACGGGAATACCATCAACTTCTGTCCTATAGTCATCTATGTAATTACGCAAGATTCGTGTGATCTTTTTGACAAGTGGGATGCGTGTAGGTTTTCCGTTCTTTTGACGGTTGACCGTGATATACCCATCATCGAGGTCGACATCGCCAATGTGTAAATCAGCAACGGAAGAAACACGGTTTCCTGTGGCAAGAAAATAATTCACTAATACCCAATTTCGATTTTCAAGAAAGTCATCTGTTTTTGGCTTCCTTAAAAGACGCTTGATTTCATCATCTGTATAGCAGTTCTTGATAGGTGGCTCTGGCTGTTTGACTGTAATTTTGCGGCGCGGTATCCAGCCTTCTTCCATTGCAAAATATGCGATGGCACGATATGCACGGAAATAGGACGCAATGGTTTGGTCGTTGACACCCAAATTGGCAAGATACTTTCTGTAATCGCGCTCAAGACCATCAACTGTCAATAGAGAAATTGGGAACTGTGCGCCTGTTCTGTTGAGTGCTTCTTTATTTGATATGTCTGACAACGGCGTTGGCTTAGTCGATGTAGACAAGCCAAGCTCTTTAGCCGCAGGAACTTTGAAATAGACAACCTCCATAAATTCACACAGCTTAAAATAGCCGCGCACATAAAACTCAATCGTCTTTTGTGAGTTGCCTTTATCCTCTTGTGCGGTTTGAAAGTCGGTGAACAATTCTAAAAGGGAAGTGTTATCCGCTGTGCGTTCGCCCTTGCCGCGTTTTGTGATTTCAACCGCAACACCATTCTTTCCGTTTATTTTGGTTTTGCGCGTGTGTATCTGTGCCATAGTCAAACAACCCCTTACAAATTCAATTATAGTGGCAAACGATTTTTTTGTAAAGGTAGCCACGACTTTATCTGTGAGGATAGCCACGATTTCGCCGTAAAAGTGTGAATCAAAAATACACGATTGGCGCGAAAGTGATTTGCAAATAAAAAACAAAAAAGAACCAATTTTAAACGCGTTATCGTTCAAAATTGGTTCTTTGAAGTATCTAAGATTTCCGAAAATGGGAGGCACTATTTCCAGTCGTGCGCCTTAGACCAGCTCAGCCATCTTTCCATATTCTTTTTGTGCAGCGCCTGACTGCATGAGCTATTATAACAATGTGCGCGGGAAATGTCAAGCATTATTTTGCGGTTTTTTAAAAGTTTTTCGCGGCTGTGGACGGCATGGGCAAATTGTATGCAAATTATGCGCTCAAACTGCATATTTTGCGCGTTTTATCCTCTTGCAAACGGCGGCGTATAGTGCTAAAACTATAAGGGCGTCATCGCGCTCGGCGTATTGGCAGTGGGCATTATGCGGTCATGCCGGAGAGAATTACCATGCTGTAAGGAGAGAGGATAGTTCATGTATTCCATTTTTCGCGATTTGGCGATCATTATCCTGAGCGCAAAGTTCTTTGCGCTGGTCGCCCGTAAATGCAAGGCCCCGCAGGTCGTGGGTGAGATACTTGCCGGCCTGCTTATCGGACCCTGCCTTTTGAATCTGGTGCAGACCAGTGATGCAATCTCGACCTTTGCGGAGATCGGCGTTGTGCTGCTGATGTTTACGACCGGCCTTGGCACAAACTTGAAGGAGCTGCTGCGCGCAGGCCCCATTGCGACCCTTATCGCCTGCATCGGCGTTTTTGTGCCGCTGGCGGGCGGCACGCTGCTCTACAGCGCATTCTATGGCTTTTCGGCCGTGGGCAGCCCGGAGTTTTACCGCGCGCTGTTCATCGGCACGATCATGACGGCCACCAGCGTATCTATCACGGTGGCCACGCTGCAGGAGCTGGGCCACCTGAAAAGCTTCCTCGGCACGACCATTGTCAGCGCGGCGGTCATTGATGATGTCATCGGCATCATTGTGCTGACCTGCGTACTGGGCGCCAGCTCGGGCGAGGGTACCGGCATCGGCGGTGTGCTGATCCAGACGGCACTCTTCTTCTTGGTTGCTGTCGGCATCGGCGTTGTCATCCATTTTGCGATGAAGTGGCTCGACGCCCGCAACCCCCATACCCAGCGCATCACCATCGTCAGCATTGCTTTCTGCTTTGCCATGGCCTACATCGCTGAGCAGTACTTCGGCATTGCCGATATTACCGGCGCGTACATTGCGGGCATCGTTCTTTGCACGATGCAGGACGCACCGTATGTCGAGCGCCGCGTTGACATCAGCAACTATGTCATCTTTGCCCCCGTGTTTTTCGCCAGCATCGGTCTGAAAACCGACATCAGCGGCCTGACGCCGGAAATTTTCCTGTTCTGCATCTGCTTTGTTCTGGTGGCCCTGCTGACCAAGATCATCGGCTGCGGTCTGGCGGCCAGAGTCTGCCGCTTCAACTGGGGCGATTCCTTCAAGGTCGGTGTCGGCATGATGACCCGCGGCGAGGTCGCCCTGATCGTGGCCCAGAAGGGGCTGGAGGTCGGCGTCGTCGATCCCGTCTATTTCACGGCGGTCATCCTGCTGATCGTGGTGTCCAGCGTTGCCACGCCGCTTGTGCTGAAGGCGTTGTTTACCAAGATGCCGCCTGTGGCGCATCCGAGCGAGATGAAGGCGTAAAAAGCACCCTGAAAACCAACCTGCTGCAACAAAGAATCCGGCAGACGCCCCCAAAAGCGTCTGCCGGATTTTCTTTCATTCTGCGTTGTGCAGGTGATTGTCGACCCACTTGATGAGCAGCTCCAGCGCAACGAGGTTGCGCCCGCCCTCGGGCACGATCAGGTCAGCCTTGCGCTTGCTCGGCTCGACAAACTGCTCATGCATCGGCTTGACAGTGGTCAGGTATTGGCTTACCACGCTGTCCAGCGTGCGGCCGCGCTCCTTGACATCGCGGACGATGCGGCGCAGGATGCGCACATCGGCATCGGTGTCCACAAAGACCTTCATGTCCATCAGCTCGCACAGCTCGGGTGCGTCAAAGATCAGGATGCCCTCAACAATGATGACCGGTGCGGGCTGCACCAGCACGGTCCGGTTGCTGCGGTTGTGGATGGTGTAATCATACACCGGCACCTGCACCGGATGCCCGGCGCGCAGCTCTTGCAGATGGGCGATCATCAGCGCCGTGTCAAAGCTGTCGGGATGCTCATAGTTCAGCTTGCAGCGCTCCTCATAGGGAAGCTCGTCATGGCGCTTATAGTAGCTGTCGTGGTTGATGACGCTGACCTCATTGCTGCCGAAATGCTCCCGCAGCTTTTCGGTCAAGGTGGTCTTGCCGCTGCCGGTGCCGCCGGCAATGCCGATGATGATGGTATCCATAAGCTGCTGCTCCTTATACATCCAGTTTGATCTCGCGCCCGGTGGGCTGGTAGGCCCGGCACACAACGCCGGTCATCTTGAACATGCGGCGGCTGGCTACACAGGCGTGGGTGTCGTGATATTTGTCCGAAAGGTAGATCAGCTCCTTGATGCCGCTCTGGATGATCGCCTTGGCGCACTCGTTGCAGGGAAAGAGCGTCACATACATCCGTGAGCCGCGCAGGTCGTGGTTGGGGCTGTTCAGAATGGCGTTCAGCTCCGAGTGGCAGACATACATGTATTTTGTCTCAAGGTCATCGCCCTCGCGCTCCCAGGGCATATCATCGTCATTGCAGCCGATGGGCATGCCGTTGTAGCCCAGCGACAGGATCTTGTTCTCCGGGCTGACGATGCAGGCCCCGACTTGGCTGTTGTTGTCCTTCGACCGCATGGCGGAAAGCAGGGCAATACCCATAAAATACTCGTCCCAGCTGATGTAGTCCTGCCGCTTCATAGATACACCGTCCTTTTGATTTTTCTTTATTATACTGTATTATACTGTGCCGTGCGGGCCTGCGCAAGATGCTCGCCGCAAATATTTACGGCGGGTGGCCTCGCCGCCGCGCAGATGCCGCTCGGCCTTATTTTTCTGCACAACAGCCTGCACCTCAGCCCAAAGGCCGGGATTCTGGCGGCGCAGGCGGTGCTGGTCCTTCCAGATCGTGGATTTGCTTACGCCGAACACGGCTGCCGCCGCCCGCACGGTCGCACCGCTCTGCACAATATACCGCCCCACCGCAGCAGCACGCTCCTCAGGGTCGCCCTTCATAGCCTGACCTCCTCGCATAGAATTTTCTGTCAAATCCTATGTGAAAAAGTGCGCCGATATGCCGGAAAAAGATGGGCTATAAAATTGAAGGGGCTTAGGGCAACACCGCACAATTCTAAGCGCTGATACGGCGAGCGAGGTGCGGCAACTGCTAAGCCAAAAGCGCAGACAATACTTTGTGTATTATCGAGCATTTTGGCAACGCAGATGCCGTGCCGCAGCCGCCGGAGCGGTGCTTAAGCCGTAAGGCGGGAATTGTGCGGTGTTGCCTTATAGGATCTTATACACCCGGCAGCCGCCGTTTTCGTACCACAGGGGGTACCGCTGCGCATACCATTCCTCGTTGGCATCAGCAAAGCGGCTGTAGACGGAGGAATCGAACACGGCGTACTGTACGCCCCAGATCTGCAGGGTGACAGTGTCGGGCGTTTCATACAGGGTGCGCATGGCGTTGTATTCATCGGCGTAGTCCATGCCGTGGTAGTAGACATAGCTGCCCGACCCGCACAGGATCTGCCGCCCCGCCAGTGCAAACACCGGCGTCAGGTGGCTGTCGCTGGTCAAAAACAGCGCATCGCTCTCGGCATTCTCGTCAATATATGCTGCCAGTGCAATGTCATCGGCGCTCCACTGCTGATAGTCGCTCAGGGCCTCCCGCCCAAGGGTCAGCACGCTGCCGAACATCGCCGCAAAGCAGCATGCCGCCAGCCCCAGCGCCCGCCATGGCAGGGCGCGCACCTTTGAAAACAGGTCGGCCAGCAGCTGGGCTGCCAGAATACATCCCAGCATATGCCAGACATACAGCAGCTTATTGTTGTCATAATTGTTCGGCTGGAATACAACAAACTCCGCCAGCGCTAAAATTGCCAGCCCGCCGCCGTACAGCCACCGCTGCTTTGGTTTGGCATGTACAAACGCCGGAATCAACAGAAGATACACAAAGCCGATGTTTTTGATGTAGAACCAGAGATAGCTGTCCTTCAGGGTGCCGTCATTCCGGCCGTTGATCCAGTTGAAGTGCAGCCGCAGCATCTGCTGACCGTCCAGACTTTGCGCCAGCACGGTCGGCAGCATCTGGAAAAGCCATGCCGCGCCGCAGACTGCGGCCAGCCCCAGCCATGGCAGCAGCGTCTCTTTGTGTGCGCCCTGTGTCAATGTGTAAAGCCCGCTCACCAGACAAAGCAGCACCAGCGCCAGCGCGCTGTGCGTGTGCAAAAGCGGCAGGGGCAGCACCAGCAGGGCCAGCCAAAGCCAGAGGCGGCGCTCGCCCTCATAGCAGAACCGCCACAGCAGATACAGGGCGGGCAGTAGTACGCACCAGCCAAAGAGGGTGGCGCGCTGCGGGATCAGCAGATCTGCGATGGGGTTGACCCACACGATGTTCTTCTCGACAAAATTGGTCGGCGTTGTGTAAAAACCGGTGAAGATGCCCGCAAAATCCGCAGCGGAGCCGAGAAAATACACAAACCCGAACCCACTGCCCATAAAAAACAGATAGAACGCAAGGCTTGCTTTGGCAGCGCTGCCCGTCACGCGGCGGGCCAGCTGCCAGAACATGCCGTACACCGAGAGAAAGGCGGGCAGCATCGGCAGCAGGTAAGCGGTGCGCAGATCCGCCCCCAGCAGAAGAAAGACGCTGGAGACCGTTTCGCAGAGGAACGGGTAGCCAAACCGGTGTGCGCCGCCCAACAGGGGATAGCGCGGCGGAAATTCACCGCTCTGCGCAATATAGCGGATGAACCCCAGATGCATCGGCATATCGCCGTAGCAGCTCTGCCCGGTGTGGAGGGTGCCGTTTGCCATGTGTAGCACATGGGTGTGCAGCAGAAACAGCGTCACGGCGGCCACCGGCAGCAGGCAGGCCCAGCTTGCCCCATGGTCGGGGTCCTTCGCGGCTCTATGCAGCCGGGGACCGCACCGCAGCAGTGCCCCGCCCAGTACTGCCGCAGCGGCACCCGCCAGCCCGGCGGCCGGCAGGGTAAAGCCGAACGGCAGGGCAAACAGGGCGGGCAGCGCCGCCAGCAGGGATACCCCAAGCCCGCAGCCCAGCGGAAGGAGAACGGCGCTGTCTGCGTCCGGTACGGCCCGGCGCGCCAGCAGCAGACCGACAAAGAGAAACAGGAACAGATAGCAAACGGATACAATCATGATGCACCCTATACCCCTTCCAGATCAAACGGCGGGGTATACTCCTCCCGTGCGCTGCTCTTTTCCTGCATGTAGCCATCGGTCAGCCCCAGCCGGACGGCCTCATCAATGACTTGCCGGTACTCATAGGTCGTGATGCGCCGGCCTAAGCCGTGCTCGGCCGCCTTATAAAAAGGTGTGAACTGGCTCATCAGGCTCGGGATAAATTCCACACCGGTCTCCGCCCGCAGCGCTGCCAGCCGCTGCAGCACCGCGCGGCTGTCCGCCACATGGCCGGGCAGGGCCAGATGCCGCACGATGACGCCCCGCTGCAGGTAGCCGTCTGCATCGAAGACTGGCGCGCCGGTCTGCACAAGCATCTCGCGCAGGGCGGCATCTGCCACGGCGGGGTAATCCTGTGCGCTGGAAAGCTGTGCCGCCAGCGTGCTGTCGCAATATTTATAGTCGGTAAGCCAGATGTCCACATACCCGGCCAGTGCGCGGACAGCCTCAACGGTTTCGTAGCCGCCGGTGTTGTAGACCACAGGCAGGGCAAAGCCCGCCGCTCTGGCAGCATCCAGCGCCTCTGTCACCCAGGGCAGATAGTGGGACGCCGTGACCAGATTCAGATTTTTGGCGCCGCCGTTTTGCAGCTGCATAAAAATTTCGGCCAGCCGCTCAGCGGTGATCGTCTTGCCTACCTCACCCTGACTGATGGGGTAGTTCTGGCAGTAGCAGCACCGCAGGGTGCAGCCGCTGAAAAACACCGTGCCGCTCCCGGTGGCGGCATCGGGGTCGCCGCTCAGGCAGGGCTCCTCCCAGTGGTGCAGGGCGGCGCGGGCCACCCGCAGGGTATCATCGGCCCCGCAGAAGCCCCGCTGCCCTGCGGCGCGGTCGGCCCCGCAGGCCCGGGGGCAAAGGGTACAGTGGTGCGGCAGCTGCATGGCAAAAACCTCTTTCACAAAAAACTTTTCTATAAGTTTACCACAAACCGGGAAAGTGTGGTATACTATATCTATCAATATCCCAAAATAAAGGAGTGTGCTTTTATGTCTACCCCTCATAACCGCGCGGAAAAGGGCGATTTCGCCAAGACCGTTCTGATGCCCGGTGATCCGCTGCGCGCAAAGTTTATCGCGGAAACCTTTCTGGAGGATGTCCGCCTCGTCACCGATGTGCGCGGTATGCTCGGCTACACCGGCAGCTATCAGGGCCGCCCCATCAGCGTTATGGGCAGCGGCATGGGCATGCCGTCCATCGGTATCTATTCCTATGAGCTGTACAGCCAGTACGGCGTGGAGAATATCATCCGCATCGGCTCTGCCGGCTCGTATACCGACAAGGCCAAGCTGTTTGATGTCGTGCTGGCCACCGGCGCGTATTCCGAGAGCAACTATGCCGTGACCCAGAGCGGCGATACCGAGGAGATACAGGCCCCCAGTGCCGCGCTGAACGAGGCCCTGCGCCGCAGCGCTGCCGCGGCAGGTGTCCCTCTGATCGAGGGCAATATCCATTCCTCCGATGTGTTCTACCGCCAGCCCAGCGACGCCAGACCGACCTACTGGGAGCGCCTGCGCGATGAAAAGGGCTGTCTGGCTGTCGAGATGGAGAGCTTCGCCCTTTTCCACAATGCAAAGGTGCTGGGCAAGCGGGCAGCCTGCCTGCTGACCATCTCGGACAGCTTTGTCTCGCCGGAGATCACGACCGCCGAGCAGCGCCAGACCAGCTTTACTGCCATGATGCAGGTCGCGCTCGGCGTGGATGCCTTTTTGGAGAAGTAAGCATGGAAAAAGCTGAGATCCGGACCCTGATCCGCGCTGCGTTTGAAGGGCAGGGGTTTGCCTATGCGCCGTATTCCCGCTTCCATGTGGGGGCGGCACTACGGGCCAAGGACGGCCGTGTGTTCAAGGGCTGCAACATCGAGAATGCAGGCTATACCGCTACGAACTGTGCCGAACGCACGGCGCTGTTCAAGGCTGTCAGCGAGGGTGTGCGCGAGTTTGACGCCATCGCCATTGTGGGCAGCAAGGCGGGGGAGAAGAACACCCTTGTCACCGGCCCCTGCGGCGTCTGCCGTCAGGCACTCTATGAGTTCGGCGGCCCCGGGCTGACTGTAATCATGGCCAAAAGCGAGGAGGATTACATCGTGACGACCCTCGGCGAGCTGCTGCCCTACGGCTTTGGCCCGGCCAATCTGGAATGACCCCAAAGGCAGGGAAACCATGCCCCTGCAAAGAAACGAATACCAAGGAGATTTTCCCGTACCCATGAAGAAGTTCTTAGCATTGTTCCTGACGCTGACCCTGCTGGCAGGCCTGACTGCCTGCAAGGGCAGAGAAGCCATCGCCGAAGCACAGGTGGTGCATGTCGTGACCGCCCCGACCGATGACGCCACCTTTGTCTATGAGCCGGAGGACCCGACACAGGTGCTGCCGGGCGGGCAGACCATCGCGCTGGTGACCGGCCCCGGCGGCACGGACAGCGGCGAGGATGCCATGCTGTGGCAGGGCGTACAGACCTTTGCCAATACCTACCATTACACGGCCGTAAGCCAGACGGCGGCGGGCAGCACCGCCGATGATGCCGAGGCTGCCTTGCGCGCTGCGGCCGAGAGCGGCGCAAAGCTTGTGGTCTGCCGCGGCGAGGTCATGGGTCAGGCGCTCTACCGCATTCAGGAAAACTACCCGGATGTGCATTACCTGCTGTTTGACGATGAGCCCCATAATGACGACTACAGCGCCTACAAAACGGCCAATCTGGTCCACTGTGTTCTCTTTCAGGAGGAGCAGGCGGGCTATCTTGCGGGCTATGCCGCTGTGACCGAAGGGTATACCGCGCTGGGCTTTGTCGGTACGCGGGAGGTCCCCGGCATTGTGCGCTACGCCACCGGCTTTTTGCAGGGCGCAGAGGCCGCTGCCGAGCAGCAGGGTGAGCGCGTGAGCCTGCAGACATGGTTCGCCGACACGGATACAGTCAACGATGCCATCACGCAGCGGATGATCGACTGGTACAATAACGGAACAACGCTGATCATGGTCAGCGGCGGTGACCTCTATGCGGGTGCTGTCAATGCTGTCAACCAGACCGGCGCCAAGGCAATCACGACAGACTGCGACCGCACGGATCAGGGCGACCGCATCCTTGCCAGCGCCGTCAAATGCTACAATGCGGCAGTCCAGCGCGAGCTGTACACCTTCTTTACACAAGGCACATGGAATGCCCAGAGCGCCGGCCAGACCGAGAAGGTCGGCTTTACCAACGGCGAGGTGGCGCTGCAGGCCGGCAGCCCGTGGCGGCTGGACAGCTTCAGTCAGGAGAGCTACCGCAAACTGTATGAAAAACTGCGCACCAGCGTGCTGCGGGTGGACACCTACTCCGACCTTGACACGCTGCCCGACACCCCCAATGTCACGCTGACCCGCCTGCGCTGACACAGTGCGTACTGCGGCTTTGTTATGCTTTTGTAATGATTTGTTTAGCGTTTTGTCATTGAATAACCGCCCCAAATGCGGTATACTGAACTTATTACGGCAGGGAACCGCCCTGCCGGACAACTGAAAATCAACCTAAGGAGATTAAAACCATGAAAAAGTTTCTCGCTTTTGTAATGGCTGCCAGCATGGCGCTCTCTCTGGCTGCCTGCGTCGGTTCTACCCCCGCAAGCTCCACGGCCAGCACCACGACGGAGGCTACCTCTGAGGCCGCTGCTTCCACTTCCGGCAGCAAGACCGATGTTGCTTTCGTTACCGATGTAGGCAACATTGATGACCAGTCCTTTAACCAGTACACCTGGCAGGGCGTGCAGGACTTCTGCAGTGCCAACAGCCTGAACGCCAACTACTACCGCCCCACCGAGGACTCCGACGCAGCCCGTCTGGAGCAGATGGACAACGCTGTCAACGATGGCGCTAAGTCCATCGTCGTTGCCGGCTACCTGTTCGGTTCTGCCATCGCCGAGGCACAGGCCAAGTACCCCGATGTTCAGTTCCTCGCGCTGGATGTTTCCACCGCTGATCTGGGCGACAAGGCGCCTACCTCCAACACCGCGCTGATCACCTATAAGGAAGAGCAGGCCGGTTATCTGGCCGGTTACGCTGCCGTTACCGATGGCTACAAGGAGCTGGGCTTCCTGGGCGGCATGGCTGTTCCCGCTGTTATCCGTTACGGCTACGGCTTCGTGCAGGGCGCTGATGCCGCTGCCAAGGAGATCGGTGCTACGGATGTCAACATCAAGTACTGGTACTCCGGCGGCTTCGCTGCTACCGATGAGGTCAAGAACAAGATGGACGGCTGGTACTCCGAGGGTACCGAGGTTGTCTTTGCCTGCGGCGGCCCTGTCTGCCAGAGCTGCGACGCTGCTGCTCAGGCCAACGGCGGCAAGATGATCGGCGTTGATGTTGACCAGTCCGGTCAGTTCGACACCGTTGTCACCTCCGCTACCAAGGGTCTGGCCGAATCTGTCAACGAGGCTCTGACCGATGCCCTGAACAACGGCTGGAAGTTCTCCGACGCTTACGCCGGCAAGGAGACCAAGCTCGGCGCTGCCGAGAACTGCGTTGGCCTGCCGATGTCCACCAGCAAGTTCACCAAGTTCACTCAGGAGCAGTACGACACTATGTATGCTGCCATTGTGGACGGCTCTCTGGTCATTGACGACAGCTTTGACGCCGATGTACATCCCGCCGTCACCAATGTGACTGTTGACTATCAGAGCTGATAGCTTAAAAGTATGACTTTTTACCGCCCCGTGCCTTATCGCACGGGGCGGTTTTTGCGTATAAGGGCAGGGCTGTCCGCGATTTGACAGGCAAAGCGGATGGAATGACCATAATGCGACAACTTTTTGTGCAAAATCTCTTGTACAAAAATGAAATTTTCTGTATAATATAGAGTATTAAATTGTGTACAAGCCTGTACACATCGAAAGGGGCGTGCAACGGTTGACAGAAAATTATGTCATCGAAATGCTGCACATCACCAAGGAGTTCCCCGGCATCAAAGCCAATGATGATATCACCCTGCAGCTGCGCAAGGGCGAGATCCATGCCCTGTTGGGCGAAAACGGCGCCGGTAAATCCACCTTGATGAGTGTGCTGTTCGGCCTGTACCAGCCGGAAAAGGGTGTTATCAAGAAAAACGGGCAGGAGGTCAAGATCAACAACCCGAATGACGCCAATGCGCTTGGTATCGGTATGGTGCATCAGCACTTTAAGCTGGTGGAATGCTTCACCGTGCTGGATAACATCATCCTCGGCGTGGAGGACACAAAGCACGGCTTCCTGCAGAAGGACGAGGCCCGCAAAAAGGTCATGGCGCTGAGTGAAAAATACGGCCTGAAGGTCGACCCCGATGCACTTGTCAGCGACATTTCGGTCGGCATGCAGCAGCGTGTCGAGATCCTGAAAATGCTCTACCGCGATAACGAAATTCTGATTTTCGATGAGCCTACGGCTGTTTTGACCCCGCAGGAGATCGATGAGCTTATGGAGATCATGCGCGGCTTCAAGGCGGAGGGCAAGAGCATCCTCTTCATCACCCACAAGCTTAACGAGATCATGGCTGTGTCCGACCGCTGCAGCGTCCTGCGCAAGGGCAAGTATATCGGTACGGTAGACATCAAGGACACCACCAAGGAAGAGCTGTCCAAGATGATGGTCGGCCGCGATGTGCAGTTTGCCGTTGAGAAAAAGCCCAGCGAGCCGGGCAAGCCGATCCTCGAGGTGGAGAACCTCGTTGTGCCCAGCAAGGTACACAAGAATAACGCCGTGCGCGGCGTCAGCTTCAATGTCCGCGCGGGCGAGATCGTCTGCATCGCCGGTATTGACGGCAACGGTCAGAGCGAGCTGATCTACGGCATCACGGGACTCGAAAAGCCGACCGGCGGAACGATCGGGCTGGAGGGCAGAGACATCACGAATGCACCCATCCGTGAGCGCTCCAAGGCCGGCATGAGCCATATCCCCGAGGACCGCCATAAGCACGGTCTGGTGCTGGACTATACGCTGGCTGACAATATGGTCCTGCAGCGCTACTGGCAGCCGGAGTTCCAGAACCACGGCTTTATTAAGAAAGGGGCCGTCCTCGACTATGCCGAGCGGCTCATCAAGCAGTACGATGTGCGCAGTGGTCAGGGCCCTGCCACCATCGCCCGCAGTATGTCGGGCGGCAACCAGCAGAAGGCCATCATCGCCCGCGAGGTCGATAAGGAGCCGGAGCTGCTTGTGGCAGTCCAGCCCACTCGCGGCTTGGATGTCGGTGCGATCGAGTATATCCACAAGCAGATCGTGGCCGAGCGCGACAGGGGCCGTGCGGTGCTGCTCGTCAGTCTGGAGCTGGACGAGGTCATGAACCTGTCCGACCGCATCCTTGTGATTTATGAGGGCGAGATCGTCGGTGAATTTGACCCGCGCAAGACCACTGTCGAGGAGTTGGGTCTGTATATGGCCGGCGCGAAGAAGCAAGGGGAGGCGAAAGCATGAGTAAACAGAATAAACAGCCGCTTTTGCAGCACCCCGCTGTAGTAGGCGTGCTGGCAAGCCTTTTGTCCATCGTCATCGGTCTGGTGCTGGGCTTTGTGCTGCTGGTGGTGCTGAACCCCGGCGCGTCCGTGGGCGGCATGAAAGCCATGATGACGACCGGCTTTTCCAGCATGGACAAGCTGGGCAAGGTGCTGTATCAGGCAGCGCCCCTGATGATGTGCGGCCTGTCGGTCGGCTTTGCCTTCAAGACCGGCCTGTTCAACATCGGCGCGTCCGGTCAGTATACGATGGGCGCATTCTTCGCACTGCTGTGTGCCATTCAGTTCCAGATGCCGTGGTTCGTCTGCCTGCTGGCGGGCGCGGTCGGCGGTGCGATCTGGGGCGTCTTCCCGGGCCTGTTCAAGGCGTACTTCAATGTCAACGAGGTCATCACCGCCATCATGTTCAACTGGATCGGCATGTACCTTGTGAACCTGCTGCTGGCCAACACCCCCACTATGCTGGCTTCTGCCTGGGGCGCGTCCAACTCGGACCGCACGGCGGCGCTGTCCGCTGCAAATCCCGGGGCTATCCTGCCCAAGGGGCCGTTTGCCGCACTGTTCGGCAATTCGAGCTGGATCAACATTTCTATCATCATTACGATTGTTTTTGCTGTCCTCGTCTGGGTCGTGCTGCAAAAGACCACCTTTGGCTATGAGCTGAAGGCCTGCGGCCTCAGCCGGGATGCCGCCCAGTATGCGGGCATCAACTCCAAGCGCAACATCGTGCTTTCTATGGTTATTTCGGGTGCGCTGTCCGGCATCGGCGGCGGCATCTACTATCTGGCCGGTACGGGCCAGTATGTGCTGGAAAAATCCATCCTCGGCATGGGCTTCAACGGCATTCCCGTGGCGCTGCTGGCCAGCTCCAACCCCATCGGCACGATCTTCTCGGCGCTTTTCATCAGCTATATTCAGGTCGGCGGCGCGGCCATGCAGCCCGCCTACTCCTCGGAGACCATTGACATCGTGATCGCTGTCATCATCTATCTGGCGGCCTTTGCGCTGCTGATGCGCGGCGTGATCGCCAAGGCAGTCTCCGGCCGCAAAGAGAAAGGGGGCGCTGCCAAATGATGATCGCTGCCAACATTATCAGTCTGACGATCCTGTTTGCGGTGCCGCTGCTGCTTGTGGCGCTGGGCGGTATGTTCAGTGAGCATTCCGGCGTTATCAACATCGCGCTTGAGGGCATGATGATCATCGGTGCGCTGTTCGCCTGCTTTACCCTGCAAGGGCTTGACCAGAGCGGCTTCGGTTCCGCGCACCCGCAGATTTCCATGCTCATCGCCATCCTTGTGGCGGGCGTCACGGGCATGATCTTCTCGCTGTTGCTGGGCTTCGCGGCCATCAATCTGAAGGCCGACCAGACCATCGGCGGCACGGCCCTGAACCAGTTTGCGCCCGCCTTCGCCGTTGTTATGACTTGGGCGATTCAGGGTCAGGGCCTGACCACTATCTCGATCCCCAGCTGGGTGCGCATTACCCGCGATACCTTCGGCCTTGCCCCGGTAGACGGCCCCAGCTTCTGGAACAACCTCATCTTCAAGTATTTCTATCTGACGACCCCGGTGGCCATCGTTCTGTTCATCGCAGCCTATATTGTGATGTACAAGACCCGCTTCGGCCTGCGTCTGCGCGCCTGCGGCGAGCATCCTCAGGCGGCGGATTCTGTGGGCATCAATGTCTACAGGATGCGCTACGCCGGTGTGCTGATCTCCGGCTTCCTCGGCGGCGTCGGCGGTCTGGCCTACACGGTGGCGGCCGGCTCCGGCTTCAACTCCGATGTCGGCGGCTACGGCTTTCTGGCGCTGGCTGTCATGATCTTCGGCAACTGGAAACCGCTGCCGATTCTGGCGTCCTCGGTGTTCTTTGCGCTGTTCAAGGTCATTGCGGCCTACTCGTCGTCGCTGTCCTTCCTGCCGAAGTTTGAGGGTGTCAAGGAGATCTCCAACTTCTACCAGATGCTGCCGTATATCGTCACGATGATCGTGCTGATCTTTACCTCCAAAAACTCTCAGGCCCCCAAGGCCGAGGGCATCCCCTACGATAAGGGCAGCCGCTGATACAAACGATACACAGGCCGCCCGACGCCTACAGCCGGGCGGCCTGTGCTTTTTTTGAAGGAGACAAGCTTATGCGAATGTATGATATTATCGCCAAAAAACGCGATGGCGGCACGCTGAACCGTGAGGAGCTTTCCTTTGCGGTCAACGGCTATGTGGCCGGGGATGTGCCCGACTACCAGATGTCGGCGCTGCTCATGGCTATCTATCTGCGCGGCATGACTGATGAGGAGACCGCCGTGCTGACCGATGTTATGGCCCGCTCCGGCGATATGGTCGATCTGTCCGCCATTGCGGGCATCAAGGCGGACAAGCACTCCACCGGCGGCGTGGGGGACAAGACTACACTCGTCATTGCGCCCATCGTGGCGGCCTGCGGCGTCAAAATCGCCAAGATGAGCGGGCGAGGCCTGGGCCACACCGGCGGCACTATCGACAAGATGGAGGCTGTGCCCGGCACCCGCACCAGCCTGACGCAGGAGGAGTTTTTCAAGCAGGTCAATGAGATCGGCATTTCGGTCATCGGACAGAGCGGCAAGATCGCTGCGGCTGACAAAAAGATCTACGCCCTGCGCGATGTGACCGCCACGGTCGGCTGTATCCCGCTGATCGCATCCTCCATCATGTCCAAAAAGCTCGCGGCCGGTTCAGACGCCATTTTGCTTGATGTGACGATGGGCGACGGCGCCTTCATGAAGGATCTGGACAGCGCCCTTGAGCTGGCGCGCCAGATGGTTGCGATCGGCACGGCGCACGGCCGCAGGGTCGCTGCGCTGATCACCGATATGGACAAGCCGCTGGGCAGAAATATCGGCAACTCGCTTGAAGTAGCGGAGAGCATGGCCGTCCTGCAGGGCAGAGGCCCGGCTGACCTGACCGAGGTATGCCTGCAGCTGGCCGGCAATATGCTGGTGCTGGCCGGCAAGGGCGATATGTCCGCCTGCCGTAAGCTGGCTGAGAGCGTTATCGCCGATGGCTCCGCCTTTGAAAAATGCTGCCAGATGTTTGCCGCGCAGGGCGGTGACATCAGCGTGCTGCGGGATGCCGACAAATTCCGCAAGGCGAAATTCAGCTATGAGCTGACCGCCCCCGCCGATGGATACATTTACAAAAACGATGTTGAGCGCATCGGCAATGCCAGCGTCCTGCTGGGCGCGGGCCGCATCAAGAAGGAGGACAGCATCGACTTTGCCGCAGGCATCACGATGCACAAAAAGCTGGGCGATCATGTCAGCGCAGGGGAGAGCATCTGCACCCTCTACGCCGATGACGAGGCTCTGTTTGCCCCCGCTGAGGAGATGTACCGCGGCGGTCTGGTAATCCGCGATGAGAAGCCGGTTCTCCCGCCGCTGATCTATGCAAGGGTGACCAGCGATGGGGTAGAGCGGTTCTGATTCATAGCCATAGGAGAGGGCTGAACCCCCGCCTGTGCAAACAAAACGGTTCCTGCCGCGTTTTTGTGCGCTGCAGGAACCGTTTTTTGTTATTGCTTTCTTCGTTTCAGCCAGAACACCTTGAATTTTCCGTAGCCGTTCGGCTTGTCCGCGTCAAATTCCTCGGTTTTCACATACCGCTTAAAGGCACCGTCAAACTGCAGGGCGCTGCCGTCCTCCTGTATATCGGTCAGGCAGCGGGGAATGGCGGAGCGCTGGCTGTCAAATTCCGGTTCTCTGTCCCACAGAATATTGCCGTCTGCGTCAAAGCCGTGGGCCCATACGCTGAACACAAGGCAGGCGGCCTCGCCGTAACAGTACCGCTCAAAGCGGATGCGCCCGTCCAGATAGAACAGCAGGCAATCGCGGAAGTGGGTCTCGAGTTCTTTTTCATAGCGGCGTCCGCATCCGGACCCGGCAAAATCGGCGGCGTTGGCAGTCATCGTGTGTCCCTCCTGTAATAAGATGGAACCATTATACCGCAAGCGCCGGTGTTTCGCAAGGCTTCGCGGACGCTCCGCAGCGGCGGGAATTTTTTCATTTCCCACAAAAAATCATCTGGATTTTAGTGGATTTTTTTGGTATAACCCTGTATAATATTTATTATACATAGGTAAAGGGGGCAGTGTGCCCATGAAAGAATTGAATCTGCCTGCCGTGACCGCCATTGTGGTGGCTGCGGGGGCGTCCCGCCGGATGGGATTTGACAAGCTCAGCTTCCGCCTGCCGGACGGCCGCACCGTTTTGCAGACAAGCTGCGACGCCTTGGCGGCGCATCCGGCAGTCACCGGGCTTGTGCTGGTCTGCGGCGGCAACCGGACGGAGTGTGAGGCCATTGCGGCCCGCTGCACAAAGCCCTGCACGGTCGTGCAGGGCGGTGCGACCCGCGCCGACAGTGTGCGCAGCGGCCTTGCTGCGGCAGAGGGGGAGCTGGTTGCTATCCATGATGCTGCCCGCCCCTTCGTCAGCGAGGCGGTCATCGATGCCGCGCTGACGGCTGCGGCAGCGGAAGGCGCGGCGGCACCCGCCGTGCCTGTCAAGGATACCATCAAGATTGCGGATGGGGCAGGCCGTGTAGCCGCAACGCCCGACCGCGCATCGCTCTATGCCGTGCAGACGCCGCAGTGCTTCCGCCGCAGCCTGTATCTGCAGGCGCTGTCGGCAGTTACCGGCGAAAAGGCAAGCCTTGTCACCGATGATTGCAGCCTGTTTGAGCTGGCGGGCCTGCCCGTCACCCTGACCGAGGGCGATTACGCCAACTACAAGATTACCACCAAAGAGGATCTACAAAAGGAGAAAACCATGCGCATTGGCCACGGATATGATGTTCACCGCTTAGTGGAGGATCGCAAGCTCATTCTGGGCGGCGTTGAGATCCCGTTTGAAAAGGGCCTGCTGGGCCATTCCGATGCCGATGTGCTGCTGCACGCGGTCATGGATGCCGTGCTGGGTGCGGCGGCGCTGGGGGACATCGGTCAGCATTTCCCTGATAATGACCCCGCCTACAAGGGCGCAGATTCGCTGCAGCTGACCCGCGAGGTGGCAAAGATCATCGCCGCCCACGGCTATAAGGTCGGCAACATTGATGCAACGATCCTTTGCCAGCGCCCGAAGCTGGCCCCCCACATCCCCGCAATGCGCGAGAAGATTGCCGATGCCTTCGGTCTGCCGGTGGACGCCGTCAGCGTCAAGGCCACGACCGAGGAGCATCTCGGCTTTACCGGCGAGGGCCTTGGTATTTCCGCCCACGCCGTTGCACTGATCGAGTGAAACCATCATCCTGACCCGGAAAGGGGGACGCGGCAACCATGCTGCCCAACCAGACGCTCAACGCTATTTTAAGCAGTTTGCGCACCTTTGACCCGCTGTCCGACACGCTGGACATCCTGATCATATCGTTTGTGTTTTACCAGCTTTTGCAGTTCGCCCGCAAATCCCGTGCGGGCCAGCTTGTCAAGGGCATCCTTCTGATTCTGGTGTTCTACGGTCTGGCGGTTATGCTGAACCTCAAGACCGTCACATGGGCGCTGAACAATGTCATCACCATCGGTTTTATGGCTGCGGTGGTCATCTTTCAGCCGGAGCTGCGCCGCACGCTGGAGCGGATGGGCCAAAGCACGATGTGGGCTAACCTCATGCTCGGCAATCGGCGCAGCGATCCCTCGCTGCGCGGTGCATGGCAGAGCGCTGTCGTTGCGATCTGCGATGCGGCAGAGCAGCTTTCGGACACCCGCACGGGCGCCCTTATGGTGCTTGAGCGCAACAACAATCTGGACGAGATCATCCGCACCGGCACGCCGATGCACGCCGATGTGATCCCCGAAATGCTGGGAACGATCTTCTATGAGGGTACGCCCCTGCATGACGGTGCTGTTGTGATTCGGGACGGTGTGATCGTTGCGGCCGGCTGCGTGCTGCCGCTGTCCAACAACCTTGAGATGGGCAAGGATATGGGCACCCGCCACCGCGCCGGTCTTGGCATGAGTGAGAACTCCGATGCCATCGTTGTCATTGTCAGTGAGGAGACCGGCATTATCTCAATGGCCAAAAACGGTGTTCTGATACGCCGTCTGGACCGTCAGAATCTGTTCAATCTGCTGCAGGAGGAGATCGTTCCCCCTGAGGAGGCCGAGGCCGAAAAAGCCTCGCCGCTGCAAAAGCTGCTGCGCAAGGGAGGTGCACTGAACCATGCCAAGCCCGAATAAGCCCGCCGCCCCGGGGCCGATGGGGGCAGTGCCCAAGGGACCGCGCACCTTCTGGAACAACTCGGTCTTTATGATGGTGCTGGCGCTCATCATGGGCTTTGCGACCTGGACCATTGTGACGGTCTACATCGACCCCCAAGGCTCCAAGACTGTGACCAAGGTGCCCATCAACTACACCAGCGGCGCCTCCGCCTACACCTCTCAGGGGCTGGACATCGTGGAAAAGCCTGACATCGAGGGCGTTACCGTCAAGGTCGAGGGCAACGGCACGATTATCGGCAACATCCAGAACTCCGACATCATGGTCTATCCCAGCTATGCCGGCGTCAGCGGCCCGGGCAAGGTGACGCTGCGCCTGCAGGCCCGCGTGACCAACACGACCGACTTCCCTGGGGACATCGAGTGTACGGTCGAAAGCCCCGATACCATTGATGTTGTCTTTGACGAGGTGAGCGAAAAGACCATCCCGGTCACGGTGGATGCCTCCGCCGTGCCGATTTCCAACGGCTATATGCTCAATAAGACCACCGCCGTGCCCGCCGAGATCACATTGCGCGGCCCCACGAGCGAGCTGGATCAGGTGTCCAGCATCGTGGCCCCTGTGCAGATCGACGGCGAGTTGGCCGATACCACGACCGTGCCCGCAACCTTGCAGCTGCGGGATGAGGTCGGCAATGTCTTTACGCCGCAGTACACCTCGATGGAGAGCGACTCCGCCAATGTGACGCTGACCGTTTATCAGGTGCGGGAGCTGCCGCTCAAGGTGGATTTCATCGGCACGCCGAACGGCTTTGATGTGGAAAGCCTGCATTATTCGCTCAGCCAGCAGACGCTGCGCGTGGCAGGCCCGGCCCGCACCATCAGTACGCTGGAAGCTCTGACCGTCACCGATTTTGATCTTGCCCGCGAGTTTGAGCCGGGCCGCGACTACCAGCGTCTGATCGAGTTGCCGGCCGGCATCGTTTCGCTGGACGGTGTGACCAATGTGACACTGGACTTTGACACCTCCGAGATGGGCTCCACCAAGCTGAATGTATCGAACATTCACGCCATCAATGTGCCCAGCAACTATGAGCTGCAGATACTCTCCAGCCTTGTCAGCGGCGTCACGCTCTACGGCCCGGCAGAGGAGATCGAAAAGCTGAACGCCGACAGCATTGTCGCGCAGATAGACTGCCAGAGCCTGAACCTGACAGTGGGCCAGCAGACGATTGCCGTCAGCATCCAGATCCCGTCCTCGACCCGCATTTTTGCCACCGGCAGCTATACCGTGCAGTGCGAGGTCACATCGAAATAACCAATACTGCTCTGCAGGGGTCGATGCTTGCATCCGCCCCTGCAGCCACCACAGCAAGGGAAAAAACATCTATGCTTCTAGTCCGCAATATCCGCCTGCCGCTGACCTGCCCCGACCCGGACGCCGAGGCGGCGGCCAAGGCTTTGGCCATTCTCCGCGTGCCCGCCCGCAAGGCGGCGCACTGCGGCGTGGCAAAGCTCAGCGTGGACGCCCGGCGCGGCGCGCCGGTGCTTGTCTACACCATCGCAGTCACACTCAAGGACGAGGGTGAGGAATCGGCGCTGGCCGGGGCCTCGCCCTGTGTCTGTTTCACACAGCCGCCTGCCTTTGACTTTCCCCGGGGCAAGATGCCGCTGGCACACCGCCCGGTGGTCGTGGGCCTTGGCCCGGCAGGCCTCTTTGCTGCGCTGCTGCTGGCCCGCAGCGGCTACCGCCCGCTGGTGCTGGAGCGCGGCCCCGCCCTTGATGAGCGTATCCGCGCGGTCAGCCATTTTGAAAAGACCGGCGAGCTGAATCCGAATGCCAACATCCAGTTTGGCGAGGGCGGCGCAGGGACCTTCTCGGACGGCAAGCTGACCACCCGTGTTGGTGACCCGCTGTGCGCCTTTGTGACAAGGGCTTTCCTCGACCATGGCGCGCCGGCAGATATTGCATGGCGGCAGAAGCCGCATGTCGGCACTGACCTTCTGCGGGATGTGATCCGCAGCATCCGCGGGGAGATAGAGTCTCTGGGCGGGGAGGTGCGGTTCAATACGGCGCTGACCGGCCTGCAGATCCGAAACGGTGCCTTGACCGGCATTGACACCACGGCAGGCAGCGTTGCCTGTGAGCAGCTTATCCTTGCCGTGGGGCACAGCGCCCGGGATACCTTTGCCATGCTGCATGAGCTGGGCCTGCCGCTTGCCTGCAAGCCCTTCTCGGTCGGCTTCCGCGCCGAGCATCTGCAGACGGAGATCGACAAAAGCCTGTACCACGGTGCGGCAGGGCACCCGGCGCTGCCGAAGGGCGAGTACCAGCTCAGCCAGCATGTCAGCGGCGGGCGCTGCGTTTATACCTTCTGCATGTGCCCGGGCGGTACGGTCTGCGCCGCCGCCAGTGAGGAGGGCGGCGTTGTCACCAACGGCATGAGCCTGCACGCCCGCAACGGCAAAAACGCCAATGCGGCGGTGGTCGTCAGCGTGGACGGCAGTGACTTTGACAACGACCCGGTTAAGGCGGTGGCGTTCCAGCGTCAGCTTGAGCAGGCCGCTTACCGCGCGGGCGGCGGGGAATACCGCGCCCCGGCGCAGACGGTCGGCAGCTTTTTGGCAGGGGGCAGCGCATTGGCGCTGGACCGTGTGGAGCCGACCTACCCCCGGGGCGTGACGCCCTGCGATCTGGGCAGCCTGCTCCCCACAGAGTTGAGCGACGCCCTGCGCGAGGGTCTGACGGCCTTTGGCCGCAAGCTGGCAGCCTACCGCGCCCCCGATGCCGTGCTGACGGGCCTTGAAACCCGCACCAGCAGCCCGGTGCGCCTTGAACGCGGCAAAGAGGACCTGCAGTGTACCGGCCTGACCGGCCTTTACCCCTGCGGTGAGGGTGCCGGTTATGCAGGCGGCATCATGACCGCTGCCGTGGACGGTGTGCGCTGCGCCGCCGAGCTGATGAAGAATTGGGCACCTGCAGAATGACCCGAGACGGCGGCCAGGGGACTGGTCGGCCCTACCGTGGGGCGCAGATGTAGGGCGGTCAGTCCTCTGACCGCCGCACGGCAGCAGACGATAAAAACAAACAGATGGGACAAACCATGCCAGACAACAAACACAATTACGAATATAACTACGACCTTGGCGATGTGATCGACAATGCGGTCGAGATGGGCAGCAGGATCGGCTCCTCCGTGTTGGGCAGCATTGCCGATGCGCTGGAGCAGGCGGGCGATGCCATGGGCGTGAAACAGCCGGACAGCTTCTCTGCGTGGAAGCGCCGTCTGGAGCGCAAGTGGAAAAACGGCGGCCAGTCTGTCGGCGTTGCGCTGACGGCGGTCGGCTGGACCTTTACAGGCTGCTTTGGCATCACGGCGCTTGTGCTGGGCATCCTGACGGCGGTCGGCGCAGGGCCGCTGGGGCTTTCCCCGCAGGATTTTATAGCCCTGCCGATTCTGACGGCCGTGTTTACCCCCGCAACGCTCGGCTTTCTCTTTATGGCCATCGTGGGCATGAAAAAGCTGACCTATTTCAGCCGCCTGCGCAAGCTGCTGCGCGCTGCCAATGACTGGACCTGCGACCTGCCCGCGCTGGCCCGCAAGGCGCAGATCAAGCAGGAAAATGCCTATGAAACCGTTGCAAAGGCTGTGGCGAACGGGGACCTTCCTAACGCCGCCATTTCCGATGATTACAGCACCCTCTATCTGGATGATTCGCTCCTGCCGTCCGCACCGGAGCCCGCTGCCGCACCGCAGTCGGCATCGGCTGCACCGTTGACCGAGGCTGAGCGGTTCCAACGTGAGGGTGTGGATTTTCTGAACTATTTAAAGGTCTGCTGCGGCAGACTGGGCAGCGATGCCGATGAAGAATTGGTGCAGATGCGCAAGATCTGCGCGTCGATTCTTGGCTTTGTGCATAACCACCCTGAGCAGCTTGGCCGGGTGCGCCGTTTCCGCGAATATTACCTGCCCACGACCCGCAAGCTGCTCGATACAGCGCAAGGTCTTGGCGATACGGACACCGCCAATGCCGCTGAGATACGCCGCGACATCACCGGCATTTTGCACACGCTGAATCAGGCGTATGCAAAGCTGTATGATACGCTGCTGCAGGATGTGAGCATGGATGTTTCGACCGAGATCGACACGCTGGAAACAATGCTGCGGCAGGACGGCCTGACCCATGATTTTGAATCTGATTTTAACACAAGGAGCTAAACTGTATGAATTACCCTGCGTGGCAACTGAAAAAGGCCGATCCCGCCGCCGAAACCTCGCTGGCGGGTGCCGGGTGCGGTGTACTGCTGCGCCGGGTGCTGGCCGCCCGCGGCTGTACCGAGCCCGCCGCTGCGCAGGCAATGCTGGGGCAGGGCGAGAGGCTCAGTGATCCGTTTCTGCTCAAGGATATGGACAAAGCAGTCGCCCGCATCGAACAGGCTGTTGAAAACGAGGAGCTCATGGTCATCTACGGTGACTATGATGTGGACGGTATTTCGGCGACGGCTATTTTGTACGAATGTCTCACCAGTCAGGGGGCACATGTGCGCTGCAAGCTGCCCACGCGCGGCTCCGGCTACGGCCTGACCCGCGCTGCGCTTGAATCGCTGGCACAGAAGGGCTTCAAGCTGGTCGTGACGGTGGACAACGGCATCTCCGCTGTAGAGGAAGCTGCCTGCGCCAGAGAGCTGGGGCTGGACCTTATCATCACTGACCACCATCTGCCGGGCGATACGCTGCCCGATGCCGTTGCCGTGGTGGACCCCAAGCGGGCCGATGATGAAAGCCCGTTTAAGGATCTGTGCGGTGCGGGCGTTGCCTTTAAGCTCTGCGCCGCGCTGGAGGGCTGCGACCCTGCTGAACTTTTGGAGATGTACGGCGAGCTTGCCGCGCTTGGCACGGTAGCCGATGTCATGCCGCTGGTGGGGGAAAACCGCACCATCGTCCGGGAGGGGCTGGATCTTCTGCAGGATACGATGCGCCCCGGCCTGCACGCCCTGCTGGAAAGCGCCGGCTGTGCCGGAAAGCCGGTCACGGCGGATACGGTAAGCTACAGTCTGGCCCCGCGCCTGAACGCGGCGGGCCGCATGGATAATGCTGCCGTGGCGCTCAAGCTGCTGCTCTGCGGGGACGAGGAGCAGGCAACCGGCATTGCGGACCGTCTGGCAGAGATCAACACCGAGCGTCAGCAAACCGAGCAGCAGGTATTTGCCGCCGCGTTGGAGACGCTGGAAAAAGACCCCGCCCGCACCCGGGACCGGGTGCTTGTCGTCAGCGGTGAGGACTGGCACCCCGGTGTCATCGGCATTGTGGCCGCGCGCCTTATGGAGCGGTTCGGCCGCCCGGTCATCGTTATTTCGATGCATGAGGGCGAGGGACGCGGCAGCGGCCGTGCCCCTGACCCGTTTGATCTGCACAGCGCGCTGGCAGGGTGCGCACAGTATCTGACCCGTTTCGGAGGCCATGCGGCAGCAGCCGGTGTCGAAATTGAGGAGGACAACCTGCCCGCTTTCCGTCAGGCCATCAATGCATGGGCCGCAGACCACGCCGCGCAACCCGAGGCCGTCAGCCTGCAGCTTGATGCCGCCGTTACTCTGGGGGAGCTGAGCCTTGACAATGTGCAGGAGCTTGGCCGTCTGGCCCCCTTCGGCCGCGAAAACCCCACACCGGTGCTGCTGGTGCAGCACGCCTTTGTGGACGGCATCTGGCCGATGGGCAGCGAGGGGCGGCACACCCGTCTGCGGCTGCGGCAGGGCAGCGATACCCTGTTTGCATCGACCTTCGGCGTTGCACCGCAGGCGTTTGCCTACCCGGTGGGCAGCGAGGTCGAGGCTGCCCTCGAGGTGTCGATCTTCAACGGGCGCAGCGGGCCGATGGTGTCGGCGCACCTCAAGGCTATCCGCCCTGTCGGGCTGGGCAATACCCCCAGCGAGCAGGCTGCTTGGTTTGAAGCATTCCGCACCGGCGGCACCCTGCCTGCCGACCGTGCTGCTGTGCTGCTGCCGGACCGTGCCGACACCGTGGCACTCTACCGCCGCATCCGCACGGGGCAGGTAGCTGCAGCGGACCTGCAGCCGGTGTTTGCGGCGCAGGGCGTGCAGAACACCGGCCGTATGCTGGCCAGCCTGACCGCTCTGCAGGAGCTGGGCCTGATCGAGGAGCAGGACGGCCGCTGGCTGCCTGTGGCTGTGACTACTAAGCAGGATCTGGCGTCCGCGCCGGTTTTGCAGCGTTTGGCGACCATGGCGAAACAAGGATAAAACGCGGTTTTATCCGGGATTGCAGGGGCGGATGCTCGCATCCGCCCGCGGAGCGTGGCAGCAACGGCGATGTTCCCGGGTTGATGCCGGGCATCGACCCCTACAAAGAGCTGTGCGATTTTATAAAAATGAAGAGGGGAATGGACCATGGAAAACACAACCGTGCAGGAAGTAAAAATGCCCATCACCTATGATGACCTGAAGGCAAGCATGATCGACAGCGGCCGTCCGTATGATTTTGAGATGATCGACCGCGCCTATGAGCTGGCCGCCAAGGCGCATGGGAAGCAGCGCCGCCGCAGCGGCGAGCCGTATATCTGTCATCCGCTTTCCGTGGCGCAGATCCTTGTGGAGCTGGGTATGGACAGCGAGAGCATTGCTGCAGCCCTGATGCACGATGTGGCGGAGGATACCCCCGTATCGGTAACGGAGATCCGGCAGAAGTTCGGCCCCGAGGTCGCGCTGCTTGTTGACGGCGTTACCAAGCTGACCCAGATCAAGTTCTCCAATGTTGAGGACCGTCAGGCTGAGAACCTGCGCAAGATGCTGCTGGCGATGAGTCAGGATGTCCGCGTCATGATCATCAAGCTTTGCGACCGGCTGCACAATATGCGCACCGGCGATGCATGGCCGGAGCAGAAGCGCCGCGACAAGGCCCTTGAAACGATGGAGGTCTATGCGCCCATCGCCCACCGCCTCGGCATCTCCAACATCAAGGAGGAGCTGGAGGACCGCAGCCTGCACTATCTGGACCCGGTCGGCTATGAGACGATCCGCGACCTGCTGAACAAGCACGGGGATGAGTTTCTGCATCAGGTCTGCCATACCATCGCCAAGCATCTGGCGGAAAACGGCATCCAGAAGGCTACCATACGCCATCGTGTCAAGAGCATCTACGGTATCTACCGCAAGATGTATATGCAGAACAAGGACTTTGAGGAGATCTACGACATCTACGCCGTCCGCATCATTCTGGACAATGTCCCCGAGTGCTACACGGCGCTGGGTCTGATCCACGATATGTACCATCCGCTGCCGAACCGCTTTAAGGATTACATCTCGACCCCGAAGCCCAACGGCTACCAGTCCCTGCACACGACAGTCATCGGCCGCGAGGCCATCCCGTTTGAGGTGCAGATCCGCACTTGGGATATGGACCGCATGGCGGAGTACGGCATCGCCGCCCACTGGAAGTACAAGGCCGGCATCACCGGCAGCGGCGATAAGCTGGATGAGCGGCTGGCGTGGGTGCGCCAGCTTTTGGAAAGCCAGCGCTCGAGTGCTGATGCCACCGACCTGCTCAGCGACATCAAGAGCGACCTGCTGCCGGAGGAGGTATTTGCCTTTACCCCGCGCGGCGATGTCATTAACCTGCCGGCCGGTGCCACGACCATCGACTTTGCCTACGCTATTCATTCGGCTGTCGGCAACCGCATGATCGGCGCAAAGGTCAACAACCGCATCGTGCCGATCGACCATAAGGTCCAGACCGGTGAGATCATCGAGATCATCACCGGCCCTGAAAACCGCGGCCCCAGCCGTGACTGGCTCAACATCGTCAAGACGAGCGAGGCCAAAAATAAGATCCGCAACTGGTTTAAAAAGGAGCGGCGGGAGGAAAATCTTCAAGAGGGGCGCGATGCGCTTGAGCGCGAGATGCGCCGCAACCTCATGACGCTGAGCGATGAGCAGCGCCCCGTCTTTATGGAGGCACTGGCCCGCCGCAACCGCTGCAACAGTGTGGAGGAGATGTACGCCGCCATCGGCTACGGCGGGCTGCAGCTCTCCCGCATGCTGCCCAAGCTGAAGGAGGAGTACACCAAGCTGCAGGCCACCGAGCCGCGGCCGGTCACGGTCGAGCTCAAGCGGATGCACTCCTCCGAGGGCGTCGTGGTGGAGGGCATCGACAACTGCCCCATCAAGTTCGCCAAGTGCTGCTCACCGCTGCCCGGCGATGAAATCGTTGGCTTTGTCACCCGCGGGTTTGGTGTCTCCATCCATAAGCGGGACTGCGCCAACGCCCGCGAGAGTATGCGCCACCCTGAAAATATTGACCGCTGGGTCCGCGCCTACTGGGATGACGAGGCACGCGAAAGCTATAAGGCAACGCTCGATATCGTCTGTATGGACCGCCCGAACCTTGTTTCGGATGTGGCGCTGGCGCTGGGCGATATGCGTGTGCCCATCTACTCGCTGACGGCGCGCGCCGCCGAGCAGGGGCGTGCCCGGATGAGCGTGACGGTGGGCATTACCAACACCGAGCATCTCAACAGCGTTGTGGCCCGCCTGAAAAAGATCAAGGATGTCGTCAGTGTGACGAGAAACTGAGTTTGAAGGCCTTCCCCTGAGGGGGGAAGGTGCCCCGAAGGGGCGGATGAGGGGCAAGCTTTCCGCGATAACCCGTGAATGGGTAGCTGCCGCAGCGCCGCCCCTCATCAGTCGCCTACGGCGCCAGCTTCCCCCAAGGGGGAAGCCTTACATGGAAGGAGCACCCTATGCGAGCAATCATTCAGCGCGTAACCCGCGCAAGCGTTACGGTCAACGGCGGCGAGCCGCGCGCCATCGGCCCGGGTCTGGTCATCCTGCTGGGCGTGCGTGAAACCGATGAGATCGATATTGTGCCGAAGCTGGCCGACAAATGCGCGAATCTGCGCATTTTTGAGGACGAGGACGGCAAGCTGAACCGCAGCGCGGTCGAGCTGGGCTATTCGGCGCTGGTGGTGTCGAACTTCACCCTGTACGGTGATACGGCCCGGGGCAAGCGCCCAAGCTTCAGCCATGCCGCCAAGGGGGAGCTGGCGGTGCCGTGCTATGAAAAATTCCTCGATGAGATGGACCGGCAGGGCCTGCAGGAGGTCAAGCACGGCGAATTCGGCGCAGATATGCAGATCGACCTTGTGAACGATGGCCCGGTGACCATCGTGATCGACACCGATGAATGGAAAGGGAAAACACGATGAAGCTGCAGCATATTTATGGCGTACCGCCGCTGTATACCAACACATTCCTGATTATTACGAAGGAAAAGCACGGCATCCTGATCGACGCCGCGGCCGAGCCTGCCACCTATCAGAAGGCGCTGGAGAAGGCGGGCGCAACGCTGAGCCATATCCTGCTGACCCACGGTCACTACGACCATGTGGGGGCGGTGGCAGCCCTCAAAAAAGCAACCGGCTGCAAGGTCTATATGGACCCGGCCGATGCGGCGGGCAGCCAGCTGCTGCCCCTGACACCCGATGTCATCACGGACACATGGCCGGCTGGTGACGAGCTTACGATCGATGAGCTGACCTTCAAGATCTACCACACCCCCGGCCACACGCCGGGCGGCGTATGCCTGTGGTGTGATGGGGTGCTGTTCAGCGGGGATACGCTGTTTGCCGGCTCCTGCGGGCGCACGGATTTCCCCGGCGGCAGCATGCGCCAGATGCAGCAGAGCCTCTCTCTGCTGGCGGCGCTGCCCCTGCCCGATGAAACAAAAGTCCTGCCCGGGCATGAGGATTTTACCACCCTTGGGCAGGAGCGCCGCTCCAACCCCTATATGAATGAGGCATGGTTTTGATGCAGATCATTTTACGCGGCCCCGCAGCGGGCTATGAAGCTGAGCATACCGCACGGCTGTTTTTCCCCGGTGCGGAGAAGTCGGAAAATCTCCCGCAGGAGGGTGATTTTGTGCTGGCGCAGAGCCACCAATGCACCGATCTGGCCCTGCTGCGCCTCAACGGTAAGCTGCAGTGGCAAACCGCCCTGCGCCCGCAGGGCGAGGATGCGGAGTACGCCCTGTGCCGGCTGCTGTACGGCATGCTCTGCCAAGCAACCGGCATCACGCCGCCATGGGGCATGATGACCGGTGTGCGGCCGGTGCGCATCATTCACGACATGCGCGCAGCCGGTGCGGGTGAGGACGAGATACGCGCGCGCTTCCTTGACCACTTTGGCTGCGCGCCGGAAAAGTTTGCGCTTGCGCTCGGCATTGCCGACCTGCAAAAGCCGGTTCTGGACGCTGCCGACCCGATGGACTGCAGCGTCTATGCGGGCATCCCGTTCTGCCCGACCCGGTGCAGCTACTGCAGCTTTGTCTCCCGCACGGTGGGGGATAAAGCCACCCGCGCGCTTGTGCAGCCCTATGTCGATAAGCTTTGTGAGGAGCTGACCGCCATCCGCCGGACCGCCGACCGCGCCGGGCTGCATATCCGCACCTTCTATATCGGCGGCGGCACGCCCACCAGCCTGAACGCGCCGCAGCTGGAACAGCTGATGTCCCACATCGCCAAGACCTTTGATTTAGCGAAACTGGACGAATACACCGTTGAGGCCGGCCGCCCCGACTGCACCGATGCTGAAAAGCTGCGCATCATCAAAAAATACGGCGCGACGCGTATTTCCATCAACCCACAGACCTTTTCGGACACGGTCTTGCAGAACATCGGCCGCCGCCACACGGCGCAGGATATTATCGACTGTTTTGCGGCCGCGCGCGCTGCAGGGCACACCAACATCAATATGGACCTGATCGCGGGCCTGCCGGGGGACACGGTTGAAGGCTTTGCAGCCAGCCTGCGTCAGGCCATCTCGCTTGCGCCGGAGAACATCACGGTCCACACGCTGACCCTCAAGCGGGCGTCCAACATCGTGGTCGAGCATCGCGCTGCCGACTATGCCGATGTTGCCGCCATGCTCGACAGCTGCCGTATGCTGGCCGATGCCGGCTACCGACCCTACTATATGTACCGCCAGAAGGGTACGCTGCAGAATCTGGAAAATATCGGCTGGGCCAAGCCGGGTTTTGAGTGTCTGTATAATATCTATATTATGGAGGAGGTCCACACCATTCTTTCGGCCGGTGCGGGCGGCTCTACCAAGCTTGTCATTCCGGGGCAGCGCCGCGGCAAGATCGAGCGCATCTTCAACTTCAAATATCCCACTGAGTACATCGACCGCTTTGCGGAACTGCTTGACCGCAAAAAGGCCGTGGAGGATTTCTATGCACGTTACACATCGCAAACGCTTCATCAGCCGTGACCTTGTGGCGCTGGCCGCGCGCAGCCCGCAGGAGCTGGCGGCCCTGAGCGAGCAGCATTATCACGACCAGATCGAGAGCATCGCCGATGAGGTGCTGGCGGCAGGTCAGCGCATCGTCATGCTGACCGGTCCGTCCGCTGCGGGCAAGACGACCTCGGCCCATAAGATCGCCGGGGCCATCGCGGCGCGCGGCCACAGCAGTCAGGTCGTCAGTCTGGATGATTTTTATATCGGGGAGGGGAAATACCCCAAAAATCCCGATGGCAGCGATGATTATGAGAGCCTTGAGTCACTGGATCTGGAGCGGCTGCATCTCTGCCTGAAGGAACTGTACAAAACCGGCATCTGTGAAGCGCCGGTCTTTGACTTTACACTTCAGCAGCCCAGCGGCACCCGCCGCATTGATGCCCGGGGCGGTGTGGTCATCATCGAGGGTCTGCACGCCCTGAACCCGGCCCTGACCGAGGAACTGCCCGCCGGGGCCGCCCTCTGCCTGTATGCGGGCCTGCGGGAGGAATACGCCGACAGCAGCGATGCCTGCTGCCTGGCCACCCGGGACATCCGGCTGGCGCGGCGCATCGTGCGGGATTATCTGTTCCGCGGGCATGGGGCCGCCTTTACGCTGGGGCTGTGGGGTCATGTCTGCGCGGGAGAGGAACGGTTCATCAAGCCCTACAAGCCGCGCGCCAACCTGCTGCTGGACACGACCCACACCTATGAGGTCTGCCTGTGGCGCACCGTGCTGGACGCGATGCCTGCTGACCCGGAGCTGACCCCCGTGCAGGCCCGCCAGCTGGAGGCCCTGCGCGCAAGGTTTGACGCATTTCCGGCGCTGGGCACCGAGCTTGTGCCCCAAAACAGCCTGCTGCGGGAGTTTATTGGTAAATAATGCCGTACAATTCACGGAAAATATACATTTGCGCGTTGCAAACCGCGCCGCAATAGGCTATAATAGACCTAAATCGCACGGCACAGATGCCGTGTTCAGGCAAGAAGAAAGAGGTGCTTGACTATGTTTGAACTGGATATTGAGATGCTGAAGGAGCAGGGCCTGCAGTTGATGGATTCCGCTAAAAAGACGGCGCAGGATCTGGCAGACAAGGGCAAAAACAAGCTGGATCTTCTGAACCAGCAGGCACGACTGTCCAAGGCACAGCGCCAGCTGGGCGCTCTGGTCTACAGCCTGCACAAGGCCGGTGAGGAGAACCCCGCACTGGTCGAAAAGTATATCGACGCCGTGGCAGAGGTCGAGAAGGCTATTGAGGAGATCAAGGCCGGCATGACCGAGGACGAGCGCGCAGAGGTCGAGGCACAGGAGGCCGCTGACGCCACCGAGGATGCCCCCGAGCAGGAGCAGGAGGAAGAAATCGAGGAGGAGCCCATCCAGCTGCGCGGCGAGACCAAGATCTGCCCCGTCTGCAAGGCCGAGGTCGATGGTGACGCGCTGTTCTGCAACCATTGCGGCGCACAGCTGTAAAAATAACACTACAGCGAAAAAATGCAGCCGGGCGGACGGCCAACACTTGACAAATCCGCCGATTTGTGTAAAATGTAGCGTATTGCATTTCTGTGAGCGCGGAGAAGGTCTATGAACGCATACCCCGAAAAACAGCAGTATACGGCAGACGACCTGGCTGCGATCATTGCGATCCTGCGGGACCCGGACTGTGGCTGCCCTTGGGACAAGGTACAGACCCACACCTCGATCCGGATGAACTTCCTTGAGGAAGCCTACGAGGCAGTGGATGCCATTGATTTGAACGACCCCGCGCTTCTCTGTGAGGAGTTGGGCGATGTGATGATGCAGGTGGTCTTTCACGCGCAGATCGAGCGGGAGGCCGGTCACTTTACCTTTGATGAGGTGTGTGACGGTGTCTGCCGTAAGCTTATCAATCGTCACCCGCATATTTTTGGCGGGGACGAGAGCATAAAAGATTGGGATTCGCTCAAGAATAAGGAAAAGGGCCGTCTGACCCTTGCAGACGAACTCGAAAGCGTCCCTAAGGCGCTGCCTGCCCTGATGCGTGCCGCTAAGCTGCAGAAGCGTGCTGCCCGCTGCGGCGTGCAGACAGAGTCGGCAGCCGAAGCAATCACTGCTGCGGCTGCGGCGGTCGAGACCGCACCGGACAAGGCCCGGGCGGAGCAGGCAATGGGCCAGCTGCTGTTTGCCGCTGCGGCGCTTGCGCGCAGTGCAGGCATCGACCCGGAACAGGCCCTGCAGAAATGCAACGCTGCGTTTACCGCGGCGCACGCCGACAACCCAGAAAGCTAAGAAGTGAGCCGAGCGGAACGGAGCTTTCCGCAGCTGCTTTTTGCTGATATAACACTTTGGAGGTATAATACCATGACGAAAGTTGAACTGATCGCCGCTGTTGCGAATGAAGCTAACCTGACCAAGAAGGACGCCGAGGCTGCTGTCAACAGCGCCCTGAACGCCATCACCAACGCCCTGAAGGAGGGCGACAAGGTCGCACTGGTCGGCTTCGGCACCTTCGAGGTCCGTGAGCGCCCCGCACGCAAGGGCCGCAACCCCCAGACCGGTGAGGAGATCACCATTGAGGCCTCCAAGCTGCCCGCTTTCAAGGCCGGCAAGGCCCTGAAGGACTCCGTTCAGTAAGTAATGGTCCGCTCCGCCCCGCCGCGCTCCTGCGGCGGGGCGGTTTTGTATCGAAAGGAAAACATCTATGCGTCTGGATAAATACCTGAAGGTCAGCCGTGTCATCAAGCGCCGCACCCTCGCTAACGAGGTCGCGGACGCGGGCCGTGTGCTGGTCAACGGCAAGCCCGCCAAGGCCAGCTATACCGTAAAGCTCGGCGACATCATCGAGGTCACCTTCGGCAACCGCCCTGTCAAGATCCGCGTCCTGTCCGATGTGGAGCAGAAGGGCAAGGATGTCGCACGGGAAATGTTTGAGATCATTGAGGAATAATGCCCCGCCGCCCGGCGTGGGGTTCTAAACGCGGTGCCTGCCGCATACAGTATCACTGTAACCAAGCAGGGGAGGGACCGCCATGCCGGAAACAAAACTGGAGCCGCGCGCCGGCCAGCCGCAGCAGCAAAGCCACGGCCTTGCCCTGCGGGACCGCCGCCATCTGGCCGTGACCGGTGTCAGCCGTGTCATCAGCTGTGATGAAAGCGCCGCTGTGCTGGAAACGCCGCTCGGCAATCTGACCATCGGCGGGCAGGAGCTGCAGATCGGGGAGCTGTCTACCCAGAGCGGGCAGGTGCAGATCTCCGGCAGGATCGAATACCTGCAGTATGCGGAAAACCAGCAGTCCGGCGGCGGTCTGCTGGCGCGGCTCTTTCGCTAGATGGCCCCGTCACCCGCCCCGTGGGCGGTGCTGGGAGATGTGCTGTGGTGCCTTGGGCTGGGCTGCCTGCTGGCGGGCGCGCGGGATGCTGTGCGCCTTGCACTGGGGGAGGGGGCGCTGCGCTGCTTTTTCCGGGATATAGCGACATTCGCCGCAGCGGCGGTGCTGGTCTGCGGCTTCGCCGCCGGGGCCAGTGCGGGTGGTCTGGCCCGCTGGTATATGAGCGCCGCGCTGCTGCTGGGGGCCGTATGCTGGCACTGGACCGTGCAGCCCGCTGTACACCGCTGTGCAGCTGCAGCCGCCGCCTGCCTGCTGGCACCGCTGCATGCGGTGGAGAAAACCGCTGTCCAGCCCCTCAAAAAGCGCCTTGCCGCCGCCCGCAGCCGCCGCAGAGAGCGCAAAAAGGCAAAAAAGTCCGAAAAAAAGCAAAAATCCGCTGAAAAACAGTTGCAAAAACCTTCGACCATATTATATAATTAGCTACAAGTGGTTGTGTGTGCATTTTTGGGGAAGGGGGCATCCCACTATGAGCAAAAACAAGGGGAGGTCCCAGCGTGGATTCCTGCCGTGGTGGATCACCGTTCCGGTGTTTCTGATCGTCTGCGGCTCGCTGTTCGTCAATCTCGTGCAGTATCAAGTTTCCATTGCGTCCAAGCAGCAGGAGCTGCAGTCTGTGCAGAACCAGCTCAGCACACAGCTTACCGAAAACGCCGAGCTGTCCGGCACGCTGGATCAGGGCGAAAGCGCTATTATCGAGCGCTACGCCCGGGAGCAGGGCTACGCCAAGCCCAACGAGCGCGTCTTTGTGGACATCAGCGGCAAATAAATCGTTTTCAGCGGGGACGCTTTGCGGCAGCCCCCTGGCATAAAAATTACATTTAAAGGGGTATCATAGTTTGGCATTACAAGTTGGGGATATTGTCGAGGGCAAGGTCACTGGTATCAAGCCGTTCGGCGCGTTCGTTTCTCTGCCGGAGGGCAAGACCGGTCTTGTCCACATCTCCGAGGTTTCCTACGAGTTTGTGCAGGATCTTTCCACGGTGCTCAGCGATGGGCAGACGGTTTCCGTCAAGGTGATCTCGATCGCACCGGACGGCAAGATCGCATTGTCCATCAAGCGCACCCAGCCCGCGCCGGAGCGCGGCCCGCGCCAGCAGCACGGTGAGCGCGCTGCTGGCGGCAGTGACCGCCGCCCGGCCCCGCGCCCCAAGCGTGAGGAAAAGCCCCGCGTCTGGCAGCCCAAGCCTGCCGCACCTCAGGGCGATATGAGCTTTGAGGACATGATGGCCCGCTACAAGACCCGCAGCGAGGAAAAAATCGCGGATCTCAAGCGCGTGACGGAGAACCATCGCGGCGGATATTCCCGCCGCCGCGGCTGATACCGGCCGCGCAAGCCAATACCGCGCAAGCCAATACCGCGCAAGCCAATACAATGAACGGCCCTATCCTGACGGCTGTCAGCCGCCGGGCTGGGGTCTTTTTGCAATTTTACAATACAAAATGTAGGGGATAGCCATTGTTTCGCCCCTACACAATTCACGGCATATCAACAAGAAAGGACACCTATGTCTACACTTTACACGATGGTCGCGCCCTGCTTCTTCGGTACTGAATCCACGCTGAACTTTGAGGTCAAGCGTCTGGGCGCACAGAATATTCAGGTGACGGACGGCCGTGTGGCGTTTCAGGGCGGGGCGGATATGATCGCGGCTGCCAACCTGAACCTGCGCACCGCTGAGCGCGTGCTGCTGCTGCTGGCCACCTACAAGGCCACTACCTTTGACGAGCTGTTTGACGGCTGCTATGCCATCGCGTGGGAGGAGCTGCTCCCCGCCAACGCGGCCTTCCCGGTCAAGGGCTCGAGCCTGTCCAGCCAGCTGTCCAGCGTCCCTGCCTGCCAGAGCATCGTAAAAAAAGCCATCGTCAAGCGGCTGATGAACGGCCACAAGGTCGGCACCCTGCCGGAGGACGGTGCGCTGTACAAGATTCGCTTTGCGCTGCGCAAGGACACGGTGGAGATCTATCTCGACACCTCCGGTGACGGCCTGCACAAGCGCGGCTACCGCAAAAACGCCACGCTGGCACCCATCAAGGAGACGCTGGCCGCCGCCATCGCCGATCTGGGCCGGGTGCGCCGTGACTCTCTCGTGCAGGATCCGTTCTGCGGCTCCGGTACGCTGGTCATTGAGGCCGCGCAGAAGGCACTGAATCTGGCCCCCGGTCTGCGCCGCCGCTTTGCTGCCGAGCATTTCGACTTTGTGCCGGCTGACCTCTGGGCAGAGCAGCGCCAGAAGGCTCTTGAGGAGGTCCGCAAGGACGCCGCCTTTGAGGGCGTCGGCTATGACATCGACCCCGCCGCTGTGGCGCTGGCCAACGCCAACGCCAAGCTGGCCGGTGTGGGGGACCGCTGCCGCTTTGAGGTTGCGGATGTCCGGGATTTCCGCGCGCTCGACAATGCGGTCGTGCTGACCAACCCGCCCTACGGCGAGCGTCTGGGCGATGCCTCCGAGGCGGCAAGTCTGGCGCGCACGCTGGGTCAGGTCTGGCAGGCGCACCCTGCGCAGGGGCTGTACGCCATCACGGCCGATGCGGACTTTGAGCAGCACTTCGGCAAAAAGGCTGCCCGCCGCCGCAAGATTTACAACGGCATGATCCCGTGCCAGCTCTATATGTATTTTGAGCAGCCCAAGCGGGAGAGGAAGTAAGCCATGGAAGACCTGAAACTGGCGGTCCTGATTGATGCGGACAATATCTCGCCCAAGTATGTCAAGGTGATTTTGGACGAGGCTGCAAACTTTGGCGTTGCAGCCTGCAAGCGCATCTACGGCGACTGGTCCGATGCGCGGCTGAAAAGCTGGAAGGATGCGCTGCTGAACAATTCCATCATCCCCATCCAGCAGTACAGCTACACGACCGGCAAGAACGCTACAGATTCCGCTATGATCATTGACGCGATGGACCTGCTCTACAGCGGCAATCTGGACGGCTTCTGCATTGTTTCCTCGGACAGCGATTTCACCCGGCTGGCGGCCCGCCTGCGGGAGGCCGGCAAGCTTGTCATCGGCATGGGGGAGAGCAAGGCGCTCGGCCCCTTTGTCAAGGCCTGCGACCAGTTCAAGTACCTTGATCTGATCCTCGACCATGGTGATCTCAATGAGGCGGAGGGCGATGCCCCGGCCGCCCCTGCTGCCGAGACGAGCGCCCGCGCCGCTGCGGGGGACGACACCGCCATCAACCGGGCTTCCATCGGCCGCATCATCCATGGTCTGATTGATGAGATGGATGACGGCACCGGCTGGGTGCGCACCTCCCGCGTGGGGGATCAGCTCATCAAGCGCTACCCGGACTTCGATGTGCGAAACTTCGGCTCCAAGAGCCTGAACAAATTCCTGACCTCACTGGCGGAACTCGAGGTTGAGGAGCGCATCCTTGCCAACGGCAACCCCATTCAGTTTGTGCGGGTAAAGCCGGTGCCGAAGCCGGTCAAAAAGCCTGCGGCCCGCCGTACCGCCAAGCGCATGCCCCGCCAAAAGAAATAAAACCAGCCCCAGACCGCCGTCTGGGGCTGTTCGCTTATCTCTGCAAATATTCTGTGCTGACCCAGCCGTATTGCTGGTTGTACTGCACCAGCGCCCAGCCGGGGGCGCTGGACATCGTGCCGTAGACGCGCAGCCGCAGATAATCGGGAATTTTGCCGATGATGTCATACCCTGTGCCCGGCCCGGCGCGCAGGTTCAGCCGCTCGCCGTTGGTGCGGGTCGTAAAATAGATTGCATCTGTCCGCGCGGGCGGGGTGTCGGGGGCGGTAATATCTGTGCCCAGACTGTCCAGCAAAAGCTGCCATGGGTCAGGCTTTGTCACACCGGGAATGCTGTATTCGTGCCAGCCGTCAGTCTGCCTGATCCATGCCGTGCCGCCGTCCCACACAAGGCCGTCATACACACAGGGGACAAGCTCCGCCCCGGTGCTGTCGAGCAGGCCAAATTTCCCGTCACGGCTGACAACTGCGCAGCCATTCAGCAGCGGTGCGGCCCGGGCAAAGACCCGCGGCTCATCGGTGCAGCGGTTGGGCCTGTACACGCCGTCGTAGCAGGGGGCGGTTATTTCGTTGCCCGCTGTATCCAGATACACCCATTTGCCGTCCCGCTGTGCGGGGGCCAGCGGCGCGTCAAAAAAGAAATCTGCCGCACTGTAAATACATTCGTTCGCAGCTTTGCTGTCTCTGTTTCGATAAACATACTGCTCGCCGCCAATGTAGTTGAACCAGCCGTCCCCCTCGGCCTCCAACTCACCGTCCCGGACAGGCACAAGGCCGTTGACGCTGCCGCTGAACAGCAGCATGTCCGCATCAGTCGGTGCTCTCAGCTCGCCCGGGCCAAGGGCGCCGTAGTAGATATGCAGAGCGTTATCCTGCAAACGGACAAAGCCCAGATACCCGCCGCCGTCGTGGGCATCACAAAGGGTGCCATCGCCGCTTGCCTTTAACCGGGCGTTGTACTCTCTTTCCAGCGGGTCGATCTCCTTCCACGAAAGCCCGTCCAGATACCCGTGCCAGTGGTGCTCGTCAATGTCACATTCAAACAGCGGCTCCGGCGCGCGGCAGGAAAGTACCTCTGTACCATCGCTGCGCATCAGGCCCCACAGGCCGTCCTTGCACATCGTGTAATAGTCGGTGTCGGGGTAGGTCTGCATGGCGCGCTCATAGTCGATCAGCCGAATGTCGTCATAGTCCAGCACCGCCGCGCCGGTCGGCTCCAGACCCTGCGGCGCAGCGGCTGCGGGGGCAGGAGTCGGCGCTGCTTCGGCAGTTTCCACAGTGGCAGCCGGCGCAGATGCACAGATCGCATCCCCGGATGCCGCCTCTGCGGCACACCCGGCCAGCAGCAGGGCAGATAAAACGCAGAGCAGAAGCTTCATGACAGAACACCGCCTTTTTCTTTGATTATACCACACGCGCCCCGCACCGGGAAGGTCCGGCACGGGGCGCGTGTACAGATTTTACAATTTATTCGTAAGTGCGCCGCCCGGCAAAGACGCACAGGGGGCGCTTGGCCTTGCCCATGCCCATCAGCTGCACGGCGGCGGCCAGAGTGGCACCGGCGCTGGTGCAGGCGGGTACGCCGTCAAAGAACAGTACCTCCCGCGCGGCACGCTCGGCATCGGCGGAGGTGACGGTCAGCACGGTGTCCACCACATAGGGGTTGTAATTCTCCGGCACAAAGCCGGGGCCGATGCCCGCGATGCTGTGCTGGCCGATGAACCCGCCCGAGATGGCGGCGCACTCGGCAGGCTCCACGGCCACGATGCGCACCATGCTGTTCCATGCCTTTATGTACTCGGCCACACCGGTGATGGTCCCGCCGCTGCCCACGCCGATGACTACGGCGTCGATCGCATCGCCCGCGTGCTTTAAGATCTGCGGGCCGGTCACCCGGCGGTGATACTCGGGGTTATCATCGTTGGAAAAATAGTGGGTGTAATAACCGCCGTATCGTTTGGCAGTGTCCTCGGCGATGCGCTCCATGGCGCGGCGGCCGCCGCTGCTGCAGGCAATGATGCGCGCGCCCAAGTCCTGCAGATGCTTGCGCCGTGCGATGGGCAGGCTGCTCGGCACGACAAGGATGCAGGGGTGCCCTGTGGTTGCACAGCTGACAGCCAGCGCAGCGCCGAAGCTGCCGGAGCTTACCTCCACCACCGGCATACCGGGCTGCAGCGTGCCGCGCTCGGTCGCAAAGGCCAGCATCGTCTCGGCCAGACCGTCCTTGGAGGTGCCGGTCGCCCCGCCGAAATCCAGATAGGCGAGGATGCCTGCCTCCAAACCGTGGCGGCCGGAGTAGCCGTCCAGCCGCACGACCGGCGAACGGTAGACCTCCTGATAATAACTGCGCAGGATGGGCACAGACAGACACCTCACTTTCAAAAAAACGACAACATTTTTATTATAGCATAGTTCGGGTTGGTTTGCTATGGATGGAGAGAAAAATATTGCGGTGAAAGGGAAAAGCCCCTCCGACTTCGCTGCGCTCATTACCTCCCCGCAGAGTGGGGGCTGACCGAGCCTGCGAGGCCTGAGGGACTTTTCCTGTTTGCCATCACGGCGCTGCCAAAAAATCTGCCGTATTTCTTCAAAAAATTGCTCCACAGACTTGACTTCCGGCGCCTGTTCTGTTATAATTCATAGGCTGATGTAAAGAAAATTACTTTACACAGCCTTTACAAGCAGCAAAGGGGGCGCGGGCATGGCCGGTAAGCCGCAGAAAAACCTTGCCTACTCCGTCCTGCTGGACTTCTACGGTCCGGTCCTGACGGAAAAACAGCGCGTCATCCTGACGGAATACTATGACGAGGATTTGTCCTTAGCTGAAATTGCCGAAAATCTCGGCATCACACGGCAGGGGGTGCGGGACGCCATCAAGCATGGCGAGGCCGCGCTGGACGAGCTGGAAACAAAGCTCGGCAACGCCCGCCGCCACACCCGGATGCAGGCCGATTTGGACCGCCTGCGGGTGCTCGTCACGGAGGTTCGCTGCTGCAATTCCGGCTCCTTCACGCCGGATCCGCGTATCAACCATGACACGCAGGAAATGCTCACGATCTTACAACGCTTGGACACGCAGGAGGATGCCGATGGCCTTTGAGTCTTTAACAGAGCGCTTGAATGGCGTTTTCAAAAAGCTGCGCGGCAAGGGCAAGCTGAACGAGGCCGACATTAAGGCTGCTATGCGCGAGGTGCGCATGGCGCTGCTGGAGGCCGATGTCAACTACAAGGTTGCCAAGGACTTCTGCGCTCAGGTTTCGGAGCGCGCGATGGGGCAGGAGGTCATGGAGAGCCTGACCCCCGCCCAGCAGGTCGTCAAGATCGTCAACGAGGAATTGACCAGCCTTATGGGCGGCAATGAGCCGAAATACCTGCGCCTGAAAAACAAGGGCCAGACCGTGCTGATGATGTGCGGCCTGCAGGGCAACGGCAAGACTACCCACGCTGCCAAGCTCGGCAAATTCTACCGCAGTCAGGGCCGCCGCCCGCTGCTGGTCGCCTGCGACATCTACCGCCCCGCTGCCATTGAGCAGCTGAAGGTGGTCGGCGAGCAGGCCGGTGTCCCCGTCTTTACGCTGGGCACCGAAAAGCCCGAGCTTATCGCCCAGAAGGCGATGGCCTACGCGAAGGATCACGGCAATGACATTGTGATCCTCGATACCGCAGGCCGCCTGCAGATCGATGACCAGCTTATGGATGAGTTGGTGCGGATCAAACAGGCAGTCGAGGTCGATGAGACCCTGCTGGTCGTGGATGCCATGGCTGGTCAGGAGGCCGTCAATGTGGCCAAGACCTTCAATGAGAAGGTCGGCATCAGCGGCGTCATTCTGACCAAGACCGATGGCGATACCCGCGGCGGTGCGGCGCTTTCGGTGCTGGCTGTCACTGGTATGCCGATTTATTTCCAGGGCACGGGCGAGAAGCTCGAGGATCTTGAGCCGTTCTACCCGGCGCGGATGGCAAACCGCATCCTCGGCATGGGCGATGTGCTTTCCCTGATCGAAAAGGCGCAGAGCGTCCAGAACGACAAGGATGCCGAGGCCGCCGCCAAGCGCCTGATGGAAAACAAGTTCGACATGAACGACCTACTGGCCCAGTTCCAGCAGATCAAGAAGATGGGCGGCGCTGCCTCGCTGCTGGCAATGATGCCCGGCGGCAGTCAGATCGATGCCGATTCCCTCGATGATAAGGCGCTGCCCCGCATCGAGGCCATCATCTACTCGATGACCCCGGCAGAGCGTGCCAAGCCCGATATCATCAATCCCAAGCGCAAGCGCCGCATTGCAGCGGGCTCCGGCACCTCGGTTGAGGACGTGAACAAGCTGCTGCGTCAGTTTGAAATGATGCAGAAGATGATGAAAAAGGTCAAGCGCAACCCCAAGGGCTTTATGCGCAGCTTGGGCAATATGGGCGGTGGCTTCAAAGGCTTTGGCCGCTGAAAATCAATCCGGTATGACCCGCACGGCTTTACGGCCCCGGGATGTACAATATAGAAGATGCCCCGCAAGGGCCGTAAACAATTTTTGGAGGAATAGTATTATGGTTAAGATTCGTCTGCGCCGCATGGGCGCCAAGAAGGCTCCTTTCTACCGCGTTGTTGTTGCTGACAGCCGCTTTGCTCGTGATGGCCGTTTCATCGAGGAGATCGGCTACTACGATCCGACCAAGGAGCCCTCTGTTGTCAAGATTGACGCCGAGAAGGCAAAGCAGTGGCTGGACAACGGCGCTCAGCCCACCGACACCGTCCGCGAGATTCTCAAGAAGGCCGCTGTTCTGTAATCTGTTCGCTTTTCAGGGAGGGAACGCCACATGCAGGAACTCTTATTAGCCGTTGCCCGCGGCCTTGTCGAAGACAAGGAGGCCGTGCAGGTGACTGTTGATCCCATGCGTGAGGACGGCACTGTTGTGTACCACCTCAAGGTGGCCGAGGCCGATATGGGCCGCGTCATCGGCAAGCAGGGCCGTATCGCTAAGGCGATTCGCGTTGTTATGCGTGCCGCTGCCGTCCGTCAGGGCGAAAAAGTCATCGTTGAGATTGACTAAGACCCGCAACAAAGCACTTTGCCGCACGGTAAAGTGCTTTTTCTGTATCAGGAGGAACCCTATGCAAAACTATCTTCCCGCCTGCAAAATCGTCTCTACCCACGGCGTGCGCGGCGAAATGAAGGCCCTGCCGCTGTGTGACGGCGCGGCCTTTCTGGCAAAATTCAAGCGGCTGTTCAGCACGGCCGAGGGCGCGGGCGAGACCCGTGTGCTGGGCGTGCGCGCACAGGGCAATGTGATCCTGCTGCGGCTGGACGGCATTACCGATATGGACACCGCCCGCGCGCAGGTGGGGCGGGTGTACTATCTGGCCAAGGCCGATGCCCGGCTGCCCAAGGGCTGCTACTTCATTGACGATCTGCTGGATTGTGAGGTCGCAGACGCCGATACCGGCCGCGTCTACGGCCGCCTGACGAATGTGGAGCATCCGGCTGCGCAGGATATCTACACCGTGACCGATGCAGCGGGGGAGGAGCACATGCTGCCCGCCGTGCCGGAGTTTGTCAAGACCATCGACATTGAAAACCGCCGCATCCTGATCACCCCCATCGAGGGAATGTTCACCGATGCTGTGAACGGCGATGAGGGCTGAGCCGATGCGCATTGATATCGTAACGCTTTTTCCCGAGTTGTGCGACAGCTTCCTCTCGGCCAGTATTCTGGGCCGCGCCCGCGCGAAGAATCTGTTCGAGGCGCACTGTCACCAGATCCGCGACTATACAAAAAACAAGCAGAAACAGACCGATGACTATCCCTACGGCGGCGGCTGCGGCATGGTGCTGTACGCACAGCCTATCGCCGACTGCCTGCGGGCTGTGCAGGCCCAGTGCGCCGGGCAGGGACGGCAAAAGCCCCATGTGGTGTTCCTGACGGCTGCGGGCCGCCCCTACAATGAGAAAAAGGCCCGGGAGCTGGCCTCCTATGACGCCGTTACCCTCGTCTGCGGCCATTATGAGGGCATTGACCAGCGGGTCATTGACGCCTTCGGTGATGAGGAGATCTCGATCGGGGATTATGTGCTGACCGGCGGTGAGTTGGCCAGTCTTGTCGTGGCCGACAGTGTGCTGCGCCTGCAGCCCGGCGTGCTGGCCGAGGAAAAGGGCTATCAGGATGAGAGCTACTGGGACGGGCTGCTGGAATATCCCCAGTTTACCCGCCCTGAGGTCTGGGAGGGCCGCGCTGTGCCGCCGGTGCTGCTGACCGGCGACCACAAAAAAATTGACGAATGGCGCGGTGCCCAAAGCCGTGAGCGGACCCGTGAGCGCCGCCCCGACCTGTATGACGCATGGTGCGAGAGCCACCCGCTGACCGAGCTGCCGAAGTGGAAGCGCGGCGAAAATATGCGCCTTGTGAAAAATGACGAACAGCTCGCCCTCTGCGCCGCACTGATGGCTGAGGGGCGCCGCGCTGTCTGCGAGGCAGTCTGTACCGAGCAATATCTGGAAATGCTCACACCGCAGGCCCATCTGCCTGTGCTGCAGGAGGATAAAAAGAACGGCTGGGCGTTCTATCTGCACTATACCAAGGACAGCGCTGACGGCATGGTGGGCGTCTGCCACAAAACGGGGGAGATTGGCCGCCTGTTTGTGACCGAAGCGGCCCGCGGCAGGGGATACGGCGCTAAGATGCTGGATTTTGCCCGCAAAAAGCTGCCGGAGCATCCGCACCCGACCCTGGGGGTGCTGAACACCAACACCCGCGCGATTGCGCTGTACAAGCGGATGGGCTGGCGGCTGACCGGCAGCGTGCTGCACCGCTATGATCCTGCCGATGCAAAGGCATTTGCGGCGCTGTACTGTGAAGAATTGGAAATGCGCTATCAGGGCTGACCGTTGTTTTTGTCGTCAATCCACAACGATGTTGAAAATAAACTGGCAAAGTTGCACAAACGCGCGCGCGAAGATTTGGCAGAATTACAGAATCATGCCAAATTTGCAATTTTCCACTGTACAAAATCGACCGAATAGGATAAAATAGAGACAATCAAGGCGGCGTATTAACACGCAATAGACCGCCTGGAAGTCGCCCGCGGTAGATACACAGGGGCATATTATTTTCAAAAGTAGGAGAGAATAACTATGTACGTTAAAGAAGTTACCGTTGAGAATCAGGTTGGTCTGCACGCCCGTCCGGCTACCTTCTTCATCCAGAAGGCCAACGAATACAAGTCCTCCATCTGGGTCGAGAAGGAGGAGCGCCGTGTCAACGCCAAGTCTCTGCTCGGTGTCCTGAGCCTGGGCATCGTCGGCGGCACCACCATCCGCATTATTGCTGACGGTGCCGATGAGCAGGCTGCAGTTGACGGTCTGGTCAAGCTGGTCAGCTCCGGCTTTGCCGAGTAATCTTCCTTAAACAATCAGCGGTGGGGTGACCCGCCGCTTTTTTTGTATACGGCGGCACCGCATACAGCGCGTCGGGCGCAGCGGCGCTGCCGTAAGAAAGGTCTGTCCATGACAAAAGCTGAACTCTACAAAAAAGCCTGCATGCTGCCGCTGCTGCCCGGCGTGTATATCATCCGTGACAAAACGGACACGATCATCTATATCGGCAAGGCCAAGCGCCTTAAAACGCGCGTGTCGCAGTATTTCCGTGAGGGGGTGCCCCACGATGCCAAGGTCAGCCAGATGATCGCCCATGCGTTCACCTTTGATGTCATCGTCTGCCAGAGCGAGTTTGAGGCGCTTGTGCTGGAGGCCAGCCAGATCAAGGCCCACACGCCGAAGTACAATATTTTGCTCAAGGACGACAAGGGCTACAGCTATGTCAAGGTCACGCGCGGTGCATGGCCGCGCATCTCAGCGGCACTGCAGAAGGATGACGATGACGCCGACTATATCGGCCCGTTCACCTCATCGTTTGCCGTGCGGGAGATGGTGGAAACAGCGCAGAATTGCTTTTTGCTGCCCCGCTGCAGCAAGAGCTTCCCGCAGGAGCTTGGCAAGGGCCGCCCCTGCCTGAATGCCCACATCGGAAAGTGCATGGCAGTGTGCAGCGGCAAGATCAGCTGCGAGGCCTACAACGATGCAGTGCAGGGCGCGCTGCGGATGATCCGCTACGGCAAAAAGGACATCGTCAAGCAGCTGCGCGATAAGATGGAGGCCGCCTCCGAGCGCCTTGACTTTGAAACGGCCGCCCTGCTGCGCGATCAGATCATGGCCATTGACCGTGTGGCCGCAGGCCAGAAGGTCGTTATGGACGGCGATACCGAGATGGATGTCATTGCGCTGGCCGGCACGACCCATGCGGTCTGCGCCGCTGTGCTGCGCTACCGGGACGGCCGCCTGACCGACAAGCGAGAATTTGTTTTCCACGATACCACCGACATCAACGCCGTGCGGGAGGAATTTCTGCCGCAGTATTATCTGGACGGTGAGAACATCCCCAAAACCATTGCGGTGGACGCCCTGCCGCCCGATGCCGAGGCGCTGAATGAGGCACTGAACCAGGCCCGCGGCACAAAGGTTGAGCTTTATGTGCCGCAGCGCGGTGATGTGGCAAAGCTGGTCACAATGGCCTACACCAATGCCGTGGAGCGCCTTGGCCGTGAGAGCGGCCGCTACACCCGCGAGGAAAAGCTGCTGGAGGAGGCCGCCCAGCTGCTTGGCCTGAAGGAGCCGCCCCGCGTTATCGAAAGCTACGATATCTCCAACTGGGGCAATGGCTCCAGCGTCTGCGGCATGGTCGTGTTCCGGGACGGCAAACCCCACCGTGCCGGCTATCGCCGCTTTAAGATGCGCACCGTCGCGGGCACGGACGACTATGCCTCGCTGGCAGAGACACTCTCCCGCCGTGCGGCGGAATACGAGGCGGCCCGCCGCGGGGAAAAGCCTGACGGCCCGCAGAACCAGTTTGCCACCCTGCCGGATCTGCTGCTCATCGACGGCGGCAGGGGGCAGGTCGGCGCGGTCAGGCAGGCCCTGCGCGGCACGGCGCTGGAGAATGTCCCCACCTTCGGTATGGTCAAGGACGATCACCACCGCACCCGCGCCATTGTGGACGATGCGGGCGGCGAGATTGCGATCAACCGCAACCGCAATATCTTTACCTTTGTGACGAATATTCAGGACGAAACACACCGCTACGCCAACGATTACCGCAAGCGCATGATGAAAAAGCGCTCCTACGCTGCCACGCTGACGGCCATTCCCGGCGTGGGAGAAAAGACCAGCGCTGCCCTGCTGGCACACTTCAAGACCGTTGCAGCGGTCAAGGCTGCCAGCATCTCCGATCTGGAGGAGGTCAAGGGCATCAGCCACGCCAAAGCGGAAATGCTGTACAACGCGCTGCGGAATGGGGTATAATGAGTGTGACGCACTACCCGGTAGGGGCCTGCCCTGCCCGACCCTCAACTATACGGGAAATGATATTTCCCGGCAAGGCCGCGGGCTGCACCTGTGCAGCCCCTACAACAATGTAAAATGGATTTATCCTTATGCTGATTCTGACCATACTTCTTTCTATCACCCTTGCAGCGGGCTTCACTTTTCTGCCCGCCCGCGTCCAACACCGCAAACCCGCCCGCGCCGATGGTTACGCCGGGGCGGGCGTCACGGCGCTTGTCTGGCTGTGGGCGGTCTGCATCTGGTCCCGCCCGGGCCTGACCGCTGACTTTGACGGATTCCGTCTGGCAGCCATTCTGGCCATGCAGGGGCTTTCCTGCGGCATTGTCTGCGGGTTCCGCCTGCGCGGCGCACTGCCGCAAAGGCTGCGCACCCCGGCTGTGGTCGTCCTGCTGCTGGCGGCCAGCCTTGGGGCGGAGGTGTTCATCGGCAATCTAAGCTGGCTGGCTACCAGCCGCTATGCGCCGGTGGATCTGCGGGCGTACCTGACAAATGACCCGGACCCTGCTGCGCCGCTGACGCTGCAGGGGGACAGCACTGTGCTGGAATTTACGGATCTCGGCTTTGAGGTCTACAACCTGCAGCTGGACGGGCTGGTCTCGCTGGCGGACGGCGATACCCCCGAGCAGAAAAATGTCCTGCTCCAGCTTTATGTGGCTGCTACGGATGAGGCCAGCTCGGCATCCCGCCAAAGCTGGGGCTGGGAGGCTGCACCTGCATCGGGGCGCAGTCTGGTCCGCAGTCTGGACCTTTCCGGCAGGGCCGATACCCTGACGCTGACCGTCACCGGCTACAAGGGGGAGTACCGCAGCTACCCGCTGAACGCACAGCTGACCACGGTCTATGCCAATGTGCGCCGCCCGCTGGATTTCTCGCTCCTGCGGTTTGCGGCGGTCTTTGCGCTGGCACTGGCGGGCTTTGCGCTGCGCCCGGCCAGCGTTCTCTGGCGCGATTCCTATTGTGGGCATGAGAAAAAGTACCGCCCGGCTATGCTGGCAGCGGGGCTTGCGCTCTGCGCGGCAGCGTTTTTGGCACCGTTCGGGGACCGCTTCAATGCGGGCGTTGCAACGGCCTTTTACAATACGCCGGACTGGTCGGGAACGAGCCGCATCGACTTTACCATGCACATCAATGACTGGGCCTCCAACGCATCGGCCCAGTATGGTGCGCTGGCGCACAGCCTGCTGAACGGCCGCCTTGATCTTGAGAAGGACCCGCCCGCCGCTATGGCGGCGCTGCAAAACCCCTACGACACCGCCGCCCGTCAGGAGGCGGCCCCCGATGCACTGTGGGATGTGGCCTACTATAACGGCCGGTATTATGTCTACTTCGGGATCGTGCCCTGCCTTTTGTTCCAGCTGCCCTTTGAGGCACTGACCGGCGTACAGGATCTGCCGCCCAGCCTGCCGATGATCCTGCTGGCATGGCTGTATATTGCGGCGGTGTTCGGCTTTGTCCGGCAGGCGGTGCGCCGCTGGTTCCCGGATGCCAGTGCTGCGGCCTGTCTGCTGGCCGCCGTGGGCGCGGCCTCTGGGGCGCAGCTCTGGTACTTACTGCACCGCCCGTCGGTGTATGAATATGCCATCCTCTGCGGGGCGGTCTTTGTGCTGTGGGCGCTGTGGCAGTGGCTGCTGGCTGCGAACACGCCGCCGCAAAAGCGCGGCAGAGTGCTGCTTCATTTGGCGCTGGGCAGTCTTTGCATGGCGCTGGTGGCAGGCTGCCGCCCCCAGATGGTGCTGTTTGCCGTGCTGGCGCTGCCCATCCTGTGGCCGCGCTATATCACGGAAAAGCGCCTTTGTACCCGGCAGGGCGCAGGGGAGTGCGCTGCCTTCCTGCTGCCGGTCGTGCTGGTGGCGGCGGGGCTGATGTGGTACAACGCCGCACGGTTCGGCTCGGTATTTGACTTCGGCGCAAATTACAACCTGACCAGCAATGATATGACCCGCCGCGGCTTTGCGGTGGGGCGCATCGCCCCGGCGGTCGTGACCTTCCTGTTTGGAATCCCCGGCGTGCAGACGGTTTTTCCGTATCTGAGTGCCACAAAAATGCAGACGAACTACATGGGGCTGACCATCACCGAACTGTACTACGGCGGTGCGTTTGCCTGCCTGCCGCTGCTGTGGGGCCTTGGCTGCCTGCTGCTGGCCCGCCGCTGGCTTGACCGCTGCCGTGATCTGCGCGCCGTATTCCGCCTGACGGCCATCTGCACGGTGGTGCTGGCGGTGCTGGACTGCCAGATGGCCGGTATGCTCTACCGTTACCAGAGCGATTGGCTCGGCCCGCTGCTGCTGGCGGCGGCGCTGGCGTGGCTGCTGGCGGAGCGTACCCTGCAGGGGCGCGGGCTGTCGGTGCTGACAAAGGCACTGCGCACGGTCTTTCCGCTGGCGGTGCTGGCGGGTATCTGCTATAACTTCTGTGTCTATTTTGCGGCGGAGCCGCAGCTGATGGGGCAGAACCCCGCATTGTATGAAAATGTGAGCCGTCTGGTTCAATTCTGGCTGTAAAGGAAAAAGAGTATGGCTGATAAAAACATCTACACCGTCATCGTGGCCGATGATGAGGATGAGCTGCGCGAGGCCGTCTGCACCATGATCCCCTGGGAGGCGCTGGGCTTCCATCTGGTGGGCAGTGCCAGCAACGGGCTGGACGCCCTTGAGCTTGTCGAGCGGCTCGAGCCGGATCTGCTGCTGACGGACATTCGGATGCCCTTCATCTCGGGCATTGAGCTGGCCCGGCAGGTGCGCGAGATCCGCCCTGCTATGCACATTGCTTTTTTGAGCGGCTATGATGACTTTGAGTACGCCAAACAGGCCATTCAGTACAACATCATCAGCTACATGCTCAAGCCGCTGACGATGGACGGTCTGGCCGCCGAGCTGAAGTCCATCCATGAGAAGATCGATGCCCGCTATGCCGGGCTGCGCCGGGCCGATGCATCGCACGCGGACCGGGCTGCCTTTCTCATCCCGCTGGTGCTCGCACAGTACGACAATGCCCCTGCCGATCTGGAGGAACGGCTGCGCAGCGCCGCCGCAGCCTGCGGCCTGCTGCGCGGCACCGATGACCGCAGCATGCTGGTGGTACTGGCGGCCTCGCTGGAGGGGGCGGCTGACTACGAGGCGGGCTTTACCCAGCTGGTGGAGCAGAGCGCAAACAAGTACCTGCGCCATTTTGTCTTTTACTGCTGCGGCCGCGCTGTGGCGGTGCTGCTGGGCAACCCCTCCGACTTTGAGGAGTATCTGCACATTCTGGCGGATGAGATCTGCCAGCTGGCAGAACGCGCGCTGGGCCGCACGGCCAATGTGGGTGTCAGCCGGGAGTTTGCGCACCTCAGTGCGCTGAACGATGCCTACCGTCAGGCTGTGGAGGCGCTGCACACCGCCGCTGAGGGGGAGGGCGGCGTCAGCTTTACGGCGGACGCCCGCAAGACCGGCAGCCTTTGCGACCGCGCGCTGGAGATCATCGACCAGCATTATATGGACGAGGACCTCTCGCTTGCATCCCTCTCCGCCATGCTGGATGTCAGCCCCAACCACCTGAGCGCCTGCATCAAGAAGTCGGAGGGGGAGACCTTCATCAACATTCTGGTGCGCCGCCGCATGGAGAAGGCGCAGGCACTGCTGCTGACCACCGACATGCAGATTCAGGAGATCGCCCGCTGCTGCGGCTACACCGACCAGCACTATTTCAGCTATTGCTTTAAAAAGTACAGCGGTACCTCGCCGGTGGCACTGCGCCGCGCCCGCGCTGCGGGGGAGGTCCGCACATGATGCGTCCGCCGCGCACCGCCCATCTGGCGGCAGCGCTGATCTCCGCCGTGGCCGTCATGGTGCTGACGCTCTGCACAACGCTCTTTCTGCGCAGCTACCGCAATGCGATTGTCGAGGCTGCCCGCACCAACAGCGCCCAGGCCGTCAGTCAGGTTGTGGGGGCCGTCGGCAATTATGTAAACACGATGGAGAGCGCAGTCACCATCGTTATGGGGCATCTGGACGATGCCGAGGAGCCCCGGGATGCGTTTCTGGGCGCGTTCCTGACGGCCCGGCCCGAGGTGGCCGCCATCACCGCCTACGATGCGGACGGTGTGCTGCTGGACTGCTGGGCGCAGGACGGCCGCACCCCAAAGGCGGAGATCCTGCGCAATCTTTCGTTTAATCTGACGACCGCCCGCCGTCTGAGTCAGGGCTATATCAGTACGCCCCATGTCGAGTCGATCTTTGCGGGGTATTATCCATGGGTCGTTTCCATTGTCCGCACAGTGCCCGGCACCGCCGAAAAGCGCTGGCTGTCGCTGGATCTGAGCTTTACCGAGCTGGCAGCCACCATCAGCAATGTCGGCATCGGCCAGCACGGCTACTGCTACCTGATGGATGAGCGCGGCAATATGGTCTACCACCCGCAGCAGCAGCTTCTCTACGCAGGCTTGAAGAAGGAGGAAGCGGGGCGTCTGGCCTGCCTTGGTGACGGCACCTATGTGGAGGATACCGTCATCTACAGTGTCCAGCGCGTGCCGAACAGCCCATGGCGCGTTGTCGGCGTCAGCTACATTGATGAGACCGTCAACGAAAGCTTCTGGCAGATGGTGCGCATCGCTGTGGCAACGGCAGCGCTGATCTTTGTGGCGGCGCTGGCGGTGGGCTGGGTGCTGTCCCGCCTGCTGTCCCGCCCGCTCCAGCAGCTGGAGAACGCAATGGAGGCGTTTGAGCAGGACGCCGACCACTTTGTCTTTTGCGCGGTGCGCGGCACGCGGGAGGTGCAGAACCTATCGGATTCCTTCGGCCACATGGTCGGGCGTATCCAGCGGCTGATGACCACCGTGCGCGAGGAGGAGATCGTCCTGCGCAAGACCGAGCTGAAGGCGCTGCAGGCACAGATCAACCCGCATTTCCTCTACAATACGCTGGATTCCATCGCATGGATGTGCGAGCGCGGCAAAAATGCTGACGCTGTGCAGATGGTCCATGCGCTGGCAAGGCTTTTCCGCATCAGCATCAGCCGCGGCCATGAGCTGATCCCGATTGAGAAGGAACTGCAGCACGCCGAGGCCTACCTGCAGATCCAGAAATACCGCTACAAAAACCAGTTTACCTATCACTTTACGGTGGATGAGGACTGCATACACTGCCTGTGCAACAAGATCACCCTGCAGCCCATCATTGAAAACGCCATCGTCCATGGGCTGGATCTGATGGTGGACGATGGCCATATCGAGATTACGGTCAGGCCGGACGGGGACGACATCCTGCTGATCGTCAGTGATGACGGTATCGGCATGGAGCCGGAGCAGGTCGCGGCGCTTTTGCAGAATGAGCCGAGCGACCGCACCGGCATCGGCGTCAAGAATGTCAATGACCGGCTGCGCATCTACTTCGGCCCCGGCTACGGGCTGTCCATCGAAAGCGCCCCCTATGCGGGCACGACTGTTACCATCCGCACCCCGCGCGTGCCGGAGGACAGGGAGGGCGAGTATGATAAAACGCATTAAAATGCTGCTGCCCGCTGTTTTGGCAGCGCTGCTGCTGGCAGGCTGCGCGGTGCAGCCTGCGGCGGCCACCACCGCGCGGTACAGGGTGACGGTCGTTGCCAAATCCCGCGAGTCTGAATTCTGGAAGGCGGTGCTGTCCGGGGCCGAGGCCGCCGCGACCGAGTACAACATGCAGCTCACCGTCCTTGCCCCCGACAATGAGGAAAATTATGACGCCCAGAATCAGCTGATTGAAAAGGCAGTTGAGGACGGAGCGCAGGCCATCGTGTTTTCTGCCATCGACTACGAGGCCAACGCCGAGGCCATTGATGCAGCCGCCGCTGCGGGTGTGACGATCGTAGGGATCGACTCGGCTGTACATTCCGATCAGGTAGAGGCCTACATCGGGTCCGACAACTACGGCGCCGGGCGGCTGGCGGCCCGCAGCGCACTGGAAGGCACGGAGGGAAAGCTCTGTGTGGGGCTGATCAACTATGAGGTCAACGGCGCCAACGGCCGCGACCGGGAGCAGGGTGCCCGCGACACCTTTGCGGACAGCGGCCGCGCTGAGGTCGTTACCTCAATGCAGACCCATCCGAATGCGGCCAGCGCGCACAGCGATGCCCTGCGGATGCTGCAGCAGCACCCCGAGATCAATGTGCTGGTGGCCTTCAACGAGGCCACCGCCGTGGGGGCCGTGCAGGCTGTGCAGGAGATGGAGCGGGTCGATGACCTCTGGCTGGTGGCGTTTGACTCCAATGTGCAGACGATCGATGCGCTGCAAAGCGGCGCAGTGGACTCTCTGATTGTGCAGAACACCTACAGCATGGGCTATTTTGGCGTGGAGAGCGCCTACAGGCTGCTGGCCGGGCAGGGCAGCAGTGTGGAAAAATCCAACATTACCGCCGTCCGGGTCGTTACCCGGGACAATATGTTCGCCATAGATAAGCAAAAGGCACTATTCCCGTTCGGGTGAAATCTGTGGGGGTTTACCCCTCTGCGGGCGGGTATGGAATCCGCCCCTGCGGTGCACCTCCCTCACAGAGGGAGGTTTTTTGTTTGCAAAAATCTTACAAAATAAAAACAACAGGAACCGTTTTGTCATTTTTTATGAGCCTTCTGCACAAAAAAGGCGGGTTCTGATTGGGAAAGGTGCCCTAAACGGTGAAAATTTTCCCCTTTTGTCGGTGAAATTTCACCTTGTTTTTTCCCCGTTGCCCGAGTATTATAATAACTGTCAACAGGGCCCGCACCTCTACCGCGGCCCGAAAAAAATCCACTGCAAAAAGAAGGAGAAACTTATTATGAAAAAGTTTGCTGCTCTGGCCGTTGCTGGCTGCATGGCCGTATCCCTCGCCGCTTGCGGCGCCTCCGCTTCCGCCCCCGCTTCCAGCGAGGCTGCCTCTACTGAGTCCGCCGCTACCTCCGCTGCCGAGAGCGCAGCTGAGAGCGTTACCGAGGCCACTCAGGGCGGCAAGATCGGCGTCTGCATCTACAAGTTCGACGATGCCTTCATGACCACCTACCGTAATGCTCTGCAGGAGATCCTCGAGGGCAAGGGCTACGAGGTCACCATCGTTGACGGCAACAACGACCAGGCCAAGCAGAACGAGCAGATCAACACCTTCATCACCCAGGGCGTTGACGCACTGATCATCAACCCCGTTATGACCTCCGCTGCCGACCAGATCATCTCCACCGTCAAGGGTGCCGATGTTCCCACCGTCCTGATCAACCGTGAGCCCACCGCCGATCAGATGTCCGCTTACGACAAGCTGGTCTACGTTGGCTGCGACGCCGCTCAGTCCGGCACCTTCCAGGGCGAGCTGATCCTCGACACCGAGAACAAGGGCGACATCAACGGCGACGGCAAGGTTTCCTACATCATGATTCAGGGCGACCCCGAGAACATCGATGCTCAGCTGCGTACCGAGTACTCCGTCAAGGCTCTGACCGATGCCGGCGTTGAGGTCGAGCAGCTCGACCTGCAGCGCGGTGACTGGGACCGTAACAAGGGTCAGGAGATCTGCCAGAACGACCTCGCCAAGTTCGGCGACCAGATCGAGGTTGTCTTCTGCAACAACGATGACATGGCTATCGGCGCTCTGCAGGCTATTCAGGCTGCCGGCCGTACCGTCAACAAGGACATCTACCTCGTTGGTGTTGACGCTCTGGACGCTGCTCTGAACGAAGTTGCCAACGGCAACATGACCGGCACTGTTCTGAACGATGCTAAGGGTCAGGCTACGCAGGCTGTTGCTTCCATGGAAGAACTGCTGGGCGGCAAGACCTTCGAGGCTGGCAGCCAGAGCGTGTACGTTGACTATGTCAAGGTTACCCCTGACAACGTCAAGGACTTCCAGTAATTTGACAAAAGCCACAGCTTAAACCAGAACAACCGGGGTGCGTGTGCGCAGGCGCACGCACCCCTTTTTTCGTGAAAAGGTTACAAAAGATTAAAGGGGGCCAGCGAATTGTCAGAGTACCGCTTGGAGATGTGTGATGTCGTCAAGACGTTCCCCGGCGTCAAGGCACTGAATCACGCACAGCTGAAATTGAAACCCGGCACCGTCCATGCGCTGATGGGAGAGAACGGCGCGGGCAAGTCTACCTTGATGAAGTGCATGTTTGGTATCTACCACATGGACGAAGGCAAGGTCATTTATGAGGGACAGGAGGTCCAGATCAAGGGACCTCTGGATGCACTGAACCGCGGCATTGCGATGGTGCATCAGGAATTGCAGCCCATCCCGGAGCGTTCCATCGGCGAGAATATCTACGTCGGGCGCTACCCAACCAAGAAATACGGACCCGTCACCGTTATCGACCACGACAAGATGTACGAGGATGCGGCCAAGGTCCTGAAGGAAGTCCATCTGAATTATGATCCGCACGCAAAGCTGGGCACCCTCAGTGTTTCCCAGATGCAGCTGGTTGAGATCGCCAAGGCCGTTTCGGCTGACTGCAAGGTGCTGATCCTCGACGAGCCGACCTCCTCGCTGACGGCGGCCGAGGTCGAGGCGTTGTTCACCATCGTGGACGAGCTGCGCGCCAAGGGCGTCTCCATCGTCTACATCAGCCACAAGATGGACGAAATTCTTCGCATCAGCGACGAAGTCACGATCATGCGCGACGGCCAGTACATCGGCACATGGGAGGCTAAGGAGCTGACCACCGATATGATCATCACCAAGATGGTCGGACGTGAGCTGTCGAACCTCTACCCGCCGCGCAGCAACACGCCCGGTGAGGTCGTCTTTGAGGTCAAGGATTTTACCTCCATCAACCCCAAGAGCTTCCGCCATGTCAACTTCAATGTCCGCAAGGGCGAGATCCTCGGCGTGGCCGGTTTGGTCGGCGCCCAGCGCACCGAATTGATGGAAGGATTGTTCGGTCTGCGCTGCCACACGTCGGGCACTATCACCTATAAGGGCAAGGAACTGACCATCAACCAGCCGCAGGACGCCATCAAAAACGGCATCGCCATGCTGACCGAGGACCGCCGTGCCACCGGTATTCTGGGTGTGCTTTCCATTGCGGATAACGTCTCCATTGCATCGCTGAACAAGTATCTGATCGGCGGCATCATGCTGGATGATGGTAAAATCGAGAAGCTGGTGCAGGATAATGTCGCCAAGCTGTCCATCAAGACGCCGTCCTCCAAAACGCAGATCCAGTCTCTGTCCGGCGGCAACCAGCAGAAGGTTCTGATCGCCCGCTGGCTGGCCAATGACCCGGATATCTTCATCATGGACGAGCCGACCCGCGGCATCGACGTCGGTGCAAAGTATGAAATTTACTGCATCATCGCCGAGATGGCCAAACAGGGCAAGAGCATCATCATGATCTCCTCCGAAATGAGCGAGCTGATCGGCATGTCTGACCGCATCATGGTCATGTGCGATGGCCGCTGCACCGGCTTTATCGACGGTGATAAGGCGAACCAGGAGAACATCATGACGCTGGCTACCCAGTTTGAATAAGGAGGAATCCGAAAATGGAGAAAAAATTCGACTTTAAAAAATTCCTGTCCAATAACGCGATCATTATTCTGATCATTTTGCTGGCCCTCTTCGTCGGCTTTACGACTCAGAATTTCTTTACCGTGACAAACGGCAAAAACCTGCTGCTGAACGTCGCCCCGCGTTTCATCATCGCCTGCGGCGTTTCGGGATGCCTGATTACCAAGGGCACTGACCTGTCCGCCGGCCGTCAGGTCGGTCTGGCCGCCTGCTTCTCCGCCATGCTGCTGCAGAGCGTTGACTACTCTGCCCGCATGCTGCCCTGGCTGCCCGATATTCCGTGGCCCGTGGCCCTGCTGATCGTCATGGCGATCATGGCCTGCTTCGGTGCCATCAACGGCTGCATTATCGCATTCCTGAAGGTTCCTCCTTTCATCGCTACGCTGGGTATGCAGACCATCGTTTACGGCCTGTGCTCCGTCATCACCAACAACCAGCCCATGGGCGGTTACAAGCAGAGCTACCTGACCGTTGCCAGCGGCACGCTGGGCCCCATCCCGTTCCTGGCCATCTTTGCGCTGATTGTCGGCATCTTCTTCTGGTTCCTGTACAATAAGACCCGTCACGGCAAGTACATGTACGCCATCGGCGGCAACGAGAACGCCGCTCAGGTTGCCGGTGTCAATGTCACCGCATCCCTGATCCGCATCTACATCCTGGCCTCCTGCATGTATGCTCTCGGTGGCTTCCTCGTCGGCGCAAAGGCCGGCGGCGCTTCCACCAACACCGGCAACGGCTATGAGCTGGAAGCTATCGCAGCCTGCACCATCGGCGGCGTTTCCACCAACGGCGGCGTCGGCAAGGTCTCCGGCGTTCTGGTCGGTGTTCTGGTCTTTGAAGTCCTGAAGATCTGCCTGCAGTTCCTCGGCGTTGACCCCGCTTACACCTACATTGCACAGGGCCTTGTCATCGTCATCGCCGTTGCCCTTGACCTGCGCAAGTATCTGGCCAAGAAGTAATATGGACGAGGAAAAGACTTTGCCCCAAGCCCCTGAAAAACCCGAAGAAAAAGAAGATGCGCGCCCCGACCACAGCCAGCTGAATGCCTTTGAGAATTTCTACGAGAAATTCTCAAAGGTCCCGCTGAAATACATCGACATCTTTATCGGCGTCTGTGTTGCTGCACTGGTCATCGTGGTGCTGGTCGGCATTCTCAAGAGTAAGGGGATACTGTAAAAAAAGAAACACCGCCTGCAAGATGAAAAACATCTTGCAGGCGGTGTTTTTTGCCCGTGGTGCGTAGGGGCGGATTCTATATCCGCCTGAGGAAGTGTGCCGTAACGATGCTGCTGCAGTAAGGGAGGGATTCATCCCTCCCGGGCACTTTGCGGCATCGGCATAGCGCACGGGAGGGTCAAGACCCTCCCCTACAAACCCAACGGAAAATTGTGCTTTATAGCGCGGCGGCCTTCCGGCCGAGGGCCGGGTATGCCCGGTTCCTACATGTGCGGCTACATTGTAGGGGGCGTCCGCCCCCTGCGAAGCCTGCGGCGTTATTTTTTAATGCTTTTTTTCTTTTTCCGCACACTGTAGCCAAAGCTGCCCAGCTTGCGGCCCAGCGCCAGATAATCGCCGTGGCTGTACACAATGAGCTTCGCCTTGTTCAGGCAGAGTTTGCCGCTCTCATCAAGCAGCCGCTCATCGACATCCACGGCCACACATTCGGCCAAAAACAGGTCGTGGCTGCCCAGCGGAATGACCTGTGTGACCTTGCACTCAAGGTTTACGGGGCTTTCCTCGACAAGCACGGTGCCGACCTTGGCGGCAGGCGCAGCGGTAAGGTGCATGGCGGCGAACTTATCCACATCGCGGCCGCTCTTGACGCCGCACCAGTCGATGGCACGGACAAGGCTCTCGGTGGGCAGGTTCACAACGAACTCGCCGCTCTCCTTAATTAAATGGTGGCTGTACCGCTCGGGCCGCACGCTGATGGACAGCATGGGCGGCTGGGTGCAGATTGTGCCTGTCCAGCCCACGGTGATCAGATTCGGCTTTTCGGGGCTGCCGCAGCTGACCAGCACCGGCGGCTCCGGGTTCAGCAGGGTAGACCCCTTCCATACCTGACGGCTCATTGTGCGTCCTCCTTGATCTCACCGAAATTCGGCGTTGCTTCGCTGATGATGTAGCGCGGGCGATGCTTTGTTTCCAGATAGATCTTGCCGATATACTCCCCGATGACACCCAGACAGATAAGCTGTACGCCCGATACAAAGCAGATGATGCTGGTCATAGACGCCCAGCCGGAGACGGTAAGTCCCAGCGCGGCCTCGATGACAGCCCACAGCACGCCGATAAAGCTGACCAGCGCCACAAACACGCCAAAGCCGGTGATGAACCGAATCGGCTTGATGGACAAACTCGTGATGCCGTCAAAGGCCAATGCCAGCATTTTGGAGAGCGGATAGTGGCTTTCGCCTGCAATGCGCTCGTGGCGCTCATAGGTCACGCAGGTGGATTTAAAGCCGACCAGCGGCACCATGCCGCGCAAAAACAGGTTGACCTCCCGGAACTTGGCAAACTCCTCCAGCACGCGGCTGCTCAGCAGGCGATAGTCCGCATGGTTGAATACGACCTCGGCCCCCATGGCGTTCAGCAGCTTATAGAAGCTTTCGGCGGTAAAGCGCTTGAAAAAGGTGTCGGTGTCCCGTTTGCTGCGCACACCGTACACAACATCACAGCCGTCACGGTAGGCGTCCACCATGCCGTCCATGGCGTTGATGTCGTCCTGACCGTCACAGTCGATGGAGATGGTGATGTCGCAGCGGCTCTTGGCCTCCATCAGCCCGGCCAGCACGGCGTTCTGGTGGCCGCGGTTGCGGCTCTGGCAGACGCCGACATAGTGCGCATCGCGCGCAGCCAACTCATTGATGATCTCCCATGTGCGGTCCTTGGAGCCGTCGTTCACAAACAGTACACGGCTGTCCGGGCTGATCTTGCCCGCCGCGGCCAAATCGTTAATTTTCTGCAAAAACATGGGTGCAGTGATGGGCAGAACCTCCTGCTCATTGTAGCAGGGGATGACGATATACAGGATGGGACAGGTGCGGTCATTCATAGCATAAAACCTCAGAATATGATAGTGGCAGGCAGCAGGGTCACGGGCAGGCCGCGCGCAGCCGCTCCGGGTCAGGCAGCTTAAAGCTGCCGCGGAACAGTTCGATCAGCCCCTCCTCCTGCATACGGCTCAATTCGCGGGAGAGCGCGCTGCGGTCGCAGTTCAAAAAGGCGGCCAGCTCGGTGCGGCTCATGGCGGTGGTAAAGATGTCGGCCCCGCAGCGCTCGCGCTGCTCCAGCAGCCACATGCAGATGCGCCCGCGCAGGCTCCTGCAGCAGATCAGCTCCAACCGGCGGTCCAGCGCAAAATATTTGTCGCTGATGGTTTCAAGCCAGTTCTGCAGCAGCTTTAAATGCGCACTGTGCAGGGCTGCGCAGGGGCGCAGCAACGCTTCACAGGGCAGGTATAGGATCAGGCAGCGCTCGGCGGCAGAGACATTGACGGGGCTGCGGCTGCGTCCGCCGGCCAGTACATCGGCAAATACGCCGCCCGGCCCCATGTGGGCGATAACCACCGTGCCGCCGTCAGCCAACGGCTTGCTGGCCGTGATGGCACCCTCCAGCACAAGGCCGAGCTCGTGGGTTTCGTACCCGGCCATCAGCAGCAGCTCGCCCTTGGCGTAGCGGCGCACCCGCGGGGCAAAGCAGGTCATCAGCGTGTCCAGCTCCGCATCGGACAGGCCGCGCAAAAGGCTGGTGCTGCGCATGATTTCATAGTAGGGTGTGTAGTCCATACGGCTCCTTGCGTGGGTTACAGAAGGGTTTCCTGTTGCCGGTGCAACAGACAATTCATCTGTATTATAGTATAGTAAGGCGGCAAAAGCAACAAGGAGGATAAGATTTTTATGAAACTGAAACGCGTTTTCGCCGCTGTGACGGCGTTTGCTATGTGTGCTGCTCTGGCAGGCTGCGGTGCGGAAGCGGCCGTGAGCGAATCCGCTGTGGAATCTGCCGTGGAGGCCGCACCGGAAACCGAGGAGACCGCGGATGCCGCCGCGACTGAAGCCGCCCTGCGCATCGCGGGCCTGAAAGGCCCCACAACGATGGGGCTTGTCAACCTGATGAGCGATGAGGTCGCATCCAGCTATGATTTCACGATGTACGGCGCGGCCGATGAGATCGTTCCGCTGCTGGTCAAGGGGGATCTGGACGCCGCCGCTGTGCCCGCCAACCTTGCCGCCACGCTGTACAACAAGACAAACGGTGCGGTGGAGGTTGCCTGCATCAACACGCTGGGCGTGCTCTACATTGTTGAGAACGGCGATACCGTCAACTCGGTCGAGGATCTGAAGGGACAGACCATTGTCACGACCGGCAAGGGTGCCACCCCTGAGTATGTCCTGCGCTATGTCCTGAGCGAGAACGGCATCGACCCCGACAAGGATGTCACCCTGGAATACACCAGCGAGGCCACCGAGGCCCTGAGCAAGGTGCAGGCAGGTGAGGCAACCATCGCCATGCTGCCCCAGCCCTTTGTCACCAGTGCGCTGTCTCAGGTCGAGGGTCTGCGCGTTGCACTGGATATGAACGAGGAATGGCAGAAGGTTGCCGGTTCCAAGCTCGTTACCGGTGTTCTGGTCGTCCGCAAGGATGCTGTCGAGAATGACCCCGAAGCGTTTGCCGCTTTCATGGACGGCTATAAGGCCAGCGTTGAGGCCGCTAACAACGATGTCGAGGGCACGGCAGCCCTCTGCGAGCAGTACGGTGTTGTCGCCAAGGCTGCACTGGCCCAGAAGGCGCTGCCGCAGTGCAACATCGTCTTTGAGACGGGTGACGAGATGAAGAACGACCTTGCGACCTACTTCAATGTTCTGTATGCCGCCGACCCCGCCAGCGTGGGCGGGACCCTGCCTGCGGACGACTTCTACTATGTCGGCTAAATTCCATTTGCATGCCTTCTGTAGGGGGCGATGCAAGCATCCGCCCCTGCAAACGCCGTTGTGGCAAAAAGCCGCCGCCATCCTTGCATGGATTGGAATTTGGCAATTTGCTGCTGTGGGTCTGGGGCATGGCGGGCTGTTTCTGGCCACGCCCTTGCAGACACTGGGGGCGCTGGCAGCACTGGCGCCTACCGCTGCGTTCTGGCAGCGCATCGTGTTCAGTGCGCTGCGCATATTGGCGGGCTTTTTGCTGGCAGCAGCAGGAGGCCTGCTGCTCGGTGCAGCAGGGGCGCGCTGGCATTGGGTGCGGGTATTCATTGACCCTGCCATGCAGCTTATACGCGCCATGCCTGTGGCCAGCTTTGTCATTCTGGCACTGCTGTGGGTGCGCAGTGCGAATCTTTCCGTCATCGTCAGCTTTACCCATGTGCTGCCGGTGGTCTATGCGGGGGTGCTGGCCGGCATCGCCGACACAGACACGAAGCTGCTGGAGATGGCACAGGTCTACCGTCTGCCGTTGTCTGCGCGGCTGCGGTATATCTGGCTGCCGGGCATCTTTCCATCCTTCTGCGAAAGCTGCATCGCCGCAATGGGCATGTGCTGGAAGAGCGGCGTCTCTGCCGAGGTCATCGGCCTGCCGGATCATTCGGTCGGCGATGCACTCTACCGCGCCAAGATCACGCTGTCCACGCCGGATGTATTCGCATGGACGCTGGTGATCGTGCTGCTGTCGGCGGCACTGTCCGCTGCGGCAGCCCGGCTGCTGCGCACGGCAAAAATGCGCCTCTGCGGGGAGGTACAGGTATGAGCATTGAGATACGGAGCCTCTGCAAACGCTTTGGTGATACACCTGTTCTTCAGGATTTTACATGGACGGTCGATGGCCCGGCAGTGCTGATGGGACGCTCCGGCTGCGGGAAAACAACGCTGCTGCGCATCCTGATGGGGCTGGAGGCACCGGATTCCGGCACTGTCACGGGCGTGGAGAGGCCCGCTGCCGTCTTTCAGGAGGACCGCCTCTGCCCGCAGCTGACTGCTGCTGCCAACCTTGTGCTGACCGGCCATGGGTTGACGCAGCAGGAGGCAGAGCGGGAGCTGCGCACACTCGGCTTTGCCGATGCGGAGCTGGCACTGCCTGCAGCGCGGCTCTCCGGCGGGCAAAAACGGCGCGCTGCGCTGCTGCGGGCGCTGCTCTGCCGTGATGCACAAACGCTGCTGCTGGACGAGCCCTTCACCGGCATGGATGCCGAGCTGGTAGCCGATGCCGTCAACACTACAAAACGCCTGACGGGGGCGCGCCCCACGATTTTGGTCACCCATGACCGTGCTGCTGCCGATCTGCTCGGCTGGCCGGTAAAGGAAGTATAAAAAGCACGCCCACGCGAAAGAATATCGCGCGGGCGTTTTTTATATCAACTCTGTCAGAATCGCGTTTTGCACGACCATCCCGGCGGGGGTCAGCCGGAAGCTGCCGCCCTCCCACACAGCGTAGCCATGGGTGACGCACTGGCGCATAAATGCCTGCTGCGCCGCAGTGAAATGCCCGCCGCGGCGCGCATATCCGGCTAAATCCAGCCCGCGGGTCAGCCGCAGCTGCATCAAAAGGTAATCCTCGGCAGTGCAGTCACCCTCGGTCTCTTCGCGGGCGGTGCCGCTGATAAAGCGCTGTACATCGCCGGGCCAGAAGCTGCGCACCCCGTCAAGGCAGCTGTGGGCTGCCGGGCCAATGCCGCGGTACGGCTCGCAGTTCCAGTACAGCAGGTTGTGCCGTCCCTCGTGCCCAGGGCGGGCAAAGTTGCTGATCTCGTACTGGCGGTAGCCTGCAGCCTCCAGCTGCTGCACGGCGTACAGGTAAAAATCTGCGGCGGCATCGGCATCGGGCAGACCGGCGGGCGGGTTGAGGTAAAACGCCGTGCCCGGCTCTACTTTTAATAGGTAGGCGGAAATGTGGGTGCAGCCGCCATGCTGCAGCAAGGCCAGTGTGCGGTCAAATTCGGCGTTTGTGTACTGCGGCAGCGCCAGCATGATGTCCCCGCAAATATCGGGGAAACCGGCCTCCTGTGCCCATGCCAGCGCCCGGGCGGCCCCGGCAGCGGTGTGGGTGCGGCCCAGCCGCTGCAGCTGTGCGTCATCGGCACTCTGCACGCCGAAGCTGATGCGGTTCACCCCGGCCTGCCGAAACCCAAGCAGTGTTTCGGGCGTCACCACATCGGGGTTGGCCTCCAGCGTGATCTCCGCACCGGGCAGAGGGGCGGCAGCCTGTATCAGGATGCTGACCTGCCCCGGGGAAAGCAGCGCAGGGGTGCCGCCGCCAAAGTACAGCGTGTCGGGTCGGCGGGTGTTTTTGGCAAGCTCCCGCAGCAGGGCATCTACATACGCCTGCGGCACGCCGCGCGCACCCGGTGCCGAGTAAAAGTCACAGTACCGGCATTTTGACCGGCAGTAGGGAATATGAATATAAATGCCAAACGGCTCGTTTCTGGACATAATGCACCTTTTGTATGATGGATTTCACAATTCTGTGATGATTTGCTATCAAAATACCTGTATAATATATCATAAAGAAAGGAGATTGCAACTATGAATCGCAATTATTCTACTATTTCTTATGCGGAAAGCCCGTTTGGGACCCTTTCCGAGTTTATGTCCAAGAGCTTCGGCTGGATGTTTGCGGGTCTGCTGGTTACCTTCGCGGTCGGCATCGGCGCGGTGATGACAGGGCTGATCTATCCGCTCATCAACTCCGGCCTGTTTATTCTGACCTCCATTGCCGAGCTGGTGCTGGTGTTTACGCTGTCTGCCCGGGTGCAGAAGCTGCAGCCCTCGACAGCCACGGGAATCTTCTTCGGCTATGCGGTGCTGAACGGCCTGAACCTGAGCGCAATTTTTCTGGTGTATGACTACGGCAGCCTGATCCTTGCGTTTCTGGTCGGCGCGGTATATTTCGGCGTCATGGCCGTGTACGGCAATGTCACCAACCGTGACCTGACCGGCTGGGGACCCAAGCTGATGGGCGGTCTGATCGCGCTGATCGTCTGCTCTCTGGTGGGTGGCCTGTTTGCAGCCTTCGGTATGAGCTTCGGCATTGCGGACCTGCTGCTCTGCGCGGTGGGGCTGTTGATCTTCATGGGCCTGACTGCCTATGACACCCAGATGCTCAAATACTACTACTCTTATTTCGGCGGCGATGCGGCAATGCTGCACAAGGCCTCCATCATCGGCGCCCTGAATCTCTATCTGGACTTCATCAACATCTTCCTGTATATCCTGCGTATGCTGGGCCGCAGAAGCAACGATTAAAAAAATCAAAAGTTTTTTGCAAAAACCTGTTGACAATCCATGGCAGCTTTGCTATAATAACAACCGTCGCCAGGAGCAAACGGCACTGACGGCGGCCAGCATGGGGGATTAGCTCAGCTGGGAGAGCGCTTGCATGGCATGCAAGAGGTCACCGGTTCGATCCCGGTATTCTCCACCACAAAGACCCGACAGAGATTTCTGCCGGGTCTTTTTTTCGCATATATCGGCTTGCATTGGTGAAAACCGCGCCTGCAGGAGAAATTTTCAAAAACCCCTTGCATTTTGTGCCGGGGTGTGGTACTATACTAAGGCAATACACACGCATTGCGCTGTTTTTTTGTGCCTTTTTTGCGGTAAGACGCCAAAAGGTTAGAAAACAGAAACCCCGCAGTGCGGAGGGTAAAAACTAAATTTTTTGGAGGAAACAAACAATGGCAGTCGTATCTATGAAACAGCTTCTCGAGGCCGGTGTCCACTTTGGCCACCAGACCCGCCGCTGGAACCCCAAGATGGCAAAGTACATCTTCACCGAGCGCAATGGTATCTACATCATCGATCTGCAGAAGACCGTGAAGAAGCTCGATGAGGCTTACAACTTTGTCCGCGACACCGCTGCTCAGGGCGGCGAGATTCTGTTCGTCGGCACCAAGAAGCAGGCTCAGGAGTCCATCCGTGACGAGGCTACCCGCTGCGGCATGCACTTTGTCAACGCTCGCTGGCTGGGCGGCATGATGACCAACTTCCGCACCATCCGTAAGCGCATCGACCGTATGGAGCAGCTCAAGACCATGCAGGAGGACGGCACGTTCGACCTGCTGCCCAAGAAGGAAGTTGTCAAGCTCGAGCTCGAGATGGCTAAGCTGGACAAGTATCTGGGCGGCGTCAAGAACATGAAGAGCCTGCCGAAGGCCATGTTCATCGTTGATCCTCACAAGGAGCGTATCGCTGTTTCTGAGGCCCGCAAGCTGAACATCCCCATTGTTGCTATCGTTGATACCAACTGCGATCCCGATGAGATCGATTATGTCATCCCCGGCAACGACGACGCTATCCGCGCTGTCAAGCTGATCTCCGGTGCCATGGCCAGCGCTGTGCTGGAGGGCAAGCAGGGCGTTCAGGACGCTCCCGCCGCCGAGACCAAAGAGGGCTGATTTTATCCTATAATTCAGAAAGGACACAAGAGCTATGGCTATTTCTGCAAAAGACGTTATGGAACTGCGTAAGCAGACTGACTGCGGCATGATGGAGTGCAAGAAGGCACTGACTCAGGCTGACGGTGACTTTGAGAAGGCTATCGAGATCCTGCGCGAGCAGGGTCTGGCTGCTGCCAACAAGAAGGCCGGCCGTATCGCCGCCGAGGGCATGGTCTACGCCGTTTCTTTCCCCAACTGCGCTGTTGTTGTTGAGGTCAACGCTGAGACTGACTTCGTTGCCAAGAACGACAAGTTCGTTGAGTTCACCAAGAATCTGGCTGAGGTCATTGCCGAGCAGAACCCCGCCGATGTTGAGGCTCTGATGGGCTGCAAGATGGGCGACGGCACTGTTGACGATGCCCTGAAGGCTCTGATCCTCGTCATCAAAGAGAACATCAAGGTTCGCCGTTTCGCCCGCTATGAGGGCCACTGCGCTGCTTATGTCCACGGCGGCGGCACCCACGGTGTCATCGTCAAGTTCGAGACCAGTGAAGAGGTTGCTGCTAAGCCCGAGTTCGCTGCTTTCGGCAAGGACATCGCCATGCAGGTTGCTGCTGCTAACCCCAGCTACCTCTGCGAGACCGATGTGCCCGAGGATGTTCTGGCTAAGGAGAAGGAGATCGTTCTGGCTCAGATGGCCAACGATCCCAAGACTGCCAACAAGCCTGACGCTATCAAAGAGAAGATGGCCATCGGCAAGCTGGGCAAGTTCTATAAGGAGAACTGCCTGGTCGATCAGGCCTTCATCAAGGACGGCGGCATGGATGTCAAGAAGTATGTTGCTGACACCGCCAAGGCTCTGGGCGGCGACATCAAGATCGCTTCCTTCACCCACTTCACCAAGGGTGAGGGTCTGGAGAAGCGCAACGAGGACTTCGCTGCTGAAGTTGCCGCTGCCATCAAGGGCTAATCTAACCGCATAATTCCGGCCGCCTGCGCGTTTGCGCGGGCGGCTTTTTGATTGGTGGCAGCCGTGGTATGCAACAGGATATCTGCAGATCGCCGCGCAGAATGCTGCTTACCTTGCCTCTTTGGGTAAGTAAGCCGCTGATACAGGCGGAATAAATAAAAATCCCCGGACCGTGATTGCAGCGGTCCGGGGATTTTTTATACATAATAAAAAGGAACAGGCAGCGAGTTACTGCTCGCGGAAGGTCAGCTTATCATCGGTCATGCTGTCGACGATCGCAAGGCTGGCCAGCTTGTAGCCGGCGGCACGCAGCTCGTCACCGCCCGGCTGGAAGCCCTTCTCGATGCAGATGCCAATGCCGCCCACGGTGGCGCCCGCTTGGCTGCAGACATCCAGCAGGCCCTTCATGGCCTTGCCGTTGGCAAGAAAGTCGTCCAGAATCAGCACCTTGTCAGCAGGGGAGAGGAACTTCTTGGCGAGGGTGATATCGTAATCACGGCCGTAGGTATAAGAATGTACGGTGGAAGTGTAAACATCGCCGTCGATGTTCTTGCTCTTGGCCTTCTTGGCAAAGACCACCGGCACATTGAAATGCCGGGCTGTCATGCAGGCGATGGCAATGCCGGATGCCTCGATGGTAAGGATCTTGTTGATGCCGTCGTTTTTGAAAATGCGATAGAACTCCTCGCCAATCTTATCCAGCAATTCAACATCCAGCTGGTGGTTCAGAAAACAGTCGACTTTGAGAACATTGCCGGGACGAACCTGTCCCTGCTCCATAATACGCTCCTCCAGAAGTTTCATCTGCGCTGATGCCCCTTTCACAAATCCGATTTTCATTCTATTATGACAAATTCTGCGGTGTTTTTCAAGTCTTTTACATAAAAAAGCTGCGCTAAAATGTCAATGGGTAAAGTTGATAATATTTTGTAATACAAATTTGTGAAAATCCCCTATAAAGGCGGGGGTTTGACAGCGGAACACTGTTGAATTGTATTATTGCATTTTTGTGAACAAAAGATTATAATTTAGTCAATGAAACGGCAGGGGCTGTGCGAACCCATTACTGCCGCTTGCATATCAGGAGGGAATGTACATATGAAAAAACTCGTTAGCTCTGTGCTCGCAGCCTCTATGGTCATGAGTTTGGCCGCCTGCGGCTCCACCGCATCTACCGACAGCGCAGCAGATTCTTCCGCTGCCTCTGCTGGTTCTTCCGCCGCCACCACCGAGGCAGCAGGTGAGGGCTCCGGCGCTTATACCGGCACCCCCATCAAGATCGGCGGCATCGGCCCTGTTACCGGCGGCGCCGCCATCTACGGTCAGGCCGTTAAGAACGCCCAGGAGCTGGCCGTCAAGGAGATCAACGCCGCCAACGGCAGCGATGTCTTTGAGTGGAAGTTTGAGGACGATGAGCATGACGCCGAGAAGAGTGTCAACGCCTACAACACCCTGAAGGACTGGGGCCTGCAGGTTCTGGCCGGCCCTGTCACCACCACCCCGTCCATTGCCGTTGCCGCTGAGACCGCCAATGACAACCTGTTTATGATGACGCCTTCCGCTTCTGCGCCCGCTGTCATCGAGAGCGGCGACAATGTGTTCCAGATCTGCTTTACCGACCCCAACCAAGGCGTTGCCTCCGCAGATTATATCGCGGACAACAAGCTCGGCACCAAGGTCGGCGTCATCTACGACTCCTCCGATGCCTATTCTTCCGGTATTTATGAGAAGTTCAAGGCCGAGGCCGATGCCAAGGGGCTGGAAATCGTTGCCGCAGAGGCCTTCACCGCGGACAACAAGTCTGACCTGTCCACGCAGGTTGCCAAGTGCCAGCAGGCCGGTGCTGATCTCGTATTCCTGCCCATCTACTATCAGGAGGCCTCTCAGATCCTTATTGCCGCCAACAAGAGCGGCTATGCGCCTGTCTTCTTCGGCTGCGACGGTATGGACGGCATCCTGACCATCGAGGGCTTTGACACCTCTCTGGCCGAGGGCCTGATGCTCCTGACCCCGTTCGCTGCAGACGCACAGGATGAAAAGACGCAGGCCTTTGTCTCCGCTTACAAGGAGGCCTACGGTGACACCCCGAACCAGTTCGCGGCCGATACTTACGATGTCGTCTACGCCATCTATCAGGCTGCGGTTGCCGGCGGCATCAACGGCGACATGGATGCCTCTGACATCTGCGATGCTCTCAAGGCTCAGTTCACCAGTATGACCTTTGACGGTCTGACCGGCGAGGGCATGACATGGGATGCCTCTGGTGCGGTTTCCAAGGCTCCTAAGGCTGTTGTGATCAAGGACGGCGCTTACGCAGCTATGTAACCTGCTGCGGCACAGGTAAACCGATTATTTCGTTGCCAGGGGGGACTGCCGGACATAAGGTTCGGCAGCTCCCTTTTTTTAGTATTACGGCATCAAGCGTTTTCTGAAAAAACATTTGTTTCTTGAGGAAAAACAACAAAAGCCATTGTTTTGGCGGTGGATTTGTGCTACTATGAACTCATATTTTCCTGTGCGCTTGCGGCAAACAACAATCGGCAGGGGAGAAAAATAGAGTGAGGTGTATTACGCAATGCAGTTTTTATCCTATCTGATCAACGGCATCAGTCTGGGCAGTGTCTACGCATTGATTGCACTGGGCTATACCATGGTCTACGGCATTGCCAAGATGTTGAACTTCGCACACGGCGATGTCATCATGATCGGCAGCTATGTTGTCTTTTTTGCCTTCGGCTCTGCAGGCATGAACCCGGTGCTGGCCATCGTCCTGTCGATGGTGGTCTGCACGCTGCTCGGCGTCACGGTGGAGCGCATCGCCTACCGCCCCCTGCGCGAGGCTCCGTCTCTGGCTGTTCTGATTACAGCAATCGGCGTCAGCTATCTGCTGCAGCAGGTGGCCCAGCTGGCATGGACCTCCAACCCCAAGAGCTTTACCTCCGTTGTCACCGGTCTGAAGCCGATCAGCCTCTTTGACGGGCAGCTGACCATCTCGGTTGAAACGGTCGTGACGATCATCGCCTGCGTTGTCATCATGGCGGTGCTGATCTGGTTCGTCAACAACACCCCCGCCGGTCATGCCATGCTTGCCGTGTCTGAGGATCGCGGCGCTGCCCAGCTGATGGGCGTCAATGTCAACGCAACGATCTCGCTGACCTTCGCCATCGGCTCTGCGCTGGCGGCTGTGGCCGGTGCGCTGCTCTGTTCCTCCTATCCGACTTTGCAGCCCACCACCGGTGCCATGCCCGGCATCAAGGCGTTCGTGGCGGCGGTTTTCGGCGGCATCGGCTCGATCCCGGGCGCATTTCTGGGCGGCATCCTGCTGGGCATCATCGAGAACCTGAGTAAGGCCTATATCTCGACCCAGCTGTCCGATGCCATCGTTTTCATGGTGCTGGTCGTGGTGCTGATCGTCAAGCCCACCGGCCTGCTGGGCAAGAAAGTCAATGTGAAGGTTTGAGGTGGCAGTTATGTTGAAAAATATGAAGAAGTCCACCAAGAGCAATCTCGTCACGCTGGGTATCGTGGTCGGCTTTTATATCTTTATCCAGATTCTGGGCGGGGTGGGGCTGCTGACCAACTCCTTCTCCGGTCAGCTGGTGCCCATCTGTGCCTATGTCATTCTGGCGGTCTCGCTGAACCTGACCGTCGGCATCCTTGGTGAGTTGAGCCTCGGCCATGCGGGCTTCATGAGCGTGGGTGCCTTCTCAGGCACGCTGGTCTATGTGGTGCTGCGCGAAACCGCACCGCAGCCACTGGCAATGCTGCTGGCCTTCGTGGTCGGCGGCGTGGTGGCCGGTCTGTTCGGCTTCCTTGTCGGCATCCCTGTTCTGCGCCTGTCCGGTGACTATCTGGCCATTGTGACGCTGGCCTTCGGTGAGATCGTCAAGAATGTTATGAACGCCTGCTACCTCGGTCTGGATTCCCGCGGGCTGCACTTCTCGCTCAAGGATTCGGCCTCGCTGAATCTTGAGGCGGACGGCAAGGTACTTATCAACGGCGCCATGGGCATTACCGGCATCAAAAAGGCGTCCACCTTCACCATTGGTATCGTGCTGGTCATCATCACGCTGCTGGTCATCCTCAATCTCGTCAACTCCCGCGCGGGCCGTGCCATCACGGCCATCCGCGACAATGAGATTGCTGCCCGCTCGGTCGGCATCCCCATCACGAAGTACAAGCTCATGGCCTTTGTGACCTCCGCTGTCTTTGCGGGCGTGGCGGGCGTATTGTACGCGCTGAACTATTCCTCGCTGGTCGCAAAAAAGTTCGACTACAACACCTCCATCCTGATTCTGGTGTTTGTCGTTCTGGGCGGCATCGGCAGCCTGCGCGGCTCGGTCATTGCGGCCACAGTGCTGACAGTCCTGCCGGAGCTGCTGCGCAGCATGAACGATTACCGGATGTTGATCTATGCGATCGTGCTGATCGTTGTGATGATCTTTAACCAGAGTCCGCAGATGATTGCCCTGCGCAAGCGGCTGACAGCGCGCTTCCGCAAGGAAGGCGCGGACACAAAAGCAGCAAAAGAGAAAAAGGGGGTGGCGTAAATGGCACTGCTGGAAGTCAGTAACCTGGGGATTGCGTTCGGCGGCCTGCAGGCCGTTGCGCAGCTTGACCTCTCGATTGAAAAGGGCCACCTGTACGGCCTGATCGGACCCAACGGCGCGGGCAAAACCACGGTCTTTAATATGCTGACCGGCGTTTACAAGCCCACCGAGGGCAACATCATTTTGGACGGCAAGGACATCACCGGCCAGAACCCTGAGCTTATCAGCAAATCCGGCATTGCCCGCACCTTCCAGAATATCCGTCTGTTCAATGAGATGACGGTGCTGGACAATGTTAAGGTCGGTTTGCACAACCAGATCAAATACGGTATGTGGACCGGCATCCTGCGCCTGCCCGCCTACAGGGAAAAAGAGCATGAGATGAACCGCGAGGCAATGAAGCTGCTCAAAATCTTTGACCTTGACAGGGAGGCGCATTACAAGGCCAGCCAGCTACCCTACGGCAAGCAGCGCAAGCTGGAGATCGCCCGCGCACTGGCTACAAACCCGAAGCTGCTGCTGCTGGACGAGCCGGCCGCCGGCATGAACCCCAACGAGACCGAGGAGCTGATGCACACCATCCGCAGCGTGCGCGATCAGTTCGGTGTGGCCATCCTGCTCATCGAGCATGATATGAACTTTGTCATGGGCATCTGCGAGGAGATCACGGTGCTGGATTACGGCCGTGTGATCGCCCGCGGTGACGGCAAGGCCATCCGCAACAACCCGAAGGTCATTGCGGCATATCTGGGAGGTGACTGACGATGGGCGAGATGCTTTCTGTCAAAAATATCAATGTTTACTACGGCTCGATTCACGCCATCAAGGATGTGTCCTTCCATGTCAATGAGGGCGAAATCGTCACGCTGATTGGTGCCAACGGCGCCGGCAAGACGACCACGATGCACGCAATCAGCGGCCTGCTGAAGCTGCAGAGCGGTGAGATCGACTATTGCGGCCAGACCATCAGCAAGATGGAGGCACACAAGATCATCCACCTTGGCTTGGCGCAGGTGCCGGAGGGCCGCCGTGTATTCAGCGGCCTGACCGTGCAGCAGAACCTGCAGATGGGTGCCTACACCCGCCGAGACGGCAAGGAGGCCATCCAGAACGATTTCGACATGGTGTTTGATCTGCTGCCGCGCCTGAAGGAACGCCGCAACCAGCCCGCCGGTACGCTTTCCGGCGGTGAGCAGCAGATGCTGGCCATGGGCCGGGCCCTGATGTGCAAGCCGAAGATGCTGCTGCTGGACGAGCCGTCCATGGGTCTGTCTCCGCTGCTGGTCAAGGAGATCTTCAAGATCATCCGTCAGGTCAACCGCAACGGCGTGACCGTGCTGCTGGTCGAGCAGAACGCCAAGATGGCGCTGGAGATCGCCAACCGCGCCTATGTGCTGGAAACCGGCACCATCAAGATGGAGGGCGAAGCCACCGAGCTCGCCAATAACATCGAGGTCCGCAAGGCGTATCTGGGCTGCGAATAAAATGGCAATAAAAAATCCTGTGCCCACGAAAAGGGCACAGGATTTTTTGTCACTATAAAGGCTTCCCCTGAGGGGGAAGCTGTCCGCGAAGCGGACTGATGAGGGGCAAACCTTGCCGTGGCAGCCCATTCACGGGCGATCGCGGCAGCCCCGCCCCTCATCCGGCCTCGGTCGGGGCCTCGGCCACCTTCAGTCTACGCGCTAAGAGCCGCCTACGGCGGTTGCGCTCCGACACGCGCCTGCGGGCGCAGCCCCTCGGGGGAAGGCAAAACGCCTTAATATTCCTTCCGCTTATAAATCCCCACGCATACCTTATAGCTCACAAAATACACCGCCAGCAGCCCCACAAACGCTGCAACCAGCCCCGTCAGCAGCACTTCGTCGGAGGCATTGAACAGCTGCATCAAATCGGGCGAGACGGAAGCGACCAGCCCAATACAACCGCCGAGCACACCGATGATCAGAAACAACCAGCTGCGGGCCTTGACACTGTTGAACCGATAGGACAGCGGCAGCAAAAGCGCGACCAACAGCAGCGCCATGCTGCCGCAGGCCAGCAGGGCTGCCAGACACTCGAGGGGCGGTACCTTATACACAGTGTGCCAGAACAGCAGGGGCGGCAGCACATTGTTCAGCGCCACGATCAGCACCGTACACACTGTGCCCAGCGCCAGCCCGCACAGCCCAAACAGGTATTTGCTGCCTACAAGCTGCGCGGGTGTTACGGGCAGCGTGCGGGCGTAGATGTCCCAATGGGAGTTCTCGTCAAACGAAATCGTGGAGGTGATCAGAATGGAAAATACAACGAGCAATGCATAGGCTATCACGGTCTGCCCGGTCAGAATGCTGATGCCGCCGTAGAGGAACGCGATAAAAAATACAGACTGTTTGTAGGAACTTATCAGAGTGGCCCATTCTTTATATAAAAGCCCTTTCATTGTGCATCCCTCCCGCTGTAAAACCGCATGATGTCGTCAAGCCCGGCCGCATCGCAGACGGCGTCGGGTAAAAGCTCCCGCACTGCAGCACGATTCTTGACGAGGCTTTCACACCCGAACGCCCCGCGCTTGGTAAAGATCACCAAATCAGCAGGCAGGGAAGGGAGCGCACTCTCGCCGCAGCGCAGCACGCCGTAGCTTTGCAGCAGCTCGTCCTTGTTCTCGTGGAACAGCAGCTGCCCATTGTGCAGGTAGGCGATGGAATCCGCGACCTGCTCCAGATCGGCGGTGATGTGGCTGCTCATCAGTATGCTGTGCCGCTCATCCTGAATGAACTCCAAAAACAGATCCATCAGCTCACCGCGCACCACAGGGTCAAGCCCCGCCGTGGCCTCGTCCAGCACCAGAAGCTCGGGGTCATGGGCCAGTGCGGCGGCCAGACTCAACTTCAGCCGCATGCCGCGGCTGCATTCCTTGAGTTTTTTGCCTGCGTCCAGACCAAAGCGGCGCAGATAGGCGGAAAAGCTGTCCGCATTCCACCGCGCACCGTACATTCCGGCCAGACTGCGCGCGACCTGCGCGGCGTTGAAGCTCCCGTAGAAAAAAGCGTCCTCAAATACAACGCCGAGCTTGGCGCGGGTGGCGGCGTCGGCAGGGGAGCCGCCCAACAGCTCCGTCGTGCCACCGTCGGCCCGGTTGACGCCGCAGAGCAGCTTTAACAGCGTGGTTTTGCCTGCGCCGTTCTCGCCAATCAGCCCGACAATGCTGCCGGCAGGCACGGTCAAATCAACCGGCCCGAGCGTAAAATTCTTGTAGTGCTTGGTGATGCCGCGCAGTGCGGCGGCGTTTGCTGCCATAGGTCAGCCCTCCCACAAAAGGCGCAGAGTTTCTGCGACCTCATCGTAGCCGATGCCGCCCAGCCGCGCGGCGTCCACCGCGCCCTGCAGGCAGTACTCGACTTTTTTTAAGTGTTCTTCCCGCAGCAGAGCGGGATTCTGCGCAGCGACAAAGCTGCCCCGGCCCGGCTGGGTCAGGATAAAGCCGTCGCGCTCCAAATCCTCATACGCGCGCTTTGTCGTGATGACGCTGATGCGCAGCTCCTTCGCCAACAGGCGGATGCTGGGCAGTGCGTCCCCGGGGTGCAGCGCACCGGACAGGATCTGCTGCTTGACCTGCCGCGTGATCTGCGCGTAGATCGGCTCCTGCCCGGAATTGGAAAGATAAATCTGCATGATAAGAAGCTCCTTATGGTCGAACTGTACATATTCGATATTTACAGTATATACACACTATACACGGTTGTCAAGGGGGATGGCACAAAAAATCCCCCGCACCCGTATGGGTGCAGGGGGAAAAGGCTTCCCCAGAGGGGGAAGCTGTCACCGCAGGTGACTGATGAGGGGTGGACTTGCCGTTACGACCCATTTATGGGTAATAGTGATAACGCCGCCCCTCATCCGGCGCTTCGCGCCACCTTCCCCCTGTGGGGGAAGGCATTACAGCAGCGCTGCCGGCGGTCTGTCATCCTCACTGCCGGGCTGGGTCAGCATATCCATCAGCTTGGGGTAGATGTCGCTGCCATGGGCGATAAAGTTGTTTTTGATCATCTCAGCGGTCAGCTTGTCGGGCATGGCCAGCTCCATGCGGAACACATCGCTGCCCATATCGCCGATGGAGCAGACAACGCTGAACTTGCCGTCCGTTTCCTGCACAACGGCGCGGTTGGAGGCGGCGCGGTGGTTCCAGCTGCGGATCTGCATAACGGCGCGGATGGCACTCTCCCGCACGGTGCGGGGCAGGTCGTAGGCCAGTGTGTCGGCCACGGTTGCGCCCTTGCGGGTGATGGTATACCGGCCCTCACTGTCCACGGTGACAAGCTTCTGCTTTTCCACCTCGGCAAGTGCATCGGCAAACTCAAAATAGTTGACAAGCTGCTCCTGCAAAAGCGCGCCCTGCAGGGTTTCGTGCTTTACCGGGCCTGCCACTTTGACAAGGTAGCAGAGCAACATACGGATCTGCGTGTCGTCTGTAAGGCCGCCGGGGCGCACACCGGCGGTAAATGCTTCTGCCATCGGGATCACTTCCTCAAGAAATTTTCGTTTACCAATATTATACACGCCCGGCCGGGCTGTGGCAAGATGCGAAAAAGCCAAAGTGACAAAAATCGGACAGTTAAAAGACCGTTTCGATCTGCTTGCGGCTCTGCGGGGTCGAGTAGGTCCACCGCTTGAGCCGCCCGCGCGTCACAAAATAGTGCGGCTCAAACCGCAGGGGCTGGTTCAGGTTTTTGTTCACAACCACAAGCTTGATCTTCATCTTATCCGGCAGAATGTTCTTGATGTACACGCTCACGGCCTGCCCGGGGCGCAGGGTGGAATCTGCCTCAGCCAGACCGGCAAGGTTTGGCGCTATCTCGATAAAAACACCGTAATCCTCAACGCTGCGCACAATGCCGACCACCGTTTCCCCGGCGGCAAAGCAGGCGGCGTTCTCGCTCCATGTGCCCAAAAGCTCCCGCAGGGTCAGGACGATGCGCCCCTGTGCATCGCGGTTCTTGATGGCGCACAAAAGCTGCTGGCCCACCTGCACTCTGTCGGCGGGGGAGGCAATGCGGCTGACCGACAGGCAGTCGATTGGCAGGAGCGCTGCAATGCCGCAGCCGATGTCGCAGAACGCCCCGAAGTTTTCGATGTGGGTCACGGTGCAGGGAATGACGCTGCCCGCCTCCAGCGTGTCAAGGTACTGCGCACGGCAGCGGCGCTGTGCCTCCGCGCGGGAGAGTAAGTAGTATTCCTCTCCATTCTCGTCAAACTCGGTTCCCATGATGACAAAGCAGGTCGGGCGGCCCACCCGGGTCAGCACGGCAATGTCCTTGACCGTCTCGCCGGGCGCGGCGTCTACACAGTCGGCAAAGGGCATGATGCCCCGCATGCCGCCCAGCTCAAACCGCAGGCGGCGGTCGGTATCATAGGCAAGGGCGGTGCTTTGCAGCACTTCGCCGTTCGCCATGCAGCGGCTCAGCTCCTCCCGGCTCAGATGGTTCGCATTGCGGCAAAGACCTTCGGCTCGATATTCCAACATTTTCGGTTCCTCATTTCTTGTGTATTTTGTGGTGGCTTAGTAAACTTTTATGCGGGATGTTTGCAAAACAATACCGGCTGTACTATAATAGACATGATATTCTGAAAAGAAAGGCGGTGTGCCGTATGGACATACAGGTCGGGGATGTGATCCAGACCAAGAAGCCGCACCCCTGCGGTGCGAACCGTTTCGATGTGCTGCGCGTAGGCATGGATTTTAAAATCAAATGTCAGGGCTGCGGGCATGAGATCATGCTGCCGCGTGCCAAGATCGAGCGCAACATCAAAAAAGTTCTGCGCGCGGGGGAGCAGTAGCGGGCTTTGCACAATATATTGGCAACTTTTTCGGGCGAATATGGAATCCGCCCCTACAAAATGACCCTGTGCAAAGGAGAACCTATGCAGAACTTTACCGAGCTTTACGAGGTCGAGCGCCGCTATGAGGAGCTGGCCCACAAGATGTCCACGCCTGATGCGGCGGCCGACGCCGAGGCGTATGCGCAGATGATGCGTGACTACAAAGAACTTACCCCCTTGATCGAAGAATACCGCCGCTATACCGACCTGCAGCAGCAGGAGCAGGACGCGAAGGAACTGCTTGCCGCGGAGTCGGACCCGGCGTTTGCTGCTATGGTACAGCAGGAACTCTGCGAAATTGGCCGGAATCTGGCGCAGAGCGAGGAGAATCTGCGCCTGCTGCTGATCCCCAAGGACGCAGATGACGAAAAAAGCGTTATTCTGGAAATCCGTGCCGGTGCAGGCGGCGAGGAGGCCGCCCTGTTTGCCCACAGCCTGTGGCGTATGTACACGATGTACGCTGCCAGGCGCGGCTGGCAGTGCAGCACCATCAGCGCCAACGAGACAGAGCTCGGCGGCGTGAAGGAAATCGTATTCTCAGTGGAAGGCCCCGGCGTATACAGCCGCCTGAAATTTGAGAGCGGTGTTCACCGCGTGCAGCGCGTGCCGGAGACCGAGACGCAGGGGCGTATCCACACCTCGACCGTGACGGTGGCTGTCATGCCGGAGGCCGAGGAGGTCGAGCTGGAAATTGACCCGAAGGATCTGCGCATCGACACCTTCCGCTCCTCCGGCGCGGGCGGACAGCACATCAACAAGACCTCATCCGCCATCCGGGTGACCCATCTGCCCACCGGTATGGTCGTGGAATGTCAGGATCAGCGCAGCCAGCGGGAAAATAAGGAGCAGGCGCTCAAGGTGCTGCGCAGCCGTCTGCTGCAGCAAAAGCAGGACGCCTACGATGAGGCCTACAACGCCCAGCGCCAAAGTCAGGTGGGCAGCGGCGACCGCAGCGAAAAGATACGCACCTACAACTTCCCGCAGGACCGGGTGACGGACCACCGCATCGGCTTGACGCTGCGCAACCTGCAGGGCGTACTGGACGGCGATCTGGACCGCGTGGCCGAGCCGCTGATTCTGGCCGACCGGGAAGAAAAGCTAAAGCAAAGCAAACCGAGTGAGGAAGGAAAATAAGCAATGAATACACAGGTTTTGCCCATCACGCCGGAGAGCATCGCGCTGGCAGCCAAGCTGCTGCAGCAGGGCGAGCTGGTGGCGCTGCCCACCGAGACGGTCTACGGCATTGCCGCCGATGCCCGCAACGGCGAGGCGGTCAAGAAAATTTTTGAGGCGAAGGGCCGCCCGCAGGATAACCCCCTGATCGTGCATATCTGCGGCATGGAGATGCTGCAAGGCATCGTGTCCGAGGTGCCCGAACGCGCCAAAAAGCTGGCGGCGGCGTTCTGGCCCGGCCCGCTTACGATGGTCATGCCCCGCGGCCCCGAGGTCAGCGACGTGACCTGCGCAGGGCTGGATACCGTGGGCGTGCGGATGCCGTCCCACCCGGTCGTGCAGCAGGTCATACGGGAGAGCGGCGTGGCCTTTGCAGCCCCGTCGGCCAACCTTTCCGGCAAGCCCAGCCCCACGAACGCCCCCGACACACTGGCCGATATGGACGGCCGCCTGCCGCTGATACTGGACGGCGGCGAATGCACTGTCGGCGTGGAGTCCACCGTTGTGGCGGTCACGGGGGAGCATCCGATGCTGCTGCGCCCCGGCTATGTCACCAAGGAGCAGATGGAGGCTGTCCTCGGCGAGGAAGTCCTCGTCAGCCCGGCCATCCTTGAAAAGCTCAAGGATGGCGAGGTCGCGCGCTCTCCGGGCATGAAGTACAAGCACTATGCCCCCAAGGCGCAGGTGACGATCCTGCGCGGTGACTTCGCACGCTACAAGGCCTATGTGGAGCAGCACGCCGCCCCCGGCGTATGGGCACTCTGCTTTGACGGAGAGGGCGCACAGCTGTCGGTGCCGTTTATCGAGTACGGAAAAAACCATGACGGTGTGACCCAGGCCCACCACCTGTTCACGGCGCTGCGCGATCTTGACAAGTGCGGCGCGCAGACCGTCTATGCCCGCTGCCCCGAGCAGGACGGCGTTTCGATGGCGGTCTACAACCGCCTGATCCGCGCGGCGGCTTTCCGGGTGGTCACGCTATGAGGGTGGTAGGCATCACGGGGCGGTCCGGCTGCGGCAAATCCAGTGCGACAAATTTCTTGCGGGAGCAGGGGTATCCTTGTATTGATGCAGATTTGGTCGCGCGGGAGGTGCTGCTGCCCGGCTCGGCCTGTATCCCGCAGCTGCAAGCAGCGTTCGGGACGGATATAGCCGATGAAAACGGCGAAGTGCGCCGCCGCCTGCTGGCAGACCGGGCGTTTGCCACGCCGGAGGGGACGGCTGCATTGACCGCCATCACCCAGCCGGAGATCCTGCGCCGCATTGATGCTGCGCTGGCGAACGCCGAGCGGGCAGGGGCGAAGCTCGCCTTTGTGGACGGTGCCGTCATTGTCGGCACGCCGTTTGAAAAGCGCTGTGATGCACTGATTCTTGTCACGGCACCTTATGAAACTAGCGTTGCCCGCATCTGCGCGCGGGACGGCATCGCACCGGAGATGGCCCGGCGCCGTCTGGATGCGCAGATGCCGCTTGAGCGTCTGCGCGCAGCAGCCACGGCGGAGCTTGTCAATGACGGCACAACGGAGCAGCTGCGCCGGAAACTGCAATCTATCCTGCATGGATTGGAGAAGGAGGAACATGCCTAGACAGAGCAAAAAACAAAAACGGTCTGCATGGGTGCCGGTGACGGCTGTCCTGCTGGCGCTGGCCTTGGCGGGTGTGGTCCTGTTTTCCGCCTTTCGGGAGAAGATAGACCGCTGGGAATACCCGCAGCGCTATGAGGCGTATGTTGAGTATTACGCCGGGAAATACGGCATAGATCCGATGATCCTGTACGCCTTCATCCGCACCGAGAGCAACTTTGACCCGGCGGCCGATTCCGATGCCGGGGCAAGGGGACTGATGCAGATTACCGAGGTTACCTTTGACTGGATCAAGACCAAGATCGCCCCGACAGAGGCCCTGACCTTCGATGATCTCTACGACCCGGAAACGAACATCCGGTTCGGTACTTATTTTGTCAGCTATTGCCTGAAGCGGTATGACGATCATCTGGCTACAGCGGCAGCGGCCTATCATAACGGTGTGGGCGCTGTGGACACCCTGCTTGCCGAGGCGCAGTACTCGTCAGACGGCATCACGCTGGACCGGTATCCATACCCGCAGATGCGGCAATATGTAAAGAAAATCACCGAGAGCTATCAACGCTACTCGGAGATATATAATGGAGATATATAAGTAAGAAAGGAAATTCAAGATGAAAACCACTGAGGAACTCAAAAAACTGCTCTATAAAAACGAGACTGTAGCGGATGCCGCTCCCGATGCCATCGCCGCTGCGCAGGACTTCTGCGAGGGGTACAAGACCTTTCTGGACAATGCCAAGACCGAGCGCGAGGCCACCGCTTACAGTGAAAAGCTGCTGCTGGCTGCCGGCTACCAGAAATTTGTGCCCGGCACGAACTATGTCCCCGGCACCAAGGTCTACACCATCAACCGTGAAAAGTGCGTGCTGGCTGCGACCATCGGCACCAGAGGTCTGGAGCAGGGTTTCCACCTGAACATTGCGCACATCGACTCTCCGCGTCTGGATCTGCGCCCCGTGCCTGTGTTTGAAAAGTCCGGCATCGGCTACCTGCGCACCCACTATTACGGCGGTGTGCGCAAGTACCAGTGGCCTACCATCCCGCTGGCTTTGCACGGCGTTATCTACCGCGCCGACGGCACCCGCGTGGAGGTCTGCATCGGCGAGAAGGACGAGGACCCGGTTTTCTGCATTTCCGACCTGCTGCCGCATCTGGGCGCAAAGCAGAGCGCCAAGACACTGGCTGAGGGCATCACCGCAGAGGATCTGAATGTCATCATCGCGTCCCTGCCGATCGAGGACAAGGACGCCGAGCAGCGCGTTAAGCTGAATGTGCTGGGTATGCTCAACGAGACTTACGGCATCACCGAGCGGGACTTCACCCGCGCCGAGATCGAGATCGTGCCCGCCTACAAGGCCCGCGACATCGGTCTGGATCGCGCCATGATCGGCGCCTACGGCCACGATGACCGCGTGGATGCCTACCCGGCCCTGATGGCTGAGATCGGCATCCAAAACCCCGCCTACACCTCCGTCTGCGTGCTGACCGATAAGGAGGAGACCGGCTCCGATGGTGTCACCGGCCTGAACAGCATGTACACCTTCCACTTCCTGCAGCAGCTCTGCGCTGGGCAGGGCGCGGACTACATCACCGCCTGCAAGGCTGCCAAGTGCCTGTCCGCCGATGTGACGGCCGCCTATGATCCGACCTTTGCCGATGCGTTTGAGCCTGACAACGGCACCTACGCGGGCAGCGGCGTTGCAATCTATAAGTACACCGGCTCCCGCGGCAAGTCCGGCACCAGTGATGCCTCTGCCGAGCTGGTCAGCTACCTGACCCGCCTGATGGACAACAACAATGTTGTCTGGCAGATCGGCGAGATGGGCAAGCTGGATCTGGGCGGCGGCGGCACGGTAGCCAAGTATGTTGCCAATCAGGACATCGACACCATTGATGTCGGCGTGCCGGTTCTGTCGATGCATTCCCCGTTTGAGATCGTCTCCAAGGCGGATGTCTACATGGCATACCTGACCTTCAAGGCCTTCTGCGAGGATGCCGAGTAAGCACTTTTATATTTGGGGGCAGGACAGCAATAATTTTTGCAGCAGGGTATTGACTTATCTTGAAAATTCTGTATAATATTATTGTTGTCTTGCGTGCTGGTGTGGCTCAGTTGGTAGAGCAGCTGATTCGTAATCAGCAGGTCGCCGGTTCAAGTCCGGCCACCAGCTCCAAGAAAACGCCGCAGAGCGATAGATTTCGTTCTGCGGCGTTTTGTTTTTGCGCCTTTGCCGGGCTGGGCGGTCCGGTTGTCTGTAAACCAATACGGCGGCCGTGCAGATTCCTCTGCACGGCCGCTGTACTATTTTATTCTGTTTCAGTCGGTTTTGGCTCCGTGGGCGGGGTGCTGTTGTTCGCTACCGGGATAAAGCGCTTCGCAAATTTGTTCTTGCCGCGGCTGCATACATAGAAATAGCCGATGATCGAGAAGGTCAGTGCGCCGATAAAGTTGACGAACAGATCCTCCATCGTATCCAGCAGACCAATGTCGAGATATCCGCCCAGACCCAGCGCAGTCTGGGTGCCGTCGGCCTGAACAATGATGACATCGGTGATGTCCTTCAGTACAACGGGGGTGTTACCGCCGGTGGGGTCCAGCATGACGGAACCGATCGTGCTGACGACCGTGTCCTTCTGCATATCGAGGAAGAACAGCTGATCCATCGTACACTCAAAAAATTCCCAGATAACGCCCACCGTCATCGAGAAGCAGAACGCTACGATGGCCAGATACAAGGGGGACAGATGAAACCGCGCTTCGCTGTGGCGGTTCAGAATATCCAGCAGGGAAAAGCCGATGGCAGCGCACAAAAAGCCGTTCAGCGTGTGCAGAACCGTATCCCAATAGGGGTAGTTTACATAGTACGCGCCGATCTCTCCCATAATCTCGGCGGCGTAGATGAACAGCAGGATGATGATTTCCAGAGTGTTTGGCAGGGCAATATCCAGCTTGCGCTCCATCAGGCTCGGCATCATAAAGAGCAGAAGCGTCAGCACGCAGAGAAACACATTCTCGAAGTTGCGGTTGAAAATCTGCGCCAGCATCACCAGCACGACCGAGGTCCGCAGCAGAATATATACCATTGTGACCGAACGCTTTTCGCGCCGGGCCTTTTTAAAGGAATCGGTTTTGGGGTGGTCCATGGCTTCTCCTTCTCAATCGTCCAGCATAAAGTCCTTGGGGTCCAACTCGGGCAGCACCTGACGGCGGGGTACACGCATCAGGGGATCATAGCTGAATTTGCGGCAGCAGTAATAGGGGGAAACAACACCCTTGTGCCGACACAGGATCATTTTGGGGTCGGCGGCGGGGGAGCCGTGCAGGCAGTAGGCACAGGCAGGGGCAATGTGCGCGCCGTAGTAACTCTTTTTAAACATTAGCCTCACCCCTAAAAACAAAAATATACTGTTATTTATTATAAAGGTTTTGTCGAACCTTGTAAAGTGCTGCGCACAGAAAGGCAAAACCCAGCAGCGCTGCATCGGGCGGCAGCCGGGAAATTGGCACGACCCTTGCCGAAAGGCTGCTGCAGACAGCCAGACTGCCCGGCAAAAAGCGCACGCAGAGCCGGATCAGCCCCTGCAAAAAGAAAAAGTGCAGTACCCGGCTCAGCAGCAGGGCGCGCGGGCAGAACGCATCCCCGGAAAAAAACTGTATCTGGGACCAGACTGAAAGGCCGAGCAGACTCAAAACAGCGCAGCAGCCGTAGAGCGCCGCCTGCCCGCCCCGCGCGGCAGCATCCGCGCAGCCGGCGCTGATCTCCAGCGCAGCACTGAGCAGCAGGGGCGGTACCGGTAAAAACGACCGGATGACCGCGCCCACGATGCGGAAAAACACCACGCACCCGCAGACGGAAAGGCTTGCACTGACGGCCGAGGAGATGGCGCAGGGCAGCCCAGCCGTCTGCGGCGGGGCGGGCGGTGCCGGCCGGGCGGCGGAAAAAGCGCGGCTTGGACGGCCAGAGGCAGAGAAAAGATCCAGACAGGCCGTAGCCGCAAGGTTTGCCGCAAGCTGTGCGGCGTACAATAATACCCCCAACTGCAGGCGGCCCAGCAGCAGCCCGCCCACGCAGCCTATGACAAAGCCCGGCCCGGAGCAGCAGCCCAGAAGAAGCAGCCTCCGGGCATCCCGGCGGCTGATGCGCTGCGCGCCGTATAACCGACCGGCCAGCTGCGCCGATACCGCATACCCGCCCAGCCATGACAGTGCAACGGCCTGCGCGGCCTCGGGGGCTTCCAGCCCCAGCAGCCGCTGCAGGGGGCGCAGCAGCCGGGCAGGCGGCGGGGCAGCCGTCAGCAGTTCGCACACCACAAAAAAGGGGAACAGTGCGGGCAGCACGCTCGCAAGGCAGAGTGCTGTGCCGGAGGCAAAGCCCTCCGCCGCCGCCTCCGGTGCGGCCAGCAGCAGTACGCCCAGCACCCCCGCCGCCGCTGCCGCCGCGCGCTGTCGGTTTTTGCAATTGTTCATATTGCGCACCTCACTGCGTATATTTGGGTAACAGTTTTGCGCGGGGAGGGAACAGCCATGAAACCAAAAAAGCCGCATCCCCGCAAGCACCATGGGCGCCCCGACCTGCGCCGTATGCTGGCCCCGCCGCCGCAGGGCTTTTACCGCCTGCCGGAGATGGAGCTGCGGGGCGGCAGCCTGCTGACAGACGGCTGCCGCAGGGTGCTGGATTTCACCCCGCAGCGCATCTGCCTTGATATGGGGGGCACTCTGGTAACATTGTATGGTGAGGAACTGCGGATAGAATCCTTTGCGGGCAAAAGATTGATTCTGGCCGGGCGGTTTACGCGGGTCGAGCTGCGCAGCAAGTGGGAGGTGACGCAGCCGTGAAACTCAGACTTTGGGCTGCGGATACCTTCCGCTTTTCGGTGCAGGGACCAGAGATTCACCGGTTCCTCAACCATGCGTCTGCAGCGGGGGTGCGCCTGCGCCGCGTCCGCTGGCAGAAGGACGGCTGCAGTGCAGCCGCCGATGGCATAGACCGCCGCAGGCTGGAAAAAATCGCGGCGGACGGCGGCTGGGTCATCACAGTGACAGCGCGCCGCGGCCCCGGCCGCCGCGCCGAGACCCTGCTGCAGACCCGCCCCGGGCTGGCGGCGGGCATGATTTTGTTTTTGGTGCTGTTGAAATTTCTGGGCGGGTTTGTTTGGTGCGTGGACTTCGGCGCGATGGATGCCGACCTGCAGCCCATGATGCGTCAGCTGCTTGCCGACTGTGCTATCCATGAAGGGACCCGCCTGACAAAGCCGCTGCTGCAGGCGGCACAGGCGGAGGCCTTGCGCCGCAGTGAGACATTCGGCTGGATCAGCCTGAATTTTATCGGCGGCTGCCTTTCCATCGAAAGCACCCCCGCCCAGACCCGCACTGTCCGGGAACCGCCGCCCGCGGCGGGTCTGTATGCGAGGGCGGATGGTGTGATTTTGGCAGTAGAGATCGAGAGCGGCTTTGCTGCGGTGGAGCCGGGGCAGACAGTGACGGTGGGTCAACCGCTGGCCGCCGCAGAAAAGCTGGACCGCAAGGGAAATGCGGTGATACAAGGCGCGCAGGGGCGCATTGTGGCGCGGGTGCAGCGGCAGTACACGGCCAGTCGGCCGCTGACAGTCAGGACTTGTGCCTATACGGGCCGCAGCACAGAGCGGACAACACTGTATCTGCCCGGCTATACCCGCACGGAGGAGACCGGCACGCCGCTGCGCAGCGCAGAGATGCAGACAGAATGGCAGCCCCTGCGTCTGGGACGCTTGGCACTGCCCGGCTGCCTTTGCCGTGTGACAAGCCGGGAGCGGGCTGTGCAGACGCTGATCTACCCGGAGAGGACCGCCGCCGCGCTGGCACTGCGCGATTGCCGGGCACAGCTTCTTAACGAATTTCCCGATGCTGAGATAGAGGCGGAGCAGCGCGAAATTTCCGCGCAAAATCAGGCGGTGCAGGCCTGTGTGACCTACATTTTTACGGCGGACATTGCCGCGCGGCAATGATTTAACATTTTTTGCGTAGTGTGACGAAATCGCCGGTAAAATTTTGTGCAACATTCACAGTTTCTTTTGCAGAAAACTGTGATATAATCTAAATGTATAGCTGTGGCATTACCGCGTCGGCGCATAGAGGGATGCGGCAATGCCCGATGATCGGGAGGATATAAATTTGGCAGAACGATCTCTTGAGCTGGACAGCATTGAGCTGGCAGCGGCCATCTTCGGCAGCGGGGACCAGAACATCCATCTGCTGGAAAAGGAATTCCGCGTCACAGCGGTCTGCCGCGGCTCGGTGCTGCGCTTTACGGGGGAGCAGCGTGATGTGGACGCCGCTGCCCGCGCTGTGGACGGCATGGTGACCCTGATGGAGAACCACACCCCGCTTGAGGAGCAGACTGTGCGGTACTGCATCAGTCTGGCCCACGGCGGGGAGGAAAAGCGCCTGCGGGAGCTGACGGATGATTTCGTTGCCGTCACCGCCAAGGGACGCCCCATTCACCCCAAAACGCTGGGGCAGAAGGAATATCTGGCCGCCATCCGCAAAAATGCCATCACCTTCGGCGTGGGGCCTGCCGGCACCGGCAAGACCTATCTGGCCGTGGCCATGGCGGTCAAGGCGTTCAAGTCCAAGGATGTCAGCCGTATCATCCTGACCCGCCCGGCGGTAGAAGCCGGAGAGAAGCTGGGCTTCCTGCCCGGCGACCTGCAGAATAAGGTGGACCCCTATCTGCGTCCGCTCTATGACGGTCTGTTCGATCTGCTGGGTGCAGAAACCTTTCAAAAGCTGTTTGAAAAGCAGGTCATTGAGGTCGCGCCGTTGGCCTATATGCGCGGGCGCACGCTGGACGATGCCTTTATCATTCTGGACGAGGCGCAGAACACAACGCCCGAGCAGATGAAGATGTTCCTGACCCGCATGGGTGTCGGCAGCAAGGTCGTTGTCACCGGTGATGTGACCCAGATCGACCTGCCCGACAAGGTCCGCAGCGGTCTGATCGATGCACTGCATGTCCTGCAGGATGTCGAGGGCATCGCGCAGGTGCGTCTGACCGAAAAGGATGTGGTGCGCCACCGGCTGGTGCAGCAGATCGTAAAAGCCTATGAAAAAGCCGCCGAGGAGAAGACCCGCGGCGAAGCAAACCATAAATAAAAAAACGGAGGTCGATTTCCATGTCCAATAAGGTATTGATCACGAACGACCAGAATGTGGTAAAGGTCCCTTCCGGCCTGCGCATCCTGATCCGCCGCAGCTGTAATGCGGTGCTGGATTTCGAGCATTTTGACGGCCCGGCCGAGATCAGCGTGACTTTTGTGGATAACAGCCGCATCCATGAGCTGAATCGGGAGTATCGCGGTAAGGACTCCGCCACCGATGTGCTCAGCTTCCCTCTGGGGGAAAACGGCGAGTATGACATTGACGAGGACAACGGCTGCAAGCTGCTGGGCGACATCGTCATCTCGATGGAGCGTGCAATGGAGCAGGCTGAACTGTACGGCCACTCCCTGCAGCGCGAGGTCGCGTACCTGACTGTACATTCCATGCTGCACCTGCTGGGCTACGACCATGAGGCCGGCGGTCTGGAGGCTGTGCGCATGCGCGAAAAAGAAGAAGCCGTCCTGATCCAGCTGGGCCTGCCCCGCACGGTTTCGTATACGAGCGATGAAATTTGAGAAGCTGACGCATTTTGCCCGGGGCTTTGTCTATGCCTACAACGGCATACGCGCCGCCATACGGGAGGAGCGCAATTTCCGCTTTCATCTGTGTGCGGCGCTCTACGCCTTTGTGGCGGCCTACTGGGCGCAGCTGCCTGCGGTGGAAACAGCCCTGATCGCACTCTGCGTGGCGGCAGTGCTGGCGTTGGAACTTGTCAACTCCGCAATCGAGCGCGCGGTGGACAAGCCAGATACCACCCACTGGTGGACCGCAGGCGCGGCCAAGGATATGGCGGCAGGCGCGGTGCTTGTCATGGCCATCGGCACGGTCATTGTGGCATTATGCCTGTTCTGGCCGCGGCTGGATATTCTGTGGGCGGCCTTTACCGCACGGCCGACACGCCCGCTGTGGCTTCTACTCACGCTGATCGTATTTTACAAATTTATTTTCCGTTCTTCCAACTCAACAGAGAAAGGCAAACAACCGAATGGCAAAACCGATTCCTGAAATGCCCTCCAGCGTATTTGTGGCGCTGGTCGGCCGCCCCAATGTGGGCAAATCCAGCCTGACCAACTACCTTGTGGGCGAAAAGGTCGCGATCGTGACAAAAAAGCCCCAGACGACCCGCAGCCGCATCACCGGCGTCATCACCAAAGGCCCGGTGCAGTATGTGCTGATGGATACCCCCGGCATCCACGCGGCCCGCAACAAGCTGGACGCCCGCATGACCCAGACCGCCGCCGCCAGCCTCAAGGATGTTGATGTGACGATGATGCTGTTTGAGCCGGCAGGGGAGTTTACCGATGCAGAGCTGACGATGGTCAAGGCGCTGCAGAAGGGCGGGCCTGCCATCGCCGTTATCAACAAGGTGGATCTGCTCGACAGCTTTGCTGCGCTGGAGGCCCGCAAAAAGCAGTTGGAGGAATTTGGCTGCTTTGACCATATTGTCACGATTTCAGCTAAAGACGGCACTGGCTGTGATGAGCTGTTTGCCATGCTCAAGCCCTACGGCAACGAAGGCCCGCACTACTTTGACGACGATGCCTTCACCGATATGCCGGAAAAGGAACTGGTGGCAGAGCTGGTGCGCGAGAAAGCACTGCTCTTCCTGCGGGAGGAGGTCCCTCACGGCATTGCCGTTGTGGTCGAGCGCTTTAAGGAGCGCCCTGACAAGGACCTCATCGACATTGATGTGGACATCTACTGCGAACGCAAGAGCCACAAGGGTATGATTATCGGCAAGGGTGGCCAGATGCTCAAAAAAATTGCCTCTGCCGCCCGGATGGATATTGAGGAGCTGCTCGGCGTCAAGGTCAACCTGCAGTGCTGGGTCAAGGTCCGTGAGGACTGGCGCGACAACGAACTGCAGCTGAACTCGCTGGGGTTTGCGAAGCCGTAATGATGCTGCACATCGTAGGGGCGGGGCATGCCCCGCCCGCAGCCTACCCGTTATAGAGCATTATCCGTAAGGCCGCGGGCCGGACATGTCCGGCCCCTACAGCATCCGCAAATTTATTTTATTCCGTATTCCGCCAACATCCCCGCCCACCCTCTGCTAGGATAGAAGCAGGGGGTGACAGGCGTGGAAAATCTGGCGGGAGGCTGGCTGCGCTTTGCGCAGTCCGGCAGCATTTATGACTATTTAGCGTACAAATTGCAGCAAGACGCAGCGCAGGAGGGCATGTATGCAGACGGCAACGACAGGACTTGTGCTGCGTCAGGTCAAGGTGGGGGAGGCGGACAGGATCATCACGATCCTGACGCCTGAGCTGGGGGTCGTATCGGCATCGGCCCGCGGCAGCCTGCGGATGAAGAGCGCCCTGTTCAGCGCAACAGGGCTTTTCTGCTATTCGGAATTTACCCTCTCCAGCGGCCGCAGCCACTATTTTGTGGACAACGCGCAGGTCAAAAAGGTGTTCCACGGCATCTCCGCCACCATCGAGGGGATGGCGCTGGCCAGCTATATGGCGGAGATCGCCATGGAGCTTGCCCCCGCCCCGCCGGAGGCGGACGCCCAGCTGCGGCTGCTGCTGAACTGCCTGTACATGCTCAGTGAGCGCAGCTACCCCTGCCGCCAACTGAAGGCCATCTATGAACTGCGCGCATTGACCCTTGCGGGCTATATGCCCGATGTGCTGGCCTGTGCCGGCTGCGGTAAGTATGAGGGCGGGGACTTCTACCTCGACCCTGTGGAGGGCCGCCTGCTCTGCGCGGACTGTGCCGAAAAAGCGCGGCATATCACCAATCTGGATAACGGTGCGCTCTATGCCCTGCGCCATATCTGCCTTGCGGAGGATAAAAAGCTGTTCGGCTTCAAGATCTCACCGGAGAGTCTGAAAGAGCTTTCCCGCACGAGTGAGCAGTATACGCTCGCCCACCTTGAGCATGGGCTGAAAAGCCTGGACTTTCTCAAAACTGTACTTGAATAAGGAGACCAAAACCCTGTATGGATACCGCCTATAAAACAACACTGGAACTGGACAAGGTCCTTGCCCGGGCTGTGCAGCTCTGCGCCTGTCAGGAGACGAAGGAGATGATGCAGGCGCTGGAGCCGGCCCCCACCGTGGAGGATGAGCGCTACGATCTGGCCCAGACCAATGCCATCAATGCACTGCTTATCAAAAACGGCAGTCCCCGCTTTGGCAGCGTGCACGAGGTGCGCCGCATTGTTGCCCACGCCCGCAAGGGGGGCATCCTCTCAATGGGGGAACTTTTGGAGATCGCCGCAACGCTGCGCAATTTTTCGGGTCTGTCCCAGTGGTACGGCCTGAGTGAGCATGAGATGCTGCCCACGGACGATCTGTTCTTTGCGCTCGCGCCCCAGCCCGTGCTGGAAAAGCAGATCGCAGAGAGCATCCTCTCGCCGGAGGAAATGGCCGACACCGCCAGTGTAACGCTCCACGATCTGCGCCGCAAAATCCGCCAGACCGAGGATTCCATCCGTACCAAGCTGGATAATATCATCCGCAACTCCACCACTAATAAATTTCTGCAGGACGCTGTTGTCTCGCTGCGCAACGGCCGCTATGTCGTGCCGGTCCGCGCCGAGTACCGCGGTGAGGTCGGCGGCGTCATCCATGACGTCTCGTCCACCGGCGCAACGGTCTTTGTAGAGCCTACCGCCGTCGTCGAGGCCAACGCCCGCATTATGCAGCTGCGCGCGCAGGAGCAGGAGGAAATCACCCGCATTCTGACCTCCTTCTCGAATCAGGTCGGCTCACTGGAGCCGCAGTTTACCTACAGCTATGAGGCAATGCTCAAGATCGACCTGCTGCTGGCCAAGGCACGGCTGGCCGTGGAGCAGAACGCCTTTATGCCCGCCGTCAGCGACAAGGTCTATTTCAAGCTGAACAAGGCCCGCCACCCGCTCATTGACAAGAAAAAGGTCGTGCCGGTGGACATTGAGCTGGGCAGCGACTATGACACCCTCGTTATCACCGGCCCCAACACCGGCGGCAAGACCGTATCGCTGAAAACAGCCGGCCTGCTCAACGCGATGGCGCAGTACGGGTTCCTGATCCCGGCGCATGAGAGCAGCGTTGTCTGCCATTTTGACGAATATCTCGTTGACATCGGCGATGAGCAGAGCATCGAACAGAGCCTGTCCACCTTCTCCGGCCATATGAAGCGGATCAGCGGCATTCTGGAGCTGGCCGGCCCGGCGACCCTGACCCTGCTTGACGAACTGGGCGCGGGCACCGACCCTGCCGAGGGTGCAGCGCTGGCCGTCAGCATTCTGGAACGGCTGCGCCGTCAGGGCAGTTTGCTTATGGCGACGACCCACTACGCCGAGTTGAAGGTCTATGCGCTGGAAACGCCCGGCGTGGTGAACGCCAGCTGTGAATTCAATGTCGAAACGCTGATGCCCACCTATAAATTGAGCGTCGGCGTGCCGGGCAAGTCAAACGCCTTCCTGATCAGCGCAAAGCTGGGTATCCCGCAGGAGATCATTGATGCCGCGCGCAATCACATGTCGAACGATGACAAGCGGCTGGACAGCGTGCTGTCCCAGCTGGACGATTTGAAGGCCCAGCTGAAGGAGGCACAGGCCGAGGCCGAGCAGGCCAAGTACGATGCAGAGCATGCGCTGGAAAGTGCCGAGAAAAAGCGGGATGACCTCATCAAAAAGGGTGAGGAGGAGTTGGAGAACGCCCGCCGTCAGGCCCATGACCTGATGCAGCAGGTGCAGAACGAGGCCTACAGCCTGACCGATGAGCTGCGCCGCATCCAGAAGGACGAAAAGACCAGCGCGGCCCAGCGTGCTGTGCGCGCCCGGGAAATTGCCCGCAAGGACACCGAGAGCCTGCTCAAGCAGACCGATGCAAAGCCGAAGCCTGTCAAAGAGTTCGTCCCGCTCAAGGAGGTGCAGATCGGTCAGGAGGTCATCATTGCCGATCTGGGCCAGACGGCCACCGTCACGGCGCGCCCCGACCGCAACGGCATGGTGGAGGTCCGCGCCGGTATCATGAAAACAAAGGTCCCGCTGTCCAACCTGCGTGCCCCAGACAAGATGGAAAAGCGCAAACCGGCCGAGCCGCGGCGCTCCACCCGCGTGCAGCTGGATAAGTCCCGCAAGACCAGCATGGAGCTGAACCTGCTGGGTTACACGGTGGACGAGGCCCTCAACGAGGTGGACAAGTTCCTCGACAGCGGCATGCTGCGCGGGCAGTCCACCCTGTATATCATCCACGGAAACGGCACCGGCGCCCTGCGCACCGCCATCCAGAAGCATCTGCGCACCCACAAGGCGGTCAAAAGCTTCCGGTTGGGTCGCTACGGCGAGGGCGAGAGCGGCGTGACCGTTGTGGAATTAAAGTAAAAATTCAAAACAATCCGCCCCTTTTGTCTATAGCAATCCTTGGCTGCATCTGCTATGCTATTCATGGAATGTATGAGTGTCTGCCTTTAAAATGAAATGAAAGCGAGTGAACGCTTTGCCAATGGACTATAACAGTACACGCAGCTTTACGATGACGCTGGCGCACCGCGCGGTAGGGGACATCCGCCGCGGGGGCTTCCGGCAGCTGCGCAACTATGTGGACATGTGTGCCACACTGGCAAAAAAACCGCAGCAAAAAGTGTTTTTTACCTATGCACAAAAGGCCCTGCAGCGCACCGACAGCTGCTATTACAGCCTGATCCACCGCCTGCTGGATACCGTGGATGAGGATCGCATCTGCACGGTCGGTGTCAATATGGGCTTCGGCGGCCTGATCTACGGTGCAAGCGAGCTGAAAAAGAAGGCCGATGTGGACGGCCAGCCTGTTTCCTGGATCATGGCTGCCCGCTGCGGGGACGAACGTCTGGCGGAGATGATCCCCGAGGCGGCAAAACACGGCAGCTATGTCTGGCTGCTGGATGCCCTTTCTACTGATCCGGCACAGGTCGTGCCGCTGGCAAAGGCCAACCCTCAAACGGCCTTCGGTTTGCTGGCAGACCCCGCCGCCTTGACCGAGGACTGCGTTGCTGCGCTGGCGGCCTGCCGCAATCTGGTGGTGATGCCGCTGTTGAACACGCCGGAGCTGACCACCGAGGCCTGCCGCGCCGCCCGCCGTATGAAGGCGCAGAACATGTTCTACGCCCTGACCGTTCTGGTCGATGACGACACCGTGGACGAGGTCATGCAGGACGACTGGCTTGAGAGCATCGCGCAGGAGACGCTGTTCTGCGTCTGCGCCCGCAAAAGCGGCATCTCGGACGAGGCCTCTCATAAACTGCGCCGCAGCATTGTGGAGGGCCGCATGGAGACCGGTAAGCCGGTTCTGCTGCTCGACTGGGACGGCGATGTGAGCTGCCTGAACGAGCGTATCTCGGAGCACATGGTTTTCGGCAATGCGCTGCCGCAGGGCTGTTCTTTCCCCCTGCAGCTGGGCTGAAACCGCACATAATGACAAAAAACGACCCTGTACCGATGGTATCATCGTGTACAGGGTCGTTTTGCTTTTCAGGTATCGCCGCGCAGCAGCTTTTGCAGGATGTCGGGGTTGAACACCGGGATCGTCAGGTCGGAGATGACAAGGCCGTTGGTGCGCATGCCGCCAAGCACCCACGGGATCAGTATCCCCATCAGCGCGCCGGAAAAAAACTGGCCGATGGCGCGTGTCTCGCTGGCGCTGATGTCAGGGTTCAGCTCCCGGGCGTTCTGCTCAAAAATAGAGCACAGGTAATCAAACATGTACTTCTGCAGGCTGTTCTGGCCGTTGTAGGCCAAAGCGTTGCAGTAGAACACCTTGTTTTCCCAAAAATAATCCTTGATAGCTGCCAGCAGGGAATCCCAGCTGGTGTAGGCGCCGCGCTCCACAAGGAACTGTGTGATGCCGCTCTGGAAATACCAGTTGACGAGGTCGTACTTGTCCTCAAAATGGTAGTAGAAGGTGTTGCGGCCTACGCCCGCATGATCCACGATGTCGTTGACTGAGATTTTTTCAAGCGGGGTCGTGACCATCAGCTCCTGCAGGCTTTCGGCCAGCAGATGTTTGGTTTGATTGGAACGAGGCATAGTGATCCTCCTGCAAATGGGGTGGTAAACAGCGTACCTGCATTATAACACATTTTCTGCGTCAAGTGCAAATGATTCGTGAAATTCCCCGCAGGACCTGCGCTGTGATTTGTATGACAAATTATCCCGAGTGTTTGGTTTTGCCCGCCGCAGCCGGGAACAGGGCTTTCAAGTTGAACATTCGCCGGCTTTTGTCTATGTACACTGCCGCGAAAAAAAGCCTAGAATAGGGCATACGCTAACGGAGAGAAAAGGAGTGCAATCAACTATGCCGATGAATAAAGTAGTCCATGCCGCCCAGCGTGCAGCGTTCAGCGCGGCGATTGACTCTGCCATCAAGGCAGTGCGCGGCAAGGGCCCTGAAAATATGGCCGAGCAGGCCGTCAAGCTTGTCAATCTGGCCCAGCCTCTGCTGGCCCACCGTTACCCCGATGCCGACTGGGATAAGGTCCGCGCCTTTGTGTCCGACCCCAACAGCAAGTGGATGGGGTACGTCTACAAGGCGATTAACGAGATCGACCCCCATATCCTGAAGATGAACGCCCTGAACCTTGTGTATGAGGGCATGTTCGCCGGTTACAACTATGTTATGGAGCTGCGCAGGCAGTACGACTGCAATATGCCGTGGATCCTGCTGTTCGACCCGACCTCTGCCTGCAACCTGCACTGCAAGGGCTGCTGGGCTGCTGAGTACGGCAACCGCCTGAACCTCAGCTTTGAGGATATGGATCGCATCGTCACCGAGGGCGAGGCACTGGGCATCCACTGGTACATGTGCACCGGCGGTGAGCCGACCTGCCGCAAGGAGGATCTGTTCAAGCTGGCTGCCAAGCACCAGAATTCTGTGTTCCATCTGTTCACCAACGGCACCCTGATCGACCAGGCCTTCTGCGACCGTGTCAAGGAAGTGGGCAACATGGCCTTCTTCATCTCGATTGAGGGCATCGGCGATGCCACCGATGACCGCCGCGGCGACGGCGTCTATGAGCGTGTCATGCACGCCATGGACCTGATGAAGGAGAACGGTCTGCTGTTCGGCACCTCCATCTGCTACACCAGTGCCAACTACAAGGCCGTCACAAGCGATGAGTTCATGGATATGCTCATCAGCCACGGCGTGCGTTTCAACTGGTACTTCCATTACATGCCCATCGGTGACGGCGCGAATGTCGATCTGATGCTCAACGCCGAGCAGCGCGAGTACATGATCCACCGCGTCCGTGAGATCCGCGGCTACACCGGCGGCAAGCCGATCTTCTGCATCGACTTCCAGAATGACGGCGAGTACATTGACGGCTGCATTGCCGGCGGCCGCCAGTATGCCCATATCAACCCGGCCGGTGATGTGGAGCCCTGCGTCTTTATCCACTACTCCAACGCCAATATCCATGACAAGAGCCTGCTCGAGTGCCTGCAGCAGCCCCTGTTCAAGGAATACCACAAGGGCCAGCCCTTCAACAACAACCATCTGCGCCCCTGCCCGATGCTTGAAAACCCCGAGCTGCTGGGTGAGATGGTCAAGCGCAGCGGTGCGCACAGCACCGATATGCAGCAGCCGGAATCCACCGAGGATGTATTCCGCCGCTGCCGCCCCTACGCTGACCAGTGGACGCCCTCTGCCGAGCGTATCTGGGCAGAGGAGCACCCCGCCTGCACCTCCTGTGCGAGCTGCTCCGGCTGTGCATCCAAGTAAAATAGTATAAGCTCCTGCGCCCCGCTGTATTTTGCAGCGGGGCATTTTTGTTTGGTTTGGCTTCCCCCCGTGGGGGAAGCTGTCAGCGGCCCCGCCCGCTGACTGATGAGGGGGAGCCTTGCCAATACCATCCGCTAATGGGTGACCACGCAAGCCTGCCCCTCATCCGGCCTCGGGCGGGGCCTCGGCCACCTTCCCCCGCGGGGGAAGGCATTCATCTTGTCAGCTTTTCGCACATCCCACCGTCCGCGGATTTTCTCTCCCCAACGCGCATATAGTGAGGCTATAGCCGATGCGAAGGGGGGTGTGCCTATCAAGACGGTGGTATATCTCGATGTGCTGCTGCTGACCAATTTTCTGCTGGCCTATTTTCTGCTGCTGGCGGCGGGGGCGCTCAGCGGCCAGCGGGCGGGCTTTGGGCGGATGCTGGCGGGCAGCGGTCTGGCGGCGCTCTCGGCCCTTGTTCTGTTTGCCCCGCCGCAGCCCTACCCGGTGCAGGCTGCCTACAAGATCGCCACGGCACTGGGCATCACGGCGGCGGCCTTTGGGCGGCGCAGCCTGCGCCGTCTGCTGACAGCGGCCTGCTGGTATGCGGCACTCAACATTGCGCTGGCGGGGGTGGTGATGCTCGTTATGCTGAACACCGGCGCGCGGTGGCTGGACGCAGCCAACCTGACGGTCTACCTGCACATCTCGCCGCTGCTGCTGTTGGGGCTGTGCGGGGTGTGCTGTGCGGCTGTTGAGCTGGGGCTGCGGCTCCTTTCCCGGCGGGAGCCGCCTGTAAAAACGGCAGGGCTGGAGTTTGAGCTGTGCGGCCAGCTTGTCCGTCTGCGGGCGGCGCTGGACACGGGCTGCCATCTGCAGGACCCGCTGACCTGCCTGCCGGTGCTGGTTGTCAGCTACCCGGATGCAAAAGCACGGCTGCCCGCCGCTGCGGATGCCTTCCTCGCGCAGTGGTTTGCAGGGCAGGACCGTGCCGAGCCGCCGCCCGGGGCACGGCTGCGGCTGGTGCCCTGCGGCACGGCGGCAGACAAGGGGCTGCTGCCCGGTTTTGCAGTGCAGGGCATCAGCCTTATCACCAAGAAGGGCGTGCTGGGTCTGGGGCGCAGCGCGGTGGTGTTTGCGCCGCGCAGCTTTGGCAGCACCGAGTATGAGGCGCTTTACGGCAGTGATTTCATGTAAGGGGGAAAACAAGACATGCGCAAAGAACTGTACCGCCTGTGGCTGTGGCTGGCGGCACCGCAGCAGCTGCATTACATCAATGGGGCCGATACCCTGCCGCCGCCCCTGCCGCCCGAGCAGGAGCGTGAGGCGCTGGCTGCATTCGCCCGGGGGCAGACTCCGGCGCGGGATCTGCTCATCACACATAATCTGCGGCTTGTTGTGTACATTGCCAAAAAGTTTGAGACGCCGACCGCCGGCATCGAGGATATGATCTCGATCGGCACGATCGGGCTGATAAAGGCGGTCAACACCTTTGAGCCTACCAAAAATATCAAGCTGGCGACCTATGCCAGCCGATGCATTGAGAATGAGATCCTGATGTATCTGCGCAAAAGCTGTAACCGGCGGCAGGATGCCAGCATTGACGAGCCGCTGAATACCGACACGGACGGCAATGAACTGCTGCTGATGGATGTGCTGACCAGCGATGACCCGCAGGTTGGGGAGGAGCTGGAGCGCAGCGCCGAGCGCGCCGCCCTGCGGGGGGCAGTCGGCCGGCTTTCCCCGCGGGAGCGCCGCATTATGGAGCTGCGCTTCGGCCTGAACCATGAAAAGGAGCATACCCAGAAGGAGGTGGCCGACACGCTGGGCATCTCACAGAGCTATATCTCCCGTCTGGAAAAGCGCATTATCCGCCGCCTGCGCCGGGAGTTGGAAACGGTGGGGTGAAAAATCTGCAGCTTCGTAGGGGCCGGGCATGCCCGGCCCGCGGCCTGTCCGTCAGCAGGAGTCCCCGGAAAGCCGCGGGCCGCACATGTGCGGCCCCTACAGGGCAATGGCTTCTACACCGCCGGCTCTACCCGGGTGTTTGTCACAAACGGCACGGCCAGCCCGGCAATCATATTCATCTCGGGCTGCAGGGAGTAGAGCAGATACTCATAGCCGTCCCGCACCCAGGAGACGCTGGAGATGCGCCCGGCGTTCTGCCGCTGGGTGACGGTGATGCCGTCAATATCGTACTGCTGGACATCCTCAAAGGCATATTCAAAGAAGCCGGTGGGGTAAAGCATCTGCCCCTGCTTTGCAGTGCGCAGGCTCATGCGGCGGCCCGGCACAATGTCGTAGTCAATCTCCGACACCCGCTCCTCGATAAGCCAGCAGCGGTAGGGCAGAATGACCTCGCTGCTGGGGGCAGAGGCCACCCGGAACCCGGCTGTCTGGCCGTAGTCGGGATGCAAATATTCCGTGCGTGTCTCGCGTGCGGGGCAGGTCTCCTCCCGCCGAAGGATCAGCACCAGCACCAACGCCACAGACACGACTGCCAGCAGCACCAGCGTCAGGACAAACCATAGGGAATCTACCATAACAAGCCCTCCTTTTCCGTATGCTATGCCAGAACGGCAGGGCGTGTGCGGTACTGCCCAAAATTTGCCGGTTTGCCAACGCGCACAGCTGCCTATACTCCCAGCAAGGAAATGCTTGATTTGGGGGTCGAAAGGATGTATGCAGGAAAAGTCGAGATATGCGGTGTGGATACAGCCCGCCTGCCGGTGCTGAGCGAGACGGAAAAAAGCCGGCTCATCAAGGCGGCGCGGGCGGGGGACAGGCAGGCCCGGCAGGAGATGGTGCAGGGCAACCTGCGTCTGGTGCTGAGCGTGGTGCAGAAGTTTGCCGGGCGTGGCGAGAACATGGACGATCTGTTTCAGGTCGGCTGCATCGGGCTTATTAAGGCCATCGACAACTTTGACCCGGCGCAGAATGTGCGGTTTTCCACCTACGGCGTGCCGATGATCGTGGGCGAGATCAAGCGCTATCTGCGGGACAACAACGCCGTGCGGGTCAGCCGCTCCATCCGCGATCTGGCCTGCCACTCGATGCGTGCGCGGGAGGAGCTGCAAAAGAAAAACGGCCGCGAGCCGAAGATCTCCGAGATTGCGGCACAGGTGGGGCAAAGCCCCGAGAATGTGGCGATGGCGCTGGAATCCGCCGTGACGCCCACAAGCCTGTATGAGCCGATCTACTCGGACGGAGAGGACAGCTTTGCCGTGGTCGATCAGCTGCGGGACGCAACCGGTGAGGAAAGCTGGATCAGCGATATGATGTTCCGTGACACGGTGCGGGCGCTCTCTGCGCGGGAACGCCGTATCATTGCACTGCGCTATCTGGGCGGCAAGACCCAGACCCAAGTGGCCCGGGAAATCGGCATCAGTCAGGCACAGGTCAGCCGTCTGGAAAAGGCCGCGCTCAGCCGCATCAAGGCGCAGATATGCAGCCAATAAAAAAAGCGGCATCCGCCGGGATGCCGCTTGGCTGCAAAGCAGGAGAGCAGAAAATCAGTCCACCTCGATCCCGCACGCACCCAGCGCACGGGTAAAGGATTTCGGGTTTTTGTACAGGATGCCCGTGATGCCCAGGTTGTACGCGGCCTGGGCATTGGCCTTTGTGTCATCAACAAAGATCGTCTCGTCATACGCAAGGTTGCAGGTCTGCATCAGCGTGGTGAAGATCTCCGGCTCAGGCTTGAGCAGATGGACATCGCAGGAGGCAACGCCGCCGTCAAACAGTGAGAACCACTCCCGCTGACGCAGCTCGTCCATGATGTCGGTGGGGATGTTTGTCAGGTAGTACAGCCGGTAGCCGTCAGCCTTCAGCTTGCGCATGATCTGCACCGTCGTCTTTTTTGTGCGCAGCATCGTCGCCCATTCATCGATGCAGGTCTGCACCTCGAACACCCGGTTCGCGTGGGCGGCGTTTTCCAGCATGATCTTGTTTGCGTCCTCGCGGCTGATTGTGCCACGGTCAAGCATCTGCCATTCCTGACTGCCGAAGACGAGGTCGTAGGTCTCCTCCTCGGCGCGGCGGTTCATGAAATGATCCATCAAAAAATCCTTGGGGTTGAAGTCGACGACCACGCCGCCGAAATCGAAAATGATATTTTTATACATACAAACCTCCGTGGGTCTTGCCCTGCTTACCATTCTATTATACACGCAATCCGGCAAGGAAACAATTCCTTTTTTGTTGCATAGGATGGCAGAGAAGGGGGTGCTGCCATGACGCTGCGTGAATTGAGCGGTAAGGATGTCATCCGGCTTAAAAACGGTGAAAACCTCGGCCGCATCGACGATCTGGCCTTTGACGAAAACGGCGGACGGCTGCAGTCCGTCATTCTGCGCGGGCGCGCGCACTGCTTTGGCCTGCTGGGGTGCGATGATGACCTTATCCTCCCGTGGGAGAGCATCCGCAGCATCGGCACTGATGTGGTTATGGTCGATGCAGATCCCTTGCCGGGAAAACACCGCCGCTAAAGCAAGAAAATCGTATATTTTGTGTAAAATCCCGCAAAAATGGATGCTTTTTTTGGCGCAATGTGCTATAATTGAAATTCAATGGAAGGCGGGGAACAGGCAATGCAGACAACGCAGAAACAGATTCTGGCGGCTGCGCTGGCGGTGGTGCTTATTGCGGCCGGTGCGCTGTTCCTGATTGCCCCTGTGTGGCAGCCGCAGCGCCCGGCCGCCGCCTATGCCCCGGTCACGGCAGCGCAAAACCCTGCGCCGGAGCCGGAGCTTATCGACATCAACACGGCCACGGCAGAGGAATTGACCGCGCTGCCGGGCCTTGGCCCGCGGAAGGCCGCAGCATTGGTGGCATACCGCATAGAGCACGGTGCCTTTGCATCGCTGGCCGATGCAGCTGCGGTCAGGGGCATATCTCTACGCATGACAGAAAGCTGGGCGGGACTTGCCGCCGCAAAATAAATAGGAGGAGATCCACTTGGAAAAAAAGCCGGAGAGCATCTTCATCAACCGCGAACTCAGCTGGCTGGATTTTGACAGCCGTGTTCTCGCCCTTGCCAAGGAAAAAACGGTGCCTTTGGGGGAGCGCATCAAGTTTGCCGCCATCTTCGGCAGCAATATGGATGAATTCTTCATGGTCCGTGTCGGTTCTCTGTATGACCAGACGCTGCTGAAAACCAACAAGACCGACAATGTCACCCACATGACGGCGGCGGAGCAGATCAATGCCATCACGCCGCGCGTGGCGGAGCTGCAGGCCAAGTGCGACAAATACTTCCAGCATCTTGTGTCGGCGCTTGCGGAGCAGGGCTACCACAAGGTGGACTTTACCAAGCTCAGCAAGCAGCAGGAGCATTTCTGGAAAACCTACTTCCAGCGTGAGCTGCTGCCCCTGCTCAGCCCGCAGATCGTGGATTCCCGCCATCCGTTCCCCTTCCTGAACAACAAGGACATCTACTATATTGCCCAGCTGCACTCCAAAAACGAGGGGGTCAGCTACGGCATCGTGCCGGTCAGCAGCCAGTTTGAGCGGGTGCTTTTCGTCAAGGACGGCGAGACAGCCTGCTTCGCTTTTGTGGAAGAGCTGATCGCCCACTACGCCGCTACGATCTTTACAGCCAGCACCGTGCAGAAGCAGTGTCTGTTCCGTGTGACCCGCAACGCCGACATCACGGTGGACGAGGGCATGATGGACCATGATGTGGACTTCCGCGATGTCATGAGCGAGCTGCTGAAAAAGCGCCGCAAGCTGGCTGCCGTTCGGCTGCAGTTCTGGCCCGAGGCCCCGCAGGAGGTCGTGAAATTCCTGCGGGACAAGCTGGTGGTCCCGGCGGACCGCTGCTATACCCAGACCTCGCCCCTTGACGCCGGTGCGCTGTTCAAGCTTGCAGGGCGCATCTCGGGCGACAGCGGCCATGCGGACCTGTTCTACCCGGCGGCCAGACCGATGCAGGCCCCGGCGGGCTATGACCTGTATACCGAAGTCCGAAAGCATGATGTGCTGCTGGCCTATCCGTACCAGAGCATCCGTCCGTTTATCAAGATGCTGCTGCGTGCGGCTGCCGATCCGGATGTGGTCTCGATCAAGATGACCCTCTACCGTATGGCCAGCGATTCCCAGATCGTCAACGCGCTGATCGCCGCCGCTGAAAACGGCAAGGAGGTCGTGGCCATGGTCGAGCTGCGCGCCCGCTTTGACGAGCAGAACAACATCGACTGGTCCAAGCAGCTGGAGGATGCGGGCTGCACCGTGTTCTACGGCTTTGACGATTACAAGGTCCACTCCAAGCTGACCCTAATCACCAGCCGGGTCAACGGCCAGTATAAGTACTTGACGCAGATAGGTACCGGCAATTATAATGAAAAGACAAGCGAGCTGTACACCGACCTGTCCTTCATCACCACCCGGCAGGAAATCGGCGAGGAGGCCAGCAGCGTATTCAACAACATGGCCCTGCAGCGCCTGACGAGCGAGGCCGATACGATGCTGGTGGCACCGCTGCGCTTCAAGAGCGTTTTGCTTGAGGAGATGGATCGCCAGATTGCGCTGGCTATACAGGGCAAGCCTGCGTCCATCATCCTGAAGAACAACTCCATCAACGATCCGCAGATCATTGATAAGATCAGCGAGGCCAGCTGCGCGGGCGTGCGGGTGGATATGATCGTGCGCGGCATCTGCTGCGTGCGGGCCGGGGTGCCGGGCCGCACCGAGAATGTGCATATCCGCAGTCTGGTGGGCCGGTATCTCGAGCATTCCCGCATCTACTGCTTCGGCAGCGGTGAGGCAATGCGCATCTACATTGCGTCCGGCGACTTCCTGACCCGCAACACCGAGCGCCGTGTGGAGGTGGGCGTCCGGGTGGATGACCCCGCCATCGCAAAGAAGCTGCGCGGCATCCTTGACCTGCAGCTGCGCGATACCGTCAATGCCCGGGAAATGCAGCCGGACGGCACCTATACCAAGGTACACCCCGCCGAGGGGCAGCCCCCGGTAGACAGCCAGATGGCGATGTTTGGCTATTTTAAGGATGGCTTTGAGATGGCACCGGAAAAACCAAGACCGGAGCCGAAAGCAGCCCCCAAGCCCCAGACGGCAGCCGCCAGGGCTGTGGTAAAACCTGTTGTCCGGCAGCGTGCAGCCCTGCGCCCCAAGCGCGCAAGCCTGCTGCAAAGCCTGTTCGGCCGTGGGAAAAAGTAAGGAGAACCCAAAACATGAAAAGCTGTGTAGTGACCGCAAATTTTGCCTGTGACCCCATGAAGGTCTGGCTTTACCTGACCAAGCCTACCCTCAACAACTGGTGCAAAGATGTCAGCGCCTATGAGGAGAGCAGTGACGGTATGACGGCAACGGAAAAGCATACCGATGGCAGCGAAACCCAGATCACCTTTACCCGCAAGGAGAAGCCCCGCTGCCTGAGCTGCAGCTTCCAGCGGGGCAAGATCAACGGCAGCTTCACGGCGCTGCTGCTGGGCGGCGGTGACTCCACCAGTGTGGAATGTACGCTGGATGTGAACGGGCTGGGGCTTTTTGCCAAGCCCGCCAAGCTGCTGGAGGCACACTTCGATATGCTGCACAAGACCCTCGGCGCGTAAGCGGCGGTAAGCTGCGCGCGCTGCCAATAACCCGGCTATCCGCCCCGCAGATGGGGCGGATATTTTTTGCCCCTCCCGCATACGGTTGAAAAAGGGGAGGTGTATGCCATGTGGGAAAATGCAGCCCCGCCGCCGCAGCCGGAGGAAAAGCCGCGGCCCTGCCGCCCAAAGAGCGAGGAGGATCTCGTTCTTTGGGCGCAGGTGCTGCTTTGCCTTGCGGCCATCGGCTTTGTGCTGGCAGCAAGGGCGCTGGAATGGCCGGTCTACCCGGAGCTTCGCCGTGCGTTTGCCGCTGCGCTGCAGCCGGAGCAGTCGCTTTTTCTGGGGGAGGAGCGCGGCCTGCTCCGATTTACCGAGCAGACGGCGCAGGAGCTGGCGGATGCCGCCCGCAGCATGTGGGAGGATGTGACCGCCACGCCAGAGACGGCCCGCACGCGCCACAGCCAGCCCGCCCCGCCGGCCTATGCCAGCGGGGAAAGCTATGAGCCGGCGTTTGCCCTCTGCTTTCCGCTGCCCGGACAGCATGACCGCAGGACCTCCGGCTACGGCTGGCGCACCGACCCGATGGGCGGGCTGGAGGAGGACTTCCACATCGGCAACGACCTTGCGGCGCCTGAGGGTACGGCGGTGCTGGCGGCGGCAGACGGCATTGTGCGGATGGCAGGGCGTCACAAAAGCTACGGCAACTACCTGCGGGTGCTTCATGCAGATGGCGATGAAACGCTCTATGCTCACCTGCAGTATCTGTTCGTGCGGGCGGGGGAGGCGGTCAGCGCCGGGCAGACGCTGGGCACGGTGGGCCAGACGGGCAACGCCACGGGCCCCCACCTGCATTTTGAAATTCTGCACAGGGGGCTGCGGTATGACCCGGCGGCAGCGCTGCAGCATGCCTCGTAGGCCCGGCGGGCTGCGCTGGCGCAGGCCGTTGGCGGTGCTGCTCGGCCTGACGGTGCTGTTGGCGCTGGACGGCAGCGGCATCCTGCGGGTCGGGCTGGGCTGTGCGCTCCTGCATGAGAGCGGCCATGCGCTGATGTACCGGCTTTTGTGGCATCGCTGGCCGGTGCTGGAGATCTCGCCGCTCGGCATCTGCCTGCGGCTGCGCGGGCTGCTTATGACGCCTGCGCAGGAGCTGCTGCTGGCCGCCGCCGGGCCGCTGGCGAATCTTTTGGCCTGCGCGGCGGTGCTTGCCTTTATGCAGTGGGCAGGGTACAGCTGCGGCGGCTACTGGTTCGCCTGCTGCAATCTGCTGGTTGGCGGCAGCAGCCTGTTGCCCCTGCCCGGGCTGGACGGGTGGCATGTTGCGGCGTGTCTGTTGCATTTTCTGCGAAAATAAGCTACAATCAAATATATACCTTTAGGCAACACCGCACAATTCCCGCCTGACGGCTTAAGCACCGCTCCGGCGGCTGTGGCACGGCATCTGCGTTGCCAAAATGCTCGATAAGACATCCAGTATTATCTGCGCTTTTGGCTTAGCAGCTGCCGCACCTCGCTCGCCGTATCGGCACTTAGAATTATGCGGTATTGCCTTTACAATAACAGCGGTCCCAACGGGGCGGCGAAAATAACACGGTAAGGATGGTTCACCAAAATGGCGGAATTTTCCCCAAAATTTAAAGAGGCCCTGAGTCTGGTACAAAAGCCGGGCCGTTACACGGGCGGCGAGCCGGGCTGCATCTACAAGGATAAATCCAAGGTGGATGTGCGCATGGCGTTCTGCTTTCCGGATACCTATGAGATCGGCATGTCCTTTCTGGGCGAGAAGATCCTGTACGATATTCTGAACCGCCACGAAAACTGGTGGTGTGAGCGCGCCTTTATGCCATGGACGGACATGAAGGTCCAGATGGAGCGGCTGGACATCCCGCTGTACTGCCTTGAAAGCAAGGACCCGCTGACGGATTTTGACATTGTCGGCTTCTCTCTTGAATATGAGCTGTGCTATACGAATGTTCTGGCAATGCTGCGTCTGTCGGGCATTCCGCTGCGGGCCGCCGACCGTGATGAGCGGTGGCCGCTCATCATCGCGGGCGGCCCCTGTGTATGCAACGCCGAGCCAATGGCAGACTTCTTTGATGTCATGCAGCTTGGCGAGGGTGAGCAGATGCTGCAGGACATCTGCGCAACGGTTGAGCAGGGCAAAAAGCAGGGCTGGGATAAAGAACGGCTGCTGTTGGAGCTGGCAAAGATCCCCGGCGTCTATGTGCCGTCCTTCTACGATGTAACCTACAAGGCGGATGGCCGCATCGAGGCTGTCACGCCCAACCGCCCCGGCGTGCCGCCGCGCGTGACAAAGGCCATCGTGCAGGATATGGACAGCTTTACCCCGCCGGAAAACTTCGTGGTGCCGCTTGTGGGCGCAGTGCAGGACCGCGCCTGTGTTGAGGTGCTGCGCGGCTGCGTCCGCGGCTGCCGCTTTTGTCAGGCGGGCCAGCTCTACCGTCCCTTCCGGGAGCGCAGCCCCAAGCTTATCAGCGACAGCGCGCGGATGCTCTGCCGCAACACCGGCTATGATGAACTGAGCCTTTCCAGTCTTTCGACCTCCGACCACTCCCGGCTGGAGGATATTCTTGACAACCTCAACTCATGGGCGGAGTCCGACCATGTAAGTCTTTCGCTGCCCAGCCTGCGTGTGGACAACTTCTCGCAGTCCCTTGTGGAAAAGACCACCAAGGTCCGCAAGAGCGGCCTGACCTTTGCTGCCGAGGCCGGCACCCAGCGCCTGCGCGATGTCATCAATAAGAATGTCACATGGGAGCAGATCGAGCGCGGCTGCCGCATCGCCTTCTCAGAGGGGTACACCTCGGTCAAGCTTTACTTTATGATGGGTCTGCCCACCGAAACGATGGACGACATCAAGGGGATTGCCGACACCGCCCAGCAGGTGGTGGATCTGTTCTATACGATCCCCGACCGCCCGAAGGGCAAGGGCGTTCAGGTCACGATCAGTGTGGCCTGCTTTGTGCCCAAGCCCGACACGCCGTTCCAGTTCTGCGCGCAGGACCGCCGCGAGTCCCTGCAGGAAAAGCAGAAATACCTGCTCAGCTGCGTACATTCCCGCAAGATCAAGGTCAACTACCACGACAGCACCACCAGCGTGCTGGAGGGCGTGTTTGCCAAGGGCGACCGCCGTCTGGGCCGTGTGATCGAGACTGCATTTGAGAACGGCTCCTTCTTTGACACATGGGAGGAGTATTTCAACTATGACCGCTGGGTCGAGGCGTTCAAAAGCTGCGGCATTGACCCTGATTTTTACAACTACCGCGCCCTCGGTCTGGACGAGGTCACGCCATGGGATCACCTCGATGTGGGTGTGACGAAGGCCCATTTGGTGCGTGAGTACAACAAGGCGCTGGAGGCCAAAACCACCCAGCCCTGCAACCGCCAGTGCAGTGCCTGCGGTGCCAACAAGCTGATCGGAGGACCGTGCTTTGACTACAGTAAGAATCTTCTTTGAAAAGTGCGGTGAGGCCGCCTACATTTCGCTGCTGGATCTGCAGCGCGTATTCCATCGGATGCTTAAAATGAGCAGCCTGCCGGTGTACTATACGCAGGGGTTCAACCCGCATATCTACCTCTCCTTTTCCTGCCCGCTGTCTCTGGGGCAGGAGAGCCTCTGCGAGAGCTGTGAGGTCAAGACGGAGCAGGAGAGCATCGACCCGCAGCGCTGGATCGATGCCCTGCAGCCGCTGATGCCGCGCGGCATCGTCATCACAAAAATCGCCCCGGCAAGGGAAAAGGTCGGCGAGATCGAGACCGCCGCCTATGAGATCACCATGCCGGCAAGCAGTGCCATTGCGCTGGATGCCTACAACAATGCAGAGCATGCCGAGGTCACAAAAAAGACCAAGCGCGGCCAGAAAACGCTCGACCTGAAGGCATACCTCGACCGCATTGCCTATACGGTCGAGGGCGATACGCTGCATTTTACGGCCGTGCTGCCCTGCGGCTCCGGCGAGGCGCTGAACCTGAACCCGGCACTTCTGACCGACTTCCTGCGTGAGCAGGGCGCCGCCCCTGTCTGGCAGTGCCGCGTGGTGAGGACGCATCTTTATAATAAAGCGGGCAAAGACTTCGAGTAAGAAAAGCCTTCCCACTTGGGGAAAGGAAAATGGCAAAAAAATCTTCGATTTTCTGTTAAAACCCCTTGCCAAACGCCCGGTACAATGCTATAATACTAAAGCGTTAATGCCGCCGAGCCATCGGCGGGATAATGACACATCATTATACAGGCGGTCCTCTGACGAAACATCGTGTATGAACGTCGCAACAAAATGGAGGAATTCATAACATGGACGCAATGAAGCATTTTACCGAGGGTATGATCAAAGAGAACAAGCCCCAGTTCGAAGTCGGCGACACCGTTCGCGTCTCCGTCCGCATCAAGGAAGGCGACAAGGAGCGTATTCAGGCTTTCGAGGGCACCGTTATTGCTAAGAAGCATGGCGGCATCGCTGAGACCTTCACCGTTCGCCGCACCTCTTACGGTGTCGGTGTTGAGCGTGTGTTCCCGGTCAACAGCCCGTTTGTCGAGAAGGTTGAGGTCATTCGCCGCGGCAAGGTCCGCCGTGCGAAGCTGTTCTACCTGCGCGAGCGCACCGGCAAGGCTGCCAAGGTCAAGGCACGTATCTGAGCATACTGAGAAAAGGGGAGGACGGTTGGCGTTCTCCCTTTTTTCGTATTTTTCCAAAAGGTGGGATAAGAGATGGGTGCAGCATTCAAGGCGCGCTACCGCCGCAATAAGGAAACACTGGAATGGTATGACGCTCTGGCCATGGCTGTGGCGATCATTGCGCTGGTGTTTACCTTCGGTGTGCGCATCGTGAAGGTCGATGGACACTCGATGGATCACACGCTCTCCGATGGAGAGCGCATCCTCATCAACCTGCTCAAGGCACCGGACTACGGCGATATTGTCGTGGTGGACGGCTATACCGACTACGGCAAGCCGCTGGTCAAGCGGGTCATAGGCATGGGCGGGGATACCATCGACATCGACTTTGAGGCCGGCATCGTCTACCGCAACGGTGCTGCACTCAAGGAGCCATACACCGCCGAGCCCACCTATTTGTTTGAAAGCGTGGAATTTCCCATTACGGTGCCGGACGGCTGCCTGTTTTTGATGGGGGATAACCGCAATAACTCCATCGACAGCCGCGATGTCAGCGTAGGCTGCGTGGATGAACGCGATATTATGGGCGCAGCTGTGCTGCGCGTACTGCCCTTTGGCAAGATAGGAGCGGCCGAATGAGCCAGAGTGACATTATCAACAGCCGCCAGATCCAGTGGTTCCCCGGGCACATGACAAAGACCCTGCGCCTGATGGAAAAGGAGATCCGCAATGTGGACTGCGTTCTGCAGATCCTCGACGCGCGCATCCCGCTTTCCAGCCTGAACCCGGAGATCGAGCGCATCACCGCGGGCAAACCGCATCTGTATGTACTGAACAAGGCCGATCTGGCTGACCCCGAGATCACTAAGCAGTGGCTGGCCTACTTTACGAGTGCCGGCGCCGGCTGCATTGCGATGGACTCTAAGCAGCGCGGCCGTGCCACGGCCACCAAGAGCCTGATTGAAAAAGAGCTTTCCGCCCTGATGGAGCGCCGCCGCAACCGCGGCATGGTCGGCGCGGCCATCCGTGTCATGATCGTGGGCATCCCCAATGTGGGCAAGTCCACCTTCATCAACTCCTTTGCGGGCACGACCCGCGCCAAGGCTGCCAATAAGCCCGGCGTCACCCGCGGCAAGCAGTGGATCAGTGTCGGCAATTTTGACCTGATGGATATGCCCGGCGTGCTGTGGAAAAAATTCGACTCGCTGGAAACGGCATCGAATCTGGCGTTTATCGGCTCCATCCGCGATGATATTTTGGATATTGAGGAGCTGGCCTGCGGCCTGCTTTCCAGCGTGCGGGGCATCTATCCTGCCCAGCTGCTGGCCCGGTATAAGCTGGAGGAGTCGGCGCTTGCGCTGCCGCCCTACGACCTTTTGCAGGCCATCGGCGCCAAGCGCGGCATGCTGATTGCCGGCGGCGAGGTCGATACCGAGCGTGCGGCCAAGATGCTGGTAGGGGAATTCCGCGCCAGCAAATGGGGACGGCTCTCGCTGGAGCGCCCGCCGCAGCGCGCGGTACAGGAAGAACAGGAAGAGGTGACGGACGATGCCCCGCAGGACGACTGGGACGACGAGCAGTAACGAGGCGCTTTACGCCTTTGACGCCGCGAAGCGTGCCGAGCATGGTGTGGTCTGCGGCGTGGACGAGGCGGGGCGCGGCCCGCTGTGCGGCCCTGTCTGCTGTGCGGCGGTCATCCTGAACCCCGATGATCCCATCGAGGGGGTCAACGACTCCAAGAAGCTGACCGAAAAGCGCCGCGATGCACTGTTTGAGGAGATCACAAGGCGTGCGCTGGCGTACAAAATTGTCTTTATCACACCGCAGGAAATTGATGAACGCAATATCCTGTGGGCTACCATGGACGGCATGGCGCAGGCTGTGGCAGGGCTGGAAATAACGCCCGATTATGTGCTGATCGACGGCAACCGCTGCCCGCCGGGGCTGATACAGCCCGCCGAGGCTGTGGTCAAGGGGGACGCCAACAGCGCCTCCATCGCGGCGGCCTCCATTTTGGCCAAGGTCAGCCGTGACCGCTATATGCTGGAGCTGGACCGCCAATACCCGCAGTATCAGCTGGCCAGGCACAAGGGCTATCCCACAAAGCTGCACTATGAGCTGATCGCGCAGTATGGCATCCAACCGTTTTATCGCCGCAGCTTCCTGAAAAAGCAGGGCTACTGGCATGACTGATGCAGTTGGCCATAAGGGCGAGGCCATTGCCGCCAAATACTATCAGCAGCGCGGCTGGCTGCTGCTGAACCACAATTACCGCACCCGCATGGGGGAAATCGACCTTATTTTATATAAGGAAAACACGCTGGTGTTTGCCGAGGTCAAGACCCGCGCAGGAACCATGCTGGACCGCCCGGCGGCTGCGGTGGATGCCCGCAAGCAGCAGCGGCTGATTTTGGCCGCCCAGCAGTATTTGCAGCGCAGCCCCTACGGGGAGGCTGACATTCGTTTTGATGTGGTGGAGGTCACGCCCGCAGGCAGAGGCTGGCAGGTGCATTGTATTCCCGGCGCGTTTGAGCTGTAATAAAGGTATAATGCCCGCGGGGCGTATACATATAGAGGCAAGTGAATAAGAGAAAGGGTGTAAACGTATGCAGTATTTGAGCACCAGAGATTCCGCACTCCGCGTTTCCGCACAGGAGGCAATCGTCCGTGGTCTGGCACCGCAGAGCGGCTTGTTTGTACCGGAAACTTTCCCGAAGGCTGATCTGGAGGGCTGGAAGAACCTTTCCTATCCGGAGCTGGCCGAGAAGGTGCTGGCGGGTTTCCTGACCGATTACAGCGCTGACTTCCTGCACAATGCCACCGCCGCCACCTACGGCGCAGCCTTTGGCGGCAAGGCGGGCCGCACGGTCAAGGTCCGTGAGGGTCTCTATTCCCTTGAGCTGTGGCACGGCCCCACCTGCGCCTTCAAGGACTACGCCCTGCAGCTGATGCCCAAGCTGCTGGTGGAAGCCAAGAAGATGCTGGGCCGCACCGAGACCACCCGCATCCTTGTGGCAACCTCCGGCGATACCGGCAAGGCTGCACTGGCCGGCTATGCTGATCTGGACGGCATCGAGATCGAGGTGTTCTACCCGAACGACGGAACCAGCGAGATCCAGCACCTGCAGATGGCCACCCAAAAGGGCGGTAATGTGCAGGTCTACGCCGTGCAGGGCAACTTTGACGATGCCCAGACCGGCGTCAAGAAGGTCTTTGCCGACGCCGACGTCGCCGCCGAGCTGGAGAAGCGCGGTATCCGCCTGTCCAGCGCCAACTCGATCAACTGGGGCCGTTTGGTGCCGCAGATCGTCTACTACTTCTACGCCTACTTCCGCCTGGCGGAGCAGGGCGCAGTGGCATGGGGCAAGCCCGTGGACTTCTGTGTGCCGACCGGCAACTTTGGCGATATTCTGGCTGGTTACTATGCCAAGCAGATGGGCCTGCCCGTGGGCAAGCTGGTCTGCGCCTCCAACAAGAACAATGTCCTGACCGATTTCCTGACGACCGGCACCTACGATGCCCGCCGCACCTTCTATAAAACGACCTCCCCGTCGATGGACATCCTGATTTCCTCGAACCTCGAGCGTCTGCTCTGCCATGTCAGCGGTAGCAGTGAAAAGGTCGCGGGCTGGATGCAGGAGCTGAATACGACCGGCAAGTACACGGTGGACGCCGAGACGCTGGAAAAAATCCGGCAGACCTTCGCTGCAGGCTATGCCGATGACGCCGAGGGGGCCGCTGAAATCAAGGCCCGTTTTGATGAGGATCACTATCTCTGCGATACGCACACCGCCGTGGCCTTCCGTGTGGCTGAGACCGTGCGAACCGAGGCACCGATGGTGGTGCTGTCCACCGCCAGCCCCTTCAAGTTCCCGCGCGATGTGCTGGCAGCCTTGGGGCAGCAGGCCCCGGCCAGCGATTTCGCTGCCATGGCTGCACTGACCGTCAAGACCGGTGCGGAGGCACCGGCCTCCCTGCGCGAGCTGGACAAGCAGGAGGTGCGGTTCAAGACGGTGCTGCAGCCTGCTGAGATCCGTACCGCAGCCCTGAAATAAGCAACAACAACTAGAAAGTGAGGCTGTATGGCCATCTTTGCAATCGGGGACATGCACCTCTCCCTGGGAACAGACAAGCCGATGGATGTTTTCCCGGGGTGGGAGGGCTACCTGCCCCGACTGGAAGCCAACTGGCGCAAGCTGATAGGCCCGGATGACACGGTCATTCTGGCAGGCGACACCAGCTGGGCCATGAACCTGAACGACACAAAGGCGGATTTTGCCTTTATCCAAAGCCTGCCGGGCCAAAAATGGCTGCTGAAGGGAAACCATGACTACTGGTGGACTACGACCCGCAAAATGGAGACATACCTGACCGCCAATGGCTTTGACACCCTGCATATCCTGCACAACAATGCCTGCATTGTGGACGATACGGCGCTGTGCGGCACCCGCGGCTGGCCGTTTGACGATCTGGCCGCCCAGGGTGAAAAGCTGATGGCCCGCGAGGCCGGTCGTCTGCGGATGAGCCTGCAGGCAGCCGGGGATGCCGCGCAGAGAATCGCATTTCTGCACTATCCGCCCATCTACCCGGGCGCTGCGGCGCAGGAGCTTGTGGATGTGCTGCACGACTTCGGCGTGACCGAGTGCTACTACGGCCATCTGCACGGAAAATCCATCCGCTATGCCACGCAGGGGGAGCGGGACGGCATCACCTACCGGCTCATTTCTGCCGATGGTCTGGCGTTCTGCCCGTATAAAATAAGGTGAAAACGCACAAAAGCGTAAAATTGCATGGCTTTTTTGCCCAAAATCGGTTAAAATTTTTGAAATAAGGCTGGTATTTTCTCTGCGGGCATGGTATAATAACTTGTATTTTTATGTACATCTATTTTTGGAGGAATTTATAAATGAAACTGATTTCCTGTGAAAAGCTCGAAAAGAGCATGGTCGAACTGCAGTTCTCCATTGACGCGGAGACCTTCAAATCTGCTGTCAATACCGCTTTCAAGCGTGAGGGCAAGAAGTACGCCATCCCTGGCTTCCGCAAGGGCAAGGCTCCCAAGGCCATGATCGAGAAGATGTATGGCAAGGACCTGTTCCAGTATGACGCCATCAACGATCTGTTCCCTGAGAACTATGAGGCCGCTGTCAAGGAGGCCGGCATCGAGGTTGTTGGCCGTCCTGAGCCTGAGGTCGTCTCCATGTCCGAGGAGGAGGGCGCTACCCTGAAGGTCAAGGTTGCCGTCAAGCCCGAGGTCGAGCTGGGCGAGTACACCGGTTTAACCGTCAACAAAGATGTCAAGACTGTTGATGAGGCCGACGTTGACGCTGAGATCAAGCGCATGCAGGACCGCAACGGCCGTCTGCTGACCCGTGAGGGCGAGGCCCAGAACGGTGACACCGTGGATATCGACTTTGAGGGCTTCGTTGATGGCGTTGCCTTCGATGGCGGCAAGGCTGAGCACTACTCTCTGGTGCTGGGCAGCGGCTCCTTCATCCCCGGCTTCGAGGAGCAGGTCGTCGGCCACAAGGCAGGCGAGGAGTTTGATGTTAATGTCAAGTTCCCCGAGGAGTATCAGGCTGAGGAGCTGGCCGGCAAGGACGCCACCTTCAAGATCAAGCTGCATGAGGTCAAGTACAAGGAGCTGCCCGAGCTGGACGATGATTTCGCCAAGGACGTCAGCGAGTACGACACCCTCGAGGAGCTGAAGGATTCCATCCGCAAGGGCATCCAGACCAACCACGAGAAGCAGGCTGAGCAGAGCGTTGAGAACGACCTGATCGATCAGGTCGTGAACGGCATGAAGGCCGATATCCCCGATGCTATGATCGAGAGCCGCATCGAGGAGCTGGTGCAGGACTTCCAGTACCGCATCTCCCAGCAGGGCCTCAAGCTTGAGCAGTACCTGCAGTATATGGGCATGACCATGGACCAGTTCAAGGAGCAGTTCCGTGAGCAGGCCGACAAGCAGGTCAAGATGCGTCTGGCTATGGAGGCCATCGTTGCCAAGGAGTCCATCGAGGCTACCGAGGAGGAGTTCGAGGCTGAGATCAAGCGCATTGCCGATGCTTACCAGATGGAGGCTGACAAGGTCAAGAGCCTGGTCGACGCTGCCGCTGTCAAGAAGGATCTGGCTGTCAACAAGGCCATCGACTTCGTGAAGGAGAAGGCTAACATCGTTCTGGGCGCTGCCGAGGAGAAGAAGCCTGCCAAGAAGACCACCCGCAAGACCACCAAGAAGGCTGCCGCCAAGAAGGACGAGGAGCCGAAGGAAGAGGAGAAGGGCGAGTAATCGCACCTTTCCGTAAACATTGAGTAAAAGGGCCGGTACGGTTGTGCAGCTTTGCCGCCGTATCGGTCCCTTTATCATAAACCCGCTTTTCTGCAAGCTATCAAGGAGGGAAACCTGAATGAGCCTTGTACCTTATGTTGTCGAACAGACTGCGCGCGGTGAGCGCAGCTATGACATCTTCTCCCGCCTGCTGAACGACCGCATCATTGTGCTGAGCGAGGATGTCAACGCCTCCTCCGCCAGCGTGATCGTGGCACAGCTGCTCTACCTCGAGGGTCAGGACCCCGAGAAGGACATCTACTTCTATATCAACAGCCCCGGCGGCTCCATCTCTGACGGCATGGCCATCCACGACACGATGAACTACATCAAGTGTGATGTCTCCACCATCTGTGTCGGCATGGCGGCCTCCATGGGTTCTTTCCTGCTGGCCAGCGGTACCAAGGGCAAGCGTTTTGCGCTGCCCAACTCCGAGATCCTGATCCATCAGCCGCTCATCGGCGGGCAGGGTATCTCCGGCCAGGCCACCGATATCAAGATCCACGCTGACCACATCGTGCGCATCCGTGAGCGGATGAACACCCTGCTGAGCGAGTACACCGGCCAGCCGCTGGAAACAATCCAGCGCGACACCGAGCGCGACAACTATATGACCGCGCAGCAGGCAAAGGAGTACGGCCTGATCGACGATATCCTCTATAAACACTGATTCGGGGGAACAACATGGCAAATCAAACGTCCGGTAAGGACGGAAAAGGACGCGAGCTTATCTGCAGCTTTTGCGGACGCTCCCAAAACGAGGTAGAGCAGCTGGTCATCGGTCCCGGCGTCAATATCTGCAAGGACTGCATCGAAATGTGCTGCAATGTGCTGGAACGCGATGGTGAGCGTCCGGCTCCGCCGCGCGCCGGTATGCCGCCCCGTGACCGCCGCCGTCAGGCCCAGAAGCCCGGCGCGGATTACGGCGCTGATCCGCTCGAGAGCATCCATATCCTGACGCCTGCCGAAATCAAGGCGGGTCTGGATCAGTATGTCATCGGGCAGGATGCCGCCAAGAAGGTGCTGGCTGTCTCGGTCTACAACCACTATAAGCGTATTCTGTCCGGCCAGAACAGCGATGTGGAGCTGCAAAAGTCCAATGTGCTGATGCTGGGCCCCTCCGGCACCGGCAAGACGCTGCTGGCCCAGACACTGGCCAAGATGCTGAATGTGCCGTTCGCCATTGCGGACGCCACCACGCTGACCGAGGCCGGCTATGTGGGCGAGGATGTCGAGAACATCCTGCTCAAGCTGATTCAGGCGGCGGATTTTGACATTCCGCGTGCTGAGATCGGCATCATCTATGTGGATGAGATCGACAAAATCACCCGCAAGAGCGAGAACCCCTCCATCACCCGCGATGTGGGCGGTGAGGGTGTGCAGCAGGCCCTGCTGAAGATCGTGGAGGGTACGGTCAGCAATGTGCCGCCCAACGGCGGCCGCAAGCACCCGCAGCAGGAATTCATCCAGATCAACACCAAAAATATCCTCTTTATCTGCGGCGGTGCCTTTGACGGACTGGAGAAGCTCATCCAGAAGCGCACCGACAACGCCTCGCTGGGCTTTGGCAGCCAGCTGCGCACCACGCTTGATAAAGATGAGACCCGCCAGAAGCTGCTGAAAAAGGTCGAGCCGGACGATCTGGTCAAGTTCGGCCTGATCCCGGAGCTGATCGGCCGTCTGCCGGTCGTGACGGTGCTGGACCCGCTGGACGAGGAGGCGCTGGTCCGCGTGCTGCTTGAGCCGAAGAACAGCATCGTGCGCCAGTACAAGGAGCTGCTGCATCTGGACAATGCCGAACTGGTCTTTACCGATGCGGCCCTGCACGCCATCGCCAGAAAGACGGTGGAGCGCAAGAGCGGCGCGCGCGGTCTGCGCAGCGTTGTCGAGGAACTGCTGATTCCGATCATGTACGACATCCCGTCCGATGCTACCATCACCAAAGTGACGATCGACGCCGATACGGTCGAGGGCGGCCAGCCCCATATCGAGCATGGTGCCATGCGCCCACGCTATAAAAGTTTGACGGAACAGCAATAAAAATTATCTGCACCGGAGCCAATGCGCCCCGGTGCATTTTGTTCACAAAAATTTTATATAGAAAACACTTGATTTTTCGGTGCAAAGTGGCTATTATATATTTAGCACTCAGATAGATTGAGTGCTAAATCAAAAATTATCAAAAAGAGAAATCTTTTATAAGGAGGAACTTTCACTATGAAAATCAAACCTCTTGCAGACCGTGTTGTCATTAAAATGGTCGAGGAAGAAGAAACCACCAAGGGCGGCCTGATCCTGTCCGGCTCCGCCAAGGAAAAGCCGCAGGTTGCTGAGGTCGTTGCTGTCGGCCCCGGCGGCAATGTGGACGGCAAGGATGTCGAGATGATCGTTAAGGTCGGCGATAAGGTCCTGACCAGCAAGTATTCCGGCACCGAGGTCAAGGTCGATGGCGAGGAGTGCACCATCGTCCGCCAGAGCGACATCCTCGCAGTTGTGGAATGATTTGATTTTTCAGTAATTTCTTTCAGATAAAAGGAGAGATCTATTATGGCTAAACAGATCAAGCAGGGCGAGGACGCCCGCAAGGCGCTTTGCGCAGGTATCGACCAGCTGGCCAACACCGTTAAAGTTACCCTCGGCCCCAAGGGCCGCAATGTCGTGCTGAGCAAGAAGTTCGGCAGCCCGCTTATCACCAATGACGGTGTCACCATCGCCAAGGAGATTGAGCTGAAGGACGAGTTCGAGAACATGGGCGCACAGCTCGTTCGCGAGGTCGCCACCAAGACCAACGACGCTGCCGGTGACGGCACCACCACCGCCACCGTGCTGGCACAGGCCTTCGTCAATGAGGGCATGAAGAATGTCACCGCCGGTGCCAACCCCATGGACATCAAGCGCGGCATGCAGAAGGCTGTTGCCGCCGCTGTTGAGTCCGTCAAGGAGCACAGCCAGAAGGTCAACGGCAGCAAGGACATTGCTCGTGTCGGCACCGTTTCTGCCGGTGATGCCGAGATCGGCCAGCTGATTGCTGACGCGATGGAGAAGGTTACGGCTGACGGCGTCATCACCATCGAGGAGAACAAGACCACTGCCGAGACCTACACCGAGGTCGTTGAGGGCATGCAGTTTGACCGCGGCTATGTGACCCCCTACATGGTCACCGACACCGAGAAGATGGAGACCGTCTATGACGACTGCTCCGTCCTGATTACCGACAAGAAGATCAGCGTCTTTCAGGATATGGTCCCCCTGCTCGAGCAGGTCATCCAGTCCGGCCGCAAGCTGCTCATCATTGCCGAGGATGTTGAGGGCGACGCACTGTCCAACCTCATCATCAACCGTCTGCGCGGCGGCCTGAATGTTGTTGCCGTTAAGGCACCCGGCTTCGGCGATCGCCGCAAGGAGATGCTGCAGGATATTGCTACCCTGACCGGCGGCACCGTCATCAGCAGCGACCTCGGCTACGAGCTGAAGGACGCCACCATGCAGCTGCTCGGCTCCGCCCGTCAGGTCAAGGTCACCAAGGAGAACACCACCATTGTCGGCGGCGCCGGTGACAAGCAGGCCATCGCTGACCGCGTGGCCCAGATCCGCAGCCAGATCGCAACCGCTACCTCTGACTTTGACCGTGAGAAGCTGCAGGAGCGTCTGGCCAAGATGGCCGGCGGTGTTGCCGTCATCAAGGTCGGTGCTGCTACCGAGGTCGAGATGAAGGACAAGAAGCTCCGCATCGAGGACGCGCTGAACGCGACCAAGGCTGCTGTGGAGGAAGGCATCGTTGCCGGCGGCGGCACGGCCACCATCAATGCTATTCCGGCTGTCGATAAGCTGGTTGGTGAGCTGGAGGGCGACGAGCGCACCGGCGCCAAGATCGTCCGCAAGGCTCTGGAGGCTCCTCTGCGCCAGATCGCTGCCAATGCCGGTCTGGAGGGCAGCGTTGTTATCGACAACATCCTGAAGGCCAACAAGCCCAACTACGGCTTCGATGCCCAGAAGGAAGAGTATGTTGAGGATATGATCGAGGCCGGTATCGTTGATCCGACCAAGGTCACCCGTTCCGCTCTGGAGAACGCCGCCAGCGTTGCTGCGATGGTCCTGACCACCGAGAGCCTCGTTGCCGACCTGCCCGAGCCGCCGGCTCCGGCTGCCTCGGCCCCTGACATGGGCGGTATGTACTAATACGGTACACCCAAAAGCAACTACAAGGTCGAAGTCTTGGCGACAAGGCTTCGGCCTTTTTGTATAAGGCGCTGCGGGCATAGACCTGTGGCGGGAAGGCGTGCTATAATAAAGGAAAGGCGCGGCCGCATGGCTCCGACTGCTTATACAGCAGTTGCGCAACGGTGCGGCGGTAATAAGCAAAAACAGCGGGGGAGCCGCCATGAAGAAATACGCAAAATATATGGCGCTGGCCGTGACGCTGGCTCTGCTGGGATTGATTTTCTATTTTTCTGCCCAGCCGGGGGCGGTTTCCTACAAGGTCAGTGAGACCGTGATGAACACAGTTCAATCCGGCAAGGCGAAGGCCATCACGCCGCAATGGTTCAGCACCACCAACCTCAATGTCAATGTCCGCAAATGGGCGCATGTTTATATCTACTGCGCGCTGGGGGTCAGCATGGCGGTGACGGTGCATCTGTGGACGGTCAGCCTTGCCCTGTGGCAGAAGGCACTGCTGTCTGCGGCACTGTGTATGCTGTGCGCCGCTGGGGATGAGCTACACCAGTTCTTTGTCCCGGGCCGTGCCATGCTGCTGAGCGATGTCGGCATAGATGCAATGGGCTTTCTGCCTTGCATCGCAGCGGTCTTTCTCTGCATCCGGGTGTATCGTGGCTGCCGGAAGTGAGCATACTCCCCGTGGGGTGATGCTATGTCTTTGCGCCGCTTTTACGGCCTGTGTGCAGTGCTTGTGCTGCTGGCGGGTATTGTGCTGTGTCGAACCTACTGGGTGGGGCAGCAGACGGCCTATGCGGCAAACGCGGGCGGGCAGACCGTCCAGACGGTGGCGCTGCCGCGCGCGCGGGGAGATTTTTATGACCGGAGCGGCCGCAGGCTGACCGGCACGGCGCAGCGCTATTATGCGCTTTGCCTGCCCGGTGAAGCAGGCTATACCGCACTGTTTCCCTATGTCTCCTATGAGGCGCAGGGCCTTTTGTATGAGCGGCGCAATCTTTCGGCCCCGTTTTTGGTACAGACCGACCGGGACCTGACAGGGCAGGGCATACCCACCTGCACAGTGCCGGAGCATTTCACCGGTACGACTGCCGCCCATCTGCTGGGGTATCTTGACGGGGAGGGCCACGGCGTTGCCGGACTGGAGCGTGCCTATGACGACCTGCTGGTGGCCTGCGGCGATAAGTGCAGCATCACCTGCATCATGACGGCGCAGGGGCGTCTGCTGGCAGACACAGCCCCTGCCGTCACGGTTGAGGAAACCGGCACGGGGCAGGGGGTGCAGCTGACGTTGGATGCCGATCTGCAGCGCGCCTGCGAGGCGCTGGCGGCACAGGTCATGCCGCGCGGGTGCATTCTGGTCATGGATACAGCCACAGGTGAGGTGCTGGCCAGCGTAAGTATGCCAACCTTTGACCCGCAAAATATTGCGGCCAGCATCCGCGCAGATGACACCTCCCTGATCAACCGGCCGCTGCGCGCCTTCAGCGCGGGCTCGGTGTTCAAGGTCGTGCTGGCTGCCGCTGCCTATGAGAGCGGGCTGGACTGGTATACCCACGACTGTACCGGCGTGCTGGAGCTGGCCGGGCAGACCTACCGCTGCGCGCAGGGCCGTGCGCACGGCAAGGTAAATCTGCGCGGCGCGCTGGAGCAGAGCTGCAACACCTATTTTATTGAACTGGGGCAGCTGCTGGGGGCTGCGCGCATCTTGTCAACGGCGGAAAAATTCGGCTTCGGCACAGCGGTGCAGCTTGCCCCGGGCCTGCGGAGCGCGGCGGGTACACTGCCCGATGCACAGGCCCTTGCAAATGACGGCCAGCTGGCAAGCTTCAGCTTCGGGCAGGGGGCGCTGACGGTGACACCGCTGCAGATCACAGCCATGATGAACACCGTGGCCAATGGCGGGGTGTACCGCACACCGGCATTTGTGAAAGGCATTGCCGATTCGACCGGGGCGCTGGCAGAGCCGCTGACACTGCCCGCGCCGCGCACGGTCTGTGATGCAAAAACAGCGAAGGTCCTGCGCAGTATGCTTGTGTCGGTGGTGACGGAAGGCATCGGTGCCGAGGCGCGGCCCGCTGCAGGCATGGCGGGCGGCAAGACCGGCACAGCACAGACCGGTCAATATGATGAAAACGGGGAGGAACTGCTGAACTACTGGTTCAGCGGCTTCTACCCGGCGCAGGCACCCCGCTATACCGTGACGGTGCTGCAGGACGGCATATTGAAGCCTGCGCTGTCAAGCGCAGCGATTTTTGAGAAAATCACCGAGATCCTGCATGTCTGGGACGCGGCCCTGTAAAAGACGGCGGGATAGGATTTTCGGTTTTCATTTTGCTGCAGGGTATTGCACTTTTGTCTTAAAAAAGATACAATAATAACTATCTATAGACCGTAACGAATCCGTGCTGAAAGGGACAGGCCAATGCAGCATATCTTTATCATAAATCCTACGGCGGGCAAAGTGGATGCCAGTGTGGCGCTGATCCCCCAGATCCATGCTGCCGCCAGCCGCGCTGGTATACACCCCACCATTGAGGTGACCCGCCGCGCCGGACAGGCGCGGGACCTTGCCGCAAAATATGCGGCCTCCGGGCAGGAGGTTTTCCTCTATGCCTGCGGCGGCGACGGTACGCTGAACGAGGTCTTGCAGGGGGCTGCCGGCTATGACAATGCGGCGGTGGGCTGCGTCCCCTGCGGCAGCGGCAACGATTATGTGCGCAACTTCGGTACGCAGGCGCAGTTCCTTGACCTGGATGCCCAGCTGGCGGCGCGCCCCTTTACGGTGGATATGATCCGCACGCATCAGGGCTGTGGCATTGACATCTACGCCGCGGGCATTGACGCTCAGGTGGCCAACGGCATCCCTAAATGGAGACGGGTGCCGCTGTGCGGAGGCACTACGGCCTACACACTGTCGATCCTTGAAGCGGTGTGCAGCACCTTCCGCCATCGTCTGCGCATCACGGCAGATGACCGGCAGATGGAGGATGTCTACATGATGCTGGCGATCTGCAACGGCCAGCAGTACGGCGGCGGCTACTGTGCCGCACCCCACGCCAGCATGACGGACGGTCTGCTGGATGTCGTCCTTCTCAAGCCTGTGCCGCGCTTGAAGCTGCCCGGGCTGCTGGGTGCTTATAAAAAGGGAGAGCATCTGTTGGAGGACGATGCCGTGGCGGAGAAATTCAAGCCCTACATGACCTTTTTCCGCACAAGCCAAATTGATATAGAGGTGCTGGACGGCAATCCGCTCATCACAACACTGGATGGCGAATGCTCGCCCCAGATGCACATGCATGCGGAAGCGGTGCGCAGTGCGGCGCACATTCTGCTGCCGCCCGAGCTGGCCGCCAATGCAAACGAGACGCCTGTTCTGCAGGCTATGGGAGAGTAAGCAATGTCTGAAAAAGTTAAAATCAAAATCGCCCGCAATGTGGTGCATCTTCCGGCCATCGCCCTGCGCGGGCTGGTGGTGTTTCCCAACAATGTGGTCCATTTTGAGGTGGGCCGCACCAAGTCCATCGCAGCGATCGAGGCTGCCATGCATAATAACAGCAGCGTGTTCCTTGTGGCCCAGCGCGAGATGGATGTCGAGGAGCCTGCACTGCGGGATCTGTACGGCTACGGTGTGATTGCGGAGATCAAGCAGGTGCTGCGCGTCTCCGATGAGCTCGTAAAGGTGCTGGTCGAGGGCAAGACCCGCGCGCGCCTGCTGGAGCTGGACAGCGAGGATAAATACCTGCAGGCCACGGTGCGCCCGGTGCCGGTACGCGGCATTGCCGCCGACAAGCGCACGCAGGTCGAGGCACTGGTCCGCAGCCTGAAGGACTGCTTTGAGGAGTACCTCTCCTACAGCCCGCAGATCTCCAAGGATGTTGTCTATAACATTATCTCATCGGATTCGCCGCTCTACCTCAGCGAGTATATGCCCGCCAATCTGCTGCTCAAGTATGAGGACAAGCAGGTTATTCTGAACGAGTCCACGCTGCTGGGCCGTCTGGAAAAGCTGCTGACCCTGCTGCGGCAGGAGTGTCAGGTTCTTGAGATCGAGCGAGACTTGGACGACAAGGTCAATGCCCAGATGGACAAGGGCCAGCGGGAATACTACCTGCGTGAGCAGATGCACATTATCAGCGAGGAGCTGGGCGATTCCGAGGATACCCGCGCCGAGGCCGATACATACCGCGAGAAGATCCGGGCGCTGGCGCTGGATGAGGAATCCACCGAGAAGCTGCTCAAGGAATGTGACCGTCTGGCCCGTATGCAGGGCAGCAGCGCCGAGAGCGGTGTGATCCGCAGCTATCTGGACGCCTGCCTTGCCCTGCCGTGGCATACCGCGACCGAGGATGACCTTGATCAGGCCCATGCCCGCAAGGTGCTGGACCGTGAGCATTACGGCCTGCAGAAGGTCAAGGAGCGTATTCTCGAGCTGCTGGCCGTGCGCAAGCTGAATCAGGATGTCAAGGGACAGATCATCTGCCTTGTCGGCCCTCCGGGTGTCGGCAAGACGAGCATCGCACATTCCATTGCCGAGTGCATGAACCGCAAGTTCGCCCGCATGAGTCTGGGCGGTGTCCATGATGAGGCTGAGATCCGCGGCCACCGCCGCACCTATATCGGCGCTATGCCCGGGCGCATCATCAGTGCCATTACAACCGCCAAGTCCACAAACCCGGTCATTCTGCTGGACGAGATCGACAAGCTGGCAGGCGATTACAAGGGCGACCCCTCCAGCGCACTGCTGGAGGTGCTGGACCCCGAGCAGAACCGCACTTTCAAGGACAACTATCTGGATATCCCGTTCGATCTGAGCGAGGTACTGTTTATCACAACGGCCAACGATGCCTCGACCATTCCCGGCCCGCTCTATGACCGTATGGATGTGATCGAACTGCCCAGCTATACCCGCACGGAGAAGTTCAACATTGCCAAACGCCATCTGCTGCCCAAGCAGCTGAAAAACAACGGCCTTGACGGCCGCGTGACCCTGACGGCCAGCGCACTGTACGCCATCATTGACGGCTACACCCGTGAAGCCGGTGTGCGCAATCTTGAGCGCACCATCACGGCGGTGCTGCGCAAATGCGCCCAGAAGGTCGCCGCCGGGGAGGAGGAAAAGATCAGCGTCTCCGCTGCCTCGGTCAAGGCGCTGCTCGGCCCCGAAAAGGTCAAGCCGACCTTTATCTCCCGCAGGGATGCCGTTGGCATCGCCAACGGTCTGGCATGGACCAGCGTCGGGGGTGAGATGCTGCCCGTGGAGGTGGCTGTCATCCCGAGCGGCACCGGCAAGATCGAAATCACCGGCAGTCTGGGCGATGTCATGAAAGAGAGCGCCCAGCTGGCCGTGACCTACGCCCGCGTCCATGCCGAGGAATACGGCATCGCGGCGGATAAATTCAAAAACACTGACCTGCACATCCACGCCCCGGAGGGCGCTGTCCCCAAGGACGGCCCCTCTGCCGGCGTAACGCTGACCACGGCATTGATCTCGGCGCTGTCCGGCATCCCCGTGAACCACGATCTGGCCATGACCGGTGAGATCACGCTGCACGGCAATGTGCTGCCTATCGGCGGCCTGAAGGAAAAGAGCATGGCCGCCTTCCGCGAGGGCATCTCCACCGTGCTGATTCCCAGAGACAACGAGAGCGATCTGTATGAGGTGGATGCCGAGGTGAAGGAGAAGATTCATTTTATTCCGGTCAGCAGCCTGTCCGAGGTGCTCAAGCATGCGCTGGTGCGCCCCGGCCGCACCCCTGCCCGGGCTGCCCGCAGCGTGCCGCAGGCAACCTCCCTCATCGCCAATGAAAAGCCCGCGGACGCCCGCAAGGAGCCTGCTGCGGTGATGTAAAACGCGGCCCTGTATACATTATAATAAAGGAACACCCATGAACTATAATAACAGCGAGTTTCTCGCGTCCTACGGCCTGTCCCGTCAGCTGCCGGTCAGCGACCGGCCGGAGATCGTTTTCTCTGGCCGCTCCAATGTGGGCAAGTCGAGCCTTATCAACAAGCTCTGCAACCGCAAAAAGCTGGCCCGCGTCAGTGCTACGCCGGGCAAAACGGCCACCATCAACTTTTACCGCGTGGATACCGCCTATCTTGTGGATCTGCCCGGCTACGGCTACGCAAAGGTCTCCAATGTGGAGCGTGAGCGGTGGGATGATCTGATCAACAGCTATTTTGAGGCGGATCGCTCAGTCTGCCTGCTGGTTCAGCTGCTGGACAGCCGCCATGCCCCGAGCGCGGACGATCTGCAGATGCTGGAGTACCTGCATTACCACCGCATTCCGTTTGTAGCTGCACTGACCAAGGGCGACAAGCTGAAAAAAAGCGAGATGGCCGCCTGCAAGGAAGAATTTGAGAAGATCTGCGCACCCTACGGCTGCCGGGCTGTTGTGCTGACCAGCGCTGAGAACGGCTTGGGCTGTGACGAGCTGCGCGCCCTGCTGGAAGCCAGCATGGCCGGGGAGTGAGCCATGGCCTACAACGAGTTTGCCTATTTTTACGATGAGTTCAACGGCGAGGCCGACTACGATGCGCTTTACCGCTACATCACGGCAGAGCTGCAGGCCCACGGCATCCGGGACGGCATTCTGGCCGACCTTGGCTGCGGCACCGGGGATCTGACGCTGATGCTGACCCAGGCAGGCTATGATGTCATCGGTATCGACCGGTCGGAGGAGATGCTTAGCGTCCTGCGTGAAAAGGCGGATGAGCTGGGCTTGACCGGGCGTCTGCTGCTGCTTCGGCAGGATCTGCTTGAGCTGGACCTCTATGGCACCATCCGCGCGGCGGTATCCACCTTTGATACCTATAGCCACATCGGCCCGCTGGCCAACTTTGAAAAGGCCATACGCAAGGCTGCCTATTTTATGGAGAGGGGCGGCGTGTTCCTTTTTGATTTGAACACGCCCTATAAGCACCGGGAAATTCTGGCGGGGCAGACCTTTGATATTGAGGCCGAGGACGCCGACTGCCATTGGTCCAACCGCTATGCGGAGGACGCGCAGCGGGTGGATATTACCATCGACATTGACTACTATGAAACGGGCGAGCATTTCCGTGAACAATTCAGCGAGTACAGCTACACGCTGGACACCGTGCGCACCTTGCTGGAAAAGTACGGCTTTGCCGTGGCAAGGGTCGCTGACGGCGAGGATTTCGGCCCTGTGCGCGCCGACAGCCCGCGCTGGATCATTACGGCTGTCAAGCAATACACACAAGAGGATGAAAGCAATGGAACAGAATCATAACATGCTGCGCGGCATTTCTGAGAACGGCGGCATTGTATTTTACGGCGTGGACTCTACCGAGATCGTCCGCGATATGGAGCGCCTGCACAAGACGAGCGCTGTCACCACGGCGGCGCTGGGCCGCCTGCTGACGGCTGCCTCAATGATGGGCATCATGCTGAAAAGCACGCAGGACTCGGTGACGCTGCAGATCAAGGGCGGCGGCCCGGCGGGCCGTCTGCTGGCGGTTTCTGACGGCACAGGCAATGTCAAGGGCTATGTGGAGCATCCGGTCGTAGAGCTGCCCCCGCGGGCGGACGGCCATCTGGATGTAGGCACTGCTGTCGGCAAGGACGGCACCCTTGATGTTATCCGCGACCTTGGCATGCGTGAGCCTTATATCGGGCAGGTGCCGCTGACCTCCGGCGAGATCGCCGAGGATGTAACCACCTACTTCGCCATCAGCGAGCAGATCCCCACGGTCTGCGCCCTGGGTGTGTTGGTGGATAAGGATCTGAGCGTCCGCTGCGCAGGCGGTTTTGTCGTGCAGCTGCTGCCCGGTGCCACCGAGGAGGAGATCGAGCATCTTGAAAAGAACATCAAGGCCATGCCCAGCGTGACAACGATGCTGGAGCAGGGCATGAGCGTGCGCGATATGCTGGAGCTGGCGCTGCAGGGCTTCCAGCCGGATATTCTGGACAGCTACCATGTGACCTATAAATGTGACTGCAGTCTTGAGCGCGTTGAAAAAATGATCCGCAGCCTTGGCAAAAAAGAGGTCGAAAAAATGCGCGATGAGGACCCCATCGCAGAGGTGAACTGCCAGTTCTGCAACAAAAATTACAGGGTCGATCTGAATGATGTACTGAAAAACTGGCCTGACATCGTTGAAAACGAGGGTGCCAAAAAAGTTTGAAAAAACTTGTAAAAAACGCTTGACTTTTCTGCTCATATAGTCTATAATAACACCTGTCGCCCGGAGAGAGCGACTGAGCAAAACCTCTCCAACATGCGGCCGTAGCTCATCTGGTAGAGCGCCACCTTGCCAAGGTGGAGGTAGCGAGTTCGAGCCTCGTCGGCCGCTCCATTATTGTGGAAGTTTAGCTCAGCTGGGAGAGCATCTGCCTTACAAGCAGAGGGTCAGCGGTTCGAGCCCGTTAACTTCCACCAATGTGGCCCGGTAGTTCAGTTGGTTAGAACGCTAGCCTGTCACGCTAGAGGTCGTCAGTTCGAGCCTGATTCGGGTCGCCATTTGCCTCTGTAGCTCAGTCGGTAGAGCAGGGGACTGAAAATCCCCGTGTCATTGGTTCGATTCCGATCGGAGGCACCAGTTTCTTGTATGTTCTTCGTAAAGAATATACATTATGCGGCCGTAGCTCATCTGGTAGAGCGCCACCTTGCCAAGGTGGAGGTAGCGAGTTCGAGCCTCGTCGGCCGCTCCAAAAAATAGTGAAAAATCGGCTCAATAAGCCGATTTTTCACTCATATGGTGACGTGGCCAAGTGGTAAGGCAAAGGTCTGCAAAACCTTCATTCACCAGTTCAAATCTGGTCGTCACCTCCATAAGACTGTGATGAAAAAGATGTCACAGTCTTTTTTCTTTGTTGTAGCGTCG
>ERZ791809.24-NODE-24-length-150815-cov-31.836389_pt1 | contig 150815 bp, 120 predicted proteins | sample MGYA00509946_ERZ791809 | MGnify/ENA primary metagenome ERZ791809 (study PRJEB30046, sample SAMN00791993) | human gut metagenome | study: EMG produced TPA metagenomics assembly of the A metagenome-wide association study of gut microbiota in type 2...
TGCAAAAAGAAACGGATAGAACGAGAGTTATCCAGAGGATAATCGGATGAAAAAGGTATTGCAAAAGCAGTTCCTGTATGATATATTTAATGTGCAGTTTTGAAAGAACAGTTTATTCTTTCATATTCCTCGATAGCTCAATGGTAGAGCACTCGGCTGTTAACCGAGTTGTTGTAGGTTCGAGCCCTACTCGGGGAGTTTATTTTATAAATGAGTAGGACTACTTGTCCATTCTCCCTATGAAATAAGGCTCCATGGTCAAGCGGTTAAGACACCGCCCTTTCACGGCGGTAACAGGGGTTCAAATCCCCTTGGAGTCATTTTTTACTAATGAATTGCATAGTATAGACTATGGCGACATAGCCAAGTGGTAAGGCGTGGGACTGCAACTCCCTGATCATCAGTTCGAGTCTGATTGTCGCCTCTCTAAGGATCTCATAAGTTTCGGCTTATGAGATTTTTTGCATTTATGGAGAATATCTGTTTTCATAAAAATGTATTTATGCTATAATATGCATAAACAATGGGCCGTGCCGTACGGAAGGATAGAAAAGAACTGTGCTCGCACAAAGTTCTTTTTTGGACTTTCGGATGATAGGGCGAATGCCCTCATGAGCAGGAAAATCTAATTTTCCTGCTCATGCACGGATTAAGACAGGCAAAGCAGGGTAAAAGATATGAGAAAAAAATTCATGATAAAGATGGCTTCTATTGGGGCAGTGGTTCTGCTAGCCGCCGGAATGGCTGCGTGCGGAAAAAAGACGGAAGCAGTAATTACAACAGATGGTGAAGAATTTTCCGAACCGGAAAAGGAATATCCTACCGTGGCACAAAGCCGTGCCAAAAAGTTTTCATATAGTGATTTAACAGTAGGAAAACTCGAGTATCTGATGACAGAAGATGAAGTGATAAAAATTTTAGGCGAGCCGGTCACATCGTATAATGCGAATGAAAAAAGCACGGCAGCCCAGACGGAGGTCGTCAAAGAAAAAATTTATTCGTATAACGAGCTGACACTTATTTTTTCGGAAATTAAGGGGAAATATGTTTTGACGGCGGCAGCTTCGGTCGGGGAAAACGATACTTTTTCAAGAGGTCTTAAAGTCGGAGATTCCGTAGATAAAATTTATGATGGATATTACAGGGATGCCGACTATATGAATCATACCTACTATTCTGACGATAAGACTGCGGTTATGGGCAAGATGCTTTATGGCAGCTTTACTATGGATGCATTGGAGAATGTCAAGACAAAAGACAAGGTAGAATATGGCGTGATTAATTATAATGGGGCTTCATCACTTGAAACAGCTGAAACGTATATTGTAGAGTTTACGTATTTTGAACCGCCGTATCAGAGCGGTATTGCAGCAGTGACGGATGATTTCGCCCAGATTGCATTTGATATTGATGATAAGGGTATCATTACGGCAATCCGGTGGTATTATTATCCGGAAGAAGAATCCGCAGAATAAAGCTTATTAAAGGGCAGAAAGCAGCGCTTTTAATAAATAAATGAACAAAATAATATACGATAAAGGAGTATGAACAAAATGAAATCAACAACATTAGTCATCATGGCAGCAGGAATGGGAAGCAGATTCGGGGGCGGAATCAAGCAGCTTGAAGCAATGGGTCCAAACGGCGAAATTATCATGGACTATTCCATTTATGATGCTATTGAAGCAGGATTTAATAAAGTAGTTTTTGTAACAAGAAAAGATTTACTTGCAACATTTAAGGAAGTTATCGGTGACAGAATTGCAAAGGTCATTCCTGTAGAATATGCATTTCAGGAACTCTCAGATGTACCGGAAGGATTTTCTGTACCGGAAGGCAGAACAAAGCCATGGGGAACAGGTCAGGCGGTTCTTGCATGTAAGGGTATTGTCAATGAGCCGTTCCTTGTAATTAATGCAGATGATTATTACGGAAAAGAAGCATTTAAGCTGATTCATGATTTCCTTGTATCAGACCATGCTGAAAAGGCAGAAAAACAGTATGACTTCTGTATGGCAGGATTTATCCTTGGCAATACATTAAGTGATAATGGTGCCGTTACAAGAGGAATCTGCGTTGTTGATGAAAATGAACATTTAATCGGTGTCAATGAAACAGGTGGCATTGTAAAGACTGCAACAGGTGCAGCATGCGATGACAAGGACGGCAACCAGACAGCATGTGACCCGGCAAGCCATGTATCCATGAATATGTGGGGTTTTACACCGGATTTCTTAGACGAACTTGAAAGCGGTTTCCGCACATTCTTATCAGAGCAAAAGGAAGGCGATATTAAGAGCGAATATCTGCTTCCTACGATTGTAGACCAGTTAATTAAGTCCGGCAGAGCCAATGTATCTGTTCTTGAAACAACAGATAAGTGGTTTGGTGTTACATATAAGGAAGATAAGCCGGTTGTAGTAGAGTCTATTAAGAAACTGATTGCAGAAGGAAAGTATCCTGAAAAACTGTACAAATAATAAGGAGTAAGGGCAAATGAAAAAGTTTGCAAGATGTGTTCTCATATTAATATTTGTCATCATTGTCAGCGGTGTCTGCGGTTATTTTTACGAAGACAAGACATTGACAACGATGTATACCTCAACAACACAGCTTTATGTAGTACCGGGAGAGGAAAATGAAGCAACTGTCAGAGCAGTAAATGGCGGACTCAAAGATGATTTTATCATTGTTTTTAAGAGCAATGTTGTTATTCAGGAAGCGCAAAGAATTGCAGGAACATCAGAAGATATTGCATCATATCTTACGGTGTCTTCACCGGCAAACAGTAATATCGTTGAGATTACCTGTACCAATCCGGACCAGAATACGGCAAAACAGTATGTGGATGCGGTTGCAAAGACTGCATTAAAGACAACCAGCATTATTCCGGTAAAGTCCATTCAGATTTTATCAGAAGGAACCTCTACGAATACACCGGTGAAGCCGGATTTATACCGTAATACGCTGATGATTGCAGGCGCGTGCGGAGCAGTCTGTGCAGTGCTTGAAATCATTATTGTCCTGATACTGTGTGCATTTAAAAAGCCGGAAGACCATTCAGATGATGAATTTGAATATGAAAAATATTACGGCAAATATGCAGCCTTGCGTGCACCGCAGCCACAGCAGTTTATTGATGATAAAAAGCATGAGGAAGAAAAGCGGGAAGATGACAATGTAAAACAAAGCCATAAGACGCAGACAGAGAAAAAACATTCTGAACCGCAGGAAATGAAAGACATTTTAGAAGATTTTGACGAAGATTATGCGGAAGAAGATGAAGATGTGTTTGCCGATGATGCTTTAGAAGACGAAGATGAACCGGAAGAAGCGAAGGCATTACAGGAAGCGGCAATTACGCAGGAAGAAGCCGGACAGGAACAGGATTCACAGATGAAAGTTTCACAGCAGGAAGAAAAACAGGAAGCGGCAGAAACGTCAGAGGACACTCATCCGGATACAGAGGAAGATGTATTTGCAGATGCCACATCTGAAGATGAATCTGATGATGAATTTGACGGTGATATCTTGGAAGGCGATGTCGTAGAAGATAATGACTCAGACGATGATGTTATACAGGAAGACGTTGTAGAAGAAGATATCGTGGAAGATGTTTCAGACGAAGCCGCTGCAGCAGAAACCGGAACGGATAAAGCGAAGGTGGCGGAAGTACCGGAAGAAACCGCAATTGATATATACCGCGTGGGACAGCAGTCCAGCAGCCGGGTAATTGCAAGAATTCAAAAGTAAAGGCAGGTTTTGTAAGTGTTTAGTGTTAATATTGATAAATTAATAAAAATGACACCGCTGGAAGCAGAAAGCTATGCAAAAGCTGCGGATTCACTGGAAAATCTGCTTGCAGATAAAGGAAATATGCTGGCGGTTGTCGGCAGCGGCATGAGTTCTTTTAAACTTGCAGCGGCATTTATGGAAAAAGAAAAACGTGTATTATTTGCCGATGCAGATTTTAGTCAGGAAGTTTTTTTGGGAAAATATAAGCTTGGCAAAAATTTAAAAGGCATTTTTGATTATACACAGGGTGAAGGTACTGCCAAAGATATCATCTGTGTAACAAACCGTGAAAAACTGGATGTTGTGTTTACGGGAAATGTTGAAAACCTGCGTTTTGACGGCACAGCTTTAAAGACGGTGCTTGAAGAATACGCAAAGGAGTATGATCTTGTAGTTGTGCAGTCTGATGAACAGGGCAGAACGGCCGGTGTATGCGATGCAGCCGTTCTGATACTGGAGGAGTCACAGTACAGTGAACTGACTGCCGAAACAAGAATAGCAGAACTTGACAAAAACGGATGTACAGTGTTAGGTGTGATTATTGATGAATGATAAAATGGAGCAGTTTGTAAAATGGGTGGAAGAATCGGATAATATTGTATTTTTTGGCGGCGCAGGCGTGTCCACAGAAAGCGGAATTCCGGATTTTCGGAGTGTGGACGGTCTGTATCATCAGAAATATGACTATCCGCCGGAAACCATTTTAAGTCATTCTTTTTATATGAGGAAACCGGAAGAATTTTTCCGCTTCTATAAAAACAAGATGCTTTTTCCAAAGGCAGAGCCTTCCACAACGCATAAAAAGCTGGCCAAACTGGAAGCAGACGGAAAGTTAAAAGGCATTGTGACCCAGAATATTGATGGTCTGCACCAGAAAGCGGGCAGCCGTCATGTCATTGAACTACACGGTTCGGTATTGCGCAATTACTGTGAGCGATGTCATCAGTTTTATGGACTGGATGCCATTTTACAAAGTGAAGGAGTTCCGAAGTGCAGCTGCGGCGGAAGAATCAAACCGGATGTCGTATTATATGAAGAAGGACTTGATGAAGAAAACATTGAAGAGGCAGTCCGTTTAATCCGGGAAGCCGACATACTCATTGTAGGCGGCACTTCGCTGGGGGTTTATCCGGCAGCCGGGTTGATTGATTATTACCGCGGACATAAGCTGGTACTTATCAATAAATCCGAAACACCGTATGATAACCGGGCAGACTTGCTGATTCATGATGCCTTAGGTGAGGTATTTTCAAAAATTGGATAAACAGGAGTGCATATGGATTATCAGGTTGGAGATATTGTACAACTCAAAAAAAAACACCCCTGCGGAAGCAGTGAATGGGAAATTTTACGCGTAGGGGCAGATTTTAAGCTGAAATGCTGCGGCTGCGGTCATGAAATAATGGTCAGACGCTCGCTTGTAGAAAAGAATACAAAAAATTTAAAAAAGGCTTGAAATCATTTTAGATATATGATAAAATCATATCTTGTGATATATATTCCTTGTTCCTCTCTAATAGAGGGACCAACAAGACCAGAAGGAGGTGCGACGTAGAATGAATAAGTATGAATTAGCATTAGTTGTTAGCGCAAACGTCGATGAGGAAGTAAGAAATGCCACAGTTGAACAGGTGAAAGAATTAATCACTCGTTTCGGCGGTACAATTACTGACCCGGGTACATGCGAAAAGAAGAAGCTTGCATACGAAATCCAGAAGATGAGCGAAGGCTTCTACTGCTTCATTAAGTTTGATGCAGATGCAGCTTGCCCTGCTGAAGTAGAAAGCAGAATTCGTATCATGGAAAATGTAATCAGATTCTTAATCGTAAAAGACGGAGAATAATTGATTTTGATGTTTGGCTTACAACTCTTTGAATAGAAGAGGAGATTAAGTATGAACAAAGTGATATTAATGGGTAGACTGACCAGAGAACCGGATGTTCGTTATTCACAGAACTCTGACGGCTCTATGGCAGTTGCAAGATATACATTAGCTGTAGACAGAAGACGTGCTAGAACCAATAGCGACGGCGCTGAGCAGACTGCTGATTTTATCAGCTGTGTTGCATTTGGCAGACAGGGTGAATTTGCTGAAAAGTATCTTCATCAGGGAACCAAGATTGCCATTACCGGCAGAATCCAGACAGGAAGCTATACGAATAAGGACGGACAGAGAGTTTACACGACTGATGTAGTTGTTGAAGAACAGGAATTTGCAGAGAGTAAATCTTCAGCAGCAGCAAATAGTGGTGCTGCCTATACACCATCAAGACCGGAACCAAGTGCGGCAGCCGGAGATGGATTTATGAATATTCCTGATGGAGTGGAAGACGAAGGTTTACCTTTTAACTAAAACAGGAGGTAAATGAAATGCCAGAAAAGAAGTCTGAAAGACCAGAAGGTCAGATGAGAAGAAGACCAATGCGCAGAAGAAAGAAAGTATGTGCATTTTGTGCAGATGCCAACAAGGCTCTGGATTATAAAGATGTTGCTTTATTAAAGAAGTATGTTTCTGAAAGAGGAAAAATCCTTCCAAGAAGAATCACAGGAAACTGTGCAAAGCATCAGAGAGCTCTTACAGTAGCTGTTAAGAGAGCAAGACACGTAGCATTAATGCCATACAGCATTGATTAATTAGTGGATTGACAAGCCATGATATCGAAAGGTATCATGGCTTTTTTGTTTACTTTAAATACGAGAAATGATATAATAGTATCACTTTAGGGTTATTGGAGAAGTTGCGATGTTTAATAAAAATGACGGAACCAAAGCGTTTAAACCGGTTGGCAGACTGCGGGTATTTTTTGCGCTGCCGTTTTATATTGCTGTCCTGCTGATTGTGTTAAATATAGTTTTATATTTTATTGACTTTCCGGCGGCAACAGTCATGTCTGTATTTATGGTATTTTATATTGCCATTTATTTATATATGCAGCTGGCATTAAAACCGGGCATTATGCACGATATTATCGCTTTTTCATCAAATTATTCACAGGTGCAGCGGCAGCTTTTATATGAGCTGAGTGTGCCATACTGCCTGTTAGATACCAATGGCAGAGTGATGTGGCTGAATAAGGCAATGTGTGCCTGCATTAATAAGAAGAAAGATTTCAAGAAAAACATATCAACGCTTTTTCCTGAAATTACTGCCAACATTTTCCCGACAGGAGAAGAGCCGAAAGAAGTACGCATTACGTATGAAGAGCGGGATTACTGTGTGGAAATGAAACGGATTAGCGCCGATATGCTGTTACAGGATGTCGGACTGGTGGAAAGTGACGATAAAGACTCGTTTATTGCACTGTATATGTTTGATGAAACCGATGTCAATATGTATCTTCAAAAGTTAAATGACGAACGGTTTGTTGCAGGGCTGATTTATATTGACAATTATGAAGAAGCCTTAGAGAGTATTGATGATGTGCGCCGTTCGTTATTTATCGGTCTGATTGACAAGCGTGTCAACAAGTATTTTGCAACCGGAGCGGCAGTTGTGCGGAAACTGGAAAAGGATAAGTATCTGGCAGTTTTCCGGTATAAATATTTAGAAAAGCTGCTGGCGGATAAATTCAGCATTTTAGAGGATATTAAAAGTGTAAAAATCGGCAATGAGATGACACTGACTTTAAGTATCGGTATTGGAACGGGTGCAGACAATTATGCGGGAAATTATGATCTGGCAAAAGCCGCAATGGATCTGGCACTGGGACGCGGCGGCGATCAGGCAGTGGTCAAAAAGGGCGACAAGATTTTATATTACGGTGGTAAGAGCCAGCAGATGGAGAAAAATACCCGTGTAAAGGTGCGTGTAAAAGCTCATGCGTTAAGACAGATTTTAGATACAACGGACAATGTGCTTGTTATGGGACATAAGCTGGCGGATATTGATTCCTTTGGTTCGGCAATCGGTATTTATACCATCTGCCGCAAGCTCGGCAAAAATGTGCATATCGTCATCAACGAGGTTACAAGTAGTGTCAAACCGTTTATGAAACGTTTTATTGGCAAGGACGAATATCCGGAAGATTTATTCCTTTTAAAAGAGGAAGCACCGGAGTATGTGGATGCGGCAACGGTGGTAATTGTGGTCGATGTCAATAAGCCGCAGCTTACGGAATGCCCGGAACTGCTTGATAAATGTAAAACCATCGTTGTATTTGACCATCACAGACAGTCCAGTGACCAGATTACGGGAGCGGTGCTGTCTTATGTAGACCCGTATGCCTCTTCCGCTTCTGAAATGATTACGGAAATGATTCAGTATGTGGACGATAACATTAAGATTAAGGCATTTGAAGCTGATGCATTGTATGCCGGTATCAATATTGATACGGATGGTTTTAATAGCAAGTCAGGACCAAGAACATTTGAAGCGGCAGCATTTTTAAGACGGCATGGTGCGGATGTGACGCGTGTGCGTAAAATGCTCCGCAATGATATGGACGAGTATAAGGCGGTCGCACATGCGGTCAGCAGAGCGGAAGTATACCGTGATGCATTTGCAATTGCAATCTTTAATGGCGAAGGACTGGAAAGCCCGACAATCGGTGGTGCAAAAGCGGCAAACCAGCTTTTGGATATTTCGGGAATTAAAGCCTCATTTGTCATTACAGAATATAATGAAAAAATTTATATCAGTGCAAGGTCTATTGATGAGGTCAATGTCCAGCTTGTCATGGAAAAATTAGGCGGCGGCGGGCATATGAGCATTGCCGGAGCACAGCTGACAGGCTGTACCGTTAAAGAGGCGGTCGACATCATCAAAGAAACACTGGATAATATGCTTGCGGAAGGAGAAATATAGAAATGGAAGTTATTTTATTAGAAGATGTAAAGTCATTGGGTAAAAAAGGTCAGATTGTAAAGATTAATGATGGCTATGCAAGAAATTTTGTACTGCCAAAGAAGTTAGGTTTAGAGGCAACACCAAAGAATTTAAACGATTTAAAATTGCAGAAAGCAAGAGAAGCCAAAGAAGCAGCAGAAGAATTACAGGCAGCAAAGGAGCTGGCAGTAAAGGTAGAAGAAAAGCCGGTATGTCTGACCATGAAGACCGGTGAAGGCGGAAAGACATTTGGTACAATTTCTACAAAGGAAGTTGCTGCCGCTGCAAAAGAGCAGCTGGGTCTTGATATTGATAAGAAGAAAATGAAGCTGGACGAGCCGATTAAGACACTGGGTAATCATATTATTACTGTAAAGCTTCACAAAGATGTTACAGCAAAACTCACTGTTTCAGTAGGGGAAAGTAAATAATGGACGATATTGCAATCACCAGAATTATGCCAAACAGTCTGGAGGCGGAGCAGTCTGTGATTGGTTCAATGTTAATGGACAAGCAGGCGATTATCAGTGCAGGCGAAATCCTTTCGGCAGACGACTTTTATCACAGACAGTATGGAATTATGTTCCAGGCCATGGTTGATATGAACAATGCGGCAAAACCGGTGGATATTGTTACCTTGCAGGAAGCACTCAAGGAAAAGGATGTACCGCCTGAGGTTTACAGCCTTGAATTTATCAGGGAACTGCTGGCTGCCGTGCCGACATCTGCCAATATCCGGCATTATGCGACGATTGTAAAGGATAAGGCGATTTTAAGAAACATTATCCGGGTCAATGACAGTATTGCAACAGCGTGTTACGAGGGTAAGGAAAGTACAGAAGATATTCTTGCCGATACGGAGAAACGTATCTTTGAACTCGTAAAAAATAAAGGCGGGCATGAATATATGCCGATTGATAAAGTTGTATTGGAAGCACTGGATAAGATTTCCATAGCTGCCAAAAACAGAGGTGCAGTTACCGGTGTGCCGACCGGATTTAAAGATCTGGACACATATTTATCAGGCTTACAGCCGTCGGATTTTGTACTGGTTGCGGCGCGTCCGTCTATGGGTAAGACAGCATTTGTCTTAAATGTGGCGGAAAATGTGGCGATTAAGCAGGGCATTACAACAGCCGTATTCAGTCTGGAAATGTCCAATGTACAGCTTGTTAACCGTATGCTCAGTCTGGAATCGACCGTTGATGCGGATAAAATCCGTAAAGGCCGTCTGGATTCCAATGACTGGGGTAAGCTCATTGAAGGCGCCGACAGCATTGCAAAATCGCAGCTGATTATTGACGATACGCCGGGTATTTCGATTGCGGAGCTGCGCTCAAAGTGTAGAAAGTACAAAATGGAAAATAATCTCGGACTGGTAATTATCGATTACTTACAGTTAATGAGCGGAAACGGAAAGACGGATTCCAGACAGCAGGAAATTTCGGATATTTCCCGTTCATTAAAGGCACTTGCAAGAGAACTCGATGTGCCGGTGGTAACGCTTTCACAGCTCAGCCGTGCGGTAGAACAAAGACCCGACCATCGTCCGATGCTTTCGGATCTGCGTGAATCGGGTGCAATTGAGCAGGATGCCGACGTTGTTATGTTTTTATACCGTGATGATTATTACAATAAGGATACAGACATTAAAGGCATTGCGGAAATTATTATTGCAAAACAGAGAAACGGTCCGATTGGTACGGTAAAAATGGCGTGGATACCGGAACAGACCCGTTTTGCGGATTTACTCACAAAAGAACAGATTCCACACTGATGAAAGAAATATTTTTAATATCAAAAAAGAACCGGAAACAAGGAATATCCTTTATTTCCGGTTCTTTTTTTGTGTCTTGAAACACGTTCAATGAATAGTTGTATGTAGTCTACTGTGGGTTTGGAGCGCCTACAGGACAGACACCGGCACAAGCGCCGCAGTCTACACATACATCAGCATTGATTTCCATATGAGAAGCGCCTTCAGAGATAGCTTCTACAGGACATCCAGCTGCACAAGCACCACAATTGATGCAGTCATCGTTAATTACATATGCCATGATTCAATCCTCCTTAGATTTTGTTAGTTCATTATACGATATTTACAGTTAAAATTCAACTATCGGATAATAGTTTCTTTGTTAAGAGTATAAAAAAAATGCAACATCTTTATAAAAAATGGTGCGTTTGCGGAAAGCAATTTGTTTCTGAACGAAACAAATTGACATAATGATAAAAACAAGGAGGTAAAAACCTCTGCTCCTGCTTAGGGCAGAATGTGAGCAAGCTCACATAGCATTTTTCCTTTGGAAAAACAAGGAGGTAAAAACCTCTGCTCCTGCTTAGGACAGTCGCATTTTTCCTTCGGAAAAACAAGGAGGTTTGTATGGTAAAGCTTACGTTAAGACCGGGTGAGTTTATTGATATCGGTGAAAATGTCCGGGTGATATTTTCAGGCGGTTCGGCAAATAACATTCATTTGCTGGTAGATGCTCCGAGAGAAATCAATATTGCAAGAAGTTCAGCCGGAAAGAAAAAGGAACTGCCGGAACAGAGTGCTCGGACATATTACAGGGAAAAAGGTATATCCGAAGAAGCACAGCGTGAGATTGTCAGCATTTTAATGCGCGAAAAGAAGCGCAACGCGGTAAATGAAAAGCCGTGACGGCAGGACAGTGTTACGGCAGAATTATGAAGCAATGTATGCAACGGAGTATACAAAGCACAAAAATGTTAATATGCGGGTGAACCTAGGCGCCTGCTTATTATATAAATCAAAGGGAACGGATTTCCCGGAAAAAACATTTTTACACACATGGAGGTAAACAAATATGGTAGTACAGCACAATATTACAGCGATGAACGCAAACAGAATGTTAGGCGTTACAACAACAGGTCAGGCAAAGTTAACAGAGAAGTTATCAAGCGGTTATAAGATTAATCGTGCTGCAGATGATGCAGCCGGACTTTCAATTTCTGAAAAGATGAGAAAGCAGATCCGTGGTCTTTCACAGGCTTCTGACAATGCAGAAGACGGTATTTCCTGCGTACAGACAGCAGAAGGTGCTTTAACAGAAGTACATTCTATGTTACAGCGTATGAATGAACTGGCAGTACAGGCTTCTAACGGAACAATGTCAGAAGATGACAGACAGAACGTTCAGGATGAAATTGACCAGTTAGTTGATGAAATTGACAGAGTTTCAGAAACAACAAAGTTTAATGAAACATATCTGTTAAAGGGTGATGATACTGGTGCTAAGACATATTCAGCTTCTTATAAGACACCTGTTACAAATGACATTGGTTATGTGGCTAACAAAACAGCTGGTGATTTAGCATGGTATGCAGACGGTACATATAAAGGTGGACTTTATAAAGCTGCAACTGCAGATGGTGCAGCAACAGAAGTTGGTGCAGAACAGATTGCAAATTATGTAAAAGTAACAGCTTCTAATGCAAGTGATTTATTGCTCAGTTTTCAGGTTGGAGCTGATACAACTTCTGAAAATAAGATTACTGTTACAATGCAGTCAATGAGTGCAAAGTCTATTGGTGTAGATCAACTGAAAGTAACAGGTAAGGATTCTACAAATGCAGATGCCGCTGTAAATACGATTAGCGATGCACTTGCAAAGGTTTCTAAGCAACGTTCAGCTTTAGGTGCTGTTCAGAACCGTCTGGAGCATACAATTTCTAACCTTGACAACGTTGTTGAAAATACAACATCCGCTGAATCACGTATCCGTGATACAGATATGGCTGAAGAAATGGTTAGCTACTCAAAGAACAACATTCTTATGCAGGCAGGTCAGTCTATGCTTGCACAGGCTAATCAGCAGAATCAGGGTGGTCTTTCACTTCTTCAGTAATTTGGATTATCGTAATAATCTTAGTTCCCTTGGGCAGACGGTAAAAGTCCGCATGAGGGACTTTTTATATATAATAAAAAATAAAGAAACACTTGCAAAATACAGGCGGATATGTTATGATGCATATACGGTAAGACAAAAATAACTACAAAAAACATACATCTATGAAGCCTTTGCTGATATTAGGCTTAGGGCTTGGCAAATGCAAATGCATTTGTATCTATGGAATAACTCAATTCCAATTTTCCAGTATGAAATCGAAAATCGAATAAAGGGGGAGAAAGATTGAACGAAGAATTGAAAAAAACTGTGCGTGCAGTGCAGGGAATGGAACAGTACGATGAAAGTGTAAAACAGGTATTGGCACATAAAATCATACTGGCAAATATTCTTGTGAACACGGTAAAAGACTTTAAAGGAATGAAACCGGAAGAAGCAGAGAAACTGATAGAGGGAGAGCCGTATATCAGCAGTGTTGCTGTAGAACCGGGGATGACAAACAAGAAAAATGCAAATCAAAAGCGGCATGAAAAAATTGTGGGAATGAATACGGAAGACATAGAAACAGCAGAGGGAATGGTGCGTTTTGATATTATTTTTTATGTCCGGACAAAAGACGGTTTATCGCAGATTATTGTAAATATCGAAGCGCAGAAAGATGAACCGACCTCATATTACATACAGAACAGGGCGGTGTTTTATGCATGCCGAATGGTGTCTTCTCAGAAAGAGCGGGATTTTACGGGCATGAATTATAATGATATTAAAAAAGTATATACAATATGGATATGCATGAATCAAAAAGAAAACAGCTTGAATTATCTGCATTTAACGAATGAGAAGCTTATGGGGAAGACTGCAATAGAAAAAGCAGGGGATTTGATACACATTATTTTACTGGGACTTGCAAAAAACTTACCACCCTATACAGAGGAAAATAAACTGCACAGGCTGTTGGGTGCATTATTTACAAATGAGTTGACGGCAGATGAGAAAATCAGTATCATAGAATCAGAATATAACATTGAAGCGAAAAATGAATTGCGAAAGGATGTGAGGAAAGTGAGCGGATTAGGAGAAAGCCTTGTGGAAAGTGCGGCAGAAGAAGCATGGGAAGAAGCATGGGAACAGAGCAAAATTAAGTTTATCATCAATATGAACGAAAAAGGCTACACAATAGAGCAGATAGCCGACGTTACGGAAAAGAGCAGGGAAGAAGTCGAGGCAGTACTGGAAAAGAGAAATAATGTGCGGCGGCTTTAAGCAGAGATTCAATGAATACTTGACATTTTAATGGGGCAAGCTTATAGTAGAATCACTACGATAAACAGGAGGAACATATTTATGACAAGAATAACCAAGGATACAACAATTGGCGAAGCAATTCAGTATGATGCAGGGATTGTTTCAATTCTTATGGGTGCAGGAATGCACTGTGTTGGATGTCCGTCATCAGCAGGTGAAACATTAGAAGAAGCTGCTATGGTTCATGGTTTAGACTGTGATGAATTATTACAGGATATTCATGACTATCTTCAGTCAGTAGGTTAATTCATAAATAAAATAAAAGCGGCGGGATTTACGTTTAATCGGTAAATTCCGCCGTTTTTTAGATGATATGCCGGGGGACGGCATACATTATATTTAAAAGCTAAAGTTTTGCCATAACCTGTATTGCACGGTTTTTTATAATGGAATCCATGTGTTCCGTGAAAAATAAAAGGCTGCTGTCCGGAAGATATTCTTTTTTGCCGTATTCGGAAAGAATGTTGCAGGTCTTGTTAAAGTCCACAGAAGAACAGCGGGTCTTTTCCAAAAATACATAGTAGCGCCCGTTGGTATGCTTAAATAAATGACTCTTGTCATTGTATACCGGAAGAACGGCTTTTGCGGCCTCACTGAAGGCATCCAGATTTTCAAAAGAAAAGCAGCGGATGACAGGGGCATCTTTTTGTGTATCGGCAGACGATTCCGGTTTATTTGCCGCAGGTACAGGGACAGTTCCGGTGCCTTTTGAACCGGATGCCGAGCCTTTATTCAGATAATCATTTAATTTGCTGAAAATATTTAAAACGTCATCTTCAATGGAATCCGTGTCTGTATCAGATTCATTTAACTCATCATTAGCAGATGGCAGTGCATGTGCTGCTGATGCATCAATTGTTTCCATGGAATCATAATCCTCATAGGGGTAATCATAATCCTCATAATCGTCGTCCGGGTCGGACGGCGAAAATTTGGAAAAACGGGTATCCAGTTCTTCCGGATCGTCTACCTTTGTAACAATTAAAACGATACAGTCAGCAGAAACAGGAATTGCTTCAATCATCAGAGGAATATCTTCCGCTTCAAAACCGAATTCATAGGAAGCCTGCTGCATCATATCCTGAAAAAGCTTCTTCGCCTTTTCACTGCCGTAAGCCAGTTCACTGATTTTTAACTGCCGGGCTGCCAGGTCAGATTTATTCAGGGTGCAGCGTATTTGGTTCTCACTTAATTTTTCGATTTTCATATTATCACTTCCTATCACTATTGTCCTAAATTTATAATACCCATTTTTAGTGGATATGTAAAGGTTATATTGATGAATATATTATAAGAAATTGTAAAAAAATAAAAATAAATAAAAGATAATTTTGAAAAAATTTTATCAAAAAAAGAAAAAATATATTGCAAATTCAATATTTTTATAGTATACTCTTTATTGAGCTGGTCAATGATAATTTTATATGCCGATATGGAAAGGAGTGGTCCTATGGTAAATTAATCTCAGAAGCGTATGATATCATCAGTGTGCAGGCACAGACGCATCATTCAACGGTGTATCTTGTAAGGCATAAGAAGCTTGATGTACTGCGTACAGCAAAGTTCGTCAGAAAAGATACCGGCGGATATATGCGAATCCTGCGGGAAGCTGATTTTCTAAAAATTCTCAGACATTCCGGAATCCCCTTAATATATGATATTGCTGAAGATAAAGATAGTATCTGCATAATTGAAGAATTTATATCTGGTAAATCTTTGACAGAATACGTGGCAGAACACAGAATGCTTACAGCTGCGCAGATAACAGACTTTGTGCTGCAGATATGTGACATACTGGAATATTTGCATAGTCAGGGCAGCAAAGGAATGGTTCATCTGGATTTGAAACCGGATAATATTCTGATTACAGATACAGGCAGTGTAAAACTCATCGATTTTGACAATGCAGTCAGGATGGGAGAAAGATATGCCACACATTACGGCAGTATCGGATTTGCGGCGCCGGAGCAGTACCACAGGCTGTATCAGGACTGCCGGGCAGATATTTATAGTCTGGGAATGTTAATTTTGTACATGGACAACGGACATGTACAATGTCACGCAGAATCTCTGCATCATAAGAAGTTTTATCCCATTGTAAAAAAATGTATTCATCACAGTATATGGCAGCGTTACCGCAGCGTGAAACAGGTAAGGCAGGCGGTATACAGTTTACAGGCAGAAAATGAATTATCAGAGAACATAAAAGCTCAAAACATTTCTCTTTATGGCACAAAACACGGTGTCGGGACAACGCACATAGCACTTTGTCTGACGGCATATCTTACCCGGAACGGTTTTCGCGCGGTTTATGTGCAGGAAGCAGATGAAGAAGATTTTATCTGCGAAATCCGTGAAAGCATCTTACAGACTGACGGAACGTTCCGGTGTGGAACAATTGCAGTATGTCCGCAGTATCATGGTGCGGTACAGGCTGACCTGTATGGGTACGACTATATCGTAAGGGACTGCGGCACAATTGCGGGGTTGTCAGCGCAGGCAGACATTAATATTGTTGTGACAGACTTCGGATACCGCAGAAGGCTGGAGTATGAACGGCTTTTACAGTCAGATAAGGACAGTCTGATTTTTGTGAATCATACAGACGGGAATGTTTTTTATAAAGAAACAGGCAGGCTTGAAATTAAACGGCAGTTTTACAGGATACCGTGTGTCTATGACTGGAACAATGGCAGTAAATTATTAGACAGGGTATTTTTGGAAGCGTTGTCTGCAGTGATTTCTAAACCGTGCCGAAAGCAGGTGAAAGGTGGTGCAGGCGCTGGCCGGAAGTACATTATTTCAAAGAATAAGTAAAAAAAGCACGGCAGTCCGTTGGGGTGCAAAAGCAGTATCACCCTGCGTTATTGCAGTTATGGGTATTGGCGGGAGTGTCGGAACGACACACCTTTGCATGATGCTTGCAAACAGCATGGCAAACGGGCTTAAGGTGCGGACCGCATTTGTTGAGTACGGCGTGCATGATACAGGCAGTGCCTGCCTGCATCTGGCACAAGAAACAAAAAGTCTTTCGGGTGACATTCACACATTTCAATATGCAGGAATTGATTTTTACCGGTGTATTTCGGAAGAAGAACTTATAAAAATTTCAGCAATGAAATACGAGGCAGTCATACTGGATATGAAATATGGCAGCAAAGAGGTGATGACGGAGTTTTTGCGCAGTGATTTAAAGATTGTCGTTGCCGGCATGAATTTATGGCAGGCAGGACGGCTGAAAGCATTTTTAAAAAATGAGAAACTGCCGTCATCGCACTGGCGCTGTGTCACACTGGGTTATGACAGGAAACTGGCAAAAAAGCTGGAAAAAGAATACGGCATCCGGGTTGGGCTGATTCCGGCAGAGCGAAATCCGTTTGAGTTATCACCGGACGGATTTTTGGAACTTGTAAAATTAACAGAGATGTAAAAAGAAACTACAGACATCATACGGTTTATTTACGGACACCGGATTTTAAACCTATGAATATATATCACAAAATTACAAAATTTTCTGTATGAATCCCCCTTTGTGCAGAAAAAAGGCAGGGAATGGACAAAGAAAGAATATTCCCTGCCCATTTGGTATTGAGAAAAGCCAAAATCTCGTTTATAATTGTCGTACAGTTTTAGTGTACAGGAAAACAGGAGCGCCGTAAGGCAGGGTTAAAGGAGAAAATCATGGAACGGGATAGAAAAAGAAAATTATGGAAGATAACAGCGGCAGTATCAGCAGGGATTCTGGTAATTCTTGCAGCGGTGCTGCTGATAAGAAAATATATGCCGACAGGTCAGAAAATGAGCGGATATGATTATTTTAAGACAGATTCGGCAGCAGAAAATGACAGCACACTGGTGATATTGGACAATGAAATACTTTACGATAAAGGGCGCTATATAGACGGAAGGCTGTATTTACAGCAGTCATTTGTACAGGATAATGTCAATATGCGTTTTTATTATGACAAAGAAAGCAATGCGGTTTTGTATTCGGACTGGAGCGCAGTCTATACGTATTATCCGGACGTCAAGGGGTATCGGGACCAGAACGGTAATACGTATGATACGGAGTATGAAGTGATAAAAACGGCAGACGGTGTGATTTATATCGATTTCGAATACATGGCAGCAGTCAGCAACATTTCCTATGAATATGCAAAAGAACCACAGCGTCTGGTGCTTCATACAACCCATGAAGAACAAAATGAAGTGACAATCCGCAAAAACACTGTGGTGCGGTATCGTGCAGGTATTAAAAGCAAAGTACTTGAAAAGGTGAAAAAAGGTACAGTGTGCCAGTACGTGGGTGCGGTAGATGATGACTGGATTGAGGTGATTACGCCGTCCGGTTATCAGGGTTATGTGAAAAAGAATGCGGCTTCGGATGTATACACGGCAGTACCGGAAGATACATATACGGAAGAATACCAGTCCAATCTGTGCGGTTACAAGGTGAATATGACGTGGTTTCAGGTAACACAGCGTGCCGCCAATGCTTATATTGATACGTATTTAGAGGATGTTTCCGGTATTAATACGATTTCACCGACATGGTATTCGATTGCAGACGGCACCGGAGAGCTGACCAGTCTGGCATCGGATACGTTTGTAAGCAATATGCACGCCAGGGGCTTAAAAGTGTGGCCGCTTGTCAATGATTTTAATAATAATGTTGATTATGCAGCGTTTTATTCCAGTAAAACGGCAAGAACGAAGCTGATTAACAACCTGATGCAGGAAGCACGTCAGTATGGTTATGACGGCTACAATATTGATTTTGAATATGTAAAGAAAGATTTTGCGGATGATTATTTACAGTTCTTGCGGGAACTGTCTATCGTATGTCAGAATAACGGGCTGGTGTTATCCGTGGATAATTACAAACCGGCAAACCACAATGCCCATTATGAACTGGCAGAACAGGCAGTTTTTGTGGACTACATTGTGATTATGGGGTATGATGAGCATTATGCAGGCTCTGATGCGGGATCGGTGGCTTCCCTGCCATTTGTGGAGGACGGTATTTCAAGAGCTGTCAGCATGGTACCGTCAGAACAGGTGATTAATGCTGTTCCGTTTTACACGCGCATCTGGACGGAGAATGCCGGGGAAACCAAGAGCCGTGCAGTGGGAATGCAGGCGGCGATGGATGCCATGCAGGAAAATGGTGCAACAGCCGAATGGGACGAAACAACAGGACAGTATTACTGCACCTATGAAACATCCGCAGGAACGGTTCAGATATGGTTTGAAGAAGACCGCTCTATCGGTGAAAAGATGAAATTGTATTCAAAATACAAGCTGGGTGGTGTGGCAGAATGGAAACTGGGACTTGAAACCTCGTCGGTATGGAGTATTATTAGTAATGGACTAAACTACGCATCATAATAGAACGGTACGGTTCATACAATACAGTAAAAATAAGATGTGGCAGGGTAGTTTGAATCGAAAAAGACTGATTACGGGCATGACGGTGATTTTACTGCTGGCAGTGTATACGGGAATGTATATTGTACTGCCCGCGGCAAGACAGACAGCAGGGAAAAATGAAACGTCAGAGAGCAGGCAGGAAGAAAATCAGACGGCACAGGCAGACAGGACCAAAAGAACCGTTGTACTGGACAGCGGGCATGGCGGATTTGATCCGGGTAAAGAAAGCAGCGACGGCATATTAGAAAAACACATCAACCTTGCAATTGCAGAGCGGTTAAAGGAACTGCTGGAGAAAGAAGGAATCCGGGTCGTGATGACGCGGACAGACGATAATGGCCTGTATACAGAGAGTGATTCCAATAAAAAGATTGCAGATATGAAAAAGCGGTGTGCAATTATTGATGCAGCAAAGGCTGATATTGTTGTCAGTATTCATCAGAACAGTTATCAAAGCCCGGAAGTAAAAGGTGCGCAGGTATTTTATTATAAACATTCGGCAGAAGGTAAAAAACTGGCACAGATTTTGCAGAAATCTTTGAAGGAAAATCTGGATACGGAGAATAAGCGGCAGGAAAAAGAAGATAGTACATACTATATGCTGCTGCATACCGGTGCGCCGACTGTGATTGCGGAGTGTGGCTTTTTATCCAATCCACAGGAAGCGGCTCTGTTAAATACTGCCGAATACCGGCAGAAGGTCGCAGAAGCACTCTGCAAAGGAATATTGGAATATTTTACATCTACAGGAAAATGAAGAAAGCGCTGCATACGGCAGCAGAAATGGAAGGAACATGGAAACGATTATTGCACAAATCACAGAAAATGAAGAACAGAATCAAAAAATATATGAGCAGGCATCAGACATTTTAAAAAGAGGCGGTCTGGTGGCTTTCCCTACAGAAACCGTATATGGACTGGGTGCAGATGCGCTTGATGAGGAGGCATCGGCTAAAATTTATGCGGCAAAGGGAAGACCGTCCGATAATCCGCTGATTGTGCATATTGCGGATACAAAGGCACTGGAGGAGCTTTCCTGTGATGTTACCGCACAGGCAAAGCTTCTGGCGGAGAAGTTCTGGCCGGGACCGCTGACCATGATTTTAAAGAAAAGTGACTGTGTGCCAAAATCCATTACCGGCGGACTGGGTACGGTAGCCATCCGTATGCCGAGCCATCCGGTTGCAGCACAGTTAATCAGAACTTCCGGGGTGTATATTGCAGCACCGAGTGCCAATATTTCAGGGAAACCAAGTCCTACAAGAGGAGAACATGTCATTCATGATATGAAGGGCAGAATTGATATGATTATTGTAGACGATACGGTTGATATTGGTGTAGAATCTACGATTGTAGATTTAAGTGAAGATGTTCCTACAATTTTAAGACCGGGTTATATTACAAAAGAAATGCTTTCGGAAGTGCTGGGAGAAGTACGTATTGATCCGGCGATTATGGGCAGTGTAAAGCCGGGCGTTGTACCGAAAGCGCCGGGCATGAAATATAAGCACTATGCGCCCGATGCAGACCTTGCAATTGTAGAGGGTGACATCGATAAAGTTGTAGATAAAATCAACGCTCTGACAAAGGAAAAAGAAGCCTTAGGATACCGTGTAGGTATTATGGCAACACAGGAAACAAAAGACCGCTATGAAAGCGGTGTTATAAAAGTAGTCGGCAGCAGAAAAGATGAGGCGACTGTCGCTCACAACCTGTACGCAGCCCTGCGGGAGTTTGACAAACAGCAGGTGGCATACATTTATTCAGAGGGCTTTTCTGAAAATCAGGTAGGGCAGGCAGTCATGAACCGGTTGATTAAAGCCGCCGGACATACTATAATAAATGTCTGAAAGTGACAGAAGCGAGGCCTTTCTATGAATACGTATAGCAGAATTTTGTTTGTCTGTGCAGGAAATACATGCAGAGGTCCCATGGCGGCGACAATCATGCAGCAGTTTGTACAGGATATGGGTATCCTTACAGATTCAAGAGGAATGGTTGTCTTGTTTCCTGAACCTTATAATCCCAAGGCGGTTGCAGTCTGTGCGGGACACGGCATGATTATGCCGAGTAACAGTGCAGCACAGCTTGAGAATACGGATTTTGACAACAACACACTGGTACTTGTGATGAATCAGTCAATGAAGCAGAAGATTTATGAAAGCTATGACCGGGCAATTAATGTGTATACGCTCGGGGAGTTTGCCGGAGCGGGTGAAACAGAAATTGCAGATCCGTATGGACGGGGCATTGATGAATATAACCAATGTTTTGAACAGTTGTATGTATTGATTGAAAAAGCAGCAGAAATAATCAGAAAGAACATGGAGGAAGAAAAAGATGATAGCAATCGGCAGTGATCACGGCGGAGTAGAGTTAAAGGAAAAGGTAATCAAGCATTTACAGGCACGCGGCATTGAGTGTGAAGATACAGGATGTTACAGCACAGATTCCTGTGATTATCCGGTATATGCAAAGAAGGTAACAGATCTGGTGACATCCGGAAAATGTGAACTGGGTATTTTAATCTGTGGTACCGGTATCGGCATGAGTATGGCAGCCAATAAAGTGGATGGCATCCGTGCGGCATTGTGCCATGACTGTTTCAGCGCGGAAGCCACAAAACAGCACAACAATGCAAATGTATTATGTATGGGGGCAAGAGTAATCGGGGAAGGATTGGCTTGCAAAATCGCAGATATTTTTATTGATACCCCGTTTTCAAACGATGAACGTCATATCAGAAGAATCAGCATGTTTGATTAAATGGCGGATTAGAGGAAAGGTCAGGGAATGCAATGAGCGATAAGAGAAAAGATTACATTTCATGGGACGAGTATTTCATGGGCGTTGCAAAGCTTTCCGCCCTGCGTTCGAAAGATCCGAATACACAGGTGGGTGCGTGTATTGTCAGCGAAGATAATAAAATCCTCTCCATGGGATATAACGGACTGCCAAGGGGCTGCTCCGATGATGAATTTCCGTGGTCAAGGGAAGGCGATCCGCTGGATAATAAATATCTGTATACGGCACACAGTGAGCTGAATGCCATTTTAAATTATCAGGGCGGCACATTGCAGAATGCAAAAATGTATGTGACACTGTTTCCGTGCAATGAATGTGCGAAAGCGATTATTCAGGCGGGCATTAAGACACTGGTCTATGACTGCGACAAGTATTCTGATACGGCATCGGTGATTGCATCGAAAAGAATGCTCAATGCCGCAGGCGTACGGTATTATAAATACGATTCGACCGGAAGAACCGTGCAGATTGAACTGTAGGGTTCCGTGGAAATATGCCGTTTGTGCATGACAGCATGGACAAAAACAGTACAGTGTGTTTAAGGAAAAATGTAGATAAAAAGGACTGTAAATGACAAAGCGCGAAGAAAAATGCTCAGAGCGTACTGTCAGTTACAGTTCTTAAAAAATTCATGGAAATTGATGTACTTACGTGTTATTGCAGTTTCAATAAATGATTCAAAGCCGGATTTAATACTTCATACCGTTCCAGTTCATCTAAATAATCTTTAAAATCCCCGTTATAAATAATAGAAAGCAGTGCATTGAGGCGGTGCAGAGAAGTTACCAGCATATCATTGCTGATAATGGACATGCGGCAGGCATCTGCCAGTTCATCTAAATCCACAACGCGGACAAAACCGTCATTTTCAATAATAACATCGGCAAGCAGATCGGTAAAAATATAAGTGTCGGTATTTTTATCATAGCTTGTGTCAATAATATCACAGTAAATATAAGCGAGCGTTCCGTTCTCCTTATAAAATTTGCTGATTTTCCAGCCGTGTTTTACGACATAGTAGGATATTCCGTAGGAAAATTCTTCCTTTGGATGCAGTGTTTTCCAGCGGGTAATAATATGTCCGTCTGAAATGGACACAATCGTATCATTTTTTAAGTGAATACATTCTGAAGGAATGAGACGTTTTCGGTAAAGTTCAGGCATAGACCATCCTCCTGTAAAAGTAATTTGTGTAAAATTGTTTCAGAACCAAAGTTTATGGGCAAATTATAGCAATTTTCATAGGAAAATTCAATGTAAATGAAAATATTTCTAAAATAAATGCACAAAAATAAATGGACTTTTTTGTCGTGAAATGTTATTATATTAACAAGCATATAGGTCGAAAGGAAAAAATATGAGTGGAAAGGGTTCACCGTATCGGAATATTGTCCTGATTTCGCAGATTGGTATTAATATGCTTGTTCCTGTGTTTATATGTGTAGCGGTCGGTGTATGGCTGGATAACAGATTTCATACATGGTTTACGCTTCCATTGCTGATATTGGGGATTGCCGCGGGAGCCAGAAATGCTTATGCACTTGCGATGGATACTATCAGGATGGACGAAAAAAGACGGAAAAAAGAACAGGAGGAGCAGATTCAGGAAGTTCTGCGAAAGGCGAAGGATGAGAAAAATCATCGACAGGATTAAAGAGTTAAATGAAGTGCTTCCAGAAGTGTTTCTGGTAGATTTGCTTTATCTGCTGGCAGGAGAGCTGGTTATCTGGTTTTTAGTACCCAATAAGCAGATGTGTGCTGTGGGATTTCTTATGGGTGTAGTCTATTCCATATTTTCATCTGTTCATATGAGTTTTCGGATCCGTAAGATCGTTTACGGTCACGCGAATGAATCAAAGACCCTGCTTATTGGATATTTTATCCGTCTTGCAGTGATGCTTGTACTGTTTACAGTATTATATCTGTTTCATATCGGCGATTTATTGTGTGCGCTGATAGGAATGTTTTCTATGAAAGTATCGGCTTATTTACAGCCGTTTACTAATAAAATATTATCAAAAAAAGGAAGGTGAGAAAGTGGGAAGCACAATGATGACATCATTGGTGGCATGCGACAGCAGTTTTATGATTAAGTCGCTCTATTCATTCCGGATACCCGGGGTTGATTATGACTTCAGTATCAACACCACCCATGTGGCGATGCTTTTAGTGTCTTTGTTTATACTGATTGTTGCGATTATTGCAAGAGTCAAGATTAATAAAGCAAATGCATCGGATACACCGGGAATGTTCCAGAATATTATTGAGCTGGTTATAGAGATGCTTGGCAGCATGGTTGATGGAATTATGGGTAAGAATGCCAACAGATTTGTAAATTACATTACAACCCTGTTTGTCTTTATCATAATTTCAAACATTTCAGGGCTTTTTGGTCTTCGACCACCAACGGCAGACTACGGTGTTACATTAGCGCTGGGTCTGATTACATTTGTACTGGTACAGTTTAACGGTATTAAAAAGAATCACGTTGGGCACTTTACAGCATTGTTTCAGCCAATATGGTTTTTATTCCCGATTAATTTAATTGGTGAGTTTGCTGTACCGCTGTCTCTTTCACTGCGTTTGTTTGGTAATGTTATGTCAGGAACCGTCTTAATGGGCTTGATTTATGATCTGCTCGGACCGTATACGGTAGCGTATCCGGCCCTGCTGCATGCTTATTTTGATTTGTTTTCAGGCTGCATTCAGGCATACGTATTCAGTATGTTGACGATGGTTTATGTCAACGACAAGATTGCCGATTAAGGGCAAAATATTATTCTATTTAAATGGAGGAAATGAAACATGAATATTAGTGGACAGGAATTTATTCAGGCTATGTCAGCAATTGGTGCCGGTATCGCAATGATCGCCGGTGTAGGTCCTGGTGTTGGTCAGGGTATCGCAGCAGGTCATGGTGCAGCTGCAGTAGGTAGAAATCCGGGCGCAAAGTCTGATATCACATCGACAATGTTACTTGGACAGGCCGTTGCCGAAACAACAGGTCTTTACGGTTTCGCCGTAGCGATTATCTTAATGTTTGTACAGCCATTCAAGGGTTAATCCGGGCAGATAAGTGTAGAAACATTTAAGCTGGCAGGAAGGAGGCTAAAAACTTGAATAATTTAGGTACATTTGTCGCTTTGGCAGAAGGCGGGCGATTATTTGGACTTGATTTGCAGCTTCTTCTCGACGCAGCAATCACTGCGGTGAACGTATTTATTCTTTTTATTCTGCTTTCTTATATTTTGTATAATCCGGTACGGACGATGCTTAAGAAAAGACAGGATAAGATTACAAGCGACAGAGAAACCGCTGAATCCGACAAGGCAGAGGCTCTCGCATTAAAGAAAGAATATGAAGAGAAGTTAAAAGCAGCTGATAAAGAAGCTGAAAGTATCCTGAGTGAAGCAAGAAAAGTTGCCATGCACAATGAGCAGAAGATTGTTGATGAAGCAAAGCAGGAAGCTGCACGAATCATTGAGCGCGCAAATGCGGAAGCAGAACTTGAGAAACAAAGAGTTGCAGACGAAGTAAAACAACAGATTATTTCAGTTGCTGCTGTAATGGCGTCAAAGTTTGTTGCAAAAGCAATGGATGATCAGGAAAATGATGCTCTGATTGAGCAAACTTTAAATGAAATGGGTGAGAATACATGGCTAAGTTAGTATCAGCAACTTATGGTGATGCGTTATTTGAACTTGCCGTGCAGGAATCCAAAGTAGATTCATTGTATGCGGAAGCAACAGACTGTTTGAAGGTTTTTGAAGAAAACAGCGAGCTTGGCAGATTACTGAATCACCCTAAGATTGATAAGAGTGAAAAAGAAAAGGTTATTGAAAATGCTTTTGGACAGTTTGTTTCAAAGGATATAACCGGTCTGCTTGTGCTGATGGTTTCAAAAGACAGGCAGAAACAAATTATGGAAACACTCCGGTATTTTATCGGCAAAATCAGAGAATATAAAAAAATCGGCAACGCGGTAGTATCTACAGCAAAGCCGCTGACAGCCGCACAAAAAGAAAAAGTGCTTTCCAGACTGCTTGCAACGACAGGGTATGTGGATTTTGAGATTGATTATATCGTAGATGAGTCCCTCATCGGCGGTATGGTAATCAGAATCGGTGACAGGGTCGTAGACAGCAGTATAAAGACAAAATTAGACGAGTTTGCAAAGGATTTGAAAAAAATCCAGCTGGCATAACTTGTACATTAATAGAAAGAGGGTGCGTTGGCTCCATGAATTTAAGACCGGAAGAAATCAGCTCGGTAATTAAAGAGCAGATCAAAAGATATTCTACGGAACTCGAAGTATCTGACGTCGGTACGGTTATTCAGGTAGCAGATGGTATCGCCCGTATTCATGGCCTTGAAAAGGCGATGCAGGGTGAACTTCTGGAATTCCCGGGTGAAGTATACGGCATGGTTTTAAACCTGGAAGAAGATAACGTTGGTGCAGTTTTACTTGGTGATTCAAGAAACATCAACGAAGGAGATACCGTAAAGACAACAGGCCGAGTTGTAGAGGTTCCTGTTGGCGATGCGATGTTAGGTCGTGTCGTAAACGCACTGGGACAGCCAATCGACGGCAAGGGACCGGTTAATACCGAAAAGTTCCGTCAGATTGAACGAGTTGCCTCAGGTGTTATTACAAGAAAATCCGTAGATACACCGTTACAGACAGGTATCAAAGCGATTGATGCCATGGTACCAATCGGACGTGGACAGCGAGAATTAATCATCGGTGACCGTCAGACAGGTAAGACTGCCATTGCGATTGATACAATCATTAATCAGAAAGGTCAGAATGTAAAGTGTATTTACGTTGCAATCGGACAGAAGGCTTCAACCGTAGCTTCGATTGTAAAGACATTAGAAGAATATGGCGCGATGAGCTATACAACAGTAGTTGCATCTACTGCCAGTGAACTTGCACCGTTACAGTATATTGCACCATATGCCGGATGTGCGATTGGTGAAGAATGGATGGAACAGGGACAGGATGTACTTGTTGTCTATGATGACTTGAGCAAGCACGCAGCTGCATACCGTACACTTTCCTTACTCCTTAAAAGACCACCAGGACGTGAGGCTTACCCTGGTGATGTATTCTACTTACATTCAAGACTCTTAGAGAGAGCTGCAAGAATGTCAGATGAGTACGGCGGAGGTTCCCTGACTGCGCTTCCGATTATCGAAACACAGGCAGGCGATGTTTCTGCATATATTCCGACAAACGTTATTTCTATCACAGATGGTCAGATCTATCTGGAAACAGAAATGTTTAATGCCGGATTCAGACCTGCTATCAATGCCGGTCTTTCTGTATCACGAGTTGGTGGTGCTGCCCAGATTAAGGCGATTAAAAAGATTGCAGCGCCAATCCGTGTGGAACTGGCACAGTACCGGGAACTGGCATCTTTTGCTCAGTTTGGTTCAGAACTGGATGCAGATACAAAGGAAAAGCTCGCACAGGGTGAAAGAATTAAGGAAATGTTAAAGCAGCCGCAGTATCAGCCAATGCCTGTTGAATATCAGGTCATGATTATTTATGCGGTTACGAAGAAGTATGTCATTGATGTTGCAGTAGACAGAATTCTCGATTTCCAGAAAGGATTGTTTGAACTGATTGATACAAAGTATCCGCAGATTCCGGAAACAATCCGTACAACAAAAGTGCTTGATGAAGAAACAGAAAAAGCTTTAATCAGTGCGATTGAAGAATTTAAGAAAACTTTCAAATAATAGCGAAGCTTAGAATGGAGGTAATTGATTATGGCCTCAATGAGAGACATAAAAAGGCGTAGAGACAGTATTCAAAGTACCGGTCAGATTACCAAAGCCATGAAGCTCGTTTCCACTGTAAAACTTCAGAAAGCGAAGGGAAAAGCAGAGAGCACAAAACCGTACTCCGATTTAATGTATGAAACTGTGAGCAATATTCTTGCAAAGTCAGGAAATATTAACCACAAGTTTTTAAAAGCAGGAGATTCCAATAAAAAAGCGGTGATTGTGATTACTGCAAACAGAGGACTTGCAGGCGGCTATAACAACAATATAGCCAAGCTCATTACAAATAGCGATATCCCGAAGGAAGATGCATATATTTATGCAATCGGACGAAAGGGTAGGGAAGTTCTTGAAAGAAAAGGATATGAAATCAAGGCGGATTATTCCGATGTGATTAACGAGCCGATGTACACCGATGCAAAAGAAATCTGCAATGAAGTGCTGGAGCTTTTCACAAACGGAGAAATTGGCGAAATCTATCTTTCTTATACATCCTTTAAGAACACCGTTGTCCACGAACCAAAACTCATTAAGCTGCTTCCGGTTGAACCGGAGCAGCAAAAAGAGGGCGGTACAGAAAGCACGGCACTGATGAACTATGAGCCGGATGAAGATGAGGCACTAAATATGATTATACCAAAGTACATCTGCAGTTTAATCTATGGTGCGCTTGTTGAATCCGTAGCGAGTGAGAACGGTGCCCGTATGCAGGCGATGGATAGTGCTACAAGTAATGCAGAAGAAATGATTTCAGACCTGTCATTGAAGTTTAACAGAGCACGTCAGGCTTCAATTACACAGGAACTGACAGAGATTATTTCCGGTGCAAACGCCATAGAGGGATAAAAAGTGAAACCGCATCAATGATGCAGCATGGAGGTAAAGAATGGCAGAAAGAAATGTTGGTAAAATTACTCAGATTATCGGTGCCGTACTGGATATTAAGTTTCCGGAAGGCGCACTGCCAGAGATTAATTCAGCAATTGATATTCAGACAAAAGATGGCGGCAGGCTCGTAGTTGAGGTTGCGCAGCATCTTGGTGATGATACAGTAAGATGTATTGCCATGGGTCCGACAGACGGACTTGTCAGAGGTATGGAAGCAGAATCTACAGGTTCTGCTATTTCCGTACCGGTTGGTGAAGAAACTCTCGGCAGAATGTTTAATGTTCTGGGTGAACCTATAGATAATAAACCGGCTCCTGAAGTGAAACAGCACATGCCGATTCACAGAAAGGCACCTACTTTTGCAGAACAGTCTACAACAACAGAAATGCTTGAAACAGGTATCAAGGTTGTTGACTTACTGTGCCCTTACCAGAAGGGTGGTAAAATCGGTCTGTTCGGTGGTGCCGGTGTAGGTAAGACGGTATTAATTCAGGAACTGATTCGTAATATTGCAACAGAGCACGGCGGATATTCCGTATTCACTGGTGTAGGCGAACGTACCCGTGAAGGTAACGACCTTTACTATGAAATGAAGGAATCCGGCGTTATCGAAAAGACAACCATGGTGTTCGGACAGATGAACGAACCACCTGGAGCCAGAATGAGAGTTGGTTTAACAGGTCTTACAATGGCTGAGTATTTCCGTGATCAGGGCGGTAAGGATGTACTTCTTTTCATTGATAATATTTTCCGTTTTACACAGGCTGGTTCCGAAGTTTCAGCGCTTTTAGGACGTATGCCTTCAGCCGTTGGTTATCAGCCGACACTTCAGACAGAAATGGGTGCATTACAGGAACGTATTACATCTACAAAGAGCGGTTCTATTACATCTGTACAGGCCGTATACGTACCTGCCGATGACTTAACGGACCCAGCTCCGGCAACAACTTTCGCACATTTGGATGCGACAACCGTACTTTCACGTTCAATCGTAGAACTTGGTATTTATCCGGCTGTAGACCCGCTTGAGTCTACTTCCAGAATCCTTGACCCACGTATTGTAGGTGAAGAACATTATAAGGTAGCCAGAGCAGTTCAGGAAATTTTACAGAAGTACAAAGAATTGCAGGATATCATCGCAATCCTTGGTATGGACGAACTTTCAGAGGATGATAAGCTGGTCGTATCAAGAGCAAGAAAAGTACAGAGATTCCTGTCACAGCCATTCTTCGTAGCCGGACAGTTTACAGGTCTGGAAGGAAGATATGTGCCGATTAGTGAAACAATTCAGGGCTTTAAGGAAATCATTGAAGGTAAGTATGATGACATTCCTGAAAGTTACTTCTTAAACTGCGGTAATATTGATGACGTACTTGCAAAGTGTAAATAATCTGTAACAGGTTAAACGACACGGGTAAGAATGGAGGAATCAATGGCAGATATGAAGACATTCAGGCTGTTGGTAAACACGCCTGACAGAGTATTCTACAATGATGATGTAACAATGGTAGAGCTTTCCACAACGGAAGGTGAGATTGGTGTATATGCAGAACATATTCCTCTTACATCAGTACTGGTACCGTGTGTTATGAATATTCATGTAGATGGTGATGTAAAAAAAGCTGCTGTACACGGCGGAATTGTTGAAATTTTACAGGATAAAGTAACGGTCCTTGCAGAAATTGCAGAGTGGCCGGAGGAAATCGATGTAAATCGTGCCAATGAAGCCAAAACAAGAGCTGAACGCAGACTTTCAAGCAACGATCCGCAGATTGATGTGGTGCGTGCGGAAGCAGCGTTAAAGCGTTCTCTTGCACGACTGGGTGCAGTACGCTAAATAAATGTATAAACCTTCCAATTTATGGCGATACTTAAGAATACCATAAGTTGGGAGGTTTATTTATGTTCAGGGATTGTTGGGATTATATCTGTTATAAAATACAGGATACGATTTTAAAAAACGGACAGAAACAAAACAGGAAGAAACAAGAAAATATAAATAGGACAACACACAGAAAGGCGGGATTTTTGCTGCAAAAGACCGCGGTTGTTATTGCGGGAATTTTGTGGCTGATAGCGGCGGCGAGGGTATTTTGGAATATGCCGCAGACGGGTGTGCAGGAAAATGTTTTAAGTGCGTTTGGCAGTGCATCCTACAAGGAAGTGTGCGCAGATATTTCTGCATATGGCAAATATGGCAGTATGGAGCTTACGGATACGGCAAAAGAGATTATCCTGGAAAAGGCGGCAGAAAAAATAGGGATTAACCGGTATACGATAGAACAGACAAGCCGGGACAATGTGGAAACAATGCAGCTTTCCCAAAACGGTGAAAACGGCAGTGTTCTTTGCAGATTTATAACGATTCATCAGGAAAATGTGGAGTACGAGCAGTACCTTTACATCGGTGTGACATTAAAAAATACGGTAGATGCTTCTTTTACATATGAGAAGCTCATTCGTCAGATAATGGAAGAAATGCAGATTGATACGGAAGTCAATGTCAATTTAAAGGGACAGATTCACGGGGCGCTTACCGATACGCAGAAAGAGCAGTTTGCACAGAATATGCTTGATATGATGAATGCAAAGCTAAGTGTCGGTCGTCATATGGAAGATGTGTATACGGTATACGCATATAACAAAGGAATTAAAAATTATATTATGATAGGAAAAGACAAGGTGAATGTCAATATCTGCATCGGATATGACGAAGAAAAAAATGAAACCACGGTGTATCTTGCGACACCGATGAATATGCAGGATTACTAAACGGCAGACTATGAAAATCTGCATTTAGGCTTGTAGTTTTTTGGTAAACAGATTAAAATAAAACTATTCATCAATATTTGAAAGTAAAAGAGGAACAAATCAGTGACGATAGAAGAATTACTTGAACAGTGCATCCAGAAGAACTTGATTGATTTGACAATCAGCGGATTAAAAAAGAAAAATGAAGAACTTCCGGTAAAGATAAAGGTACGTCCGGTTGCCATGAAAGATAACATAGAATATCAGGTTTCAGAGTTTATCGGAAGGAAAGTATTTCATAAGAATTATAAAAAAGACGAATTGAAAAAGAAGATTACAGACTGGATGCAGGAGGACTACAAGCAGGCACAGTTTACCATGACCGATGCAACGGCACAGATTTTGTCCGGGAAGCACAGTCAGACCGTGAAATACAAAAAATGTAAGGAAGTCCGGGTGCAGAGGGATTTGTCGCACAACCGTACCAAGCGTTACATTCTGCCGGAAGGAACGCCGGTTGGATTTCTGATTGATCTGGGCGTTATGACCAAAGAGGGTAAAATTGTACGGCAGAAGTATGATAAATACCGTCAGATTAACCGCTTTCTGGAATTTGTTGAAGACATTCTGCCGCAGTTAAGCAAAGAACGGGAGCAGACGATTATTGATTTTGGCTGTGGAAAGTCCTATCTGACCTTTGCCATGTACTATTATTTAAAGGAACTGAAAGGCTATGATATCCGTATTATCGGGCTGGATTTAAAGGAAGATGTCATTGCACACTGTAATGAGTTAAAGGACAAATACGGCTACGGAAAGCTGTCATTTCTTGTCGGGGATATTGCATCCTATACCGATGTTGATGCGGTTGATATGGTGGTGACACTGCATGCGTGTGATACGGCAACGGACTATGCGCTGGCTAAAGCCGTGCAGTGGGGCGCAAAAGTCATTTTATCCGTACCGTGCTGCCAGCATGAAGCCAACAGAATGATGGAAAATGAACTGTTACAGCCGGTGTTGCAGTATGGTATCTTAAAAGAACGCATGGCGGCAATTATGACGGATGCCGTACGGGCAAATCTTCTGACAGCAAAAGGGTATGACACACAGATACTGGAATTTATTGATATGGAACATACACCGAAAAATCTGCTGATTCGTGCGGTTTATACCGGAAAAGACAGTGAAAATGCAGCAGAAGCATTGAAAAATATGGAGGAAGCACTCCATTTGAATCTGACCTTAAATAAACTGCTGAGCGAATAGGCCGCAGATGGATAATGGAAAGGATTAAGTTATGGACAACAGGGAAAATGCTACATATAAATATATTATATTGGCAGTCGCATTTATGGTAACTGTCGTGGTTACATTTATATCCATGAATTATGAGACGTCAGCCATATCGACAATGACAATGACACAGGCAACGCTTCCGGTCGTTATGATGCAGACCGAAGAAGGCCAGTTGTTTAACCGGTTATACGGTTATACACAGAAAGTCGATGCTTCAATGATGGGAGAAACACTGACACCGCTGCCGACAGATAAGAAATTGTCCGTTGTAGTGGATTTGTATGGACAGGAATTAGAGGGTGTTTCGTACAAGGTAAGAGATTTAAGCGATTTATCGCTGATTGAAAATACAAAAGTAGAAGATTATACGCAGGACGAAAGTCGTGCAGATGTTGTGCTTAATATTAAGAATCTGATTGATAACAATAAAGAATATCTGTTAGAGGTTACGATATCGACAAAAAAGCAGGAAGAAATTTATTATTACACGCGGATTATCAGCGGTACGGATTTTCAGGTGCAGGATAAATTGAATTATGTGCTGGAACTCAACAGCTATGCGTATGACCAGACACAGTTGAAAAATCTGACACAGTATCTGGAAACGACATCTTCCGGAGATAATTCCAATTTCGGAAAGGTCAATATTCACAGTAAGCAGTCACAGGTTGGCTGGGGTGAATTAGGACCGTTTATTGAAAGTGACAGAATTCCTTCAATTACACAGATTGGTCAGGAAACGGCAGAAATTACAATAGATTATATGGTGGGTGCAGAAAATGATAATGATTCCTATGATACATATCGTGTAAAAGATTACTATAAAATACGCCAGTCCGGCAGTAAATTGTATCTGCTCGATTATGAGCGTGAGGCAGGGCAGTATTTTGACGGTCAGAATGATTTTCTGTCATCCTCCAAAATTAATCTGGGTATACAGCCGGATACGGATGTGATGGCGCAGGCAAGTGATAATGGGCAGTATACGGCATTTGTCAGCCGGAATACACTCTGGGAACTGGATTCGGACAATTCAGAATTAACAAAGGTCTTTTCATTTGATGCAGAGGATTCGGACAATATCCGGGAACGCGGCAGCCAGCATGAAATCCGCATTATGAGCGTATCGGACGAAGGCAGCCTTTATTTTCTGATCTGCGGCTACATGAGCCGTGGTGCACACGAAGGGGAAATGGGCATTTCGCTGTGTTCGTATAATTATGGGGAAAATGTGGTGCAGGAAGAACTGTATCTGCCGGTAGATGTTTCCTATGAGAGTATGGAAGAACGCATTGGCGGCATTGCTTATGTGAATGACAACAATTTGTTTTATATTTTAATTGACGATACATTGTATGCCATTAATTTAATCAGCCGTGAAGTCATGACAGAAGTTTCAGGGCTGGCACAGGGAACGTATGCCGTTTCTAAAGGCAGAAATATGATTGCATACAGCGAAAATCATTCGCAATATGATACGGACAGTATCCGCATTTTCAATATGCAGGATGGCACGGATTATACCATTCGTGCAGATGCGGGTGAAAAGCTCAAGGTGCTGGGCTACATTAATTCAGATTTTATTTATGGCATTGCTGATGCAGAGGACATTGTATCCGAAGGCGACGGCAATACTTTTTTCCCGATGTATCAGGTGAATATTATGGCATCGAATTATACTATGCAGAAAGAATATAATGAGCCGGGCATTTATGTGTCTAATGCGATTGTCGATAAGCTGCGTGTGAATCTGTACCGTGTTGTGAAAAATGCAGACGGCAGTTTTTCAGAAACAACGATGGATCAGCTGATTAACCGGGAAGAAAACAGCACCAGTGACGGTCTGGTTATTGATACCATTTCAACGACCAACCGAAAGACCGAGGTGATTCTTGTGATAAAAAAAGCGATTTCTAATGTGAATAATATCACGGTGCGTTACTCAGATAAGATGATTTTTAAGAAGGATGAAACATCGGATTTATTAATGAAACACTAATGAGAGGTTTGCATGAAAAAGTTTAAGAAAATCATACGGGCAGTTTTGGTGCTTGCGGTGCTTGCGGGACTCATTTATCTGATTCCAAAAGTGATTACGGTTGTGCGTTTAAAACGTGCGGCGGATTCTTATGTAGCGGCAAGCTCGGTCAGTACCTTTAAAGATTCAAAGACAACGATTATCTATGATACGAATGACCAGGAACTCTGTACAATGAAGAATACAAAGGATATGTATTATGTGTCGTATCAGGAGATTCCGGTGACACTGGTCAATTCCTTTGTCGTCATGGAAGACCGCCAGTTTTATAAACATTCCGGTTATGATATCAAGGCAATTCTGCGTGCCATTGTGATTAATCAGAAAAGCAATGATATTGCGCAGGGGGCAAGTACCATTACCCAGCAGCTTGCAAGAAATATTTTCCTGTCGCAGGAAGTGACATGGCAGCGTAAGGTTGAGGAGATTTTTATTGCGGTCGGTCTGGAAAAGAAGTACAGTAAGAATCAGATTCTGGAATTTTACCTGAACAATATTTATTTCGGAAACGGATATTATGGTGTGGAAGCTGCGGCAAGAGGATATTTTGACAAATCCGTGTCAGAGCTTACGCTTGCGGAACAGGCTTTTATCGCGGCGATTCCCAACAATCCGACACGCTATAATCCGCTGACAAATTATGACAATACCGTCCAGCGTAAAAACCTCATTTTACAGCAGCTTTACGAGGCGGATGATATTGGTTCGCTCGACCGCTATATGGCTGAAACAGAAGAGGTTGTCTTAAATCCGCATCAGACAGAGGAGATTAACAATTCGGTTGTAACGTATGCAAGGCACTGTGCAACCGAATCGCTGATGAGTGTATCGGGCTTTACTTTCCGTTATAATTTCAGTTCGGAAGACGATTATAATGCATATGAAGCTACGTATGATACATTTTACAATATGTGTCAGCAGAAGCTTTTAAGCGGTGGCTACAGCATTTACACCTCCATTGATATGAATATACAAAATCAGTTACAGCAGGCAGTAGATAACAATCTGGCGGCATATACGGAAAAGTCTTCGGAAGGTGTATACAGTATGCAGGGAGCGGCAACGTGTGTGGATAACAGCACCGGAAATGTGGTGGCGATTGTCGGTTCGCGCAGTCAGGAAGACATCAAGGGCTATGTTTTAAATCGTGCGTATCAGAGTTACCGCCAGCCGGGCAGTTGTATTAAGCCGTTAAATGTCTACACACCGTATTTGCAGCTTGGCAATACGCCGGATACGAAGGTTACCGATTCGCAGATTGACGGCGGTCCTGCCAATGCCGATGCAAGCTATGCCGGAGAGATGACGTTGACAGATGCCGTAAAATGGTCTAAAAATACGGTTGCATGGAACATTTATCAGCAGATTACGCCAAAGACGGGAAGTTCCTTTTTAATAAAAATGGGATTTCATAAAATCTGGGTGGATAAAGATTACAATGCCGGTGCATTAGGCGGTTTTACGTATGGTGTGACAACGGAAGAAATGGCAGGCGGATATGCAGCACTTGCCAATGACGGTGTATACAGAAAAGCAACCTGTATCCGTCTTATTGTAGATGCTTCCAATAAAACGGTTGTCAATGAAACGAACCGTGACAGCAAGGTTTATGATAAAAGTGCATCGCGCATGATGACACAGATGTTAAGAGAAGTTGTATTAAGCGGTACGGGAACATCAGCAAATGTGGAAAATGCAGTTGTTGCCGGAAAAACGGGAACGACAAATGCCAGCAAAGATGTATGGTTCTGCGGATACAGCAAGTATTACACCACAACGGTATGGGCAGGATACGATTATCCAAAAGAAATGTCCGGTGTCAACAGCCGTGTCAATGCAATCTTTAAAGATTTTATGACGGCGGTGCATACCAATCTGCCTGTAACAGATTTCAGTACGGTTACACAGCAGACAACACAACCGGAGACGACAGCGGCAGTACAGGAGGAAACGGAATCCTTACCGCAGGAAACTACAGCAATTGTGCCGGAAACGACAGGTATTGAACAGGTAACACCGCAGCAGGTTCCGTCCACGACAGCACAGGTGCCAACAACAACACCGTATCAGCGATGGACGACAGCACCGGCACAGCCAAAGACAACGGCACCGATGCAGTATGGCGATATTGACGCCACGACAAGAACCGATCCCGATGCAACGGCACGCGGAGAGTGGTAAATGTGAACAAGCCATAAATCAAAGCTTGTTCACATAACACTTTGTGCCGACAGCGGCACAAAGTCGTCCGTTGATGCGGGTAGATGAGAAATCGAACAAGCCATAAATTAAAGGGATAGGAAAATGTGAATCAACATTTTCCTATCCCTTTTTGCCGGGCAGCGCCCAAAGCCTGCATACATTAATATTACTTGCCGTAATGTGTTTCGTTGTATTCCTTAACACGCTGCTGGATTCTTTCAACAGGGCTTAATAAGTTGCTGATAGAAGAATCGTGGTTTAACGTATCAACTAATAAAGCAATGTATTTGCTCATATCTACATTGATATACCAAGGCTTAGAAAGCAGTTCTTCCGGCTGGTATACAAGGTTCGTTGTAAGAACACGGTCAATAACGCCGTTTTCATAAGCTTCATCAAATTTCTTAAATCCATTTGTGAACAGACCAAAGGTTGTCGCACAGAAGACTCTCTTTGCTTTTCTTCTCTTTAATTCAGCAGCAACATCAATCATGCTTTCGCCGGAAGAAATCATATCGTCGATGATGACAACATCTTTTCCTTCTACGTTAGAGCCTAAGAACTCATGGGCAACAATCGGGTTACGTCCGTTGACAATCTTTGTATAGTCACGTCTTTTATAGAACATACCCATATCCAGACCGAGGACGTTTGCAAAGTAAACAGCACGTCCCATACCGCCTTCATCCGGGCTGATAACCATCATATGGTCGCTGTCGATGTGTAAATCGTCAACACCCAGTAAAAGATATTTAATAAACTGATACGTAGCAGAAACGGATTCAAATCCCTTTAACGGAATTGCGTTCTGTACACGCGGGTCATGTGCATCAAATGTAATGATGTTATCCACACCCATATCTGTGAGTTCCTTTAATGCAAGTGCGCAGTCTAAAGATTCACGTCCTGAACGTTTATGCTGTCTGCTTTCATACAGGAATGGCATAATAACGGTAATTCTGCGTGCTTTACCACCGGCAGCAGCGATAACACGCTTTAAATCTGCATAGTGGTCATCCGGTGACATATGGTTCTTATAACCGCATAAAGAATATTCAAGGCTGTAATTACATACGTCAACCATGATATATAAATCATATCCACGTACGGAATCGTTTAAAACACCCTTTCCTTCACCGGAACCAAAACGAGGGGTGCTTGCACTTACGATATAAGAATCTCTTTTATATCCGCTGAAAGCGAGTGTAGATTCATCTTCGTGGTCGCGCTGTTCTCTCCAGTCAACAAGATAATTATTTACCTTTTTGCCTAATTCTGAGCAGCTGGCTAAAGGAACGATACCTAAGGTACCATATGGAATAGTTTGTGTGTGACGTTCGTCTCGTGGCATAATTAAAATCCTCCATTAGTATAATACGATACAAATTTGTATTTAACACAATATAAAATATAATCATTCTTTGCCGATAAGTCAATGATTTCCTAAGGTTTTTGCCCTGTTTTTTTCAAAAGACGGATATCGGCACCCGCAAGCTTTAACAGCTTATAAGCACTGGTGAGGCGCGAAAAAATTCGCTCCGAATACATGTTGCGGATATCTGAGAGCGAAAGGTTGGTTGAGATAACCACGCTTTTTCTTCTGAGAATCCGTTCATTGATACAGTAAAACAGGCGGGAACTGGTGTAGCTGTTGGCAAATTCCGTGCCGAGGTCATCAATAATGAGCAGATCACAGTCTAAAATGTAGCTGCTGTCAATTGCCGTATCAGATGTATCCGGCTTGTTAAAATCCTGCTGTTCAAAGCATTGGAACAATTCCACGGCAGTCAGGTAAATGACACTGTGCGAAGAATCGAGCAGTTCCTTTGCAATACAGTTGGTTAAAAAAGTCTTTCCAACACCGGTATCGCCAAAAAGCAGCAGATTATCATAGGTGGTGTCAAATTCATCCACAAAGCGGTGGCATATGGACACAATATTCTGCATATTATTATAGGGTGTCAGTCCAATGGACGGAATCGGCGTTTTTTTATCATACCATTCATAGGAAAAGGTATCAAAATTTTCCGTCGTGATGATATTTTTTAAATTAGAATCGTGATACACCAGCTCAATGGCTTTTTTGGTGAAGCAGGCACATTTATGCTGACCGATATAGCCGGTATCCTTGCATTTCGGACAGGTATAGACAGGCTCTAAATAGTCTGCAGGTCTGCCAAGAGCGGCAAGACAGGCGGCTTTACGGTCTGCAAGTTCTGAAAGCTTTTTTCGGTAGGCGGTCTTGTAATCCGGATTTTTTAACATTTCTGCCGCCGCCTGCATGGAAAGCCCGATAATATCGTCTTCGATTTGGGCAATTTCAGGACATGCGGCAGTCACCTGCGCATACCGTTCATTCTGGATATGCTGGTTTTCGGTGCGAATCGCATCGTAAGTCCGCATAATTGCATCATGTTGTGAATTGGTAAGTGCCATAACCTTGTCCTTTCTAGCCGTTATTGCTGATTAAAGCGCTCTCTAAACTGTCAATGTCGGTATCACGCTGGTGAAAATTGTGAAAACGGTTGTTATTCGTGCCGGTATTAGGAGCCGCATTGGATGCTTTTTTCTGATTGCGCAGCAGTTCATATTCAGCATCTGATTTGCGGATATCTTCGGGTGTTTTTACATTTGCCTTATTCCATTTGGTAAGGATAGAGTCTGCGTATTCAAAACTCGGCTGATGCGTTGCCTTTAAAGTGCGGTTGCAGGCTTCAATAATCATATCAGCATCAAAGCAGTACGTGTCCGTCCATTTGGTGATAAACTCCCGTTCCCGCTGTCCAGGGTCGCGGCTTCCGATGCCAAAAGCATTCATCACGGAGTAAATGGTCATATTGTGGTTTGCTGTTTCAAGCTTTGCCTGTTTGACGGAAGTAATTCCGGCTTCTGCCCAGCTGGCAGCAATTTTTTCAATATAGCGCATACTCTTATGACCCTTTTGTACGCAGTAGCCGACCAGATATTCAATCAGGTCTGCGGGCAGTTTTAAGGTGTCGTAAAAATAGGCAATCCGCTGAAGTGCAGAAGAACCAAGAGGTTCGCCCATGTATTCTTCTACGGCGAATAAAAGCATGGCAAAATTTTCATCGCCAAGTTTAAATTCGCTGATGCGGGTCATGGAATAGGATTCCGGACCGGCGGTTTCTTTTGCGGCTGCCGTTTCCATCAGAGGAGCCACAGTGGATGTCATAGTGTGAGGTGCAGAAGCTGACACGGCAGTATTGACAGCCGGACTGTTTACGATGGCATTTGGCATGACAGAATTGTCTGCATAGCGGGGGTCAGCCTCCCTGGAAGCGGACGAAGCGGATAAATCCGTAAAGGAGATGCCTGTCAGCATGCCGTCCGGGCTGAAATTTAAGCGCAGGGCATTCATTTTATCCCAGTAGCGCAGCCCGCGCAGAATGTCGGCTTCCGTCTGGTTGAATAAATCTGCCATTTCAGACACAGATAAAGAAATGTGACCGGCAGACACACAACGCAGAAGATACAAATATATTTTTACAAATTCACCATTTGCCTGTGGCATTAAGGTGTCAATAAAATAATTGGAAACGGCGGTGTTATCCGCACGGTTTTCCATATGTAATGTAATTGTATTCATACAAAAAACTTCCTTATCAATTCAGTTTCTTCATTATAACACACACCAAAACAAAATCAACAGGTGGAAAACACAGGGTTATCCACTGGGGATATTGTGGATAATGTGGATAACTTGTAAAAGAAAAATGAAATGCGTGTAAAAAGCGGAATTGTGGACAAGTCATTATAAACAGGAAATCCACACACAGAATCAACAAAAATGTGATTAAGTATGTGGATAATGTGGATAACTATGTTGAAAACCAAACTATTTTACTGAAATTATTGAGAAATCAAGGCTTCCCCGATTTGATAGACATTTCCGGCACCCATAGTTATCAACAAATCGCCGTTGATACAATTTTTTGATAAAAATTTCTCAATTTCTTCAAAAGAGCCAAAATAAAAACACTCTTTGCCCAGTTTTTCGATTTCGTGTTTTAAATCAAGAGAGCTGATGCCCAGTGTATCCGTTTCTCTTGCAGCATAAATATCGGCAAGAACAACCTTATCTGCGTGGGAAAGCGCTTCTGCAAATTCCGTGAGCAGAATTTTGGTACGCGAATACGTATGCGGCTGGAATACACACCAGACGGTTTTGTGCGGATAATGGGCAGCTGAAGCAAGCGTTGCCTTAATCTCATCCGGGTGGTGGGCATAGTCGTCAATAACTGTGATACCGTTAAATTCGCCTTTCTTTTCAAAGCGGCGTTCTGTACCGTGAAAACCTGAAAGACCGGTGGCAATCACTTCAAGTGAAAGTCCCAGCTTTTTTGCGGCGGCAATGGCGGCAAGAGAATTGTATACATTATGCACGCCGGGAACAGAAAGATGAATCTGGCCGGAAGGTGTTCCTTCTATTAAAAGAGTGTACGTGCAGCAGCCCATTTCATCAAAAGCAATATCTGCAGCGCTGTACATGCTCTTAGCCGGGTCAGAACCGACAGTAATGACTTCACAGGAAGTGTCCTGATAGAAGTATTCGTAATTGTCAATATCGGTATTGATAATTAAAGTACCGTCTGCCGGAAGCTTTTCCGTAAACAGCTTAAAGGAATGACGGATATCGTCAATATCCTTAAAGAAATCGAGGTGGTCTTCCTTGACATTTAAAATAATGTTCATGGTCGGGTGGAAGGATAAGAAGCTGTTGGTATATTCACAGGCTTCTGTTACAAAAATACCGGACTGTCCGACACGGATATTGCCGCCGATACTGTCTAAAATGCCGCCGACAGAAATGGTCGGGTCACAGTTACCTGCCATTAAAATCTCCGTCAGCATGGAAGTTGTCGTTGTTTTTCCGTGTGTACCGGCGATATTGACAGCAGTTTTGTAGTTGGTCATAATCTGTCCGAGCAGTTCGGCACGGGTAATCGTAGGAATACCCGCAGCTCTTGCTGCCGAAAGTTCAGGATTGGTGTCCCTGATGGCAGCTGTGTAGACTACTAAGTCAATGTCACTGGTAATATTGTCAGCCGTCTGGCTGTATACAATATGACAGCCTGCGGCAGTAAGTTCTTTCGTGAGTGCAGATTCAGCAGCATCTGAGCCGGATACGGTAAAATTCTTATCCCGCAGTATATGTGCAAGACCGCTCATGCTGATTCCTCCAATACCGATAAAATGTACATGAATAGGATTATTAAAATTAATATGATACATGGTTGAATCCTTTCTTATTAAATATAGCAGATGAAAAACATCATACAATCATATTATAAACGTATTGCGGAAAAATTCAAACTTTATTTTCACCGATACTGACATAATATTTACGGTACAGATGTCATATGGATTGCTCCGTGCTGCGCACTCTCACAATCCTGCCCAGTATTCGCATATCGTGCAGCATTCGCTTCACTTTTATGCGAATACTGGGCGGGTCATGAATTCTTACAGCCGCGCTTGCGCGAGCGCATCGCGGTGATAAGGATTATGACCTTGACATCTTAAATTATATCGGAAAAATAGGTATTATTTGAAAATATCCGCATAAAATGTAAATTGTATTGCGTATGTGTTATATACAAGTGTAATTGTTTTATTAAAGGATAAAAATATTTAGAATTTTACAAAATTCTTTTTACTTAATGAGTCACATATGATATAATTGTTTTATCAAAACAGGTTTATTATTATAACATCAGAGGTGATAGCATGATTAAAAAAGAGATGATTGCCATGTTATTGGCAGGGGGACAAGGCAGCAGACTGGGAGTGCTGACTGCAAAGGTAGCGAAGCCTGCGGTATCTTTTGGTGGAAAGTATAGGATTATCGATTTTCCATTGAGTAACTGCATTAATTCAGGCATTGATACGGTAGGTGTGCTGACACAGTATCAGCCGTTAAGACTGAACTCGCATATCGGTATTGGTATTCCGTGGGATTTGGACAGAAATGTCGGTGGTGTAACCGTACTTCCGCCGTATGAAAAGAGTTCAAACAGTGAGTGGTATACAGGAACAGCCAATGCCATTTATCAGAATCTGGAGTATATGGAACAGTATAATCCCGATTATGTTTTGATTTTGTCAGGAGATCATATTTATAAGATGGACTACAAAATCATGCTGGATTATCATAAGGCGAACAATGCGGATATTACGATTGCCGCAATGCCGGTTCCGATGGAAGAAGCGAGCCGTTTTGGTATCGTGGTAACAGATGAAGATAACCGCATTACAGAATTTGAGGAAAAACCGACGCAGCCAAAGAGCAATCTGGCGTCAATGGGTATTTACATATTCAGCTGGAAGGTATTAAAGGAAGCTTTAATCAAGCTGAAAGACCAGAATGAATGTGACTTTGGCAAGCATGTTATTCCGTACTGCTTCGAGAACAATAAACGCATTTTTGCGTATGAGTACAACGGATACTGGAAAGATGTCGGAACACTCAGTTCTTATTGGGAAGCAAATATGGAATTGATTGATATTATCCCGGTGTTTAACCTGTATGAAGAATTTTGGAAGATTTATACCCGCACGGATACGATTCCGCCGCAGTATATCGGGGAAAATGCTTACATAGAAAAGAGTATTATCGGTGATGGAACGGAAATTTACGGAAAGGTTTATAATTCCGTTATCGGTGCCGGCGTCGTCATAGAAGAAGGCACGGTGGTACGTGATTCAATTATTATGAACAATTCTGTTATCGGAAAAGACAGTATTGTTACAAAGTCGATTATTGCAGAAGATGTTCAGATTGGCAGCCATGTTGAACTTGGGGCAGGCGAAGAAGCAGAGAATGTATTTAAACCAAAAATTTATAATTCAGGCCTTGTTACAGTCGGTGAATGTTCCGTTATCCCGGATAATGTAACAGTAGGTAAGAATACAGCTATTTCCGGCGAGACGACCATTGATGATTATCAGGAAGGGCAGCTTGCAAGCGGAGGCATCATAATTAAGGCAGGTGATAATGTATGAAAGCAATAGGAATTATTCTGGCCGGTGGCAATAACAAACTGATGAAAGATTTATCAAAAAAGAGGGCAATCGCGGCAATGCCGGTTGCGGGAAGCTACAGGGCAATTGATTTTGCATTAAGTAATATGTCCAATTCCCGTATTAATAAAGTGGCTGTTATTACACAGTACAATGCCCGTTCTTTAAATGAGCATTTAAGTTCATCAAAGTGGTGGGATTTCGGCAGAAAGCAGGGCGGACTGTTCGTATTTACACCGACAATTACAGCAGACAGCAGCTACTGGTACCGCGGTACGGCAGATTCTTTATATCAGAATCTGAATTACTTAAAGACAAGCCATGAGCCGTATGTTGTTATCGCATCCGGTGACGGTATTTATAAGATGGATTATAATAAAGTGCTGGAGTACCATATCGAAAAGAAAGCGGATATTACGATGGTTGTCAAGAAAATGACAGACCGTTCGGAGATTAACCGTTTCGGACTGGTAACGATGACAGAGGAAGGACGGATTACCGATATCGATGAGAAACCGCTGGAAACCAATCTTTCCACTGTTTCAACAGGAATCTATGTAATCCGCAGAAGACTGCTGATTGAACTGATTGAAAAGGCAGCTTCAGAAGACCGTCATGATTTTGTAAGGGATATTCTGATACGTTATAAGAATATTAAAAAGATTTACGGATATAAGCTGGAAAGCTATTGGAGCAATATCTCATCCGTAAGGTCTTACTATAAAACTAATATGGACTTTTTAAAGAAAGATGTCCGTGATTATTTCTTTAAGCAGTATCCGGATATTTATTCAAAGGTAGAAGATTTACCGCCGGCAAAGTACAACTGTGGTGCACAGGTCAGCAACAGCCTTGTATCAAGTGGCTGTATTGTCAACGGTACAATTGAAAATTCGATTTTGTTTAAAAAGATTTATATCGGAAATAACAGTGTAGTAAAGAATTGCATTATTTTAAATAATGCATATATTGGGGATAACTCTTATCTGGAGAACTGCATTGTGGAAAGCGGAAGTACCATTAAAGCCAATACCAATTACAAGGGTGAGGGCGAACCGCTGATTCTTGATGAAAACAGTCCGATTTATTACTAAAAAACTGCAACGACACAAAAAGATTATGGCTGCAACAGGGGGCAGCAGAAGGGGCGCTTATGAATATTACAGATGTACGTGTTAGAAAAATCAGCAAAGAAGGAAAGATGAAGGCAGTTGTATCGGTTACGATAGATGATGAATTTGTTGTACACGATATTAAGGTTATCGAAGGCGATAAGGGATTATTTATTGCGATGCCAAGCAGAAGGTCGTCAGACGGTGAGTACAGGGATGTAGCCCACCCAATCAACACCTCGACAAGAGAACGGTTACAGGCGGTGATTCTGGAAGCCTATGAAAAGGCAGAAGAATCGGCAGAGGAATAACAGGTAATAAAATTGTAAAGTGAAATAAAAAGGCTGCACAGAAAAAGTAGTATCTGTGCAGCTTTTATTTCTTGTATTCCGTATCACCGGTCAACAATATTCCCTTTCAGTTTCCGGAATGTCGATGGGGATACGCCGTTTACTTTCTTAAAGGCATCGCCGTAGTAGTTGCTGTTATCATAGCCGCATTCAAAGGCGATTTCCGTAATGCTCATGCCGGTTTCCAGAAGCAGTTTTTCAGAATGATTAATCCGCACATTATTTAAGTATTCTTTAAACCCCAGACCGTTTGCAGACTTGAATTTTTTGGAAAAGTACGAAGGATTTAAGTGCAGCAGTTCTGCCATGTCATCCAGTGTAATATTATTTTTAAAGTGTTCGTTAATGTAGTCCACGGCAATCTGGAGTGCTTCATCGGTGGCGCGCGTGTTGTTGTTGACAATCAGAATTGAAGCATCATTAATATATCGTAAAATACGCACGACCAAGGTCTGAAAATACATTTTTAACATGCAGTTTGAAAAAATATCAGACGACTGGTGTTCGGCAAGAATCAGACTCAGCATGGCATTGATATCACTGCGGCAGTCCTCCGGCAGATAAAAGATTTTGGAAAACAGGTGGCTTTGCAGCCATACTGTGCCGAATTCTGCAACCAGCTCACTTAAATAACTCTGTGTAAATTCAATCGATACACATTCATGCAGGGCAGCATCTGAGTAAGAAGTGCGGTGCAGTGTATCTGCGGGAATAAATGTAATATTGCCGGGCGTCAGGTGGTAGACATTGTTTTTGATAAATAAATCGCACCCGCCGCTGATCAGGTAAAACATTTCATAATAAGAATGTGCATGCGCAGAGTGCATATGGTAAGACGCCTGATGGGTCTTTTTGGAAATTTCAAATCGTGATGTTACAGCCATAGGAATCCTCGTTTCTGAACAATTTTATAAAATTTTGTTCGGATGTTTTTTGAATGCAAAATGGTAAAAATGCACAAAAAATCATAATGTATTTGCGTAATATTAACATATACTATATTTTACACCTAAAATAATCAGTAAACAAGAACGAAAATCACTATTTTTTTGTAGAAAAGGTGGGATGTTTGTGATAGATTAGTGTCATTGGAGAGATTTAACAAAAATGCAACACGAATTTTACATTTTTGATTAAAAATTGACAATAGGGCTAATTTCACGAGAGGAGAGTAATTATGAAGACTAAAAAGTCAAAAAGAGTAATGGCGGTCGTAATGGCGGTTTTACTCACAGTAGGTATTATGCCTATGGACTGGGCTGTAACAAAGGCAGCAGCAAGTACAGTCCACTCTTTTGATGCAACAGCGCAGGCTTCAGTTGGGGATGACAAAGCCGTGATTGCAGAGGGAACAACATTTAATGACGGGTACTTTAAAATCGTAGGAAAAGTGACCCAGAGAACCAACAGTGACGGAAGCATAAAGGCTTACGAACTGGCATCTAAGGCGGCAGGTGCCGTGCAGTTTACAACGGAAAGCACTTCTTCCGTAGTAGTAGGATTAAGCAGTACGGGCGGTTCTAATGAATCCGCAGTGGCACTGATTAATACAGCGGACAATAGTGTGGTTGCAGAAGATGCAGGAACAGCTGTTGTAGCAGGAACAAAAAAGACAGAGTTAAAGTATACAGCATTACCGGCAGGTACCTATCAGGTTGTATCACCGGAAGATGCAGAACGTAACAGAGGCGCAAGATTCTTAGACATTACTGTTGAGGAAGAAGAAGCTGCAGCAGTTACAACAACTTATGCATTCGCAGTTGCAGACCTTTCACCGGCAGCTTACAGCGTAACAGCCGATAAGACAGCAATTGCTGAAGGAACAGTCTTTGCTTCTGATTATGTAAAGACTGTCGGAACAGCAACATTCAGAACAAAGAGTTCTTCCGATTTCAGTGCATTAAAGGCAATTGAACTTGGTTCAAAGGCATCCGGTGCATTACAGTTTACTGTAACAGGTACTGCTTCAGTATCTTTTGAAGCAAGCAGTACAGGCGGTTCGAATGAATCGGCAATTGCACTTGTAAATACAGCAGACAACAGTACGGTTGCAGAAGATGCAGGAACGACTATTGTTAAGGGAACAAACGCAACAAAGCTTACATACAGCAGCTTACCGGCAGGTACTTATCAGATTGTATCACCGGAAGATGCAGAACGTAACAGAGGTGCCAGAGTATTAAGTTTTACGGCAGAGCAGACAGCAAGCGGCGAAAGACCGGCAAGAAAAGCATGGGAAGACGTAGCAGCACCGGCAATTGGTGAGATTACGGCAGCAGACGGTAAAATTACAGTTCCGTTTACAATGGTAATCGGCTATGACGGCGCAGACAGTGTATCCGTTGATATGAAGAATACAGCAGGAACAGTTGTAGCCACAGAAAATTATGCAAAAGATGCAACAGAAGGTGTAGTTACGTTTACACCGGCTGCAAGCGGTGATTATACATTTACAATTACAGCAGCAAGAAAAGATGAAGCAGACAAGACAGGAACAGATAAGGAATTTAAGGGCTTTGAACTTCCGCTTGCAAAGCCGTCTTTCCAGAGTGCAACAAGCCAGGGTGGCGGTAAGGTTTCACTCGTATGGGACGAAGTGACAGAAGCTTCTTCTTATGAAGTATCATACAGCGAAAACGGAACAGACTTTACACAGCCTGTATCTGTAACAGGAACAGAATATGTGGTTTCAGGATTGACAGTCGGCAAGGAATATACTTTCAAGCTGACAGCAGTCAGAGTATTACCGGCAGCCGTTTCAGAAGCTGCAACGATTACAGCAAAAGCGACTGCAGAAGCACAGCAGGTATGGGCTTTTTCAGCATTCGGACAGGGCGTCAGCTCAGATGAAAAGAATGCAGGCTATGAAGGCAGTGCAAATGACGGAAAGGTAACACTTTGGAATTTAAACAGCAAGGGTAAGATTGTACCGGCTTCTACAGACGGTTTATCCTTTTACTATACAGCCATTCCTTCTAATATGAACTTTACATTGTCAGCAACCGTAACAGTTGATGAATGGACACTGACAAACGGTCAGGAAGGCTTTGGTTTAATGGCGGCCGACAGAGTTGGTAAGAACGGTGATTCTTCTGTATTCTGGAACAACTCCTATATGGCATCTGTCACAAAGGTTGAATACTATGTAAACGCAGATGGCAGCATGGCATTAGACACTATTAAGCAGGGCGGCACAACAGCACCGGATGGTTCTGTAAAGGCAACAATGAAGTTAGGTATCGGCTCACAGGAAAAGACAGGCGTTACAAAGGCAAACCTTTCTAAGCTGGAAGCAAACGATACAGCAACCGTAAACAATGAATTCAGTTCAAAGATGACAACACTGGAAAGCTCTGGTGTAACGGGAAATCTGATTGGCAATGCAACAAAGGATGTTACAGGAACTGTTGAGAATCCGCTGACAACCTTTAAGATGTCTATTCAGAAAAATAACACAGGTTATTTCGTAAGCTATACCAATGAAGCAGGCGAAACTGTGACAAAGAAATACTATGATACAAAGGCATTGGAACAGTTAGATGAAGACAATGTATATGTTGGTTTCTTTGCTTCAAGAACAGCAAAGATTAGCGTAACAGACATTAACTTAACAACGGTTTCACCTGAAAATGATGTGGCAAAAGAAGAACAGCCGGTTACAACTGTAGCACCTTCATATAAAGTAACATCTGCTTCTGTATCCAATTCAGAAAGCTACAAGTTATCTTATGTAGCCAATGCAGACGGTCACGTTGTTGTTACTGCAGCAGACGGAATGGTCATTGCAGATGAAGATGTAACAGCCGGTCAGAAATATGTATGGGAAACGACATTAACATTAGGTGAGAATACATTTACAGTAACGATGACACCGGTGGAAGGTTACAGACCAAGTGAATTTGAAGTATTGGATTCTTATGAAGCTTCAACATTTACTTATAAGGTAACATACAACAAGTTTGATGGTGACGTGATTTATGTCGGACCGGATGCGGCATCAGACGGTGTCGGTACAAAGGAAAATCCGATTGACATTTACACAGCAGTAAAATTTGTTTCACCGGGACAAAAGATTGTACTTCTTTCAGGTACATACAACTTAGAATCAACAGTTACGGTACAGCCGGGTATCGACGGTACGGAAAGCCAGCCAATCATTATGGCGGCAGAGTCTTCTACAGACAGACCGGTATTTGATTTCGGCAAGAACTGTGAAGGTATGGTATTAGCCGGTGATCACTGGTATTATCAGGGATTTGATGTAACAAATTCAGCAAATGCAAAGGATGGTATCAGACTTTGCGGAAGCAGCTGTACAGTAGATAACGTACGGACTTATCACAACGGTAACACCGGTTTACAGATCAGCCGTTTTACATCAACAGATACTAAAGAAGAATGGCCAAGCAACAACTTAGTATTAAATTGTACATCATACGGCAATGCCGATGAGGGTTATGAAGATGCAGACGGATTTGCAGCAAAGCTGACAATCGGTGAAGGAAATACATTTGACGGCTGTATCGCATACAACAATGCAGATGACGGATGGGATTTATTTGCAAAGGTAGAAACAGGCTCAATCGGTGCTGTAACAATCCAGAACTGTGTAGCTTATGGCAACGGTTATCTGGAAGACGGTACTGATGCCGGCAACGGTAACGGATTTAAGATGGGTGGTTCAAGTATGTCAGGATACCACAAGTTAATCAATTCCGTAGCATTTGATAACAAGGCAAAGGGTATTGATTCTAACAGCTGTCCGGATATTCAGGTAACCAATTCTACATCATACAATAATGGCGGTTCAAACGTAGCCATGTATACAAATGATGCAGCAAATACCGATTTTATGGCAACAGGTGTTCTTTCATGGAGAACACAGAAGACAAGTGTGAATGAAACATTTAAGTTCAAGGGTACACAGGATGCTTCTAAGGTATATCAGTCAAGCAACTATTTCTGGAACTGCACGGAAGCAGGAACAAATAATAGTACAACAGCCGTAACGGCAGACTGGTTTGTATCTACAGACACAAAGATGAATTATGACACACACGTATATGCAGCGATTCCGGTTACAAGAAACAGTGACAATACAATCAATATGAACGGCTTACTGGTACTTACAGCCAATGCAAAGGCTGGCGCTGTTGTAGGCGGTCAGGCTTCTGCAAAGATTGATTTGAGCGGTAAGATGACAGATGGTCTGTTATTCCAGAAGACAACAGGCAGTGAATCTGTAGAAACAGGTGATATGGCAAATATGATGCTTTATATCCTCTTACTGCTTGGCGCAGCAGGTGTATATGCAGTTTCTAAGAAAAGAAAGCACGCATAGGCATGATACCGGATTCAGACGAATATAAACGAATATAAAAGTCAAGGAACCCCTTTATTGAGGTGACTTAATAAGGGGGTTCTTTTCTTAAAGAAAATATATATTTTAACAATTAAATTAATTGCAAAAAGATATGTATTTTCTTTTGGAAAAGAACAAAAAGGGAGGTTTTTTTACAATGATTAAAAACAGAAGGACAAGCGGACTGCTGAGCATGGCATTGGCAACATGTCTGGTTGTAAGTGCAGTGCCGGTACAGACAGTGGATTCTATTTTGGGAAATGCAGCAGGAAGGGTAACAGCTTATGCTGAGGAAACGGCGCAGAGTACAAAGCCGCTTACAACACTTTGGAAAACGCAGGAAGTCGGTACACACGAGGGAACAGGAACTTATGCGTATGATGCAGCAGCAAAGACGGTGACGGTAAACGGTGCCGGTACAAAATTTGATAAATCAGCAGGAAGTGATGATTTATTCTACGCTTATTTTGAGGGTAAAGGAGATTTAACCATTACAGCGAAGATGACCGTCAATAATAACGGCAATGCAGGATACGCAGGACTGTTAATCCGTAATACCGCAGATGAAGCGGGAAGTGCCAGCGCAGCACTGTATGCAGATTTTGCAAATGGAAGCAAGAATCAGATCCGTTACGGATACCATAAAGAAGCAGCAGGCGGCGGTGCATCACAGGTCAATACGGCAGTCACAACCGCTTCTTCTGACATTTATATTAAATTAGAAGTTTCAGAGAATAAAGCAACCTATCACGTTGCTTCCACAGCTGATTTTTCAGATGAAAAGGTAAAGACACAGACAATTTCCGGATTATCCGCAAAGACAATCGGTTTCTTTGCAACAGAAGGAGTAACTGCAGAATTTTCGGATGTAACGGTAACTTCTGCATATACAACGGATGACGGTGCAGATGTTAAAAAGCAGATTTTTGATTCAGAGGTAGGAGAAGTAAACTTCTCACAGTCAAGCAGTAAAGATTACTCAGGAAATTATGATGCCGGAAATTCCTTTGAAACTTCCGCAAACGGCAACATTTTATCCGTAAATCATACAAGAAGCGCAACAGTGAAAGGAAATATCAGAGATGATAAAGGAATGGATTACTTATTGTTCCCGGAAACATCAGAAGATATGACGATTTCAGCAGATATTACAGTGACAAAGTTGGATTCCGGTACAGATAAGCAGGGTCTTGCCATCGGACAGTTTAACGCGAAGACCGGCAGCGCCATGAAGTGTGACGTATTACATATCCAGAAAAATATTGTGATCCAGCATACATTTTCAACAATAAGCGGTACAGGAAACTGCGGATCTCCAAAGGTTGGCAAAAAAACTGATACAGCAAACGGATATGAGCTGGGCGGCACATATACACTGACTTACACAAAGAGTGGCAATACAGCCAGCATGAAAGTTGTAAGCGCAGATGGAACGGTGCTTATGGGTTCAGAAGCAAATCCGGGTGAATTTGACCTGACACAGTCTTATGCAGACTTGCAGACAGGACAGACAGTACGCTATGGTCTGGCATTTTCAGGTGTTACGGCAGAAATCAGTAACCTGACCTTAAAGAATGCAGAAGGTACGGTTGTATATGACCAGAACGATTATTATGTTGCAGTCGGTGTAGCACCAGTGATTACAAATGCTGCAACAGAAGTAGCTTCTGACAGAAAGAGCATGAATATTACATGGGATGTTGCAGAAGAAGGCTCAGGCAATATTAAATACGCCGTATATGTATCAAAGGATGGCGGTGAATATACAAAGATTTCTGATTCTAAGGTGAACAGCTTCAGTTATGCCGGAATGGACGGCGATGGAAAGTATCAGTTTAAGATTGTGCCTTATGGCGGAACAACAATGGGAACGGCCGTAGAAACTGAAATAACGGATTATCAGGCACCACTTGCACAGGCGGAATTAACAGCCGCAGGCAGCAAATCTAAGGTAGAACTGTCATGGAATGCCGTAGAAGGTGCATCTTCTTATGATGTGTACAGAAAACTGGGCTCTGACGGTGAAGCAGTGCTGGTTAAGACAACCGCAGAAATTGCATTTACAGATACAGATGTTGTCGAAGAAGAACCGTATTATTACTATGTTGTAGCAAAAAATGACAAGAATACAAGTAATCCGTCAGCAACGATGCAGGTACTGACATCAGACGGCCATACAGGCGCTTATGTATATGAAAATGAAGCAACAAAACTGACAGTAGCATATAAGTCCAATGATACTGTTTTCGATGATAATGCACTGCTGGTTCTTACAGCAGACGAAGCAGGAACAGCACAGCTTTATGTAAATGACGTGCTGGCAGATACCAAAACTGTCGGTGCGGGCGATGAAATGAAGTTTGAACCTGAATTAAAGAAAGGCAGAAATGACGTTACCGTTATATTTACTGATGCAGAGGGCAATGCGACAAGAAAGACATTTAATTTTGTTGCAAACCCGGATGTTGATATTGTTGTAGATGCGGCATATACAGGCGAAGACGGTGCAGAGTCAGATGGACTGCCGGTATACAAGACTGTTCAGGCAGCAGTCAATGCAGTGCCGGAAGATAATGCAGAAGCCAAAGTAATTTACATTAAAAATGGTGAATATAATGAACGTGTTGAAGTAAAATCACCATATGTAAGTCTTCTCGGACAGGACAGTGAAAAGACCCATTTATTCTATTCTGTATGTGTTGCCAACGGAAATGCAGACAGTATGTGGAACCGTAACGCAATGTATGTAGATACGGCAGCAACAGGCTTCACAGCAGAAAATCTGACGGTTGAAAATTCATATGACTATACAAACGGTTCGGACCAGCAGGCAGATGCCCTGTGTATTGTGGCTGACCAGACAGCATGTATTAATGTAAGATTAATCGGCTATCAGGATACCCTGCTGACTGATACAAGAACGAAAGATGAAAACGGCAATTATGCTGTGACAAGACAGTATTTCAATAAATGTTATATTACAGGTAATGTTGACTTTATCTATGGTGCAGGTACTTCCGTATTTGAAGACTGTGATATTGTTGCAAGATATACAGAATACAAATCAGACGGATGCTATACAGCCGGAAGAACATATGCTTCCACACCTTACGGATACGTATTTAACAACTGCCGCTTCCTTGCAGAAGAAGGCGTAGCAGACGGCGCATACAGAATGGCACGTCCATGGGGCGCAGATGATTCAACAACATTTATGAACTGTTACTTAGGCAGGGCGATTTCACTGGAAACATCTTACGGCGACATGAGCGGTAACTTAGCTGAAAATGCAAGATTTGCAGAATACGGTTCTTACGGTCCGGGATATACAGTAAATAATAAGCGCCCATACCTGACAAGTGCACAGGCAGCAAAATTTAAGACGGACACAGTCATGGGGGACTATGATTACAGTGCAAGAACTGCCACATTGTATGGAACACAGCAGGAAAAACCGAAAACAGATATAACGGTTGTTGATAAGGCCGAGGTTGTTAAGAATGTAGCGGTTGATGAAAATGCCGTAATTAAAAATGCGGCCGGTGAAACCGTAAGTCCGGGAGAAGTCAGTGTTGTCATTGAAAAAGCCGGAAACAGCGTAATTGACTCAATTATGAAAGGCTTTACAGCCGGTGGAATATTAATTGCTGACGGAAGTACAGTGGATTATTATGACATTGAATTACAGGATGAGAACGGTCAGGCAGTTATGCTTGAAAGCGGTAAAATCCAGATTACATTTGCTTATAAAGAAGGAATTGATTACAGCAAGGTTAATGTAATTGTATATCATCTGAATGAAAAGACCGGTGTCATTGAAAAGCTGGAAACACAGCTTACAAGTGAAGGTATCCGTTTTGAGGCAGACAGCTTCAGTCCGTTTGCAGTATACTATGAAAATAAAACGGTACAAAAAGATGATGTTACCAAGCCGGATGACACAAAGAAAGATGATACAAAAACAGACGATGTAAAGAAGGATGATGCAGGTTCAGGAACACAGCAGGGTGAGAATACCGGTGCTGCGGATGCGCCAGAGGAATCAGAAAATGCACAGCAGTCTGCGGATACAGGCGTACAGACAGGAGATACAGCCAATGGATTTGGATTCCTTGCGGCAGCAGTTGCAGCGGCAGGAGCAGGTGCTTATGAATTTCTTAAAAAAAGAAAGCTGATTCGCAGATAAAAAAGATAATTACTCAAATTTGATAGCCCGCGGGGCTGCCATGGAAATTCAAAAATTTCGTGGCAGCCTTTTTGTATTTCCGGTGGACGTTTTTGGAAAAAATATATGTAAGAATTTGCATATAAATTGATATAAGAGTGAAAAATATGTAAAATGCACAAAAAATGTGACAAATATCAGTAGTTGAGTAGCAAAAATAACTGCAATCATGGTTGACTATCTGATTTAAAAATAATATAATAAAAACAATTGGTGAAAACTTATAAAAGTTTTTTAAAAAGTTCGTGATTTTTTAAAAATGTGCTAAAAATACGAGGCTTCAGGAATGCTTTTATAAAAACACTAAAAACAAATCAGGAGGACGATTATGAGAAGAAAGGTGACAAAGGCAGCAGCGCTTTTATCAGCAGTACTGATGGCTAGCAGTTCTGTACCGTATGGTGTGTTAATACCTTACAATGTATTGGCAGAAGAAGTAAGTGCAGATGCCGGAGCAGCAGTACAGGAGGAAACAGCAGCAACTGTAGGCAGCGTAACCAACATTAAGACATGGGATGCAGCAGGCTTACTGGCAGCAGCAGCAACAGAGGATAATGGCTTATCCTTAAAGGGTGACGGCTGGACAACTGGAACAGATACAGCCGGAGCAGAAGCATTTGGAACAGGAGATTATGTAAAGGCAGGAGGTGTAAAGCCGACACCAAACAACGGTGCTATTCCGACAGCAGGCTGCTATTTACAGTATACAGCGACAGAAAGCGGTAAGCTGACAATTATGGAAAAGACACAGAAGACTAATAAGAGCTTCTATGTAGTAGATTCAGACGGTGTTGTAAAAGACACAAAGACATCAGGTTCAGCAAGTACATACGATACCATTACAATTGATGTAGAAGAAGGCAAGACCTATTATGCATATATGTCAGGTTCAACAGCCAACATTTTCCAGGTTGTATATACACCGACACAGGTTGTAAGAACATGGGATGCAGCAAGTTTACTGGCAGCAGCAACAACAGAGGATAACGGTGTATCTTTAAAGGGTGACGGCTGGAGTGCCGGAACAGATTCAGCCGGAGCAGAAGCGTTTGGAACAGAAGATTATGCAAAAGCCGGAGGCACAAAGCCGACACCAAATAACGGTGCAGTTCCGACAGCAGGCTGCTATTTACAGTATACAGCGACTGAAAACGGTAAGCTGACCATTATGGAAAAGACACAGAAGACAAACAAGAACTTCTATGTAGTAGATTCAGACGGAGTTGTAAAGGCTACAAAGACATCAGGCTCAGCAAGTACATATGATACGATTACAGTTGATGTAGAAGAAGGCAAGACCTATTATGCATATATGTCAGGTTCAACAGCCAATATCTTTTCGGTATCATTAGCAGTTGGTGAAAAGAAGCAGACTGCATGGGCAGATGTTGCAGCACCGGTAATTAACAGTGTAACAACAGATGAAGCCGGAGATTTCGTTGTAGACTTCTCAGCAGTCATTGATGCATACAAGGGTGCTGATGATGTAAAGGTTACAATGTTACAGGATGGTCTGGAAGTATCTACACAGACATTTACAAAGCAGGCAGATACAGCAACATTTGCACCATACCGTTCAGGTACTTACACATTCGTAGTGGTTGCACAAAGATATGGCGAAGCTGATAAGGCAAGTGAAGTTTATACATACAAGGATTATGTACTGGCAGTAAAGAAGCCGGTTATCACATGGGCACAGAACAAGGGCAACGGCGATGTTTACTTAGACTGGATTAATATTGAAGATGCAGATTCTTATTCTGTAGCTTATAAGGAATCCGGAAGCACAGCAGATTACACGGTTGTAGAATCAGCATTATCTGCAGAAACAGGAAATTACACACTGACAGGACTGACAGCAGGCAAGTCTTATGATATCCAGATTAAGGCACTCAGAAAGTCAGACGGTTTTGAATCTGTTTATACAGAAAAAGATTTTGAAGTAACAACAGCAGAAGAACAGCCATGGTATACGGCAATCGTAGGTTCTGCACAGGCAGGCGATGTAACATTTACAACAGCTGACGGACAGACAGATAATGTAAAGCTTTCCGTATCTGACAATAGCGCAGCAAAGAGTAATAATCAGGAATCACCGGCAATTGCAGGAACAGCCGGAACACTGGAAGTTAAGGGACAGGCAAGCGGTAAGATTTCTGATGATGAAGACGGATTTACATATTACTATACAAAGATTGATCCGAACAAAGAAAACTTTAAGCTGAGTGCAACATTTGAGATTACGGATACTTCTCTCACACCGGATAATCAGACCGGTTTTGGTATTGTTGCAGCCGATGCACTTGGATTAAATGTATGGGGCAATCCGGATTATGTACATAAGTATTTCAACTATGCATCTTCTATGATGTTTAGCTCAAAGCAGAGTAATCCGTTTATGAGAACGGTTACAGGTTATACATCAGCTGATACATCAAGCAATGACGGTGTGGAAAGAAGTGTAACAAATGCTAGGTTTACAGACCAGACAGCTAAATTTGAAGTAGGCAACAAATATACATTTTCGTTAGAAAAGACAGACGAAGGTTATACAGCAGCCTGCAACGGTTCAGAGCAGAAGCTTTCTGATAATTCCTTTACATCTGTACAGGAAGATGGAACAGTTGTAGTTGGTATTGCAGTATCCAGAAAGGTATCTGTAAAGGTATCTGATGTTGAATTTTCAAAGTCTGAAAGCAAGGGTATTACATCAAATGACAACGGTGATACAAAGATTACACCGGACGGAAGAGTATACTCAACAAGTACAAGTGGTTCTGCAAATTACGAATACATCTATGTACCAAATTGTGCAGGTACACTGACAGTATCAAACGGTGATACAGATGTAGTTGTAGATCAGGCAGTTGCTGCAAATGAAGTTGTAAGAGTAAATGTTCCGTTAAACAACGGAAAGAATACTGTAAAGTCAACATTAAAGCCAACAGCAGCAGATAACATTGCAAGCACAGTAGCAGTTATTAAGGAAACAGTTGTTGACCATCAGTCATACGGACAGGAAGGTCAGACAATCATTGTATCCGCAGATGCTGATGCAGAAGGTAAGGGAACAGAAGAAAGCCCGATGAGCCTGTCTAATGCATTAAAGTATGCACAGCCGGGTCAGACCATCTTCTTAAAGAATGGTACATACAGCGGTGCAAAGGTTGAAAGAAGTGTCAGTGGTACAGCAGATAAGAATATCAACCTTGTAGCAGAATCACTTTCTACAGACGGAACAGACGGTGTAGTATTTACAGGTGAAGTAAGGCTCACAGGTTCATACTGGCATGTATATGGTCTGTATGTAAAAGATTCAGCAGGTGTAGGTATCCAGATTTGCGGTAACTACAATACAATTGAAATGTGTACAGTAAACCACGCAGCAAATTCAGGTATCCAGATCAGCCGTGAAGGCGGTGCAGACAACGATGCCGGAAGAAAGGGCAAGTTATGGCCTACAGGCAACCTCATTAAGAACTGTGAATCATTTGATAACTGTGATGCAGGACGTAATGATGCCGATGGTTTTGCAGCAAAGCTGACTTGTGGTGAAGACAATAAGTTCTATGGCTGTATCAGCCATAACAACATCGATGATGGCTGGGATTTATATGCAAAATCCGTATCCGGTGAAATCGGTGCTGTAACAATTGAAAACTGTGTAACTTATAACAACGGCTGGCTGACAACAGATGATGTAACAGCTAAAGGCTATGAATACGGCGAAGGTAACGGCTTCAAGCTTGGCGGTGGTCAGATGAAGGGTGCTCATGTATTAAAGAACAGTATTTCATTTGACAACCATGCAAAGGGTATTACTTCAAACAGCTGCCCTGACTGTAAGATTATCAACTGTATTTCTTACAACAACTCACTGGATAACAGTGCATACAATGTAGGATTAAATACAAAGGATTCTAACATCAAGGCTTGGGAAGTAACAGGATTAATTTCATTAAACAACAGCAAGAATACAACACTGGAGGATTTAATCCCATTCGCACTTCACAGTGAAAACAACTATATCTATGACGGTGCAGCTTCTTATAACAATAAGGGCGAACAGGCTACAGAAGACTGGTTTGAAAATGTAGATACATCTGTAAAACCAACAAGAAATGAAGACGGTACAATCAATATGCACGGTCTGCTTCTTTTAAAGGATACTTCTAAGAACACAGGTGCAGTATTAGATGTAACAAGTGATGCAGCAAAATCCGTAAAACCGGCAAAGACAACGGTTATTGAGGAAGAAAAGGTTGTATATGAAATGCGTCAGGATGCAGACGGCAACTGGCATTACTATGCAAATGATAAAATCGCAACAGATTACTGCGGCATGGCATTAAACGAATACGGCTGGTGGTATATCAAGAACGGTGATGTAGACTTCACTTATACCGGTATGGCATGCAATGAATACGGCTGGTGGTATTTCAACAACGGACAGCTTGACCTGACCTTCTATGGACTTGCAAGCAATGAATACGGAACATGGTTCTACACAGACGGACAGTTAAACTTCGGCTTTACAGGAATGATTATTCCGGAGAACGAGTGGCTTTATGTTCAGAACGGACAGGTACTGACAGATTACACCGGAATGGCATTAAATGACTATGGCTGGTGGTACTTCAAGGATGGTAAGGTTGACTTTACCTATACCGGAATGGCAGTGAATGAATATGGCTGGTGGTATTTCAGCAATGGACAGATTGATTTTGGCTATAACGGATTTGCCACAAATGAATACGGTACATGGCTGTTTACAGACGGTATCTTAAATACAGGCTTTACAGGCATGACATTAAACGGCGATACATGGGTATATGTTACAGATGGTTATATCAGTAATACCTATACCGGAATGGCATTAAATGACTATAGCTGGTGGTACTTTAACAATGGTGTTTTGGATTTAAGCTATACCGGAATGGCATTAAATGAATACGGCTGGTGGTATTTTAACAATGGTCTGCTTGATTTAACATTTACGGGTGTCGGCAGTAATGAATACGGCGACTGGTACTTTAAAGACGGAACAATCGCTTTTGATTATTCAGGTACAATCAGCTTTGGCGGACAGGATTATACCGTAACCAATGGATATGCTGTAAAAGCATAAATCTGACAAACTAAGATTGAATTTATAAAAAGACCGGCAGAGGTGCAGCACATTGCAGCATCTCTGCCGGTTTTTCTATTTAACAAAAAACCTTAACAAAAAACCATGTAATATTTTATTGAAACAGGTTGGATACAATGGTATAATAAAAATAATTAGATATGAAAAAAGTGACATAGACGACACGAGAAAACAGCAGTAAGGAGGAACAACATATGATTCAGGCAATGGTCAAAAAATTGAATGGGAAAAGACTGCGGCAGCGTATTTCATCTGCAATTTTAATAGTTGCAATATTGGTAAGTTTTTCTGGTATTCTTGGAGGAGCTGCCATGTTAGTAATGGGTGTCCAGTACAATCACGCATTAACCAATTATGGTTTTTCACAGGGTGATATCGGTAAGATGATGATTACATTTGCAGACACCAGAAGTAACCTGCGGGCGGCAATCGGTTATCAGGATAAGACACTGGTACAGGAAACCTACGAAGCGTATGAAACAAAGAAGCAGGCATGTAAGGATTATGCAGTTATAGTAGAAGAAACAGTTGCTTCCGCTGAAGAACGTAAATTGTATGATCAGATCATGAGCGGTATGGAAGATTATTTTACATCAGCTGATAAGGTAATACAGATGGGTAAAGATGTAACGAATATCGATCAGAGAAATCAGGCACAGCGACTGGCAAAAGATGAAGTGGTACCGAAGTACGAAGCAATTTATGAGAATATGGTACAGCTGCTGGACGCGAATACCAGCGAAGGTAACAAATTGGAAATTAATTTAAAGGTATTAACATATGTCTTACTGGCGGTAGTTGTTCTTATTATTATTGTAGCAATTTTAATCGCAAGGAAGCTGGGCGATGCGCTTGCGTTAAATATTGTAAATCCGCTCGATGCACTGGCAGAACGTTTCAAGACCTTTGCACAGGGTGATTTGACAAGTGAATTTCCGGTAATGGAATCAGAAGATGAAGTATCTGATATGGTTACTGTTGCAAAGGATATGGCAGAGAATCTGTCAGCAGTTATTAAGGATGTTAATCACCGTATGGAACTGATGGCAAAGAATGATTATACAGGTTCGTCTGCAATTCCTGAAAAGTATCTGGGTGATTTTGCAGCCATGAATGATGCAATCCATCAGATGAACGAAGATATGAATGATACAATGCGCCACATTGAAGAAGCTGCCGCTCAGGTATCTATCGGTGCAGGTAACCTTGCAGAGGGGTCACAGAGCCTTGCAGAAGGTTCTACAGACCAGGCCGGTGCAGTTGAAGAATTACTTGCCTCTTTTGCAAGTATTACAGAAGGTGTAGAACATACACATGACAGTGCAAGCGTTTCGTATGATTTATCTGTGAAATATGCAAAAGAAGCAGACAGAAGCCAGCAGGAGATGCAGGCGGTTACGGAAGCTATGCAGCGTATGAGTGAAATGTCTCAGAAGATTGAAAGTATTATCGGTGAAATCGAAGAAATTGCTGAACAGACCAATCTGCTTGCATTAAATGCTTCTATTGAAGCCGCAAGGGCCGGAGAAGCCGGACGCGGATTCGCTGTTGTTGCAACACAGATTGGCAAGCTTGCTGACGAAAGCGCCCAGTCTGCAGTGAATACAAGAGAACTCATTATGAATTCTATTCAGGAAATTGAAAATGGTAACCGTGCAGTAGAGAAGACTTCTAAGACGATTATTGCACTGGTTCAGGGTATTAATGAAGTCGCAGAAAAGTCTAAAGAGTTAGAGGAGCTTTCAGAAACACAGACAGAACAGATGAAGCAGGCTGAAGCCGGTGTTAACCAGATTTCAGAGGTTGTACAGAGCAATGCCGCTATTGCGGAAGAATCTTCTGCAACAAGTGAAGAGCTTTCAGCAGAATCTATTTCACTGAACGAACTTGTACAGCAGTTTAAGCTGAAAAAGTAATTTTTGACACTGATATCAGAATATGCTAGAATTTAAAAATGCGTAGACACGCAGTGAAAGCATACAGAACAGATAAGCGTGAAGTCATGAAAAATGGACTTCGCGCTTTTTTGCACAGATGTTTGCTTCTGAGCGAAAGCAAACATCTATAATGACAGATGAGAAGTCGCCTGTGCGAATTTCTCATCGCCGCTTCGCAATAAGTTGCTCAGAAAAGGAGATAAGTGTGAAAAATCACACTGATGTGCTGATTTTTCACACAGCATTTTGTGCCGCAGGCGTCACAAAATAGCTTTTATCGCAGAGCCAAATCTGACATTTGGCTCGCGGTTCCTCCGACATAAATGTCTGCGGAAATGAGGAAAGTATGTATATTATAGCAGGGCTGGGAAATCCCGGCACACAGTATATGGGAACAAGACACAATGCAGGATTTTCTGTGATAGATGCGCTGGCAGATCAATATAATATCAGCGTAGACACACAAAAACACAAAGGGATGATTGGCAAGGGCATGATTGAGGGAGAGAAGGTCATTCTTGTAAAGCCGATGACGTATATGAATCTGTCCGGGGAATGTATCCGTGAAGTCATGGATTATTATAAGGCGGATATCGATGATTTAATCGTTATTTTTGACGACATCAGCTTAGAACCGGGCAAACTGCGTCTGCGGGCAAAGGGAAGCGCAGGCGGACACAACGGTATTAAAAGTATTATCGCGCAGCTTGGCAGTGACCGGTTCAAGCGTGTTAAGTTCGGTGTCGGTGACAAACCGAAGGGCTGGGACCTTGCAGACTGGGTACTCGGAAAATTCCCGGCAGATTTATACGATACACTGCGGGATGCCAATCAGAGAGCCTGCGAAGCGGTTGCCTGTATCATGACAGAGGGTATTACCGGTGCGATGAATAAATTTAATGGATGAAATAAAAATTGTAGAATAGAGGAAGTATGAAAACATTTTTTGAGCCTGTGCAGGGGATGGCAGGGATAGAAGAAATTAAAAAGTCTTTTAGCCGGCTGGGGCATGCGGTAATGGTCAGCGGCTGCATTGACACGCAGAAAGCACATCTGCTGGAAGCACTCGGGGAGCAGTATCCAATCCGGGTCGTGATTACTAGCGATGAGGTCAAGGCAAGACAGCTTCGTGAGGATTGTCTCTTTTTTGATAAGAGCAGTATTTACTATCCTGCCAAGGATTTTATCTTTTACAGCGCCGATGTGCATGGCAACCAGCTTGCGGGAGAGCGGCTTGCATGCATTTACAAAATCATTCAGGCGCAGAAGCATATCAGTGAAGACAGTATTTCAAACGGTAAAACAGACGGCATACAGCCGGAAAACAAAAATGCGGCGGGACTTACGGTTGTGACAACGATTGACGGCTGTGCTGATTTGCTCGTTCCGCTTGAAAAATATAAAAATGCCACGATTTCATTTGAAAAAGGACAGGTTCTTGATTTAGAAGCGCTTTCAAAAGAACTGGTACAGATTGGCTATGAGCGATGTGCGATTGTGGACGGACAGGGCAAATTTGCGGTGCGCGGCGGTATTATCGACATTTTCCCGTATACGGAAGAAACACCGGTGCGTATTGAGCTGTGGGACGATGAGGTGGATTCAATCCGCCTGTTTGATGTGGAGAGCCAGCGGTCAATTGAAAAGATTGAGCGGTTTGAAGCATTTCCGGCGACAGAATGTCTGTTAAGCGAAGAAGAGATTGCGCGCGGCAGGGAAAAGTTACAGGAAGAACTGGCGGTTCAGCTGACCGCATTTGGCAATGATAAGAAGAAAAAGACGGCAGAGGATATTGAGAAATGCAACCGTATCCGCAGAAATGTGGCAGATATGGAACGTACCGGCGATTACAGCAAGGCGCTGCGGATGTTTGCAGAGGAACTGACCGGATTTTTAAGCTATTTTCCAAAGGACGACACGCTGTTTGTATTAGATGAGCCGAACCGCTTAAATGAGCGCATGGAACTTATTTTATATGAATATACGGAAAGTATGAAAAACCGTCTGGAGGGCGGCTATATTCTACCGGGACAGACCGATATGATTCACGGGATTGAAAGCATTTATGCGGGACTTGAAAAGGACCGTACCCTGTTGTTGTCGGCGCTGGATTACAAGCCGGAAAAATTTTCCGTGGCGGAATATGTGCGCATTGATACCCGCAGTATCAGTCCGTACCACAACAGCTTTGAGTATCTTGCGGACGATTTAAAAAAATATAAGCGTTCGGGGTATAAGAGTATCCTGGTGTGCAATTCGAGAACGCGTGCGGCAAGAATTGTGCAGGATCTGGCGAATCTGGGGCTGACGGCGTATTTCAGTGAAGATTTTGAAAATGAAATGCTTGAAGGCACGATTATGGTCACTTACGGTAGTCTGCACAAGGGCTTTGAGTATCCGCTTCTGCGGTTTGTCGTGATTGCGGAAAATGATATTTTTGCAAGCAGGCAGAAAAAACGTGAAAAGAAGAAAAAGTATGACGGAAAGTCGATAGCCGGTTTTAACGAACTGAATATCGGCGATTTTGTCGTGCATGAAAGTCACGGACTGGGTGTGTATAAGGGTATTGAAAAAATTACGGTTGAGGGCGTGGAAAAGGATTATATCAAGATTGAATACGCCGGAAACAGTAACCTTTATGTGCTGGCGACACAGCTTGACCGTTTGCAGAAATATGCGGCGGCGGATACCGAAAAGAAGCCGAAACTCAATAAGCTGGGGACACAGGAGTGGAATAAAACAAAATCCAAGGTACACGGTGCGGTTGAAGAAGTGGCAAAGGATCTGGTTGCGCTGTATGCGGCGCGGCAGAAGGAAAAGGGCTATCAGTTTGGACCGGATACCGTATGGCAGAGGGAATTTGAAGAAATGTTTCCGTATGAGGAAACGCAGGATCAGCTGACGGCGATAGAAGACACCAAGCGTGATATGGAAAGTACCCGCATTATGGACCGTTTAATCTGCGGTGATGTCGGCTATGGCAAGACTGAAGTCGCAATCCGTGCGGCATTTAAAGCGGTACAGGAGGGCAAGCAGGTGGCATATCTTGTGCCGACAACCATTCTTGCCCAGCAGATTTACAACACCTTTGAACAGCGGATGAAAAATTTTCCGGTGACGGTGGCACAGCTGTCAAGCTTCCGTACAAGCAAGGAAATCAAGGAAAGTATTTCCGAGTTAAAAAAAGGTTTTGTAGATATTGCAATCGGTACACACAGACTGTTATCCAAGGACGTGGAGTTTAAGGACCTGGGACTGTTGATTATTGATGAGGAACAGCGTTTTGGTGTAACCCATAAGGAAAAAATTAAGAAATTAAAAAATGATGTGGATGTTATGACGCTCAGTGCGACCCCGATTCCTAGAACACTGCATATGAGCCTTGTCGGTATCCGTGATATGAGTGTACTGGAAGAACCACCGACAGACCGCGTGCCGATACAGACCTTTGTAACGGAGCATAACGATGAAATGATCCGGGAGGCGATTCACAGAGAGCTGGCAAGAAACGGACAGGTGTATTATGTATACAATCGTGTCCGCAGCATTGATGAGGTGGCGGCACACATTGAGGAACTGGTGCCGGAGGCCAATGTCGCCTATGCACACGGTCAGATGGAAAAACGTATGCTTGAAAAAATCATGTACGAATTTATCAATGGAGAAATTGACGTCTTAATTTCAACCACGATTATCGAAACCGGTGTGGACATTTCAAATGTCAATACCATGATTATCGAAGATGCGGATAAATTCGGGCTTTCACAGCTTTACCAGTTACGCGGGCGTGTCGGACGAAGCAGCAGAACGTCCTATGCATTTTTATTGTACCGCAGGGACAGAATGCTCACGGAAGTGGCAGAGAAACGTTTAAGTGCGATTCGTGAATTTTCGGATTTCGGCTCCGGTTTTAAGATTGCGATGAAAGACCTTGAAATCCGTGGCGCAGGAAATGTGCTTGGACGCTCCCAGCATGGGCATATGGCGGCGGTCGGATATGATTTGTACTGTAAAATGCTCAATCAGGCGGTGAATGATTTGAAGGGCATTAAAAATGAATACGGTTTTGAAACAAATGTGGATTTGAATGTAGATGCATTTATTCCGTCTTCTTATATTAAGAGCGAATATCAGAAGCTGGATGTCTACAAGCGGATTGCGGGTATTGAAAGCGAGGAGGAACTGTCAGATATGTGCGACGAACTCGGTGACCGTTACGGCAGTCTGCCGGCAAGTGCCGCCAATCTTTTAAATATTGCACTGGTTAAGTCTATGGCACACAAAATCGGCATTACCGAGATTCAGGGCGGAACGGACGAAACACCGGGGGCATCGCAGTGGCGGACGGTCATGAAGATTTATCCGAAAGCGGACATTCAGGGGGATAAAATCGAAAATTTCGTAGCCGGATACGGCGGTGCGGTGCGGTTTATCAGCAGTCCGGAACCGAAATTTGTCTGGAGGGTGACAAAGAAGAAATTCAGCAATGCGCAGGAATATCTGGCAGGCTTAAAAGCCCTGGTAAAGGATATGCAGCAGCTGACGTAAATCGGTTATAAAGCATTTTGGCAAGGATTCTTTTGAAAGGGGTTTGCATTTTGAAAAAAGTGTGCTATAATACGTTAAAGTTTAACGCTTTAAAGTGAAAAATAAAACAAAAGCAGACATTGGAGGAAAAGGAAATGGAACAGAAGGGCGAATTAATTTCTTACAGACCGGATATTAAGGTCGTTGATTGTACAATCAGAGATGGAGGACTGGTCAACAATTTTTATTTTGACGATGAATTTGTAAGAAATTTATATACCGCCAACGTGGCAGCAGGTGTAGAATACATGGAGTTCGGTTATAAGGCTTCAAAGGAAATTTTTGACGTTAAGGAATTCGGCAAGTGGAAGTTTTGCGATGAGCAGGATATCCGTGATATTGTCGGTGATAACAACACCGATTTAAAGATTTCCGTTATGGCAGATGTCGGACGTACCGATTATAAAAAAGATATTATTCCAAAGACAGACAGCGTGATTGACATGATTCGTATTGCTACTTATATTAATACAATTCCGGCGGCAATCGAGATGATTCATTACTGTGCGGAGATGGGCTATGAAACCACGATTAATATTATGGCAGTTTCCACAGCGGCAGAATCTGAGCTGGATCTGGCACTGGATTTACTGGCACAGAGCGAGGTCGGCACGATTTATCTGGTTGACAGCTATGGTTCTTTATATCCGGAACAGATCCGCAGACTGGCGGATAAGTATTTGAAGGTTGCAGAAAAATACGGCAAGAAGGTCGGTATCCATGCACACAACAACCAGCAGCTTGCATTTGCAAATACGATTGAAGCCTGCACCGTAGGTGTCAGCTATCTGGATGCAACGATGAGCGGCATGGGACGCGGTGCAGGAAACTGCAACATGGAACTGCTGTTAGGCTTCCTTAGAAATCCGAAGTACAGTTTGAATCCGGTATTAAAATTTTTACAGAACCAGATGCTTCCGCTAAAGAAGACAGGGCTTGTATGGGGCTGTGATGTACAGTATATGCTGACAGGACAGCAGAATCAGCACCCAAGAACTGCCATTGCGTTTACGGCAGAACAACGTGAAGATTATGCGGCATTTTATCAGTCATTATTAGATCGGGAATAAAATGATGAAACTTCCTAAAAATGCAGAAACTGGGATATTGACTTTCACAAGGTATCGCAGTAAAATAACTGTTAAGAATTGCGTGGAATGAAGTAAAAGATATCATTTCGTAACAATCCGACTAGACGCGAAAGGGAGTAATGAAGATGGAAAAGAAAAATCTTGACTGGGCAAATCTTGGATTCGGTTATGTAAAGACAGATAAAAGATTTGTAGCAAATTATAAAGATGGAGCGTGGGATGACGGAGTCATTACAGATGATGATAAGGTCGTGTTAAATGAGTGTGCAGGTGTACTTCAGTATGCACAGACTTGTTTTGAAGGTTTAAAGGCTTATACAACAGAAGACGGTCATATTGTTATGTTCCGCCCGGACCTCAATGCACAGAGAATGCATGATTCCTGTGAAAGACTGGAAATGCCGCCATTCCCTGTAGACAAGTTTGTACAGGCTGTTGCAGATACAGTAAAGGCAAATGCAGCATGGGTACCGCCATTTGGTTCAGGTGCTACATTATATATCCGTCCGTATATGTTCGGCAGCAATCCGGTTATCGGTGTAAAGCCGGCTGATGAATATCAGTTCAGAATCCTTACAACACCGGTTGGTCCATACTTTAAGGGTGGCGCAAAGCCTCTTACAATCAAGGTATCTGATTTCGATAGAGCAGCACCTCACGGAACAGGTCATATCAAGGCTGGTTTAAATTATGCCATGAGCTTACATGCTATCGTAACAGCACATAAAGAAGGCTACGCAGAAAATATGTACTTAGACCCGGCAACAAGAACAAAGGTAGAAGAAACAGGTGGTGCAAACTTCTTGTTCGTTACAAAAGATGGTACAGTCGTAACACCAAAGTCAAGCAGTATTCTTCCTTCTATTACACGTCGTTCACTCGTATATGTTGCGAAGGAAATCTTAGGACTGAAGGTTGAAGAACGTGAAGTTACACTTGAAGAAGTAAAGGATTTTGCAGAATGTGGTCTTTGCGGTACAGCAGCTGTTATCTCACCGGTTGGTAAGATTGTTGACCATGGTAAGGAAATCTGCATGCCAAGCGGTATGGAAAAGATGGGTCCTACAATCCAGAAGCTGTACGATACTTTAACAGGTATCCAGATGGGCAAGCTTGAAGCACCTAAGGGCTGGATTTATACAGTAGAATAATTTAAAATTAAATCATGAATTTTAGCGGTGGATTTCTTTTAGGATAAGCCGGTAAAAGCGGATAGAGAGCAGATACAGAAAGGATTTTTGTGTCTGCTCTTTTTGTATTAAAGGGACTTTGGCAGAAGTGGAGGAAAATAGTTCTAAATATTATTTGAATAGTGTATAAAATATATTGACAAGGTTTATTATATGAAGTATAGTATATATATCAACAATATTTATAAATATTGTTGAATGATGAATAAAATGCGAAAGAAAGGGGCGATGCGATTGCCAAAAAGCACAACAAAATTAAAACAGTATTTTCCGATGATTCGTGAGCGGGAGGATATTGAAAGAGAAATCTGCGAGAATCCAAAACTTTTAGAAAAATATCGGGAATGGGACGAAGAACAGCAGGAAGAATTTTTAGATTACTGCACAGGGGTCAAAGGCGTGAAAGTTTTATATGATGCCTTCTTTAAAGAAATAATGAATCCCGAAAACACACCGGAGCGGCTTAACGAATTACTATCTCTTTTATTGGGGCAGAGTGTTACGATAAAAAGAGTGCTTCCGGGAGATTCTACAAGGCTAGCTGATGAACAGTCGCTGTTGATTATGGACATCTTAGTGGAACTTGCTGATACCAGTCTTGCAAATGTCGAAGTCCAGAAAATCGGATACAGCTTTCCGGGACAGCGGAGTGCGTGCTATTCCTCGGATTTACTGCTCAGACAGTATAAAAGGGTCAAAGGCGAAAAGAAAAAAGCCTTCAGTTATAAGGATATAAAATCCGTCTATACGATCGTATTCTTTGAAACAAGTATCAAAGAATTTCATGAATATCCACAAAACTACATTCACAAATTCAAACAGCAGTCAGACACAGGTCTGGAACTGGAATTACTGCAAAAATATGTGTTCATACCGCTTGACATTTTCCGTGGAATCACCCACAATAATCTTAGGAATAAGACAGAAGCGTGGCTCACATTTCTAAGTACAGACGAACCGGAGATTATCATTAAACTAATCAGTCAGTACCCGGAGTTTAAAGAAATGTACGAAGAAATTTATGTCATGTGCCAGAATGTGGAAAAGGTGATGGAAATGTTTTCAAAGGAATTGATTCAACTGGATAGAAATACGGTGCAGTACATGATAGATGAAATGCAGGATACGATTGATGTTCAGAAGGAAAAGATTGACACGCAGAAGGAAGAATTGGAAGCAAAGCAGGAAACGATTGATTCACAGAAAGCAACCATTGACACACAAAAAGAAGAACTGGAAGCAGCCAGACACCGGTTACGGGAAATGGCGGAAAAGCTGGAACAGCTTGAGCAGAATCAAAAGTAAAAAATGAGTTAAAACACAGTCCGTCAGATAATCATGAAATGTCCGGCGGGCTGTGTTTTCCGCTGTATGCCTGCTCCAGAGAGATTATCAAGCGGTATACACCATTTCTTGAAAAAATAGATTTAACCTATACACAGTACATCGCCATGATGGTGCTGTGGGGGAAAAAGCAAATCAGTGTCAAGGAACTGGGCAAATGCCTGTTTTTAGATTCCGGAACACTCACGCCGCTCTTAAAAAAATTAGAGCAGAAAGGATATGTGACACGTACCCGAAGCGAAGAAGACGAGCGGGTATTAATTGCCGCCATTACGCCAAAGGGAGAAGACTTAAAAGACGAAGCGGTGCTGATTCCGCAGAAAATGATGGCATGCGCGGCACTTCCGCAGGAAAAAGCTGCACAGTTGTATACGCTTCTGTATGAACTGTTAAATACACTGGAAAAATAGAAAGCAAATTAAAAAAGGGCGGGAAGCCGTATTGCTACAGCTTTTCCCGTCCGTAATTGTGCAGGAGTTCCTGCTTTAAATCATAAAGCTTCTGTGATAAATCGACATGAACAACCTGAGGATTAATCAGCCGCTTGGATTCATCCCAAAGCGTTGCCTGCTCCTGTTTGCAGTATTTCTGAATGTCCATGACATTTGGCGAATCGTAAACACACTCGCCCTTATCAAATACTTTCACCATAATCTCACGCATAGAATACTCGCCCGGCTCCATCAGTGTCTTTTTCCACGTTTCCACAGGGTCAAATAAAAGCAGAGGCTGTGATTCATCATACGTTTCATCGGCCAGCGCGATTAAATCCGCCTTAATCATGCCGTCGGCATCGTAGACACGGTAAACCGTCTTGTTGCCCGGATTTGTGATTTTCTCTGAATTTTCGGACAGCTTGATTTTCGGAATAAATGTGCCGTCATCGCCCATCACTGCGGCAAGCTTATAAACACCGCCGAATGCCGGGTTGTCCTTAGAAGTAATCAGATTGGTTCCGACACCCCATGAAGTAATCGCCGCACCCTGTGTCTTTAAGGAGTCAATCAGATATTCGTCTAAGTCGCTGGAAGCGGAAATAATGGCATCTTCAAATCCGGCATCGTCTAACATTTTACGCGCTTTCTTTGTCAGATAAGCTAAATCGCCGGAATCCAGACGGATACCGTAGCCCTTTAAATCAATGCCTTTTTCACGCATTTCCTTAAATACGCGAATCGCATTCGGTACACCGGAACGCAGGGTGTCATACGTATCGACAAGCAGGATACACGCATCCGGATACAAATCGGCATAGGTTTTAAATGCAGTATATTCATCCGGAAAGCTCATAATCCAGCTGTGGGCGTGTGTTCCCTTTACCGGCACACCAAACATCTGACCGGTCAGGACGTTGCTCGTACCGACACAGCCTGCAATAACAGCGGCTCTTGCACCGTAAATACCGGCGTCCGGTCCCTGTGCGCGGCGCAGACCGAATTCCATAATACCGTCACCCTTTGCGGCGTAGCAGACACGGGCGGCCTTTGTGGCAATTAAACTCTGGTGGTTGATAATATTTAAAATAGCTGTTTCAACAAGCTGTGCTTCCATAATCGGTGCGATGACCTTGACAATCGGTTCACGCGGGAAAATGACCGTACCTTCCGGAATGGCATAAATATCACCTGTGAAGTGGAAGTTACTTAAATATTCCAGAAAGTCTTCATCAAAGATAGACAGACTGCGCAGGTATGCAATATCATCTTCTGTGAAATGAAGATTCTTAATGTAGTCAATGACCTGCTCTAAGCCGCAGGAAATCGCATAAGCACCGTCACATGGATTTTTTCTGTGAAAGGCATCGAAAATAACCGTGCGGTTATTTTCGGTTTTAAAATATCCCTGCATCATAGTCAGTTCATATAAATCTGTTAAAAGTGTGAGATTACGCATAAATCCTCCATTCTTATGTATCATCGGATACATGGCACTCAATTAGATGAAAGGGCTGTGCAAAAAATAGGAATACTTTCTGCAACAGCCCTTATGTAAATCAATTATTTGTTCTTACTGAAAAATTTTTTAAGTCCTTTTTTCTTCGGAGCCGGTTCTGCAACGACTTTACCGCCGCGTACAGATTTGATTCCTGTAATGTAAATACCGCTGACTTCAGCTTTGACTTCGGCCTTAACCGGAAGCTGGTCAAAAACCTTCGGGTCTGCCATAAGTGTCATGATTCTCGGTCCGATTTTAGCTTTTACAATAGGCATCTTACTGCCGCGCAGATACTTTGGTGTCTGCTCTAAAACCATCTTTGGAAGATTGGCATCTTTAAGCTTCATCTTCTTTTTATCAATGATTAACATGGACATCACCTGCTTTGCCGCATCAATCTGCGCCTGCTGTTCGTCCTGCTGTTTACGGAGCTTGTTTCCAAAAATCATTAAACCGATAAATACGGCAAGTAAAATGACGAAAATTACTAATAAAACGATTCCCCAGACTGGCATAGTATCGTCCTCCTAAATTATTAAAATATCTATAAAAGTATAGCATATATGCCCGTATTTGAAAAGAAAAAAGTTATTCTTTTTCATACATTTCTACAATGACATCATGCGTATAGGCAGCAATTTTTTTACGTTCTTCCTTCGGGAAAGAATTAATATCAATCGGTTTGCCGAAGGAGAGCGTGGTGTGTGTTGCCTTTAAGCGCGGAAACTGACGTTCAAAAATGCAGTCGGTATTGGTCTGTACCATCGGAATAATCTTACAGCCTGTTTTTTCTGCAAATTTAAAGCTTCCGGCGTGGAAATCCTGAACACCTTCGCCTTTATTGCGTGTGCCTTCCGGAAAAATAACAATGGATTTGCCGTCTTTAATGTAGTCAATTCCCTTTAAAATGGTTTTTAAGCCTTCCTTCATATTTTTACGGTCTAAAAACAGACAGAATAAATTGTCCATCCAGCGGCGGATAATCAGTGCCTTTTTCATTTCCTTTTTGGCAACAAACCCGGTCGGGTGTTTCATATACGTGTAAGAAATAATTACATCAAAAAATCCGCGGTGGTTTCCGATAAATAAAACCGGCTCATCGTCCGGGATATTTTCCAGTCCGGTCACAGTTGTATGCACACCGGCTAAAAATAAAATGATGTGAAAAGCGCCCTGCACAATCCGCAGGGAAGAAACTGCCTTTACATCGGGATTAAATTTTCCGATAACCCATTCAACCGGCAGCGCAATCAGGCTGAAGATAAAGAACAGAATCAGGAACACAATAACAAGAAAAGAACGAATCATATAATCCTCCATGTTTTCCGAAGGAAAATCCTATGTGAGTTTACTCACATTTCTCCTAAAGCGAGGAGAGGATTTTTCCTCCAAATTTTTATTTGCGGCATCACTCATTCAGATACCGGTTCATGCCGCTGGAATAGTAAATGCTTCCGTCTGCGGTGACAAAGACGGCTTCGATATTGTCCAGCGATTCAATCAGTGACAGACCGTTGTCTAACCCCAGTGCAAAACACGTGGTGCTTAAACAGTCGCCGTCCAGCGAAACGGCAGAGAGTATGGTGACATCTGTCAGCCGGTTGTCGTAAGGATAACCGGTTGCGGGATTTAAAATGTGATGATAAAAGGTATCATTTTCATAGAAATACCGTTCATACGTGCCGGAAGACACCACAGAGCAGTCCCGCAGATTTAACGTCAGCAAAAGTTCATTGCTTTGTGTAAATGGCTTTTTTACACCGACCGTAAAATCCTTCAAGTCACTTTTTCCGCCGACACACAGCACATTGCCGCCCAGATTAATCATGGCACTTGTGACATCGTGTGCTAACAGATAATCTTTGATCTTATCCGCAATATAGCCCTTTGCAATCGCACCGAGATCCAATATCGTACCCTCCGGCATGGTAATGCGGTAATTGCCGTTTTCAAGCGGTGTAAGTTCCACTTTTGTATAATCGACATATTGCAATGCATTGGCAATAGCGGCAGCATCCGGAACGACCGGCTGTTCTGCGGTAAAATCCCAGAGCTGTGAGACACTTCCGATAGTGATATCAAACGCACCGCCGGAAATGCGGCAGTAGTCTAAGCCGGTGGCAATCAGTTTGCCAAGCTCCGCCGGAATTTCATCGGTCTGGCGGTGGTTCACGGCATAAAGCGTACTGCTCTCCAAAGTACGGGAGCAGAGCTGTTCATACGTATCGCACAAATCCAGACAGCCGTTTAAAACGGATTTGGATACATTTATATAGGAAGAAATCTGTACATAAGTATTGAGCTTATATCCGGTGACGGTGACCGGGTCAGAGAGCCGTGTCTGGCAGCCGCAGGCTGAAAGCATGCAGAGTATCAGCAGCGGCGTAAAAAAGGCCGTTTTCATTTTTCTAAAAAATATTTTCATAACAAAATGATTATAGCGGATATTTCGTATAAAATCTATAAAAATTAAGAAGAATTGCGCCGGAATCATGAAAAAAATGTGAAACGGCTTTTTTTTTATGATGATTTATGCTATAACAATATAGTCACGTAAAATTGTGACACATCAAAATATAGGAATGATGAAACGAAAGGAAATTTGGTTTATGAAAAAAAGATTTTTCGGTGTCATGCTTGCCGCTTCTTTGGCAGTGTCGCTGACAGCCTGCGGCGGCAAGAAGACATCACAGGATAGCGCAGCATCGACAGTCAATAAAGAGGTTACGGCAGAAGAATATGCAGGAACTATTACATCCAATGCAGATGTTTACAAGCAGTATGTAACACTGCCGGATTACAAGGGCGTTGAAGTATCTGTAGACCGTTCATCTCTTACGGTATCTGATGATGACATAGAAAGCTATATTTCAAAGTTATTATCACAGACAGCTACGACAGAAACGGTGACAGAAGGCGTGACAGCTTCCGGCGATACGGTAAAGCTTGATTACAGTGGCCTGTTAAACGGAGAGGCGTTCTCAGGCGGTACAGCAACGGATGCCAGCTATACCATCGGTTCTGGCAAGTTTATTACAGATTTAGACCAGGGGCTTATTGGTCTGACAGTCGGTCAGGAATACAACATTCCATGTACGTTCCCTTCAGACTACTCAAGCTCTGACCTTGCAGGAAAAGAGGTTATCTTCGTTGTAACTGTAAAGTCTATCCAGAAAAGCACGGTGCCGGATTTAACAGATGCATGGGTTACTGAGAATGCCTCTACGCTCGGTGTAGAAGCAACAACGGTTGCAGAATTAAGAAGCTATGTAAAGGATTACCTGACATCACAGGCAGAATCAACATTTGCAAGCGACAAGTATCAGGCAGTTTACTCCAAACTCAGCGAAAATTTGACACCAAGCGGTTATCCGCAGGAAGAATTAGACAGCCTTGTAAATACATTAAAGTCTAATGTTGAGTCAGAGTTTAACTCATATGGTTCAGCTTACGGCATTTCTGATTTAGATTCATATCTTTCACAGGTTTACGGATTTGAATCACAGGACGCATTTAACGATTATGCGGTAGAGTATGCACAGAAGTATCTGCTTGAAAAGATGGTGCTGACACTGATTGCATCAAATGAAAATATCTCAGTTTCTGCTGATGAAATCAATGACATGGGCGCACAGCTTGCAGATTACTATGGATACACCAATTATCAGGAAATCTTAGACAACTACGGTAATGAAATGAATTCAGAAGTCGGTTATGAAGTGCTGTATCAGAAGGTACAGAATTTCTTAAATGATAATGCGGTAGAATCTGAGTCATAAGATATGACTTATAAGGCATGACATATAAAGCGGGTCGGAATGAACGTATCCCAAAAGGTTTATCTTTTGCGGGACGGCACATTCCGGCCTGTTTTTTTACTTGAAAATTTACGCAGGTGTGCTATAATAGAAACGTTTTTGTTTATAAAATTTTTACATTAAATTTATAATTGGACATGCCTGTAAGAGGAAATGCTGTCACGTATGGATGTGGCGTATAACAGCGTGTTTCAAAGAAAAGTAAGAGAAAGGTTAGAAAAATGAATCAGTTTGTACCAAAGTTGTTTGACTGCATGAAAGGATATTCAAAAGAGCAGTTTGTAAAAGACGTGGTTGCCGGTATTATTGTGGCAATTATTGCGCTTCCGTTGTCGATTGCGTTAGCCCTTGCTTCCGGTGTCGGACCGGAACAGGGTATTTACACGGCAATTTTTGCCGGATTTGTCATTTCGTTTCTGGGCGGAAGCCGCGTGCAGATTGCAGGACCGACCGCCGCATTTGCAACGATTGTAGCCGGAATTGTCGCAGAACACCAGATGGAAGGTCTTGTTGTGGCAACCGTTATGGCGGGAATCCTTCTTATTATAATGGGACTTTTAAAGTTCGGAAATTTAATCCGTTTTATTCCGTATACGATTACATCGGGCTTTACCTTTGGTATTGCCGTAACGATTGTTATCGGACAGGTCAAGGACTTTTTAGGACTGACATTTACATATTCACCGGTGGAAACCATGGACAAGGTTAAAGAATGTGTTGCGTGTATCGGAACAATTCAGGTGCAGGCGTTAATTGTTGGACTGGTATCCCTTGCAATTCTGATTGTTTTTCCAAAGGTCACGGAAAAGATTCCGCCGTCACTGATTGCAGTTATCGTAGCAATTTTAATGGTAAAGCTGCTTCACATGAATGTAAAGACGATTGGCGATTTGTATACAATATCCAATAAAGTACCGGGCATTTCCATGCCGAAAATAAGTCTTGGCATGATTCGTGATTTATTCCCGGATGCACTGACAATTGCGGTGCTTGCAGGAATTGAATCCCTGTTATCCTGTGTCGTATCCGACGGTATGATTGGCAGCCGCCACAAGCCGAATATGGAACTGGTTGCGCAGGGCGCCGGAAACATTGTATCAGCGCTGTTTGGCGGTATCCCGGCGACAGGTGCGATTGCAAGAACCGCAGCCAATGTAAAAAACGGTGGACGAACACCGGTTGCGGGAATGGTTCATTCCGTGACACTGCTTTTAGTACTTGTTGTATTAATGCCGTATGCCGCATGGATTCCAATGCCTGCGATTGCCGCCATTTTGTTTATGGTTGCATATAACATGAGCGGCTGGAGAGAATTTGTTAAATTAGTGCGCAAATCCCCAAAGAGTGATGTTGCCGTGCTACTCGTTACCTTTGTACTGACAGTTGTATTTGACCTTGTTGTGGCAATCGAAGTCGGTATCGTACTGGCAGCGCTTTTATTCTTAAAGAGAATGTCCGATGTTACAGCGGTAAAGAGCTGGAAGTACCTTGGAAGTGAGATTGATGAAAATAATGACCCGGATAAGATTTCTTTAAAGGTTGTGCCAAAGCATACACTGGTTTACGAAATTATCGGACCGATGTTCTTTGCCGCCGCAGATAAATTTCTGGAAATTTCGGCAGAACCGGGCATTAAGGTAGTTATTATCCGTATGCGCGGTGTACCGGCAATGGACGTAACCGCATTGCGCTCATTAACGAATATTCATGAAATCTGCAAAAAGAAGGGCATTACGCTGGTGCTTTCCCATGTACAGGAACAGCCGCGTGCGATGATGGAAAAAGCAGGCTTTGCGGGACTGGTCGGAGAAGAAAACTTCTGTGCCAATATTGATGCGGCACTTGCACACGCAGCGGAAATTGACCACTAAAACCAACGAAAACCAACACAATGCAACATAAACCAACGGAATCTAATGGAAAACAATAGAATTTAACGAATAAAAACCAATAGAATCCAACGAAAACATACAAGAAACAACAAAAAAGAGGCGAGTCACAAGTGTGACCCGCCTCTTTTAAAACGTATATGAAATACTTATAAATCCTGTTTCAGTTTCAAATTAAAGCTGAGGACCGGCAGCTACTAAAGCCTTACCAGCTTCGTTGCCTGTGTACTTCACAAAGTTCTTGTTAAATCTTTCAGCTAAATCCTTAGCCTTTGTTTCCCATTCAGAAGCATCAGCGTATGTATCTCTAGGATCAAGGATACCTGAGTCAACGCCCGGAAGTTCTGTAGGTACTTCAAAGTTGAACATTGGAATCTGCTTTGTAGGAGCTGTATTAATAGCACCTGAAAGGATAGCGTCGATGATACCACGAGTATCCTTAATAGAGATTCTCTTACCTGTTCCGTTCCAACCTGTATTAACTAAGTAAGCCTTAGCTCCGCTCTTTTCCATCTTCTTAACAAGTTCAGCAGCATACTTTGTAGGATGTAACTCAAGGAATGCCTGTCCGAAGCAAGCTGAGAATGTAGGGGTAGGTTCTGTGATACCACGTTCTGTACCTGCAAGCTTAGCTGTAAATCCTGAAAGGAAGTAGTACTGTGTCTGTTCCGGTGTCAGGATAGATACTGGAGGCAGTACACCGAAAGCATCAGCTGAAAGGAAGATAACGTTCTTAGCAGCAGGAGCTGAAGAAATCGGACGTACAATATTCTTAATGTGGTCGATTGGGTAAGAAACACGGGTGTTTTCTGTTACGCTCTTATCAGCGAAGTCAATCTTACCGTCTGCATCAAGAGTAACGTTTTCAAGGAGAGCGTTTCTCTTAATTGCGTTGTAGATATCCGGTTCAGATTCCTTATCAAGGTTGATAACCTTAGCGTAGCAGCCACCTTCAAAGTTGAATACACCGTTGTCATCCCAGCCGTGTTCGTCATCACCGATGAGAAGTCTCTTAGGGTCTGTTGAAAGTGTAGTCTTACCTGTACCTGAAAGACCGAAGAAGATTGCTGTGTTTTCACCGTTCATATCTGTGTTAGCTGAGCAGTGCATTGAAGCCATACCCTTTAATGGAAGGTAGTAGTTCATCATAGAGAACATACCCTTCTTCATTTCTCCGCCGTACCATGTATTGATGATAACCTGTTCGTGGCTTGTGATGTTGAATGCTACACAAGTTTCAGAATTTAAACCTAATTCTGCATAATTAGAAACTTTAGCCTTAGAAGCGTTGTATACAACGAAATCAGGCTCGAAGTTTTCAAGTTCTTCTGCTGTAGGCTTGATGAACATATTTGTTACGAAATGTGCCTGCCAAGCTACTTCAACGATGAAACGGACAGCCATTCTTGTATCCTTATTGGCACCGCAGAATGCATCAACTACGAAAAGTCTCTTGTTAGAAAGTTCGCTCTTTGCAATATCCTTAACCTTAGCCCATACATCTTCTGACATTGGGTGGTTATCGTTCTTGTATTCGTCAGATGTCCACCATACAGTATCCTTAGAATTTTCATCAACAACGATGTACTTATCCTTAGGAGAACGTCCTGTATAGATACCTGTCATAACGTCTACTGCGCCAAGTTCGCTTTCCTTACCGACTTCATAACCTTCGTTTTTAGAAGATGTTTCTTCTTCGAATAATAATTCGTAAGAAGGGTTATGAATGATTTCAGTTGAACCTGTAATACCATACTTGCTTAAATCAATTCCTGCCATCTTGAATTTAACCTCTTTCCTTCATAATTGTAATATGTAAGAAGCCGCAAAATGCGGGACTTACAATATCCATGTGCAATAAGTGAAAAATTTCACATGCCATACCATAATTATACATAATTCACTCGCAAAATCAATAAAAAAACATTAAATTTTGTAATTTCATTTCAGATGTCAGTATGTTATAATTTAGTTAGATAAAACTAACTTGCAAAGAAAAGTATAAAGTGCAGCAATGATTGATACGGCAAAAATATATGCTGCCGGATAGGAGAGAATATGAAAGAGGTTCATGAAAATAAAAAAGCAGTAATACAGTTTAAGGACGTTGTGCGTACATATGGGGAAGGCGAAGCGGTGCAGTATGCAGTCAATCATGTGGATTTTACGATTTATGAAGGAGAGTTTGCCGTCATTTTAGGACAGTCGGGTGCCGGAAAGTCGACCGTGCTAAATATGCTCGGCGGCATGGACCAGCCGACAACCGGACAGGTTGTGATTGACGGAGAGGACGTGTCGGCGATGAATGAGCGGCAGCTGTCGGATTTCCGGGCGGCAAAAATCGGATTCATTTTTCAGTTTTATAACCTGATTCCGAGCCTTACGGCATATGAAAATGTAGCACTGACAAAAAGCATTGTAAAAGATGCCAAAGATGCGAAGACAGCACTGGAAGAAGTGGGGCTTACCGCACACCGTGATAAATTTCCTGCACAGCTGTCAGGCGGAGAACAGCAGCGTGTATCCATAGCAAGGGAGCTTGCCAAAAATCCGCGGATTATTCTTGGTGATGAACCGACTGGGGCGCTGGATTCGGAAACCGGCAAAATTGTACTGGAACTGATTCAGAAGCAGAGCCGGGAGAAGCACCACACAGTTGTACTGGTAACGCACAATGCTGATATTGCAAAATGTGCCGATAAAATTATCCGCATGAAAAACGGTAAAATCGTAGAAATTACAACAAATGAGAAGCCGTTATCTGTAGAGGAGGTGGCGTGGTAATGCTGGTTAGGAAAATGCTGCGGGAATTTAAAACCCATTTTGGGGCGCTGTTTTCAGTATTTATTTTATCAGCGCTTGCCATGGCGCTTTACTGCACCATGGAAGGCCATGTGCTTTCCCAGAAGACTGCAAGGCAGCAGTATCATGATGCGTGCAGCCTGTCGGATTTGTGGGTTTACGGGGAAACATTTACAAAGGAAAATTTAGAGGCGGTCAGAAGCCTTGATTTTGTGGAAAGCGCACAGCTTCGTACAGGCGCTTCCGGCACGGCACCGGATTATGACGGCGCACAGGTGGATTTTTATTTAGAAGATGAAAATGTCGTCAATACACCGTATTTAATAGAAGGCGAAGCATTTAATGCGCAGGATAAAGATGGTGTATGGCTTGCCAATGCATTTGCAGAACGAAGAAATATTCAGATAGGTGATGACTTTACAATAGAATATGAAGGAATCCGTATCACCAAAAAGGTCAAAGGAATGATTGAAAGCGCGGAATATGAGTTTCGTCAGGCAGATGGCGATGCAGATATCTATCTGGAAAATATTGCGATTGCCTATTTATCTTATTATGCACTGGATTCGCTGAATCTTTCGTTTACCGTGCCGTATACACAGCTTGTAATCCGTACAAAGGATAACGGCGGTCTGGCACATGAAGAAGCTGTAGCGGAAAAATTAAATCATAAATATTCAACGATGATTGACAGAAAGTCCGTTCAGGGGCTTGCAAGGCTGGACAGCGAGTTAGACCAGCATCAGATGTTTTCCTATGTATTTATCGTGATTTTTGTGGGCATTGCAATTCTTGTCATTGTAACGACCATGGGGCGCATGGTAGAAAAACAGCGGACGCAGATTGGCACGATGAATGCACTTGGATTAAAAAAATGGAAAATATTATTTCACTATATGAGTTACAGCCTTGTGGTGACACTGGCAGGAACGGTTCTGGGAACAATTATCGGAACCGTGTGGCTGTGTCCGGTACTGGTCAATATGTTTGCAGACTGGTATATTGTGCCGGGACTGCACGCCGTTTTTCACGCAGAATACATTTATATAGCGGGGCTTGTGATTGCAGCCTGCCTGTTGTCGTCTTATGTGGCAAGCAGGAAGCTTTTAAAGGTAAGACCGGCAGAGGCACTGCGTCCGGCAGCGCCAAAGCAGGGAAAACGCTGTATTTTTGAAAAATTGCCGTTCTGGAAGAAATTATCGTTTGAGAGCCAGTACAATTTAAGGGATATTTCGCGTGCCAGATTAAGAAGCTTTATGTGTGTGGCAGGAACGGCGGTGGGTATGCTGCTGATGGTATATGCCGTAGGCTGTAATCAGCTAGTGGGAACAATGCTGGACATCATGTTTGAAAGGACTGCCGTTTCGGAGTATCAGGTCAAGTTATCACCAAAAGCCTCCGCCGCCGATGCAGCGGCACTGGCACAGGAACTGGACGGAGAACTTGTGATGTCAGGACAGATAGAAGTATCGAAAGTGCAGAATGCAACGGCAGAGGAAAAGAAAAAAGAAAATATTACGGTTTTGGAAGGGAAAAATCTGTATAACATTTTAGATGTGAATAATCAGGTGATGAATCTGACACCGGGCAGTGTGGCAGTCAGTCGGAAGCTGGCGCAGGATATGGATATTCATATAGGAGATATCATTTACTGGCATCTGTATTCCAAAAATGAATGGTATGAAGCAAAGGTCGGTGCCATTTACCGCAGTACCGAAACACAGGGCATTGCCTATCTGCGAAAGGATTATGAAAAGACGGGTGCAGCCTATATGCCATCGCTTTTGATGACAAACAAAAATCCGCAGAATAAGAAGGATTCTGATATTGTAACAGCAGTCAATAGCAGGCAGGAATTAAAAGATGCCTATATAGAAAGTATGCAGTCTGTAAATCTGATGGTTGGTATGATGGCGGCATTTTCGGTGCTGATGGTTGTTGTGGTGCTGTACAACTCCGGGGTGCTTTCATTTAATGAGCGTGTCAAGGAATTTGCAACGTTAAAGGTGCTGGGACTGCGTTCCGCCAAAATCCGGCAGCTGCTCAGCCGTCAGAATATGGCATTGTCCCTGATTGGCATCGTATTAGGTGCGCCGCTTGGCAATATTTCTTTAAATGCTATGATTAACAGCAACGGTGATAATTTTGATTATTATCTGACCGTGCCCATACCCGATTACTTTGTAGCCGGATTTTTCGTGCTGGCAGTTTCCATGCTGGTAGGCTTCCTGTTTGCAAAGAAGATTCAACGGCTGGATATGGTTGAAGTATTAAAGGGGGTGGAATAGTGTGAAAAATAACGCTGATGCGCTTATTTTTCACACGAAGATTTGTTTCTGAGCGAAAACAAATCTCTGTGATTGCAGATGAGAAATCGCCTGCGCGAATTTCTCATCGCATCTTCGCGACAAAGTCGCTCAGAAATGTGGAATAGTGATGTAATTGTGTGCGGACATTTGCATTGTGAGAGGAAGTACGGTATAGTAGTTTACAGCAGAAATTCAGAAGGGGTATATGTATGCAGTATACAAAAAAGGATTTAAAAGAACAGCTTTACCAGATGGGGCTTGACGGAACGGAAACGATACTGATTCATTCGTCCATGAAAGCTATCGGTGATGTAGAAGGTGGTGCAGAAACCGTGCTGGATACGTGGATGGAGTATTTTAAGGGAGGTTTGTTATTACTTCCCACGCATACATGGAAAACGGTCAATGAAGACCACCCGGTTTTTGACAGCAAAAAAGAGCCGTCCTGTGTCGGCATTTTAACCAATCTTTTTATGAAGCGGGCGGGTGTGGTTCGTTCCCTGCACCCGACACACAGCATGGCAGGTTTCGGAAAAAATGCGGCAGAATACCTTGCGGGAGAAGAATACTGCAATACACCGTGTACGCCCGGCGGCTGTTACGACCGGTTAAAAGACATAGGCGGAAAAATTCTGCTTGTCGGGGTGGGACATGAACGAAACACGTACATTCACAGCGTAGAGGAAGTGTTAAATGTGCCGAACCGTTTGTCGGATAAACCGGTGAAGCTGACAGTGGTATTACCGCAGGGGACAAAAGATGTCTATATGAGAAAGCATTACAACCCGGATCAGCCGCATATTTCAGAGGATTTTGTGAAATTAACAGAAGCTTTTACAGACTGCAAAGCGGCAAAAAACACGGTATTTGGTAATGCGGACTGTATTTTATGTGATGCGGCAAAGGTGTTTGATGTGACGCGCCATGTGCTTGCGCCGGAGCCGGAGTGCCTGGTGACGCGGGAGCGGATTGCAAAGGAACGGTGGGCGGCTAAATGTAATATTCCGGCTGACTGACGTCTTCTACACGGCAGCAGCTACTTCTAAGCAGCAGTTTGCCCTCCAGTTCAATGCGAATCACTTCTTTATGTCCGCCGCGGATTCTGTCGAGCAGGACAAACAATGCGAAACGTGCCATGTTTTCTTTGGGCAGCTGGACGGTTGAGAGCATCGGTTTCATAAACTGCCCTTCTTCGATATCATTACATTACATTTTTACTGCAAATCGTAAAAAACGGACAGGAAACACCGTATGAACGTTTTCTGATAAAACTTTATAAAGGAACGCTGCATTATATTACGGTAGAAAAGGAACCGTATCTGGTATATGAAACGGTTGTAATGACCACAACAAAGGGGCTGTATGAACTGTTCCAGAAGGATACGCCGCCGGATAAAACACTGTATCAGATAGAGGATTATGCCGTGCTTGAAACACTGCGCCCCCACTTTCTCAACATTCTCATTAATCGCCAAACATTCTCAATCGTGCGGAATGTCGTGGAAACGACCGTCTAATTCCTCTGTTTTTACCACATTGATAAACGCATGTTCATCAATCGAGCGGATGAGCGGAAGCAGTTCACGCTTGGCTTCGGAATTAATAACCGAGTAAATCAACGTTTTTTCCTTTCCTTCATAACAGCCGATACCCTTAAACAGTGTGGCATCGTGATTTGTCATTTCACGGATAGCGTGATAAACCTCATCGGATTTATTGGAAATAATAAACAGTGTTTCTTTTTTGTATCGTTTATACAGTACCTGAATAACCTGTGTGCTGCAAAACTGGAAAATAATCGAATACAGCGCACTCGACCAGCCAAACAGCGCACCCGCAATGACAAGCATAATTACATTTCCGATTAAAATATAATTCCATGCATCAATGCCCTTTTCATGTGCAAAGAAAATGCTGATAAAGTCCGTTCCGCCGGTTGTCGTTCCGACATTTAAGCACAGACTGGTGGCAAAACCATTTAAAATACCGCCGAACACGCTCAGCAGTAAAATGTCGTCCGTAAACATATACGGTGGCAGAATATCGACAAAAATACTCGACAGTACAATGACAATAATCGAATATAGCGTAAAACGCTTTCCGATATATTTATAAGCGATATAGGTCGGAAACAGGTTTAACAGGACGTTTAATAAGGTATACGGAATACTAATCCCGAAAAAGACCAGACCGATTTCCTGTAACAGCAGGGAAAGTCCCGAAAATCCCCCCGGAAACAGTCCGGCAGTCTTAGCAAAGCAGCGTAAATTCCAAGCATAAAAAATCGATGCGGCAATCACCACAAAAAACCGAAACACCTGATAAAATTTCGGGTGTTTTGCCTCTAAAGATTGAAACATACAATTCTCCTTTCTGATAAGCGACTTTGTCGCAAGTGTTTTATTTATCGTAATTCCGATAGCTTCTTATTAATAACGGCAGTTCCGCAATCAGCATGCCAATCCAGCCAGCAAGGTACGAATACGGCAGGGCTTCAATCTGCAGTGAAAATGCAAATACAAGAATGGCGGCGGCAATGACACGCACGCCCATGTTGACAAAACTGCTGATTAAAGTGATTTTTAAATCGCCGATACCGCGGAAATATCCCTGAATACCGTTGGTTGCCGCAGGCAGCAGATACATAATGGAAATCAGCCGCAGGTAGGTGACACCGTGGCGGCAGACATCTGTATCACTTGTAAACAGCCGCATCAGCGGATTGGCAAATACAAAACAGATGATAAAAATGATGACACCGTACACCATTTCAATGCGCATGCCGCACCGGAAAGCTTCTTTTAAACGGCTCTTTTTTCCGGCACCCTTGCTCTGTGCCATAAGCGCCGTCATAGCGTGTCCGATATTCTGCTCCGGTGTATAGGCAAAGTCGTCAATACGGTTTACAACGGCAAATGCGGCGGCAATGGCAACACCCATGGAATTGACAATTGCCTGAATCCCAAGCTTTCCAAGCTGGACGGTTGCCTGCTGCATGGCAGATGCCCAGCCGTAGGAAATCGTTTTGCCAAGCAGAGCCTTATCAAATACCAGCCATTTTTTACCCAGTTGTAAAATCGGCACTTTTTTCTGAATGTAAATGATACACAGCAGGCAGGAAAGTGCTTCACTTAAAACGGTGGAAATGGCACAGCCCTCGCTGCCCATATTTAAAAACAGTACAAAAAACAAATCGCCGAGAATATTGATAACGGCACTGGTAATCAGAAAGTACAGCGGTGACTGGCTGTCACCGAGCGCACGCAGGGTGCTTGCAAAGCAGTTATACATAAAGGTAAATAAAAGTCCTGCAAATATAATGCGCAGATAATTGATTGTCATACCCATGATAGACGCGTCGACCTGCATTAAAAGCAGAATCGGGCGGGCAAAGACAATGCACAGCACCGACAAAATCAGTGAAAATGCAATACCGGACAGCATGGTGGTACTAATCTGGCGGTGCAGGCGGTCATAATCCTTTGCACCGAACTGGTTGCCCATTAAAATACTGGCGCCCATACACAGTCCGTTTAAAAATAATATAAATAAAGTCGATATCGGGTTACAGATACCCACGGCGGCAAGCGCCTCTTTTCCGACGTACCGTCCGACAATAATACTGTCAACGGCATTGTAGGTGAGCTGAAAGAGATTTCCAAGCACAAGCGGTATTGTAAAGCCGATAAGCTGTGGTGTTATTTTTCCGGTCGTTAAATCCTTTTCCATAAAAAACTCCATTTCAATAAGCAGTATCTTTTTGCAGGGCTATTTTAGCACACTTTCTTTTATTTGATAAGAGTTCCGGGGCAAGTTTTGTGTCAAAAAATGCATTAAAAATGTAGAAACAAACAGGAGTGGAAAAACGGCGGGATACAGGGTATAATGAACTTATAAAAATGAGAGCGAGGGTTGATATGAGTGAGTTGAAAAATAAAATTAATTTCACAGTTGCCTGTGTAGATGAATTTGCTCAAAAAAATAATCTCAGCGTAAAAGAAGCATTTCAGTATTTATTTCAGTTTAAAGGCATTGAATTTATAAAGGAAAATTATGAAGCAGAGCATACATTGTCGTTTGATACGGTATTAGAGGACTTAGGAATTTTGTGTAGGAGAAACGGGGGAAAATTATGAGATTATATCATGGAAGCAATACAGGTATCAACAGTATTAATCTTGCAATGTGCAGACCGTATAAAGATTTCGGAATAGGATTTTATCTGACGGATATAAGAGAGCAGGCAGAAAGAATGGCAGTGAGGGTAGCTAAAATTTATGGTGGTAGTCCGGTTTTAAATGTTTTTGATATACAAGATGATTTTAGAGAACTGCCGGGGATTAAAATAAAAGATTTTGGGGAACAGACAACAGAGGAATGGGCAAGATTTGTTATGAATAACAGAAATCATTCCTTTGACAACATAGAGGATATATTATGCAATCAGGATAATAAATATGATATTGTTATCGGACCGGTAGCAGACGATAACATGGCATTGTTATTTCGTCAGTATGAAAATGAAATAATAGATTTTCAAACATTATTAAAAGGCATGGTATATAAGAAAACATCTTCACAATATTCGTTTCATACAGAAAAAAGTATCAGACTTTTAAGAAAGGTGGAAGATTGAGTTGAGTTTACAACAGCAGTTAATGGAGTATATCATTCAGGACATTATTGAAATGCTTACTGTCCAGCAGGAAATGGAATATGATGAAGCAATGAATAAGTTTTATAATTCAGAAGTATTTGAAAAGCTCCAGGATGAAGAAACCGGTTTATATAAGGAAAGTTCAGCATATGTATATGACCTTTTTAAAGATGAAATGAACTTCGGACACATCATACAGGCAGAAATATAGAAAGTAAAAAATCTTTACAACAGTAAAGCAGAAAGGAAAAACATGAGCAATAATACAAATATCAGAAAAATGACTGAGCAGGACAAGCAAGCCGTGATTGAAATGATGAGGGTGTTTTATACATCTCCGGCAGTATTTAGCAACGGTTCAGAAAATATATTTTTACAGGATGTAGAGGCATGTACCGGAGACAATCCGTATCTGGACGGATACATATTTGCCGCGGCGGATTCGGGCGAAATACAGGGCTATGGCATGGTGGCAAAGAGCTTTTCAACGGAATTTGGCAAGCCATGTGCCTGGATTGAAGACATTTATATCAAAGATTCCTACAGAGGACTTGGAATCGGAAGCCGCTTTATAGAGCATGTCAAAAAGACCTATGCAGGCTGTGTCATTCGTCTGGAAGTGGAAGAAGAAAATGAACGGGCAGTAAAAGTCTATGAAAAGAACGGATTTCACGTATTACCGTACATGGAAATGATAACCAACGAATAGAAAAATTTGTAAAAGAGATATTGACAGCCGTAGACAATGTAATACAGATAAATAAGAAAAACAGGGGAAAGAAGTTTCTGACGAAGTCTTTCCCCTGCATTTTTAATTTACAGCAGCACTATTTTCAAGCTGTTTTAATTCCCGCAGTTCCCGCACGGTAAAATAACTGCAGACAACCGCCGCCGCACCGTCCGCAATCGGACCGGCATACATGACACCGTCAATTCCCATAAAAATCGGGAAAATGACAATCAGCGGAAGCAGGAATAGAATCTGTCTTGTCAGTGACATAAAAACACCCAGCCGGGATTTGCCGATAGAATTGAAAAAGTTAGACGTTACCGGCTGGATTCCGTTGATAATTGTAAGGAACATATAAATTCTAAAGTAACGCTCCGAAAACTGAAAATACAGTTCGCTTCCGTTTCCGAAAGCACTGATAATCTGCCGTGGAAAAACCTGAAAACAGATAAATGCAATCACGGACAACACCGAAGCGGCACTAAGCGCCAGCAGGTAGGTATTGCTTACACGGCGGTATTTTTTTGCACCGTAGTTAAATCCGATAACCGGCTGTGTTCCCTGTGAAATGCCGATGACAAAGGACATGAAAATCATATTGACCTTTGTAATAATGCCGGAGCAGGCAAGCGGAATATCACCGCCGTATACGGACTGCGCGCCGTAGTGTGCAAGCGTGTTGTTCATGACAATCTGTACAACGGTCATGGCAATCTGGTTAAAGCAGGCACTCGCACCCAGCATGAAAATGTTGCGGCAGTGTCTTCCGGTAACATGAAAGCTGTCTTTTGTCAGCCGTATTGTTTTAAAATGAAACATATAGCGCAGGCTGATGCAAAATGAAATCATCTGTCCGATAATCGTTGCAAGCGCTGCACCGGTCATGCCCATATTCAGGACAAAAATAAAAACAGGGTCTAAAATCGTATTCACGACAGCGCCAATCAGCATGGAAATCATAGAGTAGCGCGGACTACCGTCAGCTAAAATCAATTTGCTCATGCCGGTGTTGGCAATCAGAAACGGAAAGCCGATTGCCGTAATGCGCGTATAAGCTTCTGCATACGGAAGCACGTCTGTGGTTGCGCCGAAAAATTTCAGCATCGGTGTCAGAAAAATCGTTGTCAGAAGGAAAAGGCTGATTCCGAAAACTGCCATAAGGCACATGCCATTTCCTGCGTATTTTGCGGATTCGTCTTTTTCACCGGCACCGAGGTGGAGTGAAAAGTTGGTGGCACTGCCGATTCCGAGTAAAAGGGAAATCGCCGTGCAGGTGGTCGAAAGCGGAAAGGCAATATTGGTTGCCGCATTTCCGAGCATTCCGACACCCTGTCCGATAAAAATCTGGTCGACAATGTTGTAAAGTGCCGTTACCAGCATGGAAATAATGCACGGAATCGCAAATCCGACTAAAAGCTTGGATTCTTTTTCATATCCCAAGGGATTGTCCTGTGAAGTTTCCGGTGTTGTATCTGATGATTTCATAAATCGGTATCCTTTCAAATGTCTTTAAAATGCTGCTGTAATATGCCAGAAGCACGAAAATAATGTAATTCATTATCTGCGCAAGAAGTATAGTATAAATAAAGATAAAAGTCAAAAATAAACTATTGTGAAAAAAAATGCATTGTGCTACAATAGCACTCAGAAAAACAAAAAACTATATTGAAAAAGCGATGACAGAAACAGTAGTGTATCCGGAACATACAGAGAGAGCAGCATTTGGTGGAAGCTGTTTATGCAAAAGGTACATGAAGACCATTCCCGAGCTGTGCGTAGAAGAAATCAAGGTTTTGAAGCGTTACCGTGTAGCTGCGTTATAAGCAAAGAGTGAAATATAAGGTGGAACCGTGTGTAAGCACCCTTAGATATTGTTACAGTATCTAAGGGTGCTTTTTTTCAATATAAATCAAGAAAAGGAGAAATCACAATGGTAAATTTTAAAGAAGATGAACAGTTAAGCACATTAAACCATTCCTGCGCACATTTAATGGCACAGGCAATCAAGCATCTTTTCCCACAGGCAAAGTTCTGGGTAGGACCGGTTGTAGCAGAAGGCTTCTACTACGATGTCGATCTGGGAGATGACGTTATCCGTGATGAGGATATTACAGCAATTGAAAAAGAAATGAAAAAGATTGCAAAATCCGGCAAGAAGATTATCAGAAAAGAAATTTCCAAAGAAGAAGCTATGGAAATGTTCAAAAATGATGAGTATAAATTAGACCTCATTTCCAATCTGGAAGACGGTACAATTTCCTGCTACGAGCAGGGTGATTTCACAGACCTCTGCCGTGGACCGCACGTAGACAACGTAAAATTATGCCGCAACTTTAAGTTAATCAGACATTCCGGCGCATACTGGAAGGGTGACAGCAAGAATAAGGTATTACAGAGAATTTACGGCGTATGTTTCCCAACACCGGAAGAACTCGAAGATCATTTAAGACTGCTTGAAGAAGCAAAGGAAAGAGACCATAGAAAAATCGGTAAAGACATGGGACTGTTCATGGTGGACGACCTTATCGGGCGTGGTCTTCCGATGTTTTTACCAAAGGGTTACACAATCTGGCAGGAACTGGAAAACTACATTAAAGATAAGGAAAGAAAACTCGGCTACCTTCATGTCATGACCCCTTGTGTCGGTACAGTAAATCTCTACAAGACATCAGGTCACTGGGACCACTACAAGGAAAATATGTTCCCGGCAATGGAAGTGGATGGTGAATCATTCGTATTAAGACCGATGAACTGTCCGCACCACATGATGATTTATGCAAACAGAATGCATTCCTATAAGGATTTACCAATCCGTATCGGTGAAATCGCACACGACTTCCGTTTTGAAGCCAGCGGAACATTAAAGGGTATCGAAAGAGGAAGACATTTCTGCCAGAACGATGCGCATCTGTTTGTAACACCGGAACAGATTAAAGATGAATTTACAAAGGTTGTAGATTTGATTTTCAGCACATACAAGGATTTCGGTATTACAGATTACCGCTGTGTACTGTCTTTACGTGATCCTGAAAATAAGGAAAAGTATCACGATGATGATGAAATGTGGAATAAGGCAGAAAATGCATTAAGACAAGTTATGAATGACCTCGGTATCGAATACACCGAAGAAATCGGCGAAGCCGCTTTCTACGGTCCGAAGCTTGATGTCAATGTAAAACCGGCTGTCGGCAACGAATACACCTTATCAACATGTCAGCTTGACTTCTGTCTTCCGGCAAAATTCAACCTGTCATACATTGATAAGGACGGCGAAAAGAAGACACCGGTAGTTCTTCACAGAGCAATCCTTGGTTCACTCGACAGATTTATGGCTTACATCTTAGAGGAAACAAAGGGAAATCTTCCGACATGGCTCGCACCGGTTCAGGTCAAGGTAATGCCGGTTAAGACCGATAACGAAGAAATTATGGCATACGCACACGAAATCTGTGACGCACTTGAAGAAAAGAACGTCAGAGTGGAATTAGACGACCGTGCCGAAAAGCTCGGCTACCGTATGCGTGAAGGTCAGATTCAGAAAGTACCGTATCTGCTCGTCATCGGTTTCAACGAACAGGAAAACAAGACCGTATCCTACAGACTTCACGGCGAAGCCGACACAACAGTCCTGCCGCTGAATGAATTTGTAGAAAAGATTGAAAATGAAATCAAGAATAAGTTAAGATAATTCCATTGGGCTTTGTGATGGGATAATAACGGCAGACAGCCGGCAGACCTGATAAAACGGGACTGCCGGCTGTTTTGTATTTTCGTTCATACTAACACCATAACTATGTGAAAAAAATAACTTTGCTTTATTTTTAGTAAATTATTGTGTAAAATATTGCGTAAGAATGTTTGGCGGTGAAATGTATGACTATATTAATACAACACATAATATAAATAAATGTTTCACACGCAGGAATGGAGCAGATTTTGAGCAGATTAACAATTATAACAAAGGATAAGGCTCAGGTAACAATGGAGTCTTTGTATCAGGATCTGGAACGCAGAATTGTCGCAAGTCCGCCGGGATTGTGTACGATTGACCTTACCAGATCATTTATAAAAATGTGTCTTGCACAGTCATGTGGCAAATGTGTCCCATGCCGTGTGGGTTTAAGACAGCTTGCCAGACTTTTTGATGATGTGCTGGACGGCAATGCAACACAGGAAACGCTTGATGTCATCAGGCTTACGGCAGAGGGCATCTATTACTCAGCGGACTGTGCGATTGGATATGAGGCGGCAAAGCTGGTATTAAAATGTATTGATGGCTGTGAAGATGATTTTAAATCCCATATTGAGAGAGGTTTTTGTTCATGTAACAGCAGCCAGCCGGTGTCCTGTGTGAAGTCTTGTCCGGCAGGTGTGGATATTCCGGGATATATTGCACTTGTGCATGAAAAAAGATATGCCGATGCAGTGCGCTTAATCAGAAGGGATAATCCGCTGCCGACAACCTGTGCTTATATTTGTGAACATCCATGTGAAAACAGATGTAAGAGAACACTGATTGACGCACCTGTCAATATCAGAGGTTTGAAGAAAATGGCTGTGGATAATGCAGGAAATGTTCCGGTGCCGGAATGTGGTGAAGCCACCGGAAAGAAGGTTGCAATTATCGGCGGCGGTCCGGGCGGACTGAGTGCTGGGTATTATCTGGCACTGATGGGACATAAGGTTACAATCTTTGAACAGAGAAAACAGCTTGGCGGTATGTTAAGATACGGAATCCCGAATTACAGACTGCCGCGAAAGAAGTTAGATGATGAGATTGCCTCCATTCTTTCTACAGGCATTGAGGTTCGGAAAAATGTCAGTGTCGGTGTCGATGTGACAATTGAGGAGTTACATAAAGAATACGATGCGATGTACATTTCAATCGGTGCCCATGCAGACAAAAAAATGGGCATTGAAGGTGAGGACGCAAAAGAAGGTGTGACTTCAGCAGTTGAAATGCTTCGTGTCATTGGCGATGATGAAATGCCGGATTATACAGGCAAGAAAGTCGTTGTTATCGGCGGCGGTAATGTAGCAATGGACGTTGCCCGTTCTTCTGTCAGACTGGGGGCAGAAAAGGTAAGCATTGTATACAGAAGACGTAAGGCAGACATGACGGCGCTTGAAGAAGAAGTTGAGGGCGCAGAAGCAGAAGGCTGCGATATCCTTGAACTGATGTCACCGGTAAGAATAGAAAAAGACGAGCATGACAGAGCTGTTGGTCTTTGGGTACAGCCGCAGATGATCAGTAAAATAAGAGGTGGCAGACCAGCCCCGAAGACAGCACAAAAGGCTGAGGTGCTGATTCCGTGCGACCTGATTGTTGTGGCAATCGGACAGGGTATCGAAACAAGATATTTTGAGGAGCATGGTGTTACGGTGAAGCGTGGTACGATTGAGGCACTTGATACCAGTGAAATCAAGGATCACAAAGGAATATTTGCAGGCGGAGACTGCGTTACCGGCCCGGCAACCGTTATCAGGGCAATTGCGGCAGGAAAGGTGGCAGCAGCCAATATTGATGAATATTTAGGCTTCCACCATCAGATTACAAGTGATGTCGAGATACCTTATGCCGGTTATGAAGACAAAGAGCCTTGCGGACGGGTTGAGGTAGCATTCCGTGATGCCGCAGACAGAAAGAAAGACTTTGAGCCAATCGAATATGGTTTTTCATGTGAAGAAGCGTGTCAGGAATCAGGGCGCTGTTTACGATGTGACCATTTTGGTTTCGGTTCATTCAGAGGAGGCAGAGAAGAAAAATGGTAAATTTAAAGATTAATGGACGTGATGTATCCGTAAAAGAAGGTACGACAATCCTTGATGCTGCCAAATCCATTGGTGAAACGATACCAACCTTGTGTTATCTGAAAGACATCAATGAGATTGGTGCGTGCAGAGTCTGTGTTGTAGAGGTTGAGGGTACAGAACGCTGTGTTACAGCCTGCAATAATTTCGTTGAGGAGGGCATGGTAGTATACACAAACTCCAGGAAGGTGCGTACAACCAGAAAGACCAATGTAAAGCTGATACTTTCCCAGCATGATTATAAATGCGGTACCTGTATCAGAAGCGGAAATTGTACATTGCAGTCACTGGCAAATGAACTGAACATTTCAGAAATGCCGTATGATTCAATATTAGAAAAGGACAACTGGGATAAAACATTTCCACTAATCCGTGATGCAAGAAAATGTATCAAGTGTATGCGCTGTGTGCAGGTATGCGACAATATTCAGGGTATGCACGTGTGGGACGTTGTAAATACCGGTTCCCGTACAACTGTAAATGTGCGTGGAAACCACAAAATCCATGAAACTGCCTGCACATTGTGCGGACAATGTGTGAGCAGTTGTCCTGTCGGTGCGCTGACAGAGCGTGACGATGTAGGTATCGTGCTTGATGCTGTGGAAAATGAGGATATCATAACGGTGGTACAGGTAGCACCTGCCGTAAGAACAGCATGGGGCGAAAGCTTCGGACTTTCAAAAGATTTTGCAACAGCACAAAGACTGGTTGCAGGACTTAGAAGAATTGGTTTTGACTACATATTTGACACAACCTTTGCCGCCGATATGACTATCATGGAAGAAGGAAGCGAGTTCCTTGACCGGCTTCCGGAGATTAAGGAGTCGGGGCTTCCGATGTTTACCTCCTGCTGTCCGGGTTGGGTAAAGTTCATAAAGAGCCAGTTCCCGGATATGGCAGGCAGACTTTCAAGCGCAAAGTCACCACAGCAGATGTTTGGTGCGGTAACAAAGTCTTATTATGCCGAAAAACTCGGTGTGGACCCGGAAAAGATATTCTGCGTATCAATTATGCCGTGTATCGCGAAAAAAGATGAGTGTACATGGGACGGCGGAAAAGATGTTGATGCAGTACTTACAACAAGAGAAGTTGAGCGAATGTTTAAAGCATTTTTCATCAAACCGGAGGAACTTGGTGAGGACGAATTTGACGACCCATTAGGCAGTGGTACCGGTGCAGGTGTTATATTTGGTGCAACGGGCGGTGTTATGGAGGCTGCGCTTAGAAGCGCTTATTTTCTGGTAACCGGTAAAAATCCGGAGGCAGATGCATTCCAGTCCGTGCGTGGTCTGGACGGCTGGAAAGAAGCAAAGTTTAATCTTGCGGGAACGGATATCCGTGTGGCGGTTGCCAGCGGACTTGGCAACGCACGCCGCCTGATGAATGCCATCAGAAACAAAGAAGTGCATTACGATTTTGTGGAAATCATGTCCTGTCCGGGCGGCTGTATCAATGGCGGCGGACAGCCATACAAAGAAGATGCCTCAGACGTTGAAGCCCGCAAAAATGTGCTTTACGGTCTTGACCGTCATAATAGTATCAGATTTTCACACGAAAATCCTTCCGTGCAGGCCTGCTACAAGGAATATTTTGAAAAACCATTATCACATCGCGCGCACGAGCTGCTGCACGTAGAGGAATAAGTGGCGGCACTTAACACAAATGAATAATTTACTCCCTTTTTACAAAAGTGTGTCTGATGCATACTAACTCATAATTATACGAAACACCACACTTTTATTCATTTTCTATTCATTTCCGGCTAATGGGTATTCATTTTTACTCTAAGTTATCATGCAATTTATTAGAATGGAATTTTTGAAAGAGCCAGCACCTTGAATGGGCTGACTCTTTCAATGTCACTTGTAATTGACAAACTGGAATTTTCAAATTAGTCTTTGCAAATAACCTTTGAATCTTCACCATCAATTACAATTCCCTGACGGTTGTTAATTGGGCATAGATTCAAATCCGAAAACTCAGTCATTATTTTCTCGGTAACTTTCTTAAATGGTGCTGTAAGATAATGCGGAAGAACATAGAAATCAATCAAATCAAGCCCTGCATCATCTTCTTGTGAGTAGTCCTCCGGCTTTTCATCCATTTGCTCGATATATTGGATGCTTGGAGCGCATATAATTGCGCCTGCCGACTCGCCGATCATCAATTTTCCATTTGCCAATTCCTTTTTCAGCAGCCCATCAGTTCCCGTTTTACGGAGCTGGTCCATAAGAAAGAAAGAATTTCCGCCGGTAAAATATATCACATCTGCTTCTTCAAAAACAGACTGTATCGTTGAATAAGCCTCCGTTGAAATATCAATTTCAGTTACGATTGCTCCCAACTTTTTGAATAATTTTCGAGCCGAGCCGACATAACCGGTGTAGCCTTCACGCAGTGAAGCTGTTGGAATAAATGCGACTTTCTTATTTTCAATTTCTTCCTTTATCAGACTTCCTACACTTGAAAAGTGCGAACATAAAAATAATTTCATCAATATTCTCCTTTATAAATTTCGATTTGTATAACAGTAGTCTAACACACGTTGTTTAAAAATACTACAGCCAAGCCAATGTAAATAGGGACTTATAAAAAAAGGAAGAGGGTGTGTCAAAAGTCCAAGAAACACCCTCTTTCCTTTTAAATAACACATTATAACTCAACGCTATCCAGGCGGAATTTCAGCAAGCCGGCTGGTACCTTTACCATTACCTCATCACCAGCCTTCTTACCCAGAAGGGCCTTGGCGATAGGCGACTTGATAGAGATTTTTCCACTATGCAAATCAGCCTCATGCGGATTTACGATAACATAACTCATGCTGCACTTGTTGGCGAGATTGGTAATCTTAATCTTGCTCAGCAAGCCAACGGTATCGCTCTTCAATCGAGACTTGTCGATGACACGGGCATTCTCCAAAACCTTCTGCTTGAAGCTGATGCGGCTCAATAGTTTGCCCTGCTCACGTTTGGCAGCATGATACTCGAAATTCTCGCTGAGGTCACCCTTGTCGCGAGCCTCAGCAATCGCATCACGAACGGCAGGCAACTCTACGTTTACCATGTGTTGAAGTTCGGCCACGAGCTCATCGTAGCCTTCTTGAGACATATATTCCATTTTTCCTTATTTTCTAGTTTCTTATTGTTCTTAATGAATGATGATTTTTTATTCGGGGTGCAAAGTTACTAGTAAATCACGAAATCACCAAACTTTTTTAGTGAAAAAGTGAAGAAACTAAAGATTAGAAAAAACAGAAGCATCCTAAATCATTATTTTTGGGTATTGCAAATGTTGATAGATATTCTTACCTTTGCAACCCATTTAGTAGAAAACAACAATGTTTAGTAGAAAACAACAATGAGAGAAAAAAAGAAGAAACGTTTTACCTGGAAGAAATACCATCGTTGGTTCGGACTTGTACTGTCTGTCTTTATGTTGGTATTCTGCGTATCAGGTATCATTTTAAATCATCGCCAGCTATTCGCCGGTTGTGAAGTAAGCAGAAGTCTGATGCCATCGGCTTATCATATCAAGAATTTCAACAACGGCATCATCAAGGGTTCTATCAAGATCAATCACCGCATCAGCAAAACTCCAAGTGATTCCATCCTGGCGTATGGTTATGGTGGCGTATGGCTTACCGATGCAGAGATGAAAACCTGGAAAGACTTTAACAAGGGATTACCCAAGAACGTGGATGGCAGGAATATCCGCAACATCGTACAGACAAAAAACGGAGAAATCTGGTGTGCAGCCATGATGGATGTATATCGCTTCGACGGAAAGGAATGGAAGATGTTTCCGCTCGCAGATAACGAAGAGCGAATCGCTGACATTACATTGACCAAAGACAGCACAAGCATCATCGCCATGACCCGTTCTGCCGTTTATGAAATATCCGGAAAGAAGACGGATGCAGCCAACGAAAAGAGGGATGCGATCAGCGAAAAGACGAATGTTACCCGCAAAATCATCGGTCAACCAGAAGGTTTTGTTCCGGAAGTTACCCTTTTCAAGACCGTTTGGAACCTGCATAGCGGTGCTTTCTTCGGATTAGCCGGAAGATTGGTGGTGGATGCCATCGCCATCGTGCTCATCATCCTTTCGATTACGGGCATCATCCTTTTCATTCTTCCTTACCGTATCCGCCGACAGAAGAGATTACAGGCAAGAGAAAGAATGATGAAGCTTGGCAAACAGATGGTTTTCAATGCGAAATGGCATAACAAGCTGGGATATACCACCATCATCCTTACGCTCTGGCTAGCGATAACAGGAATGTGTCTCCGACCACCTTTGATGATACCTCTGGCAATGAACAAAACCACGGAAAAGGTGAAGGATGGAAATGTCTGGCACGATAAACTTCGCGCCATCCGATGGGATGCAGCAGAGGGCAACTGGCTTGTTTCTACATCAGAAGGTTTTCTGCGAGTAGATGAGCATTTCTGCCAGAAGCCGGTTTTATTGGATAAGAAGCAATCACCAAAGATAAGTCCGATGGGCGTAAATGTTTTCGAGAGTGACGGCAAGGGTGGCTGGCTGATAGGATCATTCAGCGGCATGTTCCGTTGGAATCCGGAAAAGAATCTGATTGTGGATTATTTCACAGGGAAAGCCAACCAAGGAAAATCGATGATTCCGATTTCCAGTTCTTTGGTCAGCGGTTATTCCAAGGATTTCTTCGGAGGAAAAGAAGTGATTTTCGATTATAGCAAAGGGGCGAACTTAGGTGAAACTGCATCTACCCCCGAGTTGCTTTCAGCCACCCCAATGTCACTTTGGAATGTGGCTTTAGAGCTTCACGTGGGCAGATGCTATTCTCCATTCTTAGGTCCCCTTTCCGACCTCTTCGTCTTTATTTCCGGTTTGCTGATTTCGCTGGTTTTGCTTTCCGGCTACATCATTCTGCATCGGAGAAAGAAGAAGAGCCCCAAACTTCCTCGGAAATCTCTCTAACCAAATCTATCTTTGCCCATTGCTCAGCATCGGTCAGTTTATTACCGATTTCGCAAGAGGCAAAGCCGCATTGAGGACTGAGGCTTAAGCGATTGAGAGAAATATACTTGGCAGCTTCGTGGATTCTGGCGATGACCGTAGCCTTATCCTCCAACACAGGAGATTTAGAGGTTACCAAACCCAGAACCACCTTCTTGCCATCAGCCACATATTTCAATGGTTCGAAACCGCCCGAACGCTCATCGTCATACTCCAGATAGAAGGTATCCACATCCTCATGAGCGAAAAGATAAGGAGCTACGGCATCGTAGGCACCCTTGGTGGCATAGCAGGAATGATAATTGCCACGGCATACGTGGGTGTTGATAGTCAATCCTTCTGGCTTGCCTTCGATGGCAAGGTTGTTCACCTTCAGATATTGCAGAGCTTCCTGTTCAAGGGTGAAGCCGTTGCCCACCTTGGCCTTCCAGTAATCGCTATCCACAATCATTCCCCAGGTGCAATCATCGAGCTGGATGGTGCGGCATCCGGCTGCATAAATCTCCTGGAAGAAGGTGCGATAAGCCTGGGCAATATCCTCTATCAGTTGGGTGGTGTTAGGATAGAACTTGCGGGTGTTCTCGGCATTCTTTCCACGAAACAGTTCGGCAAGAAACTGTGCAGGAGCAGGCACCGTCTGCTTTGCCTCGAAGATATATTCGCCCTTGTCATCCAACTCCTCAAACTGCTTTACAAACAGGAAATCCTTGATAAAAGGATGATTCTCACCGGTAATCTTGCCGGTCAGTTGGATAGAACCCTTGGTTGTCTCCTCGCCATGAAACTGATAGCCATGCTCCAGTTCGATATGCTCCACGCCATTGAAACCCCACATAAAGTCGAGATGCCAATAGCTGCGGCGGAACTCACCATCGGTGATATAAGGCAGATGATGCGCCTTCTGCTGCTTGATGACCTCAGTAATCAGACGGTCTTCGATGCTGCGAAGGTCGGTGGCAGAAATCTTGCCATCAGCAAACTTGGCTCTTGCTTCTTTCAACTCTGCAGGACGCAAATAGCTGCCCACTGCCTCAAAATGTATATTTCTTACGTTGCTCATTATTTTATCTCCTATATTTTTAAATGATGAATGACTCTTGATTTGCCATTATCTGATGATGAACGGCTCTTTGCATCCGGAATTGCGAGTGCAAAGGTAAGAAGAAGAATTTTATCTGCCAAATATTCTTCGTAATTCAGAAAAATATGCTATCTTTGCAGCGAATTTGGAAAATTCGCAGAATATTATTCTGCAAGAAACGCTAAAAGGAGAAACAAAGAAACTATAAAACAGAAAGAAAAGGAACAATGGCTACAGAAGAAAATCTCGATGAAATCGATATCAAGATACTCAAGTTGTTGCAGCAGAACTCACGACTCACCGTGAAGGAACTTGCCGCAAGAGTACACCTCTCCCCTTCTCCCACCTTCGAGCGACAGAAGCGATTGGAGCGTGAGGGATACATCCAGCGATATGGAGCGATAGTAGATCACCACAAAATGGGACACAACGTGATTGTGCTCTGCAATATCCGATTGAAGCAGCACACCCACGACTTGATTCAGCAATTCATGGATACCGTGCAAACCATCGACCAGATAACGGAATGCTACAACACCACCGGCGATTACGACTTCCAGATAAAGGTTTATGCCCGGGACATGAAGGATTATCAGGACTTCATGCTCAACACCCTGGGAAATATCGACTGCATCGGAAGTCTCCACAGCATCATCGTGATTGGCGAAATCAAGGATTCGCATTATATCCCTGTGAATCAAAATAAGGAGAAGAGAAATTAAATCAAGAAAGAATTAAGAGAATAAAAATTAAGGAGAAAGAATTATGTTTTGGAAAAAGATCATCATCCTATACCTTGCTCTTCCCATGCTTTGCTGCCTTCCATCCAAGGCACAGAAGCCGGGAAGCATCATCAGCGAACAAACCATCAGGAAGATGGGAGAGAAGCATTTATTCTCCATCTCACCTATCCCTGATCCCATCTTCCATCTGATGCTAGGAAAGACGTATAAGAAGAATTGCACCGTGGCAAGAAGCGAACTGCGATACCTGAGATGCCTGCATGTGGATAAGGACGGCAGAAACATCGTAGGTGAAATGGTGGTAAACAAGGCGATAGCGGCAGATGTGCTCGATATTCTCAAAAAGCTCTACGAGGCGAAATATCCGATAGAGCGAATGAGACTCATCGACTACTGGGATGCCGACGACGAGAGGGCGATGAGGGACAACAACTCCTCCAGCTTCAACTTCCGCTTCATCTCACATACCAAGACCGTTTCGAAGCATGGCAAGGGACTTGCCGTTGACATCAATACCCTCTACAATCCCTATCATAAGCATTTGAAGAATGGCAAGGAAGTGGTAGAGCCAGCTACGGCACGACCTTATCTCGACCGTAGCAAGCACCATACTTACATGATCAGAAAGGGCGATTTATGCTACCGGCTCTTTAAGGAGAAAGGGTTTCGATGGGGTGGCGACTGGAAACATAGCAAGGATTACCAGCACTTCGAGAAATAAGAACACAAGAAGGCTATGCTGTTGTTGCTTGAGATTCTGCAACAAATAGCATAGCCCTTTATTGTCTAACTGCACTCAATTACCTAACTGTACCAAACAGAATTATAATCTCTGCGGTCATCTTCCTCATTATAGAGGTTCTCATACTCAAGGTTCATTGCCTCGAATTTTTCCTGTGTCTGTTTCATGATAGCCCCTCCTATTACTTTAAGTTAATAAATTCGTTTCTATCTTTTGTATATGCAAAAATAGCAAAAAAATGAATCGATGCTGTCAACTATTCAGAAAACTTTTGTATTTTTGCATCAGAAAGCCATATTTGGCGACATTAAGAACAATTAGAATGAAGAAATAATGAATATGAAGATACAGCATACATTTCGACTCAATCGGGTAAAGTGGCGCCACTGGTTATTGCTGGTACTGCTCCTCCTCGTTACTTTTGCCAAAATGATTCCTCTATGGGGGTTCATCTACACCACCCGTATCTATCCGATTATCGGCACTCTCCTCTCTCCCATCTCAGGATTTTTTCCTTTTGCCGTAGGCGATATCTTCATCGCTCTCAGCATTGCCTGGGTTATCTTCTATCCCATCTACGAGATAGGATTGAGAAAGAAGCTTGACAGGCGATACTTCTTCCTGGCAGCAAAGAAAGGCTGCTATCCCAAGAAGAAGGTTGTATTCGGAAGAGTGGCAGAATACCTGCTTTGGGTATATGCCTGGTTCTACATCGCCTGGGGATTGAACTACTCCCAGCCGAATATCTATGATAGAATAGGAATGAAGCCGGTGGAAGTAAGCGAAGCTAAATTCAAGGCATTCGCCTATCAATATGCCGACAGCCTTAACGCTTTAAGCTTTTCTGAAAAGAGTTTTTTCTCTGATAGCATCGTAGATGATGGTTTGAAAAATCGGGTGCGGGATGCGATTCTGAAGGAATATAATAAAATAGGTTATAAGGAGGGTATCAATGCACCTTTCAACCAGCATCCTCATGCCAAGACGATGCTATTCACACCCCTCAGTTCGATGTCGGGCGTTACCGGAAGCATGGGGCCTTTCTTCTGTGAGTTCACGCTTAATGGAGATATTCTCCCCCACGATTATCCTGCCACCTATGCCCACGAGTTTGCTCACTTTCTGGGTGTAGCCAACGAGGGTGAGGCGAATTTCTACAGTTACATCGTGTGCACGGCATCGGCAGATAAGCAGGTGAGATTCAGCGGATATTACCACATTTTCTTCCACGTACTGAACAATGTATTCGATATTCTTGGCGAAAAGGAGGGAGAAAGATTCCTGAAACATATCCGTCCCGAGATTATCCAACTGGCAAAGAGCGACCGCCGCTACTGGCTCAGCAAGCGATGCAAGGCATTGGATGCCGCACAGGATATCATCTTCGAACTCTATCTCAAGGGCAACCATGTGGCAGAAGGCAGGAAGAGCTATTCAGGTGTCATCGGCTTGATACTGGCTTGGGAAGAAAAGAAGAAATGACGCATCAGTTTCAAGTGCTCCGAAGATGTCGATGCCGTGCATGATGTCCGAATGCATGTGCTGCGAGGAAGCGGCAGATAATGGTAATAACATATTTAATAATAAGAATAATATGGAAGATATGAAGAAGGAAAGAATCACTCCTCGCTGGATTGATTCATTGAAAGAGAACGAGATTTTTGTGTTTGGCAGCAATCTGGCTGGCATGCATGGTGGTGGTGCTGCCCGCATTGCCCGCCTGCATTTCGGTGCCGTCATGGGCAAGGGTGTAGGCTTGCAGGGCCAGAGTTATGCCATCCCTACAATGCAGGGAGGCGTGAAAACCATCCGTCCATACGTGGATGCCTTCATAGATTTTGCCAATCATCATCCCGAGCTTCATTTCCTGGTAACCCCAATAGGTTGCGGCATCGCCGGCTTCGAAGCCGAAGACATCGCCCCATTGTTCAAGAAGGCAAAGGAGATCAAGAACATCAGCCTTCCTGAGAGTTTCTGGGAAGTGATAGAGTAAAGAATTGGAAAATTATCAGCTTATGTTAGGAGCAATGATAGGAGATATTGCTGGCTCAAAATATGAGGTCAACAATACGTTTGATTATGATTTCGAGATGTTCGGAGATGGATGCGACTTCACCGATGATACAATTTGTACGGTGGCGATAGCTGATGCGATACTGAACAGGCGAAGCTATCAGGAAAGCCTGCTGGATTGGTGCCGCCGCTATCCTTCTCCCAAGGGAGCGTATGGCGGAAGATTCGCGGGGTGGATTCGTTCTCTTGATCCGCAGCCATATAATAGTTTTGGCAATGGTTCGGCGATGCGAGTTTCGCCAGTGGCATGGCTATTCGATGACCTGTCGCAGATTTTGGAAGAGGCAGAGAAAACGGCTCTTCCTACTCATAACCATCCCGAAGGAATCAAGGGAGCCAAAGCCGTGGCTCATGCCATCTGGCATTTCCGCAAGAGTAATTTTTCAGAGGATTATAAGGAGTGTAAGGATGAGAAATCTAAAGAATATGATGATAAGGCAATGAAAACATTCAAGAATATCGCCCGTAGCTATTACGAGGATTTCGATACGCGAGATTATCCGAAGGGCAAGTTCGACGAAACCTGCATGGATGCCGTGCCATTATCCTTCTATCTCCTCTCGCAAGCCTCATCCTTCGAGGATGCCATTCGCCTAGCCATATCTCATGGCGGCGATAGCGATACCATCGGAGCCATCGTCGGCTCCATCGCCGAAGCCCGATTTGGTATTCCACAAGAAATAAAAGAGAAGGCAATTTCTTTTCTTCCGGATGATATGAAAGATGTATTGAAACAATTCGCAGGAAAATGCGAAATAAAGCCCAAATAATTTGGTGTTATCGAAGAAAAGTCTTAACTTTGCCCCATACATATTAAAAAAGTAAGATTATGCAAGAATATCAATTGGATTTCGTAACCTATTGCGTTGGCAACTTAGCCGACCGATTGAACATGAGTGCCAGTAAGGTATATAAGATGTTACGGTCAACAGATATCTTAAATGGCTATATGATACCCTGCTACGATGTGCTCCATACTTTCGGCAAGGAGTACATCATGGACGATTTGATTAACTTGTTAAAGAAACGGGGAGCATTGAAATGAAAGTTTATCATGCATCAAAATTCATCATAGAATCACCAGACATTTATCATTCTCGTGATTTATTGGATTTCGGCAAAGGATTCTATCTGACATCACTTGTCGAACAGGCGAAGAAATATGCCCAGCGATTCATCTTCCAAGGCGACAAAGCATATCTTAACCAATACATCTTAGATGAAAACTTAGACAGAGAATATAAGACAAAAGAGTTTATTGGTTACAACGAAGAGTGGTTAGATTTCGTTGCTTTATGCCGAATTGGGAAACAAACAAGTAAGTTTGATATGGTTACAGGTGGTATAGCAGATGATAAAGTATTCAATACCGTAGATCTTTACTTCTCCGGTAACATCAGCAAAGAAGAAGCACTTAAACGCTTAAAGTTTATCCATCCCAATCACCAGATATGTATTTTAAATCAAGATATTCTAAACAAGCATCTGCACTTTCTTCGGTCAGATGAAATAATATAAGGAGGACTCTTTATGGAAGCAAACAAGACTATACTTCAAATGAAATATGCTCGCATAGTATCTATCTTTGCAGAGCAAATAGGCGTTACATTAGAAGATGCCCTAGATTTCTTTTATACTTCTTCTATTTATCAGATGATGAATGAAGGCATTGCAGACATGCATTGCAGAAGCGATGGATATTTGGCAGAATTAATCAAAGAAGAGTGGAAAAAGAAAGACAAGACAGCATCGTTCAATATCTGCTCCGACAATTTCAGCAATCCGACAGAAAGAAACGCTAAAGGTTCTTAATGGAAAATAATTCCAGCCAACTTTCACGGATATTCCTTTCAAAATCCAAGGCTTCGCAGGAATAGGCAGAGGGCGTAATCTTGCAATCCATCGCACAGCACTTGTTGTAGCGCTCTCGGGCTCTGTTTTCTCTTGCAAACATCGCCTTGGTGCCAGCCTCATCTTCCGAGAACTGAAGGTGGTTGTCGATGCCCATACCATGAGCAATGTTTTCCACATCAAGGTCATCGGTGCCGATGAAGGTAAAGGTCCAGTTCTGTTTCTTCCCTTCTTCATTATTGCCTTTTCCCCGCTACTTGATTGCTTCTTCCCCGCTTTCTGATTGCTTCTTTATCCCTTAAAAGAAAAAATAGAGGGAAAAATTAAGCTGAGGATTATCTTTTTTCAAAAATATCTTTGCTAGTAGAAATAAAACTCGTACTTTTGCACCCAATTATTATATCATACAAGTTATTAAATTACATCAAGTTACTATAATTATATAAGGAGATGAAAGAAATATTGATAGTAAGCATCGGCAGCTTCTTCGGGGGCGGTATGAGATATTGGATTTCAAAGATGGTGCAATCCTGCACGGTGATTGGCTTTCCTTTCGGAACAATGGCGGTGAATGTGGCGGGATGCCTCATCATCGGATTCCTCTCGGGATTGAACTGGCGGGAAGGAGGATGGATGTCGCCATCTGCCAAACTGCTGCTCACCACGGGGTTCTGCGGAGGATTCACAACCTTCTCTACCTTCATGAACGAAGGGGCGGGATTGATGAAGGAGGAAAATTACATCTATATGATGCTCTATCTCTTCGGAAGCCTGGCACTGGGACTCGTCGCCGTGCTCGCCGGACATTATCTGGCGAAGATTATCGCATAAAACACTTCAGAGAATAGAAAGAAGAAGAACCCGAATTGCCGAGAAAGAAGACCGGAGAACAGAAAGAAGAAGAACCCGGATTGCCGAGAAAGAAGACCGGAGAACAGAAAGAAGAAGCACCCGGATTAGCGCATAAAATACAGAAGATAGGATTCCATCAGATGAAGAAATGATGAAAATTCTATCTTTTTTATTATTTTATATTTTCAAAATGCCTTAATTACGAAATTTATTCGTAAATTTGCAGAAAATAATCTGCACTCGACAATTTGAAAGCAAGCTTTCATTGTACTCGTTTGCTTAATTTTTGCACCAATGAATACATTAGATACAAACAATATAAAATGGAGCGAGAATGTGATCATCGCTGATGCCGATTATATCGACAAAGTGGCTTTCGACCTGACTGTCAACTTCGAGCGAATGATCAACCGCCGCATCCAGCCAGCTGACATGGCTCAATGGGCAGTGTGCATTGCCCTCGACGGAGGTCTCAGAGAGGGTGAGCACGAAACGCAAGTGGTGCTTATCCATGATCAGAAATCTCTGGCGATGAAGAATTTCCACCCTTCCAACTATGAGAAGGATCTCAACGCCCAGGCTTTCAAGGATGATAAGCTGGGAGAATTCATATTTGCCTCTTATCCTACCGAGGAGAAAATGGTGGGAAAGGATGAATTCCTCGTAGAAGTGGCACGCACCGTATGCAACACCAAGGAGGTGAAAAGGGTGATGGTGATTCCGAACTCGGAAGATGGAGATGCCTACGACCAGCTGAAAGATATGCTTCGCAAGGTAGATGACGATGACAAGCGCATCACCCTCTTCGCCATGCAACCCATGCCGGGAGGAAACTTCCGACAGGAGATTCTGGGGTACTCGCTGATGAATGCCCTGGGCATTTCAGCTAAGGAAATAAAATAAAAGCTGAAACGCTGAAACGCTTCTAAATAAATAAACTTATAAAATAATAAACATAATAATAAAAAAACAAGATTATAAATGAGTAGAGTACTTATGATTGGCGCTGGTGGCGTGGCTACCGTGGCTGCCTTCAAGATCGTCCAGAACCAGGACGTTTTCACCGAGTTTATGATTGCTAGCCGTCGCAAGGAAAAGTGCGATAAGCTGGTTAAGGATATCCACGCCAAGGGCTACAAGATGGATATTCAGACGGCTGAGGTGGATGCCGACGACGTTGAGCAATTGAAGGCTCTCTTCAATAGCTACAAGCCTGAGCTTGTCATCAACCTCGCTTTGCCTTATCAGGACCTCACCATCATGGATGCCTGTCTGGCTTGCGGTTGCAACTATATGGATACCGCTAACTATGAGCCAAAGGACGAGGCTCACTTCGAGTACTCTTGGCAGTGGGCATATAAGGAAAAGTTCGAGCAGGCAGGTCTCTGCGCTATCCTCGGCTGCGGTTTCGACCCAGGTGTTTCCGGCATCTTCACCGCTTATGCTGCCAAGCATCACTTCGATGAGATTGAGGTGCTCGATATCGTGGATTGCAACGCCGGAAACCATCACAAGGCTTTCGCAACCAACTTCAACCCAGAAATCAATATCCGCGAGATTACCCAGAAGGGACTCTGGTACAAGGATGGCGAATGGATTGAAACCGACCCTCTGTCTATCCACAAGCCTCTCACCTACCCTAACATCGGCCCTCGCGAGAGCTATCTGATGCACCACGAGGAGCTGGAGAGCCTGGTGAAGAACTACCCTACCATCAAGGAGGCACGCTTCTGGATGACCTTCGGTCAGCAGTATCTCACCTACCTCGACTGCATCCAGAACCTCGGTATGAGCCGCATCGACGAAATCGAGTACGAGGCTCCATTGGCAGATGGTTCAGGCAAGACAGCCAAGGTGAAGATTGTTCCATTGCAGTTCCTCAAGGCAGTATTGCCTAACCCACAGGATCTCGGCGAGAACTATGATGGCGAGACATCTATCGGTTGCCGCATCCGTGGTAAGAAGGATGGCAAGGAGCGTACCTACTACGTATATAACAACTGCAAGCACCAGGAGGCTTACAACGAAACCGGTATGCAGGGCGTAAGCTACACCACCGGTGTGCCAGCCATGATTGGTGCGATGATGTTCCTGAAGGGCATCTGGAAGAAGCCAGGCGTATGGAACGTAGAGGAGTTCGACCCAGATCCATTCATGGAGCAGTTGAACAAGCAGGGATTGCCATGGCACGAGGTGTTTGATGGCGATTTGGAGATTGATTAAACTTTAAACATGAAAAGAATATGGCAAAAGAGATAGAAGAGGGCAAACTGACCCCCAACGAGGGAAAACTGAAAGCCCTCCAGGCAGCCATGGCGAAGATTGAGAAAGACTTCGGCAAGGGCTCTATCATGAAGCTCGGCGATGAACACGTCGAGAATATCGAGGTGATTCCTACGGGCAGTATCGCTCTCGACAATGCATTGGGTGTAGGCGGTTATCCAAGGGGACGTATCATCGAGATCTATGGTCCTGAATCTTCTGGTAAGACAACATTGGCCATCCATGCCATCGCAGAGGCTCAGAAGGCTGGCGGTATTGCTGCCTTCATCGATGCCGAGCATGCTTTCGACCGCTTCTATGCTGCCAAGCTGGGCGTGGATGTGGATAACCTATGGATTTCACAGCCAGACAATGGTGAGCAGGCATTGCAGATTGCCGATCAGCTGATCAGCTCTGCTGCCGTAGATATCGTGGTAGTTGACTCTGTAGCTGCCCTGACTCCTAAGAAGGAAATCGAGGGCGACATGGGTGATAACGTGGTAGGTCTTCAGGCACGATTGATGAGCCAGGCACTCCGCAAGCTCACTTCTACCATCAGCAAGACCAATACTACCTGCATCTTCATCAACCAGTTGCGCGAGAAGATCGGTGTGATGTTCGGCAACCCTGAGACAACTACCGGTGGTAACGCCTTGAAGTTCTATGCATCCGTTCGCCTGGATATCCGCAAGGCAACAGCCATCAAGGACGGCGAGGATGTGGTAGGTAACCTGGTTCGCGTGAAGGTAGTGAAGAACAAGGTGGCTCCTCCTTTCCGCAAGGCAGAGTTCGACATCATGTTCGGCGAAGGTATCAGCCGTGCCGGCGAAGTATTCGGTTTGGCAGTAGCCAACGGCATCATCGACAAGAGCGGCAGCTGGTACAGCTACGGCGGTTCAAAGCTCGGACAGGGTGCAGATGCCTGCAAGGCATTGCTCAAGGATAATCCTGAGCTTCTCGACGAGCTGGAGGCAAAGGTTCGTGAAGCACTCGCTGCCAAGGATCAGAAATAAAACTCAGATAAGGTAGGTTACACCTTATTATATATAGGGACATTATCTGGAAGAAAGAGTTCCCTAAAAACGAAATAGGAATCAAGATATGAGGAATGCGACATTTTATCGCTTCTTTTATCTTGATTCCTTTTATTTTGTCAGTACCTGACTGACAGCTTGTCAGCCAAATTCAGGAAAACACAGAAAACAAACAGCCAAATCCAGAAAAAAAATCCATTGGCACACGCTTTGTTAATTAGAAAGCGTGAACACTGAGTTCAGGAGGTTCCCGATAGATGCATATCTTCGGCAGACTTCCCCGAAGGCAGCGATTCATGAGATAAATAACATATTAATAACGAAAAAATAAAAAAAAAGATATAATCATGGGAAAAGTAATTGGAATTGACTTGGGTACCACAAACAGTTGTGTTGCCGTTTTCGAAGGTAGCGAACCAGTTGTAATCGCTAACAGTGAAGGTAAGCGTACTACTCCATCAGTAGTAGGTTTCGTTAAGGATGGTGACCGCAAGGTAGGTGATCCTGCTAAGCGTCAGGCCATCACAAACCCTAAGAACACTGTATATTCTATCAAGCGTTTCATGGGTGAGACATACGCTCAGAGTCAGAAGGAAGCTGAGGCAATGCCTTACACAGTAGTAAACGAGGGTGGTTATCCACGTGTTGAAATCGAGGGTCGCAAATATACTCCACAGGAGATTTCTGCAATGGTTCTCCAGAAGATGAAGAAGACAGCAGAGGATTACCTCGGACAGGAGGTTACAGATGCAGTTATCACAGTTCCTGCTTACTTCTCTGACTCTCAGCGTCAGGCAACTAAGGAGGCTGGTCAGATTGCAGGTTTGAACGTTCAGCGTATCGTAAATGAGCCTACAGCCGCAGCTTTGGCTTACGGTGTAGACAAGGCTAACAAGGATATGAAGATTGCCGTATTCGACCTGGGTGGTGGTACATTCGATATCTCTATCCTGGAGTTCGGTGGCGGCGTATTCGAGGTACTTTCTACCAATGGTGATACTCACCTGGGTGGTGATGACTTCGACCAGGTAATCATCAACTGGTTGGCTGATGGCTTCAAGGCAGAGGAAGGCGTAGATCTCCGCAAGGATCCTATGGCTATGCAGCGCTTGAAGGAGGCAGCTGAGAAGGCTAAGATTGAGTTGTCTAGCTCTACAGCTACAGAAATCAACTTGCCATACATCACAGCCGTTGACGGTATGCCAAAGCACTTGGTTAAGAATTTGACCCGTGCACAGTTCGAGCAGTTGGCTCACAACCTGATTCAGGCTTGTTTGGTACCATGCCAGAATGCCGTTCGTGACGCTAAGCTCTCTACATCAGATATCGACGAGGTTATCCTGGTTGGTGGTTCAAGCCGTATCCCAGCCGTTCAGACACTCGTTAAGAACTACTTCGGCAAGGAGCCTTCTAAGGGTGTTAACCCTGATGAGGTAGTAGCAGTAGGTGCAGCTATCCAGGGTGCCATCCTGAACAAGGAAGAGGGTGTTGGCGACATCGTATTGCTCGACGTTACTCCATTGACTCTCGGTATCGAGACCATGGGTGGTGTAATGACCAAGCTCATCGATGCTAACTCTACCATCCCTTGCAAGAAGAGCGAGGTGTTCTCTACTGCAGCTGATAACCAGACAGAGGTTACCATCCACGTATTGCAGGGTGAGCGTCCAATGGCAGCTCAGAACAAGAGCATCGGCCAGTTCAACCTGACAGGTATCGCTCCAGCTCGTCGTGGTGTTCCTCAGATTGAGGTTACCTTCGATATCGATGCCAACGGTATCTTGAACGTATCAGCCAAGGATAAGGCTACAGGTAAGGAGCAGAGCATCCGCATCGAGGCTTCATCTGGCTTGAGCGAGGACGAGATCAACCGCATGAAGGCTGAGGCAGAGCAGAATGCTGCTGCTGATAAGGCTGAGCGCGAGAAGATTGACAAGATGAACCAGGCAGACAGCATGATCTTCACCACTGAGAACTTCCTGAAGGACAACGGTGATAAGATTCCTGCAGACAAAAAGCCAGGCATCGAGCAGGCATTGCAGCAGTTGAAGGATGCTCACAAGGCAGGTGATGTTGCAGCCATCGATTCAGCTATCAACAACTTGAACACCGTAATGCAGGCAGCTTCTCAGCAGATGTACCAGGGCGGCCAGCAAGCAGGTCCTCAGGGTGCACAGGGCGGCCAGCAGGCACAGCAGGGTGCTAACGATGGCGCTCAGGATGTTCAGGATGCAGACTTCGAGGAGGTTAAGTAAGTATAGATAATTACCGAAAGGTATAAATAGAAAAATCCGCATAGCTCAATGAGTTATGCGGATTTTCTTTTTAGGGGGGGGGTGTAATTTAAACTGTGTCAAGGCTTGTTCTTAACTTTCATTCCCACTCCCTGCTGGGGGCTGCCCCCAGCAGGGAAGCCTTTTCGGCTGCAAAGTTACATAATTTTAAATCTATCTCCAAATTTTATTGCCAATTGTTGAGAAATTTGTCCCCAATTTGCCAGTGGCATAGTCCATTTCTTACGGATGTTGCGGTAAGCTAAGTACACAAGCTTCTCCAAAGAATTATCCGTAGGAAAGACCCCTTTAGTCTTTGTGACCTTTCTTACCTGTCTGTGATACCCCTCAACCGTATTGGTCGTATAAATGAGTTTACGGATGGCTGGAGTATATTGGAAATACTCTGTCAGACGTTCCCAATTGTCACGCCATGACTTGATGACAATTGGGTACATCTCTCCCCACTTAGACTCTAACAGGTCTAAATTAGCAGCAGCGGAGTCTTTGTTTACTGCACCATATACTGTTCTTAAATCCTTGATAAACTCCTTTTGATGCTTACTGCCAACATACTTGATAGAATTGCGTATCTGATGGACAATACAGAGCTGCACAGAACTCTCAGGAAATACGCTTTGGATGGCATCTGGGAAGCCTTTGAGACCATCAATACAACAAATCAAGATGTCTCGAACACCACGGTTCTGAAGATCCGTAAGAACTTCTAGCCAGAAGTTAGCTCCTTCACTCTTAGACACATACATACCTAACAGTTCTTTTTGGCCTTCCTTGTTGATACCAAGAATGTTGTAAATGGCTCGTGTGACAGCTCTGCCATTCTCATCCTTTACCTTATAATGGATAGCATCAAGCCAGCAAATGGCATATACAGGATCGAGCATGCGAGACTTCCAGGCGGTGATTTCGGGTAATACACGGTCTGTTATAGAGCTGATAGTATCGGCTGATAGAGTTGTGTTGAACTCACGCTCAAAGTAGCTGCTGATGTCACGTGTGCTGGTGCCCATGGCGTACATCTCAATAATCTGGTCTGCCATGCCATTGGCAAGAATAGTCTCACGCTTCTTTACGGTCTCAGGTTGGAAAGTTCCGTCTCGGTCACGAGGAGTCTCTATAGTGACCTCACCATATTTTGTTTGAACCTTCTTACTCATCTTACCATTACGACGGTTGCCGGAAGAGCGTTCCTCTTCACTTAAATGAGCGTCCATCTCACCTTCGAGAGCTGAGTTGAGAATACGCTCTAACAATGGAGCTAATGCTCCGTCCTTGCCAAATAAGGCTTCACCACTACGCAACTGCTGAGCTGCTTTCTTGTAATCAATTTCTAAGTTGTCCATAATATAAAAACTGTGTTAAACTACTTTTATTGTAGCTTGACACAGTTTAGTTTACACTCTCCTTTTTAGTTAAACTTTGTATTTCTTTCGTTCTTTCGGATATTTTCTTTATTTTTGCATCATATTTGTACCAACACTTATTGGTAGATAATGTGACAGAACCAATCGTCTTTTCTATAAAAATGTCATCATTAACGAAAAGAGAAAGAAGGACTATCAAGAGCTAGATTCGCTCATTCATTCAAATTCATTCTTCAAGACCTATTGGACTTTGGAGCATTGAAGCCTTACAAACAACAAGACGATAGGGTTATCCAAAACCGGACAAGCCTATCGCCTTGTTCATGAGGACTTATATAACCCTTATAGGTCAGCCTTCGCCAATTCGCATTTTACAACTTCAATAGCATAAAGCTGTAGTTCTTTTTCGCCCTCGATTGCATCCAAGATTCTATCTGCCAGCCACAAGATGAGCAATTCTTTCTCATCAACATGAAAGAATTTTGCCAATTGAAGCACTTGACTTCTCTTTGCGCGCCTGTCACCACGTTCAATCTTGCTCAACATGGGGGTATCTATTTCTAAATATGCAGCCACTTGGCGTTACAATATTCCTTGTTCGTCTCTAAGAGATCTTATCTTGTTTCCTAATAACATGTCTGCCTTTATTCGTTATTTAATATTACGATTTCCCAATACCCTCCGAATTTTCCACCTGTTCGTTTTATTTTACCTAATTCACGAAGTTTACGTATTTGTTTCTCTACTCCTCGTGAAGACATATTCAATTGCATTGCGATTTCAGCGGCTGTTATATGTGGGTCTTGTTTTATAATATCTATTATCAAGTCCTTTGTTTCCATACTTCTTTCCGAACTTTTAGCTTTTCTTTCCGAACCTCTTTCCGAACCGAGTATGTCTGTTTCCGAACTTTTGCCACTCCCTTCACGTACAGGAATGGTAACCAAGAATGTTAAGCGGTCATCTGTCGTTTCAAAGATAGCACGTGGCGAACCATTCTCTGCTAACTTTGTTTGTATTGTTGGAACACCAGTTGAACGACCCTCTGTAAGGTCAAGCTCTTTCAAAAAGTCACCCAAACGACGGTTGCGATAACGACGGCTTTTTAGCATATCGCCCTTTTCTATGTCCTCTTTGGAGATGCTTCTGTCAGGCCCCGGACAATTGAGAATAGAGATTCCACTTGGCTCAATGGTGATCTCTATTGGCTCATGCTGTAAGAAATCTCTGTGATACACAGAGTTTACAACAGCTTCCTCTATAGCATCAAATGGATAGTTCCAGAAGCGTTCCGCTTCCTGTCTGCCGGAAATCTTGCGCACATATTCTTTGAGAACATTGCTCTTGATGTAATCCATTGTCTGTTTTATCATCTGTGGAACACTTCCTTTGAATGTAACTTCAGTGAAATTGTTCGGATCTTTCATTTTTCCGTTAGGGAATGTCACTACATCAATTTGAGTATAAGGGAAGAATTTGCTTGGATTCTCACAGAACATCATGGCTGCCACATTGCGAAGTAAGCGATTCTCCTTAGGTCCTGTATATAATTCCATTTGGTCAAGTATAGCAGAAAGCGGTGTTGTTATCACATCGTCAGCTAACTTACTACCCACCTTTACAAGATAATCACGAAGAAGTACCAAAGAAATATCTTCCAACTGAATGTCACTATTACCTCGTTCGTCAAAAGGCATACGATTAGCCAATTCTCGCAATTCAACGAGAGCTTCGCCTCTTGCTTCAATACTACTTGTACCACTGCGGATGTAGAAGTATTCTTTGGTTCCTTTCGCTGTCACATTTACAGGTACAGAATAAGGGCGATAACTACCAGCAGGACACCATATAACAATCAACTGCTTCCCATCTACTTCCTCTACAGAAGTTCGAGGTAAGTAGTATGGAGCCATTTTGTTGTTGTAGCCCACCATCTCCTGCAAGATGTTATCTATTTTTTCCATTGGCACACCTTCTACGGGTCGAACTGCCATACCTGTTTTATCGTCAGTATCTACACCAACTATGATATATCCACCGCCAAGATCGTCAAAGTCGTTGGCGAAAGCACATATACTGTGATATATGCTTCCAGGATTCCAACCCTTCTTAAACTCAATGCGGTTGGATTCTATTTTCTGCTTGTTAAGCAGGTCGTTTATGTTTATTACAAGTGCCATAAAATATTTATATTGAGGTATTAGGTGACCATACCTATGAATTTAACTTTTTCATAACTTTATGTAACCATTCTTCTATATCAATTGATTTATTGAAAGGATATTTTCTAAGATAATTTTCTCCTTAAAAAAACTCACAGTATTCAAGAACTCTTCTTATATTGTATGTCATTTGTTTGTACATAAGATTTTATTCATAATGATCTTTAGAATTAGAGGATGCATTACACGGTATTATCCCCGTTTGCTTTTGGACTAGCATCGACTTACTTTTCCACGTTAGTTTAATTGCTAATTTTAGAGTATTATACCTTTCTGATTGAAATAAAAAGAGATGCCACAACACTTTATGAACACCTAATTATGATTTGTATTTATGTCAAAAGAACGTTCTAATTCTAATTCTGGACGAGTTAGAAGAATAGGCATTTCTTTCTTATCTTCAATTATTGGGCTACAAGATGCATTCTTAGCTCTTGTCACTGCCCAATTTCTCAGAGAAGATATTTGCTCTTTCATTGTTGTTGACAACGGAACTGTTTGATTAATAGCATCTATAATATGCGATGCCATGAGAACTGGATTATCAGGATTCTCGACATAAGCCTCAAACATTGCTTCTTTTATGCATTCTTCTATTTCTGCTCCATTGAACCCCTCGGATTTCTTACCTAATAATTCCATCGGAAATTTCGCAGGATCTTGCCCCTTCTTAACCAAATAGATAGAAAATATATTTTCTCTTTCCTTTACGGTTGGTAAATCCACGAAAAAAATTTCATCAAAGCGTCCCTTTCTCAGTAATTCTGGAGGAAGAAGATTTATGTTGTTTGCGGTAGCTACCACAAATACAGGAGAAGTTTTCTCTTGCATCCAAGTCAAAATTGTGGAAAATATGCGTGAGGTTACTCCGCCATCAGTAGAGCCACTTGATTGTACTCCATTGAGTCCCTTCTCAATTTCATCAATCCACAAAACGCAAGGTGCAACAGCCTCCGCAGTAGCAATAGCCTTTCTTATATTGTCCTCACTACTACCAACAAGTCCTTGATAAACTTTTCCAATATCTAATCTTAGCAGAGGCATATTCCAAAAGGAAGCTATACTCTTTGCTGTAAGACTTTTACCACATCCAGGAACACCTAATAAAAGAAGTCCTTTTGGTTCTTGTAATCCAAAATCTCGCGCTTTCTTTTCATAAGCTTTTTGTCTCTTGAATAGCCAATCCTTAAGAATTTCCATGCCACCAACATCCTTTAGACTCTCATTCTTCGGGAAATAATCAAGAATACCTGATTTCTTTATGATTTGTTCTTTTTCAGATGCAACTGTATACGGTGCATTCTGTCCTAGATCGTCTTTAACAGCAGCAAGACAAAACGCTAAATCGGCTTCCATTGAAGTCATACCTAAAGCCGCATCTACCATTCTGTTACGCATTTCCACTGAGAGATTGATTTTACATTGTCTTTCAACTACGCCAAGTGTTTTTTCCATATCAAATCTATCTGGTAATGGGATATTCAATACCGTTACATATTTCTCCAATTCTACTGGCAATTTATAAATAGCAGACAGAATTATAGCATGAGTATTTGTATGTCTTGCTTTTTCAGCAATTGAACGAATATAGTATTTGACATTTTCCTCTTCTATATAGTTGTTGAAATCTTCTAATATAAAAACATCCTTTCTTGTATCCTTATCATTGTGGATGTATTTCAGAACTTCTTCAGGTTCAACGATTTCTTCACCATCTTGATTTTTAATGGGAAGGGCGTTGTTGCTATTAAACTCTCGCAAGCCTTCTACGCAATTCCAATTGAAAAGTCGAACATCCTTTCCTTCTGATTTGAGGATATTTATTATACCATCTATTTTTTGCTTAGTTCTATCGTATTCAAAACTATTTAGATACAGAACAGGATAATATGCCTTCAGCATATCTCTTATTTTCGAATATACGGCTTCCATTATATTGTTATTTCTGTTGTATGGATTGTATGTTATTTCTACGAGGTTTCATTTTTGCTAAATACTTAGCAGGAATGTTTGTTTTCTTTGTCATGATTCTTTTGTTACCCAGCAACTGTTCAAGAACATCCATAGCATCATGAGCTCTTTCATTAACATCGTTAGGAAGATAGTCAGAATCTGTAACAATAGTTCCATCTTTTAAAATGACAAACTTTATCTGCGCAACAGGTTCGTCCTCGTTTTTATCTTTTGAACGACCCACCATAAAAAAGCAATAAACTTCTTCAGTTGTAGGGGTGAATCGATCATTCGCTTTATAAGTAAAGCCCTTTTTCTTAAATTCTTGAACCAAGGAGTTTTTGGCATATGCGGCATTTAAGGCATAGAATTGGTTTTGTAATTCTTCTACTTTTTGCACTGCATTGGGCATATAATAGGTATTATATGTTACCTCATTTGTTGTAAGATTAAGTTTAAGGGCAAATTCACCGTACAACTTAGTTCCATGGTTTGCATCTATTACAAGTAACTCATTTCCGTTAATAGAATACGTCCACCCCAAGGTGTCACACGCAGATTTTAAAACATCTACATGCATCACATGAGGATTGCGTACAAATCTTGATGATTCAAATCTAGACATATCAATCTTTGTATTTGGTCAATAAACTTTCAACACTTTGTGTAGTTACAAAAGTCAAACGTCGTTCCGTATTATTGTATTTAATAAAAGAAGACCACTTCTCTCGTAAAGAAGCAGAGAACATAAGATTCCTAAACTTAAATGAATGATTTGAAACAATGAATGTAATGTCATATAACCCTTCATTGGAGGATGATTCAATCATTAATCCATCATATAATCTAGAGTAATTTACAACGTAATTCTTTAGATAAGTATGGACCAAGGCATTTTTATTGATTAGCCTTCTCGTCGAACAATAGAAAAGCGCAAGCAAATGTTTGTCAAGTTCGTCCTTGTTCTGAGGGTTAGGACCACCAATAACTGATGTCGCAAAGTCATTAATAGAAGAATTTACAGCAACAACATTATTTCGTTTGTTGTTATTTGTTATTTGACGTGCTTTTTGAACTTTTCCAGAGAATATTTTCTTTTCTGGGACTGCGTCTATCAACAAAAGGTTATTCTCTAACAACTCCATTGTAGAAGGATCATCAATAGAATTATACAATAATTCTTTGGAGATACTTTCCAATGAAGTTTTATATCTCTTTTTATCCTTTATGTTTAGACCGCCCATATTTGATGCGACGACTAACTCTTGTCCTATTTTCGCTAGATTCTTATATAGTTTTTCTTTAAGACATCCTAAGATTTTCTCTTCAAGTAAATCTTCTATGGGACTAAACAACTTATGAACTTCAGGATTATCAATGTTTAAGAAATAATCCAAACGTTCATTCTTGTAATTCGATAAAGATGTAACTTCAAGATTCTCAATTTCCTTACGTATTCTTGATGCGTAAATCTCTGCAAATTCCAATTGGAAATCTGCATATTTGTTCTTAGCAACAGTATGATGTGCCAAGGTCATTTCTTCTCTTCGTACATGCTTTTGTTCCTCTGAAACAGAGAATGACAACACATTGAAACTTCCCGAGAAAAGAATTTTCTGATCGCCTTTAACTTCTATGACATTTTTAAGGTGAAACTCAGGGAGTTGAACATAGAAAAAGTTAGGATATTGCTCATCCAATAACTTGATTCCTGGTTCTACTTCCTCGTCCATCATAGGTTTTCCATCATTATTTAATGCAGGTTCAGAATAAGCGATGAAAACTCTCTTATTTTCGTCTTTGAGGAAATTTTCAATAAGTGGACCTCGATCGTGCATAAAAGCACCTTTTCGAATCCATGGACTTATGAGCCAAACCTCATCTGGATCATCCTCATTGAAAATCTTATGAAGTTCAAGTTCAAAAGACAAAGAATCGTATAGTGCTTTTTTATGAAGTCTTTCCTTGTCATTAGTTGTATTTGTTGGTTGAGAAGAGTCTGCACTTGTATCCGATAAAGAGGCTTTATGAGCATTCTCTTCTTCAAGTACAAGTTGCTTTTCTGCCTCTTTTATATCTTCAGATATTTCTGATTTTGCCGTCTCAACAGCATCTCCTTCAAGTACAATAGTTTCTTTATCAATTTCACACTCAAACTTAATACAGTTTTCAAGGAGTTCTGCTAACAATTCTGGATTAGAATTGATTTGTTCTGACATAATTGGATTTAATGCATTTGAATTTTCGTCAAAAACTAATGCACGAACCTCTTCTGATGAAGCTATACTTTGTACAAAACACACATATACCTTGTAACTAGCCTCATGGCCTTCCTTCCAGATTGCACTTTCCAAAATGTAACGATTCTGTGGGAAATGTACGTCCTGCGCTTGGCATTCAGCATACTGCTTAATTTGTTCCAAAGATAGATTTAGATCGTCACAAGGAGTATTAACCTCATTGATTTTTGAAAGATAATCACCTATGCAATTTTTAATATTTAACCACGACAGGTGAGACTTATCAATGTAAATATCAAATGATTTTGTATAAGTATCAGGACGTTCTCCCCTCTCTGCGTACATGCGACCTGCATCTGTAAGAGCCATACATGAATCATCACCTTCAATAGCATTAAAGCCTCGAAGTGTCTCGATTGCTGTCCGCAATATCGACTGTTCTGCTTTGTCGTTAACTACGTCCAAGCCCAAAATCAATCCTATTTTTTCAAAAGATGATGTTTCATCGATAAGAAGTATGCCGACAATGCCCTTTTCAAGCGATGTTATCTTTGCAGGTCTTTGGGTTTTACCAGCATAAGTGGCTTTAACAAAGTTAATGTCATAAGAAATATATCCAAAGATTCTTTCTGAAATTTTCTTTTCTTCGAATACAGCTTTTGCTATACGAGTTCCGATAGGTTCCAGAACCTTTTGGGGCGCTGCATTTTTTTTATTTTTTATCTTGCTCATCTCACTGCATCTTTAAGTTGTTCAAAACTAACAGTTTCCATGTTTGCAATGGAAGCGGCATAATTACTATTACTCTCAAATTGGCGTTTGTTACCTACGACTATAAGAAGACGTTTGGCACGAGAAAAAGCGACGTTAATACGTTCGATTTCTTTTGCAAAACCAATATTGTTTTTGGGGTTACTTCGAACTGTTGAAACAATAATAATGTTGCGCTCCATTCCTTGGAATCTATCGACCACATCACAAATGTACTCTCCTTTGTTAATGTGCTTGTTAAACCTATAATCGTATTTTTTCTTAATCTCGCGGTTTTGGGCACTATAGAATGTTATGATGCCAATTTCTTTGTCCTCTGTTTTTTGCTGTGCATTAACAAAATTAGAATAGCCATCTGCTTGTTGCAAAGCCTTAAGAACTAAATCTATGGCCTTAAGTTCTCCTTCGTTTTTATAACCTGGGTTCAAGTATGTTTCTGGGGTGTGAACGTCAATCCATACAGCATGAGTGCTTGGCTGAATTATAGGATTTAATGTAATGCCATGCCATCTACTTCCCTTGTTTGTCAAATCAGGGATGTCCATTGTTTCTGTAATACCACACTTTAACCCACCAGTAGCAGCAAGTTCTTCTTGATAGAACTGTTTAATTGTATTCATAATCTGTTCATGCATACGATACTGGGTATCAAGCGTAGCAACAATTGTCTTTCTAACCTTTGCTGCAGCTTCAAATAAACGCTTAAATTGAGATTCTGCCTTTTGTAATTTCTCCGCAATATTTTTTTTGCCAATCTTTTCAAGGGCACTGTCAATTGTATTTTCATCCATCATTGGAGGCAGCTGTTTGTGGTCACCAATGACGATAATTTTTTTGCCCAAGACAAGCGGTACAGCCATTTCTACTGGTGTAGCTTTACTAGCTTCATCCATTATTACCACATCAAAGAACATATCAGAACGCTCATTTCCACCAAACATGTCAGAATATGATTCCATAAAATCACGAGAACCACAAATACTACATGTTGCTGCAACAAGATTTACATTGCTTTTGTATAAACGGCTAAACTCTGTTCTTGAATGTTTATCCTTGGCTTCAAGTTCTTCTTTCCAAGAACTTATCGCTGACGAATACTTCGGATCATTAGAAATTTTGGAAATAATTCTATCCATCCAAATTTTTGCAGCATTATCATTGCATTTTGTTGAGTCTTGACTCCATGTATCAATAATGGATGTAGAGAAACGCAATGCTTCTGGTGCCAAATTCTTAATCTTCCTATCATCAAGACGACCTAGAATACGAACAGGCCTAATGCCAGCTTGAGTCTGCAAACGCTCAAGTGCATTATCAACAGCTGTGTTTGTCTGTGATGTTAATAGAATTCTGCAATCAGGATTCTTGCGAATTTCTTGCCAAATTATCTCGGCAATAACAGTCGTTTTACCAGTACCTGGAGGACCTTGAATAAGTGCTAAGTCTTTTGCAAGAACAGACTTTGTAACCGCCTCAAGTTGCTTTTCATTCAAATTTCCAATCTTATGAGTACGGATGTCTTCCAATGCAGTATTTATGTCAACAACTGTTTCACCAGCATACTTTGGATCAAAGATGAAATTTGGAAGATTCGGATTGATAGGTCTATGGTTATATTTACTTTCTGGCTTTAAAATACGACTCATAGCCTTGCTTTGACGCATCAATTCCATAGTTTCACCCATGGCAGGGAATTGTATATAGTCACCAGCTACTATCTTTAACTCCTTTGAAGACAACAATTCTAAAACGTCATCATTAGGTTCAATGATGGCATAGTCTCTTGTCCGTCGTACACAATTACCAATATTCAGACTGTTTTTCTGGAGGTATTGACGACGACGACGACGTACAATACTTTCCTTAGAGTACCGACTATGTGCAAGTTCTTCTTCATCAACCTCGCTCAACTTATCATAAGTTGAGCCATTAATGTAATTAACATTTTCATTTCTAAAGTCTGACTGAAGTTTGCGATCCAATTCTTGCAACAGAGAAAGGTCTTCCGAAAGTGACCATTGTGTGATTCCTTTATTGTTGTTATCATCGTAGAGAATTTTAATTCCATGAATAGAAGCAAGAGCCCCTTCTATTATATTCTCAATATTGTCTCTTTCATCAATATCAAAAAAATTGAAAGCAAAACGCAACTCTTTAGCATCTTTGCTAAGTCTATTTGTGGTGAAATTGCTGCGCTTGTCTGCGAGTGCAATATTGACCTTTTCAAATACACTTCGACGATATTCTTCATTCTCGCAGAGGAACTCTATACGTGCTGTTGGCTTATATTCTGGAGCTTCTGCGCAAATTGAATCATCTAACTGTGAGAAAATATCGTCTTTAAGAGTTATATAGTCTTCTTGAGATTTTGGGTAGAAAACCACGTACGATCTTGGTACATCTACTTGAAGTGAAGATTTGCCATAATTCTGGAGTTTCAAATCAGCAAGGACAGATTTTTCAATCTGTGGTGCAAAAGCATAGTGGAAGGTACTGCTAACATATTGGTTTGAGTAGTTTTTCCTAACCATATTGAAATAACGTCCAAGATGTGGCAGTTCACTCGGATTATTAACAATCCAAGTGTAAGCATTACCTTTTATGTTCGCACCTTCAATTTCGATACTAGTATCTATCTGTTTTGGCGAAATTGATACCATGCAACTTGCAAAACGAAGTTTGCTAAAAATTGTTAGCCCTATATCAAGAGGACGCTTAGAAGTTATCACAAAGTGTTTCCCGTGTGGTATAACTTGAGCATCATCAGGAAGATCTTTACAATAACTGTTTATATCAATAGATTCAACGGAGGGCAATAAAGGCATGATTAATTTTGTTGTACGAACAACCTCTGCAATACCTTTATGATGAGTATCTACAATTTTCTGAAGGAATACAATATCCTTATCAGAGGTTAGAAGAAACTCTCCAGATTCGTCTTTCTTTAGTTCGACTCCAAACTCTATCAATTCAGAATCAATAGAAGACGTAATGTCTGCCAACTCTTCAGAGTCAGATATGATTGCAATCTTTCCGCTTACCGTATTGGTAGGTTCAGAATCAGCTTGATAACAATAGTCCCTTCCTATTGTCTTAATACTTTCAATGGTATCTTCTGGAATGGATTGGTAACCATCAAATGATATAAGGCATTCACCATCATCGATGGAAACTTTTGCTTCCATTTCGCATTTTCCTTTTAATTCGTCGGTAATGGCATTGTTAAGATTCTGAGCATAGCTGTCCATATCAAAATCCAATTTCAGCAAACCACCTTTTTGTTTGCTTATGTTTTGAATTTTGATTAAATCACGTTTATTTTCCAAAAGGGCATTTAGACCATCAAGATAGGCTTGCCACATCTCTTTATCCTCTTCTATTTGAATTTCAATAGGAGGAATTGGCAAAGAGAAACAATCCTTCATAAATTGTGTAATCTCGTTAACATGACCTATCCAATAAGGACCTACACCACTAATCAATTTGAATGAATCTTCATACAAATCAACAAATCGCACCTCACATTTTCTGATAATAAATTGGTCTTTCTCTTCTGGTAAGACCATGTTTTTTATAGTAAAATGCGGCACTCGTAAAGTGTATTCATCTCTCGCAAGTTGTGCAGTCATACAGTACGGGAGTTCATCGAACTTTATTGCAAGTTTTTCATACACTTTGTTTCTTCCTTTTTGTCTACGATGGATAAACGAACAAGTGTGTGTACCAGACAATTGTGCTATTGTATCCTCAAAAGATACTTGTGCATCCTTGTCATGGAATTTGGCATCGTCACTGGTATATCTAACAAACAAAGGAAGAGCTTCACTATCTTCAACGTTGCCGTAGATATTTGACTCAAGTTGCCTAATGTCTAATTCTGCCATAACGAATTAAAAATAATAATTTAACTTTCGAATCTGTGATTCATTATATAATAATTGAGTGAAGGTTTTCTCTATTTCAAATAAACGATACTTACATGTCTGTCGAACATATTTAATTGCGCTCGAACAATACTATTGTCCTCGATCATAATAACTAAACCATAATTTGCAAATGATGCTGCTTCCATAGGAGCTCCGATTGCTAAAGCATTATCGTCATAACCATAACCTCTGAATTCAATAATGTTCTCTTGCTTATTTACGATTTTCATTCGTTTTGGAGACATTTGAATATTGTTCTGCCATAATGGATGCACGCCATCCATATTGTACATTGTCACAGTGTATCCTTCGGCACCTTCAATACTCTTTTCAATTGTTATTCTACGATGACAATTGTAGTTATGTCCAGAGACATCTTGCCCATTTTGGAAGCGGACATGATCTGACGAATCGTAAACAATTTTCCCGCTAGGAGGATTATTGTCACCTTTTATTATGCTGGATAAAAAATCTAATTCCATTAGCTAATATTTTTATTTATGTATTGTTAATCATTGATTATCTTTATAGCATCTTTGGGTATATAAGCGGTTGCGACCAAATAGCCCTCAAATAACTCCACGACAACTCTTTGCTGCCCAGCAATCCTTGCAACTCTACCATGAATATCCTTAAACTTTCCCTCAGTTATAACAACATTATCGCCCAATTTATATTGTATATTTGGGGACGTTATAGGGATAATATTGGGATTCTTGATGACGGTAAGACGGATGAAGTTGTTCATAGCTTCATCCAGGATTGTGAGCGGTGGATTGCAATCGGGATTGTCTTGACGATGGATTGTGTGGTCAAAGTAGTAGCTGAGTAAAGCTCTACTTTCATTTGTCACAACCTTATTGTCGTGAATCACGGTTTCTACTTGTTCTGCTGTAGTATGAACAAAGAGAAATGAGGGGAGAAGAGGCTCTGTTATGATTCGCTTCTTACCTTGTTTCCTTGCCTCTTTATATCGTAAAGGAACATAACATTCGAGTCCATTAGCTTCTACCAATGCTTTTGCCTTGATAATACGCCCATACGAAACACGCAGAACAAACCATTGCTTGTTTAGTGAAGGCACATTCTCTACCGACACCCCACCTTTGTTCTTTGAGATGGAGGGAGTACAAGAGGTAAGTCTTGCACTTGGACACGATGAACCTGTGTCAGTAGGTTGCCCATTATACAATGAAGCATTAGCCGTTAAAGGCTGTTTGATTTTATCTTCCAATGTTACACCCAGAGGTTAGATGAAAAACCGACTGACTTTTCTTTTTAAGAATTGTCAAATATTGACCACAAAGGTAAGGAAAAAGATTGAGATTAAAGACTTTTATTGTGGAAATCTTTGTGTTTAGGTTGATTTTTAACATTTGAGAATACTTGGCGAATTTCCTCTGATAGACGATCACAAGAAACAAGTACATATATAATAGGTGTAATAGGACTATATTCTATCTTTTATCCCCCAAAACAATATTTTGTTATTAAAAATACATAATGGGAGCATAAATATCTATATTTAGCTTGTTTTGACTTGCTTTTAAGCCTTAAATTATCCTCCATATTTGTACCGTAAAAGTTTTAAAGTATTGGCTATCAAAGCACTTTATTTTCGAGGAGGTTAAGTAATCTCTCTCAACATTAAGAAATTTAAAAATTTCATATATTAAAAGGCGTGTAAGGCTCTGGAAATGAGTTTTACACGCTTTTTTTCGTGTCTTTATGTTTTTTTATATATCTGCTTATGGCTTTATCGCAGAAAAATATGTATATTTGCAGGTTATGAAGGGGCTGGAAGTTCCAGCAAGAGAAGAAAAAGACAAGTTCTAGTAAAAGAAGGAAAGGAAACGGGATATGGCAAAGAAAAGACCGCAGGTAGCACTGGTTTATGATTTTGACGGGACATTATCTCCCGGCAATATGCAGGAGTTTGGATTCATCCAGGCAACCGGAAAGACAAAAGAGGAATTCTGGGATAAAAACCGGAAGCTTGCCGTGGGCAAGGATGCCAACGGCATTCTTACCTATATGTATATGATGCTGGATGAAGCGAAGAAGAATCATATCTCACTCACCCGCGAATCCTTCCAGAGCTTCGGCAGGAATGTGGAACTCTTCCGTGGCGTAAGGCAATGGTTCTCGTTCATCAACGAATATGGTGCAAGCATCGGTCTCGATATCAAGCACTACATCAACTCCTCGGGATTGAAGGAGATGATAGAGGGCACACCCATCGCTCAGGAATTCGAGAACATCTATGCCTGCTCGTTTCTCTATAATGAGGATGGCATCGCCTACTGGCCAGCCGTAGCCGTGGATTATACCACGAAGACGCAGTTTCTCTTCAAGATCAACAAGGGCATCCGTCAGGTGAGCGACAACAGTAGGGTGAACCAGTATATTCCTGATAACAAGCGCCCTATCCCTTTTCCGCGAATGATTTATTTCGGGGATGGAGAAACCGATGTGCCCTGCATGAAGATGGTAAAGGAGCACGGCGGCCATGCCATCGCCGTATATAACACGCCCGAGAAGGAGGCGATGGCGTGCCAGCTGGTAAGGGAAGGCCGTGCCAACTTTATGTGTACGGCTAATTACAGCAGGGGCGGCGTGATGAACATCATCGTGAAGCGAATTCTGGATAAGATCAAGGCGGATTTCGAATTCGACAGATTGATAGAGGTAAACCAGAAGAAGGCGTGGAAGTAGAGACGGAAATATAGGTGAAACGCTGAAACACTGAAACGCAGGAAAGAAAAAGAAAGAAATATAATATTAATAAATAATTAATGGGAAGAAACAAATACTCAGCAGGAGAAATCAAGGAAATCGGTAAGTTGCTGCGCCTGAAGAACGCCGGCAACCGTTTGCAACAGAAATTGATACGCCACGACCTTCGTGTGGATTATGAATTCAACATCTCTGACTTCAATGAGCCGGGCAAGGCTTTCGGCGAGGAGGAACTGCAGGATGCCATCAAGCGTGGCGCCATCCAGATTCTCGACGATGCCACCATCGAAGCCATGAAGGCGAAACGTGCAAGAGACAAGGCACGTGATGAGGCAGAGAAGCAGAAGGATGCCATCGCCAGCGGTGAGCAAACCGACTGGCAGGAGGCAATGAAGCAGTGGAACGAATGGGAAAGTTCTAAAGAAAAATAAATGTTAGAATCGAATTCCGAAGGAGATTCCGAGGATTTATTGAATTATAAATAAGATAGAAACAAAAAAAAGAAATATGGCTAAAGTATTGATCAAGACTTCAGAGGGCGACATCAAGGTGCGCCTCTACGACGAGACTCCTCAGCATCGTGACAACTTCCTGAAGTTGGCAAAGGAGGGATATTTCGATGGCACTCTCTTCCACCGTGTCATCAAGGATTTCATGATCCAGGGCGGCGACCCTGACAGCAAGGGCGCTCCAAAGGGCAAGATGCTGGGCACGGGCGGACCTGATTACACCATCCCAGCCGAGTTTGTTTATCCACAGCTCTTCCACAAGCGCGGTGCCTTGAGCGCTGCCCGTCTGGGCGACGAGGTAAACCCTGAGCGTGAGAGCAGCGGCAGCCAATTCTATATCGTCTGGGGAAAGACCTACAAGCAGAACGAGCTGAAGCAGATGGAGAAGCAGATGGGCATGCAGATGGAACAGAACATCTTCAACCAGCTTGCCAAGGAGCACCATGATGAAATCATGAACTTCCGCCGCAACCGCGACCGTGAGGGTTTGATGAAGCTCCAGGATGAGCTGGTGGATGAAACCAAGAAGCGCTGCAAGGAGCAGGGTTACCCTAAGTTTACCGAGGAGCAGCAGAAGGCTTACACCGAGGTGGGCGGAACCCCATTCCTCGACAACCAATACACCGTTTTCGGCGAGGTAGAGGAAGACCTTGACGTAGTGGAGAAGATTCAGAACTGCGAAACCATGCGTGGTGACCGCCCTAAGGAGGATATCAGCATGGAGATTTCCATTATAGAGGAGTAAAGGCTTTAAGTAGCTTCAACAAGATGACCGTATGGTATGACGGCTTGACCACTCCTACCGATTTCGCCACTGGTTTCCCAATCCACGAGGAGGATACGGAGACGAAGACCTTCACCAAGGATTACGTAAGCTATGCCGAATGGCAGATCCGCATCAAGGATTACCTGGATGCATTGAAGAATCCTCTCCAGGTTGAGATAAAATAGAAACTTCGAATACTACTATTTTATCTCACTAGGAAATATTAGTTTCTTCACTGTGTAAATGTTTGTAATCCACGAAGAAAGTTATGTTCCGCAGTGCAGAACTTAAGTTCAACACTGTGGAATACAAGTTCAGCACTGCTGAACATAAGTTCAACACTGCTGAATATAGTTTTTAATTAAGAATACAAGAAATACTCATTCTTCTAAAAATCTTAAATCTTATAGTGCAATCAATCTTACTTCGTCATCTCGAAGCCCATGCGCACGCCATCGTAGTTATCCACAATGCTGCTCACGGCACTCATCGTAGTGCTGCCGGTAAGATTCAGCTTGCTCAGGGTCTTGACCAGCGTGAGCAGCTTCTTCTGCTCGAAGAGAAGGCTGATGCCATTGGTGGTGCGGGTGGCAAAACCCGAAGCACTTAGCAGCAAGCCCTTCAGCTGGATGGCATGCGTCTTCTCATCGAAGGTATAGGTGCCGTTCCATGCCTTGCCGTCAATCTTGGCTGCAAAGGTGCCATCGGTCTTGAAGGTAAAGTAGGTATTGCTCTTGCTGAAGCCGAACTTATTGTAGTACGTGCTCAGATTCTCCTCAATCTTGTTGGCTGCAATCTCGCCGCCAGCCTTTGCCAGCAGGTTCTCTGAGGTGAAGGCGCAACCCGGCTTGCTGTACTTCCAGGTATGGGCGCAGAGATCTGCCTGCGAGAAGGTGGCAGAACCTATCACATTGTTCAGAATGCCACTGATGATGCTGCTGCCGGTAGAGCTGCTGCCAGCAGTAGTTTTCTTCTTCGATGTCTTCTTAGTTGTTTTCTTCACAGGCATCAATTCAGAAAGTGAAGCCTCCTGAACAGCTTCATTCATTGCGCATACATTGCTGCCGGAAGTGCTGACAAGCACCAGGGCAGCCATCAAAAATACCTTTTTCATTTTTTACTTTCTATTTATTATAATTGTAACTATCGTTTCAAAAAATGCTTTTTTCATCATTATTTGTTATTTTCTTAGACGAAAGAGGCATCAAAAGGTTCAAAATATCGTTCAGAAAAGACATAAATGTTTCATTTTTTTGACATACATCAAAAAAGAACGATTATTAGCATAAATTTCTCAAAAAGTTTACCCGAATATGATAAGAAAACCCTATCTTTGCACCGTTAACAAATCACAATAGGTTATGAATGATTTAATTAAGGTCAACACAATGAGTGAGAATATGGCATTGAACAAGTGCCAGGAGATTCTCAACGATCGCCGTGAGGCTCTTGCTTCAAAGGCAAAGAAGAATGACTAAGGGTAACTTTCGCAAGAGAGTGCTCTTGAGGAAATTTACGTAAGAGAGAAAGGAAATTACGTAAAAAGATTATTTTCAGAATGACTCTTTGGTACTACAAAGAGAAAAGGCAAAAAGTCCCGTTGGCGAGTAAAATCGTTCAACGGGACTTTTTGGATTTCTATGCTGATCGGAATGATATCCCAGCGGGGGGATATTATTCCTGGCTCTTCTCAGCCTTCATGATTACCTCGACATGGTTGCCGCTCTTCATGAGTACATTCTTGAGAAAGTCGGAAACCTGCTCGCCACGGAGGTTCTTCACGAACTCCTTGTAGCCGGTATGGTTATCGAAACCGATACCTGTATAGTTGGCAAGAACGCCAAGCCAGTAGGCATTGTTCTTCTCATCCACACCTGCCTGCTTCAGGAGAATCTCCTTCACCTTCTGCAAGTCGGCAGCATCTACCTGCTTCTCTACCTCTTCTACACCCTTGAAGAAATAGGTGATGGCGGTATCAGCCTTCTCCGGATTCAAGCCGGCATTGGCGGTAATGCTGATGGCTGCCTTGTCGTCGAAATCGCGGAGCATGCCGAAGGTGGCTCCTGCATGGTAAGCTGCACTCAACTGCTCACGGATGGTGCGCAGATACTGCATCTCCAGCAGTCGGGAGGTTACATCTGCCAGTACCATATTCTGCATAGAGAATGGCAACTTGGTGCTCCATATCTCTGATGCCTGGGTTTGAGGATTAGACATCGCCTTGGTAAAGTTGTTCTTCACCTCGCCCTTGGCGTATGGAATCTCCTTGTTCTTCAGCTTGAAGCCATTGTTTGGCAAGCTGGCGATATACTGCTCAATGAGCGGGAGGAGGGTCTTCTCATCGTAGTTGCCCACGAAGTAGAAGGTGAAGTCCTTGGCATTGCCGTAATACTCCTTGGCAAGCGCCATCAGGCGATCGTAGTTGATGGCGTTGATCTCATCAGAAGATGGAATGCGGCCAATCTTGCTGCCCAGGTAAAGGGTGCTCTGCAATGAATCCTGATATACCATGTTAGGATTGTTGCTCTGGTTGGCAAGAACAGTGGCAAAGGTATTCTGAAGATTCTTGAACGACTTCTCATCCTTGCTCAATGCTGTCATCTTGAGATAGATGAGCTGCATCAGGGTCTCAATGTCCTTAGGAGTAGAATTACCCGAGAGGCCATGGCTGTAAGGCTTGATGGAGAAGCCTACACCTGCCTGCTTGCCTGCGAGCGCCTTTTCAAGCTCGGTGCTTGAGAAATCGCCCAAACCGCTGGCACCCCAAGCCTCGCTCATCAGCATGATGCTAGGGTAATCGCTCTTCTCGAGAGCAGAATAACCCACCTTGGCATTGGCAGAGAAGAGAATCTCATTATCCTTGAAATCGGTCTTCTTCAATACCACCTTGGCACCGTTGGAAAGGGTAAGCTGCTTGTAACCCAGCTGCTTGTTCTCTACGGTCTTCTTGATCTTGCCTGGCTTAGGCAACTGAGCCATCAATGGCTCCTGCTTCACGTTGTCCACGTATGCCTCCAGCTTCTCTGAACGCACCTGCTTCACGATGCCGGCAAGCTCCTGCTCGGTAGGATAAACGGCACCCTCTGCTTCGCGCATCAGCACCATCGATACCAGGTTGGTATCGCTCTGGCAAACCAGCTGCTTGGCATAGGCATTGATGGCCTCCAATGGCAGCTGAGGTACTACCATCTTGTAGATCTGACTCTCGTCCTCTACCGATGGGATTGGCTCGTTGGAGATGAAGTGATCCACATACTGGGTGGTAAACTGCTCGTTCTTCATCTTATCCTTGTTGGCAAGCGTCTTATCTACCTGGCTCAGGAACTCCTCCTTGGCACGCTGATACTCAGTGGCGGTGAATCCGAAGTCGTGCATGCGCTTTGCCTCGCGCAATACGGCAGCATAAGCCTCCTTTACCTTACCTGGCTTTGCCACACCGATAAGACTGAAGGCACCCTTGGTAGAAGAGAGCAGGAAGTCGCCGTCGTCGGCACCTGCCTGAAGGAATGGGCAGTCAGCTTCCTGGGCAATCTCGGCATAGCGTGCACCCAGCATAGAGGTAACCACATTGTCCATGTATCCCTTCATGAGATAGCTCATGTTGCCCTTCATCGCATTAGGGATGGCAGGATGCTTCATAAAGATATTGAAGATATCATACTGCTGCTCCTTGTCCTTGTCGATTACGTAGATGGCTGTATCATTATCGGCAACTTCCACCGGCTCAATCTTGGCGGCATTGGCAGGCACCTTGATGCCCGAGAAGAGCTCCTTGATCTTGTTCTCGATATGGTTGACATCTACATCACCCACGATGATGATTGCCTGATTGTCTGGGCGATACCACTTGCGGTAGTAAGCACGCAGGGTTTCCGGCTTGCAGCCGTCGATGACGCTCATCAATCCGATAGGGAAACGGTAGCCATACTTGTTGTTCTGATAAAGCTTTGGCAAAGAGCGCTCTATCATGCGCTGCTGACCCACGATGCGCATACGGTACTCATTGTGTACCACGTCGCGCTCGTCATTGATGGCTTCCTCGGTAAGAGAGATGCCATTGCTCCAATCCTTGAGGATGAGCATGCATGAATCTACGGCTGTAGGGCGGGTAGTAGGTACATCGGTGAAGTAATATACGGTTTTCTCTACGCTGGTATAGGCATTGAGATTTCTACCATACTCCACGCCGATGCTCTGCAGGTAATCCTGGAGAGAGTTACCCTTGAAGTGATCGGTACCGTTGAAGGCGAGGTGCTCGAGGAGGTGAGCCAAACCGCGCTGATCATCGTTCTCATTGATAGAACCCACTTTCTGGGCAATGTAGAAGCTGGCTACATGCTCAGGATAACTGTTGTGACGAATGTAGTAAGTCAATCCATTGTCGAGATGACCAATCTTCACATTCTTATCCACAGGAATGGCTGGCATCTGTGCCATCGCACTTCCCACAGATAAACACAGCAGAAACGCTGCAAAAATCTTTCTTAGTTTCATCTGCTATTGATTTATAAAATTTCTTGTTTCAAATATTCCGCTTGCAAAATTACACAAAATAAAAAAGATTTGCAAACATTTGGGAGATTATCTTCCCCAATACCTGCAAATCTTAACGTAAAACTAACATTGGAAGCTCTTCATCCACGAACCGCGGTAAAGTCGGATGAGGAAAAGCGTGCCTCTGAGGGTAAGCTCCGTAGCCATCGCAATCCAGACACCTTCCAAGCCATAGCTCTTGGAAAGGGCGTAAGCCAGGGTGAGGCGCACCAGCCACATGGTACCCAGATTGATGGCGGCTGGCTTCCGGGTATCACCCGCTCCCACGCAGACACAATAGGTTACGATGCTCGCTGCAAAGAAAGGCTCGGCAAAGGCCTCGATGCGAAGGCAGGTGGTACCCAGCTCGCGGATGCTCTCTACCGGCGAGAGCACACCTATCATCTCGGGGGCAAAGACATACATCACCACTCCCATCAATGCCATCACGAACATGCCCAATCCCACCGTCATATAGGCGAAATTGCGGCAGAGATCGGTACGCCCGGCACCATGCGTCTGCCCCACCAGGGTGGTGGCGGCATCACCGATACCATAACCCGGCATATAGCAGAGGCTCTCGGCGGTGATGGCAAACGAGTGGGCAGCAATGGCGATATTGCCCAATGGTGCCACAATCATGGTGCTCACGATCTGCGCACCGCTCATCAGGACATTCTGTATGGCTATCGGGATACTGATCTTGCAGGCATGGTGCAGGTATTCCTTCACCCATCGGAAAGGTTCCTTGTCCTGACGCAGATTGAGTATCCGGTTACGGCATGCCGTGAGGTAGAGATTGGGCAACGAGATGCAGATATAGGCAAGCGCCGTGCCGCAGGCAGCTCCCACTACGCCCATCTTCATGACGTAGATGAAGAGGTAATTGAACACCACATCGCAGATGCATATCAGCACCGCCATCACACTCGGGGTATGCATGTTGCCTGCCGACTTGAGCATCATCTCAGAGACATGATACAGGAATACGAAGGGCAACGCCAAACCGTATATCAGAAAATACCGTGAGGAATTGCCCGCAATATCAGCACCGCCACCCAGCCAATAAGGCAGATGAGAATGCACTCCTACACATGCCAGGGTAACACAAAGGCTGAACGCCAAACCGCATATCAGGGCATGGCGGAATACCTGACGAGCCTTCACGAAATCGTTGGCTCCGATGAAATGAGCCACCTGCACCGAGAAACCGGTAGCTGCCGCACTGAGCAAACTACCAATGAGCCAGTTGGTTGACTCGATAAGTCCGATGCTTGCCGAAGCCTCAGCACCCAGATGTCCCACCATGGATGCATCGATGAAGAACATCATCACGGTGGAAATCTGCGCCAGCATGGATGGAATACTCAACCCCACAATGAGATTGAGTTTCTCGCTGCGAGCCATCGCCCTACCCTCGCGTATCGACTCCATCAGATAATCTGTCTTATTCTTGAATAACATATTTTTTCTCTTATTAATTGCGTTAACGAAAAAAATGGCGACTCCCGGAAGGAATCGCCACCTTTATTTAATTACATGAATTTCGTACCTTTGTTTTTCCCAAAACTTAACTTCCGCAGAGCGGAACAGTACTGTTTTTTGTCGTCACTGAATAAACAATCTTATTCTTACCTTAACTAACACCTGTCGTCCTTGAATAAACAATCTTTTCTAACTACCTTAACTAAAACCAATAAACCAATGAACAACAATCTTAACTTTACCTAACAACTAAACCTAATAAAATCTATTACCTAACTAAAAACCTAAAACTTATTTTTTCTGATGCAAAGGTACAACTATTTTCTGAAACTGCAATACTTTTAGCCGAAAAAATGCAGAAAACTAACATTTTTTTAATATAGATTGCGTTTTGTGCACGAACACAAACACTTGTTAACACACCAAAAAGGTATGTTAACACAAAGCGTTCCTAAGAATGCCATCAGATGGCAATCCTAGGAACGCTCCTATTCTATCACCTATATATAATAAGGTGTAAATCCCCCCAAAAATCCTACTCTGTAATCCATTCTCCCTTGAGTGCCTGGGCAGCAGCTCTGGAACCCGGTATTACCTGACCCGGACGATAGTAGCTGTCGAGCACTATCTCGAAGCGAAGCATGGAATAGGCAGGGATTACGCTACTCGAACTCTGGGTAGAACCATAAGCCAGCTGATATGGGATATACACCAGCCAATGATCGCCGATGTGCATATTGAGCACGGCTGTGGTAAAACCATCTATCCAACCACTCGCCAAATTGGTTGTAACCTGAGCAGTGGCCTTGTCGTAGGTACCCTCGAAGGTCTTATCAAATACATAACCTGCAGGATAAGTATCAGTGCCCAGCAATCTGCCAAGATAGCTCACCTTCACAGAATCGGTGTACATAGGGCATCCGCTGCCCTTGCCTTCCTTCAACACGCGAACCACGATGTGATCAGCATCCTTGTAGGAAAGCGGAACATCCATACCAGTCACATCCTTGTTAGGTGTCTGGTTCTGGAGCGACCATTTGCGAATCACCTTCCATTCGGTGCTGCCGTTGGCTATCTGCTGACGGGCATAAGCCAAAGTATCGTCAAAAGCCTGTTCGTTGCGCTCCTGCCAGTTGGCATACTCATCTACGGTGTTATCATCCTCGCTGCATGATGACAGGGCGAACACTGCCATCACGAGCAAGAAGAGATATTTAGAAATTCTTAATTTCATTACCAAGTTTCTTTAATACGCTAGTAATACTTACGCGCTCCTCGATGATGCTGCGGAGGTCAGAGATAGCTACACGCTCCTGCTCCATGGTATCACGATAACGCAGAGTTACCTTGTGGTCGTTTGGTGTCTCGTGGTCAACGGTGATACAGAATGGAGTACCGATGGCATCCTGGCGACGATAACGCTTACCGATAGAATCCTTAGGATCGCCATAGTGGGTATTGAAGTGGAACTTCAACTCATCTACGATTTCATGAGCCAACTCTGGCAAACCAAACTTCTTATCCAATGGGAATACGGCACACTTCACTGGAGCCAATGCCTCTGGCAGGCGCAATACCACACGTGTCTCACCATTCTCAAGCTTCTCCTCGCAGTAAGAGTGGCACATCACGCTGAGGAACATACGGTCAACACCGATAGAGGTCTCTACATCGTAAGGCACATAGCTCTCGTTCTTCTCAGGATCGAAGTACTTGATAGAGCGGCCGCTGTACTTCTCGTGCTGAGAAAGGTCGAAATTGGTACGGCTGTGGATACCCTCTACCTCCTTGAAGCCGAATGGCATCTTGAACTCGATGTCGGTAGCAGCATTAGCATAGTGAGCCAGCTTCTCGTGGTCGTGGTAACGGTAGTTCTCGTTGCCCATGCCCAGTGCCTCATGCCAAGCAAGGCGAACCTTCTTCCAATACTCAAACCACTTCATCTCTGTACCTGGCTGGCAGAAGAACTGCATCTCCATCTGCTCAAACTCACGCATACGGAATACGAACTGACGGGCAACTACCTCGTTGCGGAATGCCTTACCAATCTGGCAGATACCGAATGGCAACTTCATACGGCCGGTCTTCTGTACGCTCAGATAATCTACGAAGATACCCTGAGCTGTCTCAGGACGGAGATAAACCTTGCTTGTAGCATCGCTGGCAGCACCCATCTGGGTAGAGAACATCAGGTTGAACTGGCGAACGTCTGTCCAGTTCTTGGTACCGCTGATAGGGCAGACGATACCCTCATCCTCGATAATCTGCTTCAGCATCTCCAGGTTAGGACCCTGCATTGCCTCTGTATAGCGGGCATGGAGATCATCAAACTTCTTCTGGTTCTCCAGTACACGAGGGTTGGTAGCGCGGAACTGAGCCTCATCGAAGCTATCGCCGAAGCGCTTCTGAGCCTTGGCAATCTCCTTGGCAATCTTCTCCTCATACTTAGCCATGTGATCCTCGATGAGCACATCGGCACGATAACGCTTCTTGGAATCACGGTTATCGATCAATGGGTCGTTGAAGGCATCCACATGTCCGGAAGCCTTCCATACGGTAGGGTGCATGAAGATAGCTGCATCGAGACCTACAATGTTCTCGTGCAACAATACCATACTCTGCCACCAGTACTGCTTGATATTATTCTTGAGCTCAACACCATTCTGACCATAGTCGTAAACGGCAGCCAAGCCATCATAAATTTCACTACTAGGGAACACAAAGCCATATTCCTTGCAATGGCTTACAATTTTCTTAAAAACATCTTCCTGTGCCATGATTAAATCTTATTTTTTTCAAATTTTCGGCAAAGATACTCTTTTTTCTCGAAAAATTGTTGTATTTTTGCCATAAATTAATAAAATAAGTATTAAAAGCTACATATGAGCGACGAAATTAAAGATAAAAACGAGATAAATGAGGAAAATACGCCTCAGGAACACTCCGATTACAAGCCGGTGAACCGGTTTGATGCTTCTGCCGTACATCACCTCAGCGGAATGTATCAGAACTGGTTCCTCGACTATGCATCGTATGTGATCCTGGAGCGAGCCGTGCCTCATATCGAAGACGGATTGAAACCCGTACAGCGACGCATCCTCCACTCCATGAAACGCATGGATGACGGAAGATACAACAAGGTGGCTAACATCGTGGGACATACGATGCAGTTCCACCCCCACGGAGATGCATCCATCGGAGATGCACTCGTGCAGATGGGACAGAAAGACCTGCTCATCGACACACAGGGTAACTGGGGTAACATACTCACCGGCGACCGTGCTGCCGCTCCCCGATACATCGAGGCACGCCTCTCGAAATTTGCCCTGGATGTGGTATTCAACCCTAAAACCACCGACTGGCAACTCTCCTACGACGGCAGAAACAAGGAACCTATCACCCTGCCAGCCAAATTCCCGCTGCTCCTGGCACAAGGTGCCGAGGGTATCGCCGTGGGTTTGAGCAGCAAGGTACTGCCGCATAACTTCAACGACCTCTGCGATGCTGCCATCCACTATCTCAAGGGAGAACCCTTCCAGCTCTATCCGGATTTCCCTACAGGAGGTGCCATCGACGTAAGCAAATACAACGACGGACAGCGAGGAGGCGTACTGAAGGTAAGAGCCAAGATAGACAAGCTCGACAACAAGACTCTCGTAATCAGCGAGATACCATTCAGCAAAACCACCGGAAGCCTCATCGACTCCATCACCAAGGCGGTGGAAAAGGGAAAGATCAAGGCAAGAAAGGTGGATGATGTCACATCAGCCAACGTGGAAATCCTCGTGCATCTGGCACCAGGCACTTCTTCGGACAAGACGATGGATGCCCTCTATGCCTTCAGCGACTGCGAAATCAACATATCGCCCAACTGCTGCGTCATTGAGGACAACAAGCCGAAGTTCCTCACCGTGAGCGATGTGCTCAGACATAGCGTTGACCGCACCATGGGATTGCTCCGCCGCGAACTGATGATCCGAAAAGGCGAGCTGGAAGAGCAGCTATTCTTCTCCTCGCTCGAACGCATCTTCATAGAGGAGCGCATCTACAAGGAGCGCAAGTTCGAGCAGAGCAAGAGTCAGGACGAGGTAGTGGCATTCATCTACTCCAAGCTGGAACCATTCAAGGATCAGATCTTCACCGCCAATATCGACGGCAAGGGAAACGTGGAATACTCCTTCCACCGAGACATCACACGCGACGACATTCTCAAGCTCCTGGAAATCAAGATGCAGCGAATCCTGAAATATAATAAGGATAAGGCGGATGACCTCCTGCTGAAGATCAAGGCAGAACTGGCTGAAATAGAAAACGACCTCGCCCACATGACCGATGTCACCATCAACTGGTTTGAGTATCTCAAGGGCAAGTACGGAAAGATGCATCCTAGAAAAACCGAAATCAGGAACTTCGACACCATCGAGGTAACCAAGGTGGTGGAAGCCAACCAGAAGCTCTACATCAACCGACAGGAAGGTTTCGTAGGTACAGGCTTGAAGAAGGATGAATTCGTATGCAACTGCTCTGACCTCGACGACATCATCATCTTCTACAAGGATGGAAAATTCAAGGTAACCAAGGTTGCCGACAAGATATTCGTGGGTAAGAACATCCTCCACGTACAGGTGTTCAAAAAGAACGACAAGCGAACCATCTACAACTGCGTATATCGTGACGGCAAGCAGGGTGACTACTTCATCAAGCGATTCAACGTAACCGCCATGACACGCGACAAGCTCTACGATATCACCCAGGGCACACCGGGAAGCCGCATCATCTACTTCACCGCCAACCCTAACGGCGAGGCTGAAATCATCAAGGTGACGATGGAACCGGATCTGAGCAAGAAACGCCAGAGCATCTTCCTGGAGAAAGATTTCTCTGAAATCCTCATCAAGGGACGTGCTGCCAAGGGCAACCTGCTCACCAAGCGAACCATCCGCCGCATCGGATTGAAGAGCCACGGACACAGTACCCTGGGAGGAAGAAAGGTATGGTTCGACCCGGATGTAAACCGCATCAACTATGATGAGAACGGCAGATTCCTGGGAGAATTCAACGATGATGACTCTATCCTGGTAGTACTCGACAACGGCGAATTCTACATCACCAACTTCGATGTGAACAACCATTACGAGGACAACATCCTGAGATTGGAGAAATGGGACGAGCACAAGATATGGACAGCCATTCTCTATGATGCCGACAATGAGGGATATCCATACATCAAGCGATTTACGATGGATGCCACCAAGCGCCATCAGAATTGTCTGGGAGAGAATCCAAACAGCAAGCTCATCCTGCTCACCGATACCCCATTCCCTCGCCTCAAGGTTACCTATGGGGGTGTGGATGCCATCCGACCTGCCGAAGAAATCGATGCCGAGCAATTCATCGCTCAGAAGAGTTTCAAGGCAAAGGGTAAGCGCCTGACGACATGGAAGCTGGAAAGCATCGAAGAACTGGAGCCGACAAGATTCCCGGAGCCTCCAGCAGAAGACGATTCAGATGCAGAAGATGCAACCGGCGATTCTGAAGGTGCAGGAAAGAATGCAGAAGCTATAGAAAACCTCGATCCTGATGCAGGAAAAAGCGAGCAGCAGGTAATAGATGAACTGACCGGTCAAACCAATCTCTTCTCTGAAAAAGATTTCGAAGAAGATCAGAAAGACAAAGATTGGTTATCAAGACAATAAAAGAATTCGAAAAGTTTTCGATATATATTTTTTAGGAGGGTGTACTTGGATACACCCTCCTTTTTCTCTATAGATGATTATATGCGTCGCATTGCTGTATATTTTTATTTCTTATACCCCTTCAGTTTCTCCAGGCAATAAGCCTTGAAATCATTCCAGTGGTAATAAGGCTCCACATCGCTCTTGATAGGAAGCGTAGCTTCATCCTCGCAGAGCAATACCTTCACCAGCACATCATTCGCCTTGTTGCGATAGAATACAAACTGAAGGTTGGTAGCCATCGGAGTAATCTTATAATCAAACCATTGAGAAGAAATTCTCTCTGGATCCCTGATCTCCTCGCCATATCCATTCAGGTCCAGGAGGCAAGTAAGCGGAGTAACCATCGTATCATGACCATATCTCAAGGTAGCACCCGGATGCGGAAGAGCTATGCAGCTATCAGCCTTCTGGATGATATCCATCAGAAGATTACGCTGGGAATATGGCTGAACATTGCCCGTATAAGGAGAATTGCCATACGCCATCTGCCACCAGATATTGGTACTTACCCAATTCTGATACAGCTCCTCCTCAGTAAAGAGATCATAAAGCGAAACCTTGCCTCTCAACTCAGTACCCTGGACAGAGCTAGCCATCTCATAAAGCTTTCTGTTCAAGTCGCTCTGGTTGATATTCTGCTTCACCCAAGCCGGATCATTGAAAAGTTCCTGCATCACTCGGCTATAGCAGACATGCTTCTTGGAAAACTCCTCCTGCACCACCTTTCTGCCCACAGAATTCTTCAAGCTATCCAGGTATCTATCTCCCTGATTCATATAGTACATATCATGCTCGCTGGCATCGTGGAAGATATGAAGCTTAGGATTCATGCGGAGCATCTGCTGCAAGCCATTCTCCATTGAGAGAATGCAGCGGATCACCACCGTGCTTCGTGCCTCAATATTCGTATTACCAGCAAAGATCTCAGGAAATCTTTCCATCATTCGCTTGGTAATACCCTGATGCTGGAGAGCTCCCAGCGGAGTCAACTCGCCATCACGTCCCTTTGCCTCTTCACGAATCAGCTTCACCTTAGCCAGTGTTTCCTCACCCTTGGCAGTCAACTTACCTTCCTGCTTCGCCTTCAACAGGGAGAAATAAGGCACATCATACGCCTGCTTGCCAATCATATAGCGGGAGCCATGACGGCCATAGTGGCTCAGATAGAAAGGCTTATATCCCTTAGGCGCCGGAGTTAACTGCTTCTGAGGCCCGCGATAAGCCACATAGTTACTACCCGAGAGTGTAATGTCTCGCTTGAAATCCTCCAGAGGACTCTGAGCAGACAATGGCATCGCAAAAACAAGAGATGCCAACAATAATAGATTCTTTGTATTCATTGTTACTACATTTTTATTGTATAATTCATTTTTTTCATCATGATTATTTTCAGTTTGCCTGCAAAAGTACCATTATTTCTCGTAAAAAACAAACAAACCCGCTTTTTTCTGCTCATTTCTTCTTTTTATTCGAATATTTATTGTATCTTTGCACTCACAAATGCGCTTGTGGCGAAATTGGTAGACGCGCTAGACTTAGGATCTAGTGGTTTAGGCCGTGTAGGTTCGAGTCCTATCAGGCGCACCCAAGAAAATCCTAACTGCCTGACAATAAGCAGTTAGGATTTTTTCTTTCTAGAAACCAGGAAGTTATCATCAACCTACTTACTCATAGATATTGGAAGAAACAGTCGTCACATAACCACGTTTTTTGATTTAAATCAACAAATTCCCATATTTTACAAGAAAACCAGATAAACTATTCTTGTTTTTCGCATATTTCCTATACCTTTGCCCACGGAATTCCAATAAAAGAAAAGAAACAAAGTATTAATTTCGGTTTAAAAGATTAATTATGAAGAAGATTATGTTGAGCCTTATGATGGCTCTCGTTTCTGTTTGCGCTAGCGCACAGGTTTACATCGGTGGTACTGCTGGTATCTCTAGCAACAAGATCGGTGATGGTGACAGCAAGACAGCTTACAAGCTCATCCCTGAGATTGGTTATCAGTTCAACAACAAGTGGGATGCCGGTATCGAGGTAGGTATCCAGAAGGGCGAAGTTTGCAAGATTTCTCCTGTTGGCGATGCTACTACCTTCACTATTGCTCCTTACGTACGCTATGCAGCAGTAGAGAGCAAGGTAGTTGATCTCTTCTTCGAGGGTACTATCGGTTATGGCAGTGTAAGCAAGGGCGGTGGCGACTTCTACGAGGTAGGCATCAAGCCAGGTTTGGCTGTTAAGCTTACAAAGCATGTTGAATTCATCTCAAAGATTGGCTTCCTCGGTTACAGAGGTTATTCTCCAGAAGAGGGCAAGAGCTCATCAACATTCGGAGTTGACGTAGATGCTAGCAACATTTCTTTTGGTGCTATCTACAAGTTCTAATCTTAGAAAAGCTCATTTATTCATCGTAAATATATCAAGGGCGCAAGCTTTTTCCGCAACAGGAATAGCTTGCGCCCTGTTTTTATGTGAAATCTCAATTTATATGAAACCTCAATAAAGGGCAACTTATATGAAAACCTCAATATAGAGCAACCTTGATAACCCCATCTTTTCTATTCTCAAACACATCGTAGGCTTCCTCTATTCTAGATAACGGAAAACGATGGGTAACAAGAGGAGTGGTATCTATCTTGCCCTGTGCTATCAAGCTCAGGATTTCCTCACAATCACAGCCATCTACTCCACCCGTCTTGAAAATGAGATTCTTGCCATACATATCAGGAAGCGGAAGCATCTGGGGCTTATCATACATAGCAACAATAGTAACGATGGCATTAGGACGGGCACACTTCCATGCCAACTGGAAGGTATCCGAACCACCAGCTACTTCCATCACCACATCGGCTCCACCATGCAAACTCTGTTCCTCGACGAAGGTTTCGCAATCTTCCGGTTCTACCACAAGAACCTGCGGATAATGTTCCTGAATAAATGCTCTCCTAGCTTCAGATTTCTCGCAAACGATGATTTTTCCAGGATTCTTCAGTAAGGTGCAGAGCAAACAGCAAACTCCCGTAGGACCTGCTCCGATAATGAGAACCGTATCTTCTTCCTTAATTTCCGAGATTCGGGTTGCCCAGAATCCAGTGGCAAGAATATCGCCAACAAAGAGTGCCTGCTCATCGCTCACCGTATCAGGAATCTTATTCAATCCGGTAGTGGCATATGGAACTCTGACGTATTCCGTCTGGCCGCCATCTATCCTGCACCCCAACGCCCAGCCACCATGAGGAGAAGTACAGTTGTTTACGTATCCATGCTGGCAGTAGAAGCATTCGCCACAATAAGTCTCCACATTCACCGTTACTCTATCGCCCGGCTTCACATGGGTAACCTGCCCGCCTACTTCTTCTACAACACCCACCATCTCATGCCCCACGGTAATACCAGGTACGGCACGAGGCACTGAACCATGCTTGATATGCAGATCGCTGGTGCAGATACTGCTCATTGTTACTCTCACTATAGCATCCTTGGCATCCTTGATGGTAGGTTTCGCTTTCTCAACAAAAGCGAATTCTCCTTTTTTAATATATGTAAATGCTTTCATCGTCTCTAGTTTATTAATGTTTTATCGAAAATGCAAATATACAAAAAATATTCATAACATCATACGTTATGCCAACTTTTTATGCTTTGTTAAAATTAGAGTTTTTTTAACGAGAAAATACTGAAAATTCACAGAATATATATATCTTTGCAGTATTATTATAACATCATATCACAAAAAAACATTCTATATGAATAATTACAAGAATATCAAGGCAAAGGTTCTGCGCATTGATGAAGAAGAACATAAGTTCGTCATCGAAGTAGAAAACAGAATTTACAAGGTAGGACAGATTGACTTCCAAAGGAGGCAACCCGCCCCTAAGACACTTGACTGTCTGATGATTACAACCCATCTAGGCAAGGTTTTCATTTCCCAGAACATAGAACACCTCATGAGAAAACATTATAAGGAAAATGATGAGGTGGATTTCAAGATCAAGATGACATTAGGTGATTTCTATCACCTGGAAGACGAATACGGCTTCACGGCAATGTTGAAAAGAGATACCATCATCAATGCAGCGCTCACTCCTAGAGTAAGATGCAGAGTGATGAAGTTCCGCCAGAAATACATGGAGGTACAACTCGTAGAAGTATTGGGCGCCGATAAGTCGGAGTTTTCACTTTCAGATAAAGATTTTCGTGAAATCATAGGTGATGAAAACTGGAATACCCCTGAGTTCAGAAATCTGATGCTCGGAGATACGCCTTCTGACATCTTCGACCTGGAGTGCCACCGATGGATAGCTGGCATCTCCAATCATCTCAGCCAAGATGAATTACAGACATTACTCCTGCAGATTCATTCCCAATGCATCGAAACGCTACAGGGAGAGTATCTCCTGCCCCGATGCAAGGAAGCCGAACGCATGCTGCTCGAACAGCGATTTACCGATATCATCGAACTGATATCTTACTACATTCAAGCCATCAGAATATTAAGAGAGGGAAAGGCCGAGCATACCATCAGCCAGATTCTTTCCACTCTATCCACTTGTGCCTATATCTACCATCCACGCAAGCAGTTCTGCATCATGCAATGCATCTTCATGCTCGACTTTTCGATTATGGAAAAACTCATCACGTCTATCCTGACCACCCTTCGCAGCCAGCAGGTATATCTTTGGAACAGAAAACCCTTTCAGATGCAATGGCTCAAACTGTTACAAAGCTATGTAGAGAATATCTATCACCAGACAGACAGACTCTCCAGCGATGCAACAACCAAGGAAACCATGATTCAGGTTTTGACCATCGAGCTGATACTGGGACGTCATGCATCGCATAAGATTTACGATAACTCATTGAATCAGGCATTGCTCTATCGCTTGGTTTCGCTGATGAATGTAAGCGACCCTAACAAGACTCTCCAGAAAGCATTTCTTTCTCTCTTCACCCCGACAGAATTCAATGCTGCCCTTCCTTTCAACAGCGATGACGCATTCGTCCTCGCCAATATGCTCTGCTCCCAACAGGACAATGAAACCGTGGAGAGTTTTGAACCTGCCAAATATGAGAATGAAACAACTCTTCTCACCGTCAACGAGCAAGCTATCACCATACAGCCAAAGGATTTGGATAAAGAGAATGTATATATGCCTCTCTCTTCACGTATGGGATTATGGCATGGACTTTCCATCCGCCTGGACGAAAAACCACCGGTAAAACTACGTGGAAAAGTAGGTACTACCATCGAGCACTATAAGGAACTGTGGGAATACATCAACCATTCTCTATTCTCCCAAAAACGCAAGTCCTCAAAAAAGCAAAACAGAAAACTCTATATAGATGATGAAACGACAATCATCGTAACCAAACAATTGGCAGGACAGCTCTTATTTGAATGCAAAGTAGTAGAAGAAGGTTGTGAGGGAGTGGGAACGTTAGATGTTTTAAACGATGTTGTACCTTTCTTCCCAGGCGACATCAACACCCAGTCGTTTGAATATCAAGGGATGCCCCTCTTGTTGCATGCCTACGTAAAAGAAGTCAATAATGATGGAAGTTATGTCTTTGCCATGCGTGATATGATCAGCGAATACGCAGACGACGTACGAGTAAACGATCTGTTTTATAACTCTCGCCTCACCTGTCTGCTCTTCAATCAGGTATCAGACGTACCTCGTGTTCCTGCCGTAAGCAGCGAAGGCTTTTCTGTTTCCGTATGTCCTGCCCCTGGCATGACTCTCGATGATTTGAAAAAAGGTATGGTGATAGAAGTTGATAACATCACGGAAGGAACCAATGGTTATCTCAACGGCACCTTCCTGCGGGAATCACCGGAAAGCCGATTCAGTCTTGCCGATGCTTTCCATCAGCTGATGCTGGGGTATGCAGCACATGAGGTTTACAATCCAAAAAATGAAAAGGATGAATTGGCTAATGCGATGCCTATAGAGAAAGTATATGTATCGGAAATGATGAGCATCATAGATGCCAAAGCCACCCTAGAAGAAGACAAGATCAAGGCATACAACTATCTCAACTTCTGCCGACTTCTTGCCATCATGCTCGACAGCAAGGAGAGAACCAGTTATTACGATAGTCGACTTACGCTCCTGGAGGTACTCAACGACTTTGCAACATTAGATAAGGTAGATATCAACAAGATTGAACACATCGCCGAGAAGGAACCGGAATTGTTTGAACGCAATGCCATCCTTCGCCACGACTTTATGCAATTGCGTATCATCGGTTGTCTGGATAGCGAGGAACACTACGAAGACCTGTACCATTGGAGCTGTCTTACAGAAGATCCTCACCTGCAGCAACTGGCATCGCTCGTGCTCTCGCATAACTTCGTGAAGAAATCGGGACTTCTCACCCAAGCCGGTGATATCCTCGACAAAATTCGCGCTCTTCTGAAACTCCACAAGTCATCTTCCAACAAGAAGAACTATGGCAAGGAAGATTTCCATACCGAGTTCAAGACATCCATCATCTATCCGGAAAACTCTATGCGAGTGGATGTGCAGGCACAAACCGTCAAGATTATGCAGGAAATATGTGCCTTCCTCAATGCCGAGGGCGGCCATCTCTATCTGGGCGTATCGGATATTGGCTATGAAATGGGATTGGAAGAGGACTTGAAGAACCCGCTCTTCAAAGGCTCCAGAGATAAGTACGAGGTATATGTCAACAATCAGATTATCTATTATCTCGGTCAGGAAGGAGCACATTATATACATACTCACTTCGATACTGATATCAGCAATGCGGTACTCATCATCGACATCGAGCCATGCCCTACACCTAAAGCCGTAGGCAATGTATATTATGAACGCATGGGTACATCTGCGCGCAAGGTAAACGAAACCTATAAGGACAAGTTCCTTGCCATCAGAAAACAATGGGCAGAAGAGCACATTCCGCATGCAGTGGTTACGCAGGAAGAAATGCCGACTACGTTAGAAAACACTCTAGCCACCAAGGAGCCCAAAAACTCCACCAAGCATGTAGAATCTGCTCCTATCACCGACCACATCCAAACCTCACGTCTGCGCAACAATGCATTGCACGATTACGAGGAAGGCTACCGCCCTATCACGGCAGTCATCTGTCTGATGGACACGGACGAATACAAGATACTGGATGAAGACGACTGGCAGGATTATCGCCTGAAACTGGCTGTTCATGAAGACGAAGAAGAAGGATGGCTCATTCTTGTCTATGAAAGCGGAAAGGTATGCAAGGTTTCGATGGCAGAGCTCTTGCAGAGAGAACGGGGCAGAGCATTCAAGCGTTACGCTGGCGAAAAACTCATCTTTGCGTCCGTTGCCTCAGACAAGGACTCTGTATGTGTGGGATTCATTGACGGCAAGACCAACCATTACGTTAGATTTGATGATGTTGACAGATTCGAACACGGCAAGATGCAGGCAGAAGGTACCCTCCCTATGGATGTACCGAATGCCGGCGTTCATTATGTAGAAGTAATTGCGCAGGATCAAGTTCCTGTCAACAGAAACATCGGCAGAAAGACCATCGGATGCATCCTGAAAACCGTAGAGGGAAGAAGATGCATGGCAGTTCTTCCCGACTGTAATTTGAAATAAACAGATTACACCATCATTTTTTCCAGTTGCTCCTGTGCCTTTCTCATATCCTGCTCAAAACTTACATGGTCGAGAAGGAAACCATCTCTTCCATCAGCAAGCAGCTGATAAAGCTGTGGATTCATGCCATCCACATACTGGCTGATAGCATATTCGATATCATCACGCTGCGTGAGACTGGTAGAAAACTCATAGACACGAAGCTTCTGATGAATAAAGCAATAAGCCGACTCTATACAGTCTTGAGAGATACTGGATAGAGAGCAACTGTCTTGATGAGTACTGTCTCCAAAATGGGTGAAGCCCTCTTTACCGAGGGTTTCACCTTTATTTATATTTTCACCTTTATTTATATATTGATTCATATCCATTATTTCACTCCCTTCATTGACAAGGCAATGCGCTTACGCTTCAAATCCACTTCTGTCACTCTCACCATCACATGCTCATGGAGCTTCACTACTTCACTAGGGGCACTGATGTAGCGGTTTGACATCTGTGAAACGTGAACCAATCCATCATTGTGAACACCTATATCTACAAAGGCGCCAAATTTGGTGATATTGGTTACGATGCCAGGCACTACCATGCCCTCCTGCAGATCCTCAATGGTCTTGATGCTCGCATCAAACTCAAATTTTTCAACCTCTCCACGAGGATCCAAACCAGGTTTGTCAAGCTCTGCCATAATATCCATCAAAGTAGGCATACCCACCTCAGTAGTGACATATTTCTTAATATCTATTTTCTTCTGCAAATCCTTATCTTCCACCAGCTGCTTCACGGTGACTCCCTGATCTTTCGCCATCTGCTCTACCAAGGCATAACGCTCAGGATGCACGGCACTGTTATCCAAAGGATTTCTAGCTCCAGGAATACGGAGGAAGCCGGCACACTGCTCGAAGGCAGAAGGACCCAGACGTGGCACCTTCTTCAACTGGGCACGAGAAGCGAAGGCTCCATTCTCCTTACGGTATTCCACTATATTCTTGGCAAGAGTAGGACCGAGACCACTCACGTAGGTCAGGAGATGCTGGGATGCAGTATTCAGGTTTACACCCACCGAGTTCACGCAACTCATCACCACATTATCCAAGCTCTTCTTAAGCTGTGTTTGATCCACATCATGCTGATACTGTCCCACACCGATGCTCTTAGGATCTATCTTCACCAGTTCGGCAAGCGGATCCATCAGTCGGCGACCAATACTTACAGCACCACGCACGGTTACATCCTCATCCGGGAATTCATCTCTGGCAATCTTGGAAGCAGAATAGATAGAAGCACCATCCTCACTTACTACATAGATATCCACAGAGTGTGGATAACTTATTTCGTGCAACCAGTCACTCGTCTCGCGACTTGCCGTACCATTACCCACAGCCATCGCCTCTACCTGATACATCTTCACCATGCGCAGGATAGCTGAAGTAGCCTCATTTTTCTTATTACGAGGAGGATGAGGATAAACGATTTCATGATGAATCAGATTACCTTGTGCATCCAGACAACAAGTCTTGCAACCGTTGGCAAAACCAGGATCAACAGCCATCACGCGCTTCTGACCTAAAGGAGCAGCGAGCAAGAGCTGACGCAGGTTCTCTGCAAAAACCACAATAGCCTCTTCATCCGCCTTCTGCTTACTGAGAGCAGCAAATTCGGTTTCAATACTAGGTTTCAAAAGACGCTTAAAGGCATCATCCACCGCTTCACCTACCAATGTCTGGCACTCACCAAATCCATGCACATAATGACGTTTCAGCTTACTCTGGCATTGCTCATCATCTGCAGAGATACTGATACGGAGGAATCCGGCAGCCTCACCACGGCGCATAGCCAACAGTCGATGAGAAGAACATTTCTTCAAAGGCTCAGAGAAATCGAAGTAATCAGAAAAGCGCTGAGCTTCCTCCTCATCCTTTTTCTTAGCCACCACCTTAGAGGTGATGATAGCACCACGACGGAACTCGCCACGAATCTGGTTTCTGCTTTCCTCGCTCTCGCTCACCATTTCGGCAATGATATCCTTAGCACCCTGCAGGGCAGCATCAGCATCCTTCACCTTGATGCCTACAAACTTCTTAGCAGCCTGCAGCGGGTTGCGTTCACGCTGGAAGAGGAGCACCTGTGCCAAAGGTTCCAAGCCTGCCTCACGGGCAATCTGTGCACGGGTTCTGCGCTTAGGCTTGAAAGGAAGATAGATATCCTCCAATTCTGTGGCATCCCAACAGTTTTCGATACGCTCTTTAAGAGCATCCGTCAGTTTACCTTGCTCATCAATAGTCTTCAGGATGGTTTCTTTTCGTTTCGCCATTTCCTTCAACTTCTCGTTAGCCTGAGCGATAGCCTCGATATTCACCTCATCCATATTTCCCGTTTTCTCCTTACGGTAACGGGAAATAAAAGGAATGGTGCATCCTTCTTCAAGAAGCTCCAATGTATTCTCGACAGCCTGCTCACGTAATTTGAGTTGGGCTGCAATAATCTTTGTAAATTGATTCATAATTAATTTTTATTTTTGCGAATGCAAAGATACAAAAAATCTGCGAAATCCAAGACCGAGCAGGTCAAAAATCTGCGTCATCTGCGAAATCTGCGTGACCTAAAAAACAATCAGCGTGAGAAAAAGAAGATTCTGCGTGAAAACAAAAAAGCCTCAGAAATCTTTCGAAATCTGAGGCTCTTGATA